>Ga0137385_10005543_pt1 | contig 11083 bp, 8 predicted proteins | sample SagtaG_FD_104921 | JGI IMG/M metagenome (GOLD analysis project Ga0137385, IMG submission 104921) | Vadose zone soil microbial communities from Sagehorn Ranch, Mendocino, California, USA - Sage2_R_80_16 metaG | ecosystem: Environmental > Terrestrial > Soil > Vadose zone | place: USA: California...
TAACCTGTCCCAGCGCTGAGTGAACTGTAGTGTAAACAGGAAACCCCTGTGATGCTTCTGGCCTAAAGCTCCCCGCGTTCCTAGGGGACTCCATGCTCTGTGGAAGCAGTTCGATTGGCAAATAGACCGTAGGGATCATGACCGTGCTGTCTAGCATAGATCAACTTATGCTCGACTTTGAAGGGAAAAGGATGCTGACGAATGGCAGGATGACGCGGTTTACGACGCCGCGACAAGGTGCAAGCGCCTCAGACCATTCACTGGGGCGAGGGAGCTTTCCTGTGCGCTTCAATTGGCTGACGTAGGGTTGGACCTGGTGCTGCTATGTCTGGAGGTGCTCACTCCTGAGCTCGAAGAGGAGCATGCCGTGCGTTTACCTCGTTCACCGACATTCGTCAAGTCGCAGGTTGCCAACTTGAAGTGCTGCTATCGCCTTTGCAGGTGTCGCGTGAACACGCTTCTACAGCAACACCCACACGCTTCGCAAGTTTTGCTGGGCTACGACACCCCCGAAGCGCATTCAGTGTCCTATATGCGCCTGCCCTCCAAACTGGGAAGCTAGCTGCGGAGGACCACGACCGGGCCAGTCAGGAATTGGTTTGGCTAGATCGATTGCCGTCGGGTCCACTCTCGATCTCTACTCGGCCGTGTCCAATGAGCCTACCCTAATCTATCTTCCATCCTTAGAACCGACGAAAGCGTGATGGTAATGAATGGCTGACGTTCCTTTTGCTGTTCCTTTCTTCATGTTTCTTGATTTATCCTCACCAGCCTCGATGTGAGCTCTCGGTATGCAGACCCGATGACGACTGGTACGCTATCGCCGAGACTCGTTTGTTCTAGGCTAGGTGAGGTAGTGGTCTTGTTCATGTACTTAAACCTTTGAAACTACGGGGTAGAGCCCCAAGTTGGACCTACTATATTTTGTAGCGATCACACTTGTGAACTCCAGGATTTCGACTGGACTATAAGTTTTCACTCGAGGTGAATGCGCCATCACTCTGCGAGTATATTGCTCGCTTCTGACCCCCGAACCTCGACACGCTCACTACCCCGTACAGTGGCTCTATGATATAGTATCTACTCTCTGTAGTGGGCAATATGTCGTTTACTACTCCCAGGCTCATGCGGACAGCGCGAGACACTGGGAATCACGACATCAGTTAATGTTGCACTATCTGAGACACCCACACGCCATCGCAGCAGAGTAGCAAGACGGGTTCGAATTACTGTATCGTTCTCAAGCATGTCATAAACCGAGCCAAGCTAGGCACTACACCATAACCAGCGACATTCCAAGTATATGGTATGGTGCAGTGATGACGCGCAGCGCACTACTGGCAGTTCTCTAGAAAACCTTCACTATTTATTGATATTTATCCTCTGGCCTTGACAAAGATACGGACTACTGCTTCCTCGTTCCAACACCTCCACTTCTGCCACTAGGCCCGCTACCGCCGCCTACGCGAGTAGCATGGACACTGGCCATACCGGTACCGGATGCTGGAACTGCTATTGCGACAGCTGCCACCGACCTCAAAATCGAGCTTTCACCTTCAGACTTTCAGATCTGTGAACAGCAATGCGAGCAACAGGGGTTATTGGAGCGGCACTAAGAGCAGGCAAGCCGGTTCCAATCATTCTCGTAACTGGTGGCCCGACAACGCTAAATACGTGCTCGGCGAAGTCACCAAAAGAGAGGGGATGACAAACTCACAGTAAGAGCCGAGGCTTTGATGCCTTTGGCTGTTCTGGAAGGCCATTGCGTCGGCTGGGGTGGTACCGGAACAAGCACTCACGTTAGAGCAAGGATGTCGCCGGCCTTGATCACGGATTCTCCTTGCACTCGCAGCTGGCCCTGAGCCTTTGCGTGATCCATTTCGGTCTCTTGTGCGATCAAGGCGCGCGGCCAGATGACGGTGAGGTACTCAATCAACCGACGCTTGACCTTTATGAAACCATAATGGTCCGTGTTGAGCGATGACTTGGAGTTGGGCGAGGAAATTACGTGAGGTTTCCGATTTGCCGGAAGCGGGACTCCAGGGCGGCAAGGCTGGGCGCTTCCAACTGGGGAAGGAGCGCAGTGGCAGGTTAGGCCAAATGCAACTATGAGTGGGGTCTACGCACGTAAGTCCTTACGACACAGTGTCCTGCATTCTGGAGGAGGGTGGACTTGAGACAGTGGGCATCAATGGTGGCGGCACAGCGCACTTCAGTGCCCGCAGAGAGAATTGTCAAGACGACAGGAAACCCATGCAGTTTCTTATGACGCGTAGGTAGGTATTGATGGCGGTGAGTTGACACAAAGAAAGTGACTTGTACTGTTTCGAACGACTCATCGACCGTGGCAGTAATTCTCGTGCTGAGTTGGACGGTTTGGAGTTGCTCAGCGACACATTTGTGACAACGCAATGGAGATTCAGTGGAAAGGAGCACTGTCAGAAAGACATCAGCACTTCGACCCCCAACTGGTGTCGCGGCATGAGTAGAGATGGGTAGGGGGAGGATTCGGGGCGGAAAAACTCCGGGCAAGTGTGCAAACTGGCCTACCTCGCACTGGAACCGGGAATTGATCTTTTAGCAAAAAAACTTGGAAAATAACTTGACTTAGACATAAAAAATTTATGTGTACGAAATTTAAGTTTGTGTGACAATATATTGGAGCAAGATTTAAAGTTTGCAGATCACATGACAGCTGCAAGGCTTTGACTTTTTGCATCGTTTCCACGGTCCGGTCCGCTTTCACCGTTTCTCCGGTACTCAGATTTAAACTCCGCTTTCTTTTGTTTTTTTTCTTCTTCCATATTTTATTTCCGCAGAGTAAATACTACAATAAATAAATAAAAACAACACGTAAACAATGCGTCTGTGTGTATTGGGTAGGGCATGTGAGAGAAGGGACAAACATCACCCTCTTCCTGCACCTCACCCTACCCCCTCCCCTCATTTTCACACGTGCCCCCCTTTGTGCACAAATGGGGCATGCAAACAAGGATGTGCAAATGGCATTTGCCGCCCCCTTGTTGCCATGCCCCTGCCTAGTACGTGACCCCTCCCAAATGTTACGTGTCAGCGCCAAGACACTTACTTACAGGTTGTGGCTACGTGAGTAAGTGGTAATTAGTCACGGACTTACGCATCAGTCAGCCTAAGTATCACATGTACGATAGTATGACTCGACCCTAGGATAGCAGTATGTGGTTTCAGGTTCAAGAGGCGCTTTAAAGCCCTCTTCATGTAGTACTTAAGATGTAGTTGTTGAAGACCAAGACCCCAGCTTGGTCTTCTTGAATCGCCACTCATCTTCTCTCCTCCCTCAAGATATAAGGGCTCTCTCCCTTTCTCCACTTGTGAATCATTGACGACTCATGTCCAAGTGTCTGCAGACCTTGTGACCTATTGTAGCATGTGACCAAGGAAGCTCCATGTCTATTATTGCTAAGTCGTGTTGCGCCCCAATGATCAAAGCCTAAGTCAGGGCTGACGTTCAGTGGCAACGTAACATTAAGACCAAGCTCTTCATCGTGGTGCGCATCACTACTAGAGAACATTGGGGCTTTGTACCCTATTCAATCCACAAGAGAGGAGAATGGAATGTACCTCTCATATATCTCAAAACAGCATGGTGGAGGACTGTACGAAGTAACACAGGGTACTTTGTCAATATCCCTACGAGACCAGCACAGTACTACCCAGTTGAGTTCAATCACGACTTCGTGTGTTGGACAGAGATTACTTGGAACGCACCCCAGAATAGGTGGGACGTCATAAGACCAACAGGACCAGACTACCGGTGCGACATCCTTGAAGACGAAGTACGAACAGCAGGGCAAGTAGGACAAATCGACAGGCAACAGATCCCGACTCCTCAGACCCCAGCACCATCAACAGACGATGAAGAGGAAGAGAGAGGTAGTGAAAACTCTGAAAATACAGCTGAAACAGGAGTACCGGGAAACACCACTGAAGAAGAAGGACTAGCTAACCTAGCTGAGTCAATTCACATTAACCCACCTGAGATGGCTACAATGACCGAACCGGTAGAAGTGATGATGGAAGGAGCTACCTACCTCAGACAAGAAGTGGTAGGAGAAATTCACCCACAAACGGGACATAGAGTATATCGCACAGAAGACGACGAAGCAGCCTTGCGACGGGCACAAGAACCAGATAGGCCCGATCCACCAAGCAGAGGACCAGAAAGATTACTGGAATTACCACCCATCTGACTTCCACAAGACAATCAACCAAGGAGAAGATTCCCCGGTGGAGGAGGATTCCCCGGCGGAGGAGGACGCCCCGGCAGAGGAGGATACCTGGGCGGAGGAGGAGTGCCACCCGGAGGACCACCAGGAGGCAGTTGGGGACCACCACCGCTACCCTTGCAACAAGCCCAACAAGGAAAACTGGTAGGGGAACCCCCTACAATCTACGATGGTGACAGGAAGAAAATGACCCTGTTCATCAACAAATGGGAGTTGTACTGGGCGGTCAATAACGACAATACCCTCATGATCAACCCATACCGACGAGCTATGTTCTTTCTCACATATATCAAAGGAGCTCGAGTTAACGAATGGGTAATGGCAGTCAACCGATGGCTGTCCCGACAAATACAAGGAGGGATCAATACCTGTTACGTTACCACGGAACGTTAGCCTTGACGTAGGCTGAGTGACGACGCGCGTGACGACTTAGCGAAGAGTATACACGGATTCTTGATAATCACGTGATACGATGGTCACAAGGTCCGACGACACTTGGACACGAGACAATGGTCGACTTTGTAGAAGTAGATATAGAAAGGGAGTAGAGCCCTTAGATCTCGCGAGTAGAAGAGGAAGATGGTGGTGATTCAAGAAGACCAAGCTGAGGTCTTGGTCTTCTACAACGACATCTTAAGTACTACACGAAGAGGGCTTTAAAGCGCCTCTTAAACATGAAACCAAGTATCGCTATCCTAGGATCGAGTCATATATCGTACATGTGATACTTGGGCTGACTGATACGCAAGTCCATGACTAATTACCGCTTACTCACGTAGTCACAACCTGTAAGTAAGTGTCTTCGGATGCAAACGTAACAATACCGCTGACGAATGACTTTGGAACAATGTAGCCTCCTCTTTTACACGACGTTTCGCCGACAGCCTAGCTAAAGAAAACGTGCAATCAATACTCCGAGCAGGAGTCAAGATGAAAGGAGAAGATATTGATGCTTACATCGTCGAAATCGAAGAGCTTATTCGATTAGCTGAGTATTGATTCAATGTACCGCAGACCATCGAAGTATTCACCGATGGGTTGCCCACAGGGCTGTATCAAAAGATCCTAGAACTTGATAGGCCAGCCACCTACAAGCAATGGAAGCAAGCAGCTATCAACCGTCAACAGGATTACATCCATATGAAAGCATGACTGAAGGCACACCGTGGCGGCATGACCACCTCTTGTCCAAGAGGGTGGATACCCCGACAGATGCTAACGGATCCAAATGCAATCAATACATCGGCCGGAAGGACAAGAGGACGTGTTGCAGGAAGTGAAGAGATGAACCCCACAACTATGCCCCGTGGAGGATATACCCCACGAGGGGGATACATGCAAAGAGGACGAGGCGGAGGAAATACGAGAGACCTGCACGAAGTTGAGTGTTATACATGCCACAAAAAGGGACATCTTAGTCGCAATTGTCTGCAGCACACGTGGAACAAATCCAACCAACCACGCAACTGGACCCCACATCCTAGTCAAGGATGTGAAGCAATAGTAGATGACAGAAGCGTATGCGACGAAGAGCAACCCTCGATCGCGCAATCAAGCACTCAAACCCCACAACAACAAGCTGACTCATGGCTTTGAGGGGTAGCAACAGCAGGAGAAGACGTACAAGAGCTAGTAATGAGGGACCTTGTTGGAAGAGAGGGTTTTCAACACGCCTGAACCCATCAGCCTGGGTGAGGGCAGTCCATAAGTTCAATTCTGTAATAGTGACTACGCGATTTCAATCCATGCACATTCCTGTCTCTATCAGAACTAGTAACGCAATGGCCGACATCAAAGCACTCGTCAACTCTGGAGCAACTGACTGCTTCATGAGCGAAAACTTCATATGATGCATGAAACTAGGGAAACAACCCTTACAAAGACCACGAAAAATATGGAACATCGACAACACGGCAAATCAAGCTGGAGAAATTACGCATTACATCACCCTTGAAATACAAACCAGAGGAGTCTGGAAGACAATATGATTCCTTGTCACAAACATCGGAAACGAGGATATTATACTAGGGTACCCATGGATGGCCGCCTTCGAACCCCAGTTCACATGGAGAAATGGTGTCATCAATGAGAGAGAACTGCCCATTATCCTTTGGTCTGTAAATCCTTTCATTCCAGGAAAAGACCCGATAATCGCACAAATAAAAGGGACAAAAGATGACAGCTGGCTAGCAGCTACAACCTCTACTGAGCTTGCGATTCAAGCACAACAATACACAAAAAAGGTGGAAGTCCCAAAAGAATACCAACAGTTCGCCAAGGTGTTCAGTGAGGAAGAATCAAAGCGTTTTCCACCAAAACGAGCCTGGGATCACGCAATCGAGTTCAAGAAGGATGCACCCAAAGCAGTGGATTGTAAGGTCTATCCAATGAACCGAATTGAAGACGAAGCAGTACAAAAATTCCTCCATGACGAACTCGAGAAGGGCTATATCCGTGAGTCGAAATCTCCATACACGTCATCATTCTTCTTTGTCTGCAAAAAAGATGGAAAATTACGACCGGTACAAGACTACCGAAAAATCAATGCCCTCACCATTCGAAATCAATATCCCCTTCCCTTGATTGTGGATCTTATCCGTGATCTCAGCAACGCACACATATACACAAAACTTGACATTCGATGGGGGTATAATAACGTACGTATTCGCGAAGGAGATGAGAATAAAGCAGCATTCAAAACCAGATACGGACTTTTCGAACCTACAGTCATGTATTTTGGACTTACCAACTTGCCAGCGACCTTCCAGACCATGATGAATTACATCTATCGTAACGTCATTCTCAAACACGAACCCCTCGGCATGACCATTCAAGTTTACATGGACGATATAGGTATTGCCACCCGTACGAACATCGATGATCATCGATGCGCAGTTCATGACGTCCTCAACGTCACTCAACTTCATGACCTCTACTTCAAACTGGAGAAGTGCCTCTTTCACTCAGACTCTATGGATTACCTGGGGGTAATCCTTGAAAAGGGGGTGACACGAATGGACCCCGCCAAAATTGTGGGCGTCGACACATGGCTGATACCCAAAAACGCCACAGAAGTTCGAAAGGCCCTCGGATTTTTCAACTTTTATCGCCCCTTTATCAAGGACTTCGCGTTCATCGCACGACCATTACACAAACTCACACGAAAGGATCAAGAATGGCAATGGGGAGAGGAGGAGCAAAAAGCCTTTGATGCGCTAAAGAAATGCATCACCACGGAACCCATATTGGCGCACGCCAAACTGGACGATCAGTTTGAGTTGGAAGTAGACGCCTCAGGTTATGTGGTAGGAGCGGTACTTCTACAGCGAAAAGAGGATGGTAAAAAGCACCCTATAGGGTATTACTCGGCAACGCTCAACGAAGCACAACGAAACTACGATATCTACAACCTCGAACTCCTGGCCATTGTAATGGCACTCAAGAACTGGAGACCCTTGCTAGCGGGATCCCCTCACAAAATCATTATCTATTCTGACCACCTCAACCTGCAATATTGGAGGCTACCGCAAAGAATATCAAGGAGGGTAGCACAAGAAGTACTGGAACTGTCGGAATATGACTTCAAGATACGTCACCTCCCTGGTAGATTAAACGGAAGAGCTGACGCGCTGTCAAGATGCCCAGGATATGACCAAGGGGAAGACGATAACAAGGATGTGGTTGTACTACCAGATCGCGTCTTCGTAAGGGCGGGGGCAATGCAATGCGCTCCTCCCATGTGAAAGATCGTAGCCCAAGAAGAAATGGAGGCAACGGACCCGATATATGCCCAAGATGAGGAGTTACTTAGATCATGGATTAATGCTCACCATCTAAAGAAGGTCGAAGGAGTGTGGTACAAAGAGGGACACCGTGTAGTGACAGGAAAAATGGAACACAAGTGAACCTTCATACAAGCCCACCACGACGCGCCGGTATACGGACACCCTGGGATCAACAAAACACACCAACTGGTGAGCCGCCGATATTGGTGGCCAAACATGCAACAAGACGTAAAGGACTACGTACGAGGATGCGCAGAATGCCAGAGGAACAAGATCAATACCCGACCTACCAAGGCCCTGTTGTCACCCATATTCCCTATATGCGAAGCTATGCCGTTCGAAACCATAGCCCTAGACTTCATCACTAAACTGCCAATTTCACAGGGGTATGACTCAATACTTACAGTAACCGATCACAACTGTACCAAGGCGGCAATCTTCATCCCTTGCAAGGAAAGTATGACTGCCAAAGAAACTGCAGGGCTGATAGTCCAACATATATTCCCACAGTTTGGACTCCCATTAAAATTCATCAGCGACAGAGATCCAAAGTTCGCTTCAAAATTCATACGAGGACTATGCAAGGGGACAGGGACAACGCAAAACATTTCAACAGCGTACCACCCCCAAACGGATGGACAATCAGAATGTACAAACCAATGGCTAGAACAGTACCTGCGATTCTGGGTCAACGAGTGTCAAGATAACTGGCATACTTATCTGCCACTAGCAGAATTTGCGCACAACAATTGGCTGAATGAGACCACCGGAGAGTCCCCTTTCTTTGTACTATATGGGTTTAATCCATGAGCTGATTGGATGGATAAGCCATCACCAATACCGCAGGTGGTGCTGAGGCTGGACCAATTCAAAAGGGCTAGACAACGTGCCCAGGAACTGATGGTCAAGGCACAAAAGTCATGGGTCAAACACAAAGATACGCCCAGATATCAAGAAGGAGACCTCATGTGGTTAGAAGGATGCCACTTGTGTACCAATCAACCAACGGCCAAACTTGCACCCAAGCAACACGGTCCTTTTCCAATTGTCCAGGTGATGTCCCCCATCAATTATCGATTAAAACTTCCCACGCAGTGGAGCATTCATGACGTGTTTCATATCGATCTTCTCACACCCTACCGAGAAACCGACATTCACGGATCAAACTATTCGAGACCAGCCCCAGACCTCATTGATAATGAAGAAGAATACAAGGTCAAGAAGGTTCTAGACACTCGGCAATTCGGCAGAGGGCGCAAAAGACAATATCTCATCAAATGGAAGGGCTATCCAGATTCAGACAACGAATGGGTCGATCACAAGGACATACATGCCCCTGAAGCAATAAGGGAGTTTAAAAATTCAAGGACCACTTCGGATGGGCATATAAAGAGGGGAACAATGGGCAAGTATCCCGTCATCCCTCTCACAACTCCCCTCACAAACACTCATCCTTTTCCCATGTCTAATGCCACCAACAACTACTACCTCGGATCGCCAGAGCGGATCTTTGGGGCCAAGCTCGACTCCCAACTCATCACCTACAACGAGGCACAAGAACTTTGTGCCAAGAAATACATACGACCCCACATCAAGGACAAGAACGAACTCGCTGCTCCCCTCATGAAGGAAGAGCTGGCTCGAGTACGAGAGGTCTTCCCAGACCTCCAGATGGCGCCAGTGCACCTGCGTCCACTATCACCCATACTGCAAGAGATGTCAGACCCTAGTGGGATGGGAGCCACACCAACTCACCAAGCCGACACCGAAGCGCTTGATAATGAGCTTTGGGAGGCTAAAGGAGTACTGCGAATCCCTCCCCACGTGGGGGGAATTGCAGCCGCAAACGCCAAAGAAGGTCAGTCTACAGTGGAGAGAGGAGCAATTTGCACAAGCCATATACAAGAGAAACACCGTGAAGGCAGCTCGAGAAGCCCTGTGCCACCAAGCACACCAGCAACGAGGGGACCCTGGAGTCACACCACCAGCGTCAGGGACTGGTACCCAGATGAGCATCCGTTCATAAAGAACACTCATGATTCTGACGACCCAAACGAGACTCCATACGCTCTCACAACCGATGGGTACCCGCTGTACAAGAGGGCATACATGTCTGCGGTGCTATAGGGGCAAGACCCCATCAGATTCAACCGCAACCAGGGGATTCACTACATCGACTACCCCATTCGCCTACCCTCTGAGCCGACCACACAACAGGCTCACTACACACAGGCCATCATGGCCCCTAACCCGCTGGTAATAGTGCTTCGCAAGGACTCAGACAAGGTGTTTAGTAAACCCTTGTACGCTGCACCGGTGTATGCCTTCGATGGCAAACCGACCTACGCAACCAGAGAGCTCGACTACCTCAAGGCAGATGCAGAAGGGCGGGAATTCACAGACCGACTGATCGACCGAGAGGGTGATTTGTCACTCAAGGTGGAGGTCCACCGGTTCCATATGATGATGGCCAAACTGGAAAGGATGGAGGCCGTCCTAGTGGAAAACGAGGAAGCGTGGGGACAGTTGGCAGCAGCTAAGTTGGGAATTATTCGATGGTTAGAGATGGCTGACGCTAATGGGAGGATCAATGCAAACAACCAAGGGTTCGTGGATGATGTGCTCTGCGTCAACGAGGAGATCTTGCGTGGGCGCAAAGGCTGAAAAGGGGGTGATGTTATGTGTCAGCACCAAGACACTTACTTACAGGTTGTGGCTACGTGAGTAAGCAGTAATGAGCCATCTCTGTGTGTGCCACGAAAGAGCGTGCGATTGTGGCACAGTTGCTAGTGCAAGCACCCCCCCTGCGCCATACATTACGCTGTGTTGCTGATGTACTTGAGTCGCTGCCGATGTGCACATTGCTGTGGAACTGGAAAACGCGGTCACTGGGTGGATGGTGTATCTGCACAACGAGGAGGTCTGCACGTGGGTCGCTCGTCAATGCACCCGTGCGTGGGGGCTGCCAATGCAGGGTGCTCTGTGGTTGCAGCCAAAACGCAACACCCGTGCACATCGCTGCATGGGTCATGA
>Ga0137385_10005547_pt1 | contig 11078 bp, 10 predicted proteins | sample SagtaG_FD_104921 | JGI IMG/M metagenome (GOLD analysis project Ga0137385, IMG submission 104921) | Vadose zone soil microbial communities from Sagehorn Ranch, Mendocino, California, USA - Sage2_R_80_16 metaG | ecosystem: Environmental > Terrestrial > Soil > Vadose zone | place: USA: California...
CAGCACCCGCGGCAGGGCGGGCAGGTCCGGCGCGCTGGCCCGCCCCGGCGGCGGACTGTACTGCCCCGGGCCGGCCCGCCGCAGCAGGCTTCCCGCCGCCGCGATCATGCTGGCGTCCCAGCCGCCGTCCTCGAGCCGGTAGCAGCCGAAACCGGCTGCGGTGCTCGGGTCGGTGGCGAACTCGCCGGTCAGCCACGCGAACAGGTAGTCCTTGGCGGCGAGCACCCACGTCGTGGCGGCGGCCCGGGCGGGCTCCTCATCGGCCACCCGCAGGAACATCGGCAGCAGGTAGCGGCCGTCCACCCACTGCCCGGTCAGCCGGTACAGGGCATCGGCGCCGCACTGTTCACGCAGCTCGTCGCCGCGGGCGTCGCCGCGGCTGTCCTGCCAGGTGATCGCCGGGCCGTTCGGCTCGCCGCCGGCCCCGGCGGTGACCAGAGTCGGGATCATCGCGGACAGGCCGATGCCCCGCCACCGCCGCGGCGTCACCACGCTGCTGAGCTGGCCGGCGACCGCCTCGGCCGCCGTGATCCAGTCCTGCGGTGCCTGCTCACAGGCCCCGGGTGCGGGCCTGCGCGTCGGGTACGCGGCGCTGCCCCGGGCTGCCACGGCGCCTGAGGCGGTGAGCGCCACGCCCTTCAGCCCGGAGGTCCCCAGGTCCAGGCCGATGTAGACGCCCGCCTGCGCGCCGGTCATGCCCCGGTCATGCTCGTCCCCGCTGGCGCTTCGGCTGCGCTCCGCTGGCGCGGGGCCGGGGCGCGCGGCCTCCGGCGGCACGGCCGCGGACCGGGTCATCACGCTCGGCAGCGGGCAGTGACCGGACATCCCAGTCCTGGAACCCCGGCGTGGGGAGCAGGTGCCGTGACGTGGTGCCGGAGATGGCGAACGCGAACTCGGCCGCCGGGTACAGCTGCTCGAAGCAGTCGAACGGCGTCCCGGCCTTGTCCATGCTCAGCCCGCGGATCCGCACCACCTCGGTCCGGGACGGGATGCTCAGCAGCCTGCGCTCCTCCTGGGTCGGCATGATCACCTCCAGGTACTGCTCCTCGAACTCGTCCACCAGCCCGTACTCGCGGCCAAGCAGGTCGTACAGGGAGCCGCCCTGGCGGCTCACCAGGCGGTCAAGCTCAGGGGCCAGCGACGTGGGGATGACCGACGTCTCGACGACCGCGGGCCGGCCGTCGATCATGCGCTGCCGCCGCAGCTGCCACACCTGGCAGTCGGCGCGTATCTGCAGCGCGCGGGCGATATCGGCGGACGGCAGCCCGCGCCGGATGCCCAGGATCCGGGTGTCCAGGCTCTCCGCCGGGCGCGGCTGCTCACCCTCGGCCAGCCTGCCGAGCAGGCTCCCCGCCCGGGCCGGATCGGTCAGGATCCGCGGCCGGGCCAGGAAGGTGCCCAGGCCCTGGTGGCGGCGCACCTTCCCGGCGCGCTCCAGCTCATCGAGCGCGCGGCGCACCGTGATCAGGCTGACGCCGACGCTCTCGGCCAGCTCGGCGTAGGTCGGCAGCAGATCGCCGGGGACCAGCCCGCGCTCGGACACGAGCTTCTCCACGTACTCGACCACCTGCTCATACAGCAGTCCGGTCCCGGCCTTGCCCGGCGCGGCCCGCCTGCCCGGCCGGTCTGGCCGGCTGCCCCCGAGATCGAGCACCATAGCGATCCATCACCTTAGCTGAGCTGGCGGCTGATCACGGCGAAAGCCTGCTCGGCGGCGTCCAGCGTGAAGTCCACGTCTTCCCTGGTGTGCACCAGCGACAGGAACAGGTTCTCGTACTGGCTGGGGTGGAACAAGACGCCCCGCAGCAGCATCTCCTGCCACCAGCGGGTGAACAGCGCCTCGTCGGCATGGCGCTCGGCGTCCCGCCAGTTGCGGATGGGATGCTCGCTGAACCACATCTGGAAGACCGTGCCCAGGCCCTCGACGATCACCGGCACCCCGGCGTCGGCCGCGATCTTGCGCAGCCCGCTCATCAGCGTCTCGCCCAGCGCACGCTGCCGCTCGTAGAGGCCGGGGCCGGCCAGCACGTCCATGGTCGCGCAGACTGCGGCGCAGGCGATGACATTGGCGTTGTAGGTGCCGGAGTGCGAGTACCGCCCGTCCGCGATCATCGACATCACGTCGCGGCTGCCGCCGATCGCGGCGACAGGGAACCCGCCGCCCAGGCCCTTGGCCATGGTGGTCAGGTCCGGCGTCACGCCGAAGTACTCCTGCGCGCCGCCCCGGGCGAACCGGAACCCGGTGATCACCTCGTCGAAGATCAGCAGCGCTCCGTGCCTGCTGGTCTCCTCCCGCAGCAGCTCCAGGTAGCCGGGCTCGGGCAGCACGCACCCGGTGTTGAACATGGCGGGCTCGGTGATCACGGCCGCCACCTCGTCGCCGCGCTCGGCCATCACCGCGGCGAAGCTCTCCGGGTCATTCCAGCTCAGCACGATGAGGGTGGCGGCCAGCTCGCCGGGGACGCCGGGGCCGGAGGGCACCGGCCGCGGCCTGCGGGCCGGGCCAGCGGCCCCCGGGTCGACGTGGTTGCTCCAGTAGACCGTGTCCTGCCAGCCGTGATAGTGCCCCTCGAAGCGGATCACCAGGCGCCGGCCCGTGTACGCGCGGGCCAGCCGGATCGCGGTGCCCACCACCTCGCTGCCCGAGTTGGAGAACCGCACCAGGTCGACCCCGGGCACCGCCTCGACGACCTTCCTGGCCGCCTCGATCTCCATCTCGTACGGCAGGCCGAAGCAGGTGCCGAGCTGGGCGATGGCGTCGGCCACGGCCCGGGTGACGGCCGGGTGCCGGTGACCGAGGAGCATCGGCCCCAGGCCGAGCAGGTAGTCGACGTACTCATGCCCGTCAACGTCACGCAGCCGCGACCCAGCGCCCTCGGCCATGAACGGGGGATACGGCCGCCACCCGAACTTCACGGTCCTGGCGCTGCTGCCCGCGCCTCCTGGGATGTACCGGCTGGCCAGGTCGAAGAGCTCACGCGAGCGATGCGCCCAGCTCTCGTAACGCTGATCGAAGGTCACGTCCGGGCTACTCCCTCGTCTCCGGCCACCAGGTGGTTCAGGACGCTACCTTGTATACTTTGCATGTTCAATAGTGAGAATCCGTAACGCGATGCTCACGCGCTGGCCTGGACCGAAACGGCCGGTCTCTCACGTGGTGACATCAATTGTTACCAGGACGTTACCCCCACAATCGCCGCAAGATTCCGTCTTGACAAGAAGTGATGACAGACACCATCCTGTTCATACTCTGTATGCAGTATGTGACTCAGGTGGCCTGTCAGCATGGCGATGTGGCTGAGTCACCCTTGCCGGGCCGGCGGAATTCCCCGCGGCGCCCCGGGTCTAGGACTGTGGGGTGAAAGAGGAATGCCGGCCGAATCCAGTCGCCGCGAGTTTCTGAGGCGGGCGGGGGTCATCGCCCTCGCCGCCCCCGGCGCGGCGGTCGCGCTCGACGCCTGCAGCAGCGTGGCCACGAGCGCCAAGGCGAGCACCATCCGGGTGGGCTGGGCGATCGAGCCGGACACCATGAACCCGCTCACGACCTACAGCACCGAGGCGGTCGAGGTTCTGCAGCTCGTCTATGACAACCTCATCCACTACGACCTGCAGCTCAAGCCCGAGCCCGGGCTCGCCAGCTCCTGGTCCTACAGCGCGGACGGCAAGAGCATCACCTACAAGCTGCGGTCGGCCAAGTGGCACGACGGGAAGCCGTTCACCTCGGCCGACGCCAAGTTCAGCTTCGACGTCATCCAGTCCAAGCAGGTCAGCCAGTACGCCCAGTGGGTGACCAGCCTGACGTCCACCGAGGCGCCCGACGCGTCCACGCTGGTGCTGCACTTCTCCAAGCCGCAGGCGTTCAACCCGCGGGCATCGCGGTGCCGATCCTCCCGGCGCACATCTGGCAGAACATGTCCGCGGCGGACATCCAGAAGTTCGCCAACGCCAAGCCGGTGGGAACGGGCCCGTACAAGTTCGTGAACTGGAAGAAGGGCCAGTCGATCGAGATTGCCCGCAACGACGGCTGGTGGGGGACCAAGCCCGCGGCCCAGAAGATCACCTGGATCCTGTTCCAGAACGAAGACGTGATGACGCAGAGCCTGCGCACCGGCGCGGTCGACATCTGCCCGGAGATACCCCCGACGATCTGGGAAGGGCTGAAGGGCGCGCAGAACGTCAAGCCCGTCTCGCTGCAGTCGTTCTCGTTCCACCACATCGGGATCAACGTCTCGGACAACCCGAAGTCCGGCGGGAACCCGCTGCTCAAGGACCTGGCCGTGCGGCAGGCGCTCAGCTACGCGGTCGACCGCCAGCAGCTGGTGAACGTCGCGCTGGCCGGGCACGGGCTGCCCGGCGGCGCGCTGCTGCCCGCCGGGTTCGGCGAGTGGCACCTGGACATCCCGGCCGACAAGCAGCTCAACGCGAACCCGGCGAAGGCCGAGGCGGTGCTGGACGCGGCCGGGTACAAGCTGCGGGGCGGCAGCAAGGTCCGCACCTCCGCCGGCGGCAAGCCGCTGAGCTTCCGGCTGATCGCCATCGAGTCCACGTCCGTGGACGTGGCCGCGGCCCAGCTGCTGCGGAACGCGTGCGCGAAGGTCGGCATCCAGCTCACGCTGACCACGCTCGACGCGAACTCGCTCGGCTCCACCGTGTACAACTCGAAGGCACCGAACTGGGACATCTTCGTCTGGGGCTGGGACTCGGGGGTCTACGACCCCGACTACATGCTCGGCATCGTGCTCTGCAACCAGATCGGCTCGAACAACGACGTCTACTACTGCAACCGCCACTACGACCAGCTCTACAACGAGCAGGCGACCGAGCTCGACCACGCGACCAGGCTCTCGCTGGTCCACGAGGCGCAGCAGTACTACTACGACGCCGCCGCCTACATCATCATGTGGTACCAGGCCAAGCTGCAGGGCTACCGGACCGACACCTGGAAAGGCTGGACCCCGGTGACCGGCGGCATGATCCTGAACTTCACCCGCGATAACTACCTGAAGGTGCAGCCCGTCTAGGGGCGCCACGGCGTGTCAAGGTTCCGCTATCTCGGGCGCAAGATCGTCTGGCTGGTGGTGACGCTCTACTTCGTCGTCACGTTCAACTTCGTGCTGTTCCACCTGCTGCCCGGCAACCCGGTGCGGCTGCTGGCCCGGTCCGGCCACCTGACCCCGCAGGCGGTGGCGGAGATCACCAAGGTGTACGGGCTGAACCACCCGCCGCTGGAGCAGTACCTGATCTACCTGAAGGGCCTGCTGCACGGCCAGCTCGGGATCTCCTACACCTACCGCGAGCCGGTCAGCACGCTGCTCGGCCAGTACCTCGGCAACACGGTCGTGCTTCTGGCCGCGGCGACCGTGCTCACCATCGTCCTCGGCGTGCTGGCCGGGGTGGTGGCGGCCAGCCGCCGCGGCCGCGGCTATGACTCGGCCACCGTCACCGCGTCAGTCATCGGCTGGAGCCTGCCGACCTTCTGGACCGGCCTCATCCTCGCGTTCGTGCTCGGCGTGTGGCTGCACGCGTTCCCGATCTTCGGCATGGAAACGCCGAACGCTGTCTACGTATCCCAGTTCCAGAGGATCGAGGACATCGGCGCGCACCTGTTCCTGCCCACGCTGACGCTGATCATCGTCAACATCGCGCAGTTCGTGCTGGTGGCCAGGGCATCGGTGATCGAGGTCATGTCCGAGGACTTCATGCTCACCGCGACGGCCAAGGGCCTGCTGCCGCGGCGGGTCCTGTGGCGGCACGCGGTGCGCAACGCGCTGCTCCCGGTGGTGACGGCCTCGGCCCTGCTCATCGGCCTGGTGGTGGCCGGCGCGATCGAGGTCGAGACCGTGTTCTCCTGGCCCGGCATGGGCCTGCTGGTCTACAACTCGGTGCTGAACCGCGACTACCCGGTGATCGAGGCGGCCTTCCTGGTGTTCGCGATCGTGGTGCTGCTGGTCAACTTCGCCAGCGACCTGCTCTACCAGGCGCTCGACCCGCGGGTCCGGGAGTCCTGATGGTGCGGCCAGGCGTGACCACCGGCCTCGGCGGCCCGACCGCGCCCGAGCCGGGCTCCCCGGCGCTGGCCACCGAGGCCGCCGAGCGCGAGCTCGGGCTGCGGCGGGTCTGGCGGTCTGTCACCGCCGACACTATGGGCCGGGCCGGCCTGATCCTGTTCGCCATCGTCGTGCTCATGGCGGTGCTCGGGCCGCTGATCTTCCCGTTCGACGCGACCGCGGTCAACTCCTCCGAGCTGCTGCAGCCGCCGTCGCCGCAGCACTGGCTCGGCACCGACGAGCTCGGCCGCGACGTGTTCCGTGAGTTTCTGGCCGCCGCCCACGTGTCCCTGGTCGTCGGCCTGGCCGCGACCGCGATCTCGATGGTGCTCGGCGCCGGGATCGGGATCACGGCCGGCTACCACGGCCGGTGGGCCGACACCGGGCTGATGCGGATCACCGATTTCTTCCTGGTGCTGCCGCAGCTCCCGCTGGTGATCGCGCTCGCGGCGTTCTTCGGCCAGAACCTCTGGATCATCATCCTGGTCATCGGCATGACCGGCTGGCCGACGACCGCGCGGATCGTGCGGTCGCAGACGCTCTCGCTGCGGGAGCGTCAGTTCGTGACCCGGGTGCGCTCGCTGGGCGCGTCCAACCTGCGGATCCTGCGGGTGCACGTCCTGCCGAACGTGATGCCGCTGATCTTCGCCAACACCGTGCTGGTGATCGGCGGCGCGATCCTGGCCGAGGCCACGCTGTCCTTCCTGGGCCTGGGCGACCCGGTGCAGGTGTCCTGGGGGACGATGCTGCACTTCGCCTTCCAGTCCGGCGCCATCGGGCGCGGCGCGTGGTGGTTCTTCATCCCGCCCGGCGTCGGCATCGTGATGGTGGTGCTCGCGTTCACGCTCACCGGCCACTCCATCGACCAGGCGATGAACCCCAGGCTGCGGGGTTCGCGATGAGCCTGCTGGAGATCACGGACCTGCGGGTGCAGTACACGACGCCGCGCGGCCCGGTCACGGCCGTGGACGGCGCGAGCCTGGACGTCGACACCGGCCAGGTGCTCGGGCTGGCCGGCGAGTCCGGGTGCGGCAAGACCACGCTGGCGCTGGCCATACCGAGGCTGCTGGCCCGCGAAGCGACCATACGGTCGGGCTCGATCACGTTCGGCGGCCGCGACGTGCTGGCCATGACCGATCAGGAACTGCGGTCGGTGCGCTGGGGGAAGATCGCCGTGGTCTTCCAGGGTGCGATGAACTCGCTCAACCCGGTGCACACGATCGGCGACCAGATCGCCGAGCCGATCCGCGCGCACGAGCCGAAGACCACCGCCGCCCAGGCCAGGGAGCGCGTGGCCGAGCTGCTGGACAGCGTGGGCATCGACCCGGGCCGGTCCCGCAGCTTCCCGCACGAGCTGTCCGGCGGGATGCGCCAGCGGGTGCTGATCGCGATGGCGCTGGCCTGCCGGCCCCAGCTGATCGTCGCGGACGAGCCGGTCACCGCGCTGGATGTGATGACGCAGGCCCAGATCCTGGAGGTGCTGCGCAGCCTCAGCGACCGGCTGGAGCTGTCGATGATCCTCATCTCGCACGACCTCTCGGTGATCGCCGAGGTCTGCGATTCGGTCAACGTGATGTACGCCGGGAAGATCGTCGAGACCGGGCCGACGTCGGCCATCTTCGCGCCCGGCCAGGTTGGGCCGGCCCACCCGTACACGGCCCGGCTGCGGCACGCCTTCCCCGACATCCGGGGGGAGCGGACCTTCATCGAGGCCATCCCCGGCCACCCCCCGGACCTGATCGCGCCGCCGCCCGGCTGCCGGTTCGCCGACCGGTGCACGATCGCCGTGGACAAGTGCCGTACCGACGAACCCGCGCTCGAGCCCGTCGGCGCGGGCCACGCGGCGGCCTGCCACCGCAGCGCCCTGGTCCTGGGTGGCGCGGCCCTGGACGCCGCGCCCCTGGACATCCCCGCCGCGGACGGCGTGGACGGCCAGACCGCGGGCGGCCCGTCATGACCGCGCACGCCACCGCCCCGGCCGGGCCCCTGCTCACGCTGCAGGACCTCGTGGTCAGCTACCGCAGCCGCCGGGGGCCCAGATCCAGGCGCCAGATCCGGGCGGTGGACGGCGTCAGCTTCTCGCTCGGCACCGGCGAGATCCTGGCGCTGGTCGGTGAGTCGGGCTGCGGCAAGACCTCGATCGTCCGGGCGATCGCCCGGCTGGAGGAACCCGCGGGCGGCCAGGTCCTTTTCCGCGGCGCGAGCATCGCACACGTCCGCGGCCCGGCCCTGCGGCAGCTCCGCCGCGACATCCAGGTCGTGTTCCAGGATCCGTTCGAGTCGCTGGACCCCCGGCTGACCGCGTTCGACACCGTCGCGGAGTCGCTGCTGGTGCACCGGCTCGGCGGCAGCCGGGCGGGCCGGCGCGACCAGGTGCTGGCCATGCTGGAGCAGGTGGGCCTGCATCCCGCCGAGGCGATCGCCCGCAGGTACCCGCACCAGCTGTCCGGCGGGCAACGGCAGCGGCTGGTGATCGCCGGGGCCATGGTCCTCGGCCCGGACCTCGTGATCGCGGACGAGCCGGTCTCCATGCTCGACGTGTCGCTGCGCGCCGGGATCCTGCGGCTGATGCTCGACCTGCGGGACAGCCGCGGGGTGTCGATCCTGTTCGTCACCCATGACCTGTCGCTGGCCTGGGTCGTGGCCGACCGGGTGGCCGTGGTCTACCTGGGCCGGATCGTCGAGATCGGGTCGATGGACGAGGTCATCCGGGCGCCGCTGCACCCCTACACCCGCGCGCTGGTGTCGGTCATCCCGGTGCCGGAGACCACGACGGCCCGGCGGGAGCGCATCCTGCTGCGCGGCGAGGCGCCGTCGGCCAGCCGGATCCCCGGCGGCTGCCGGTTCCACCCGCGCTGCCCGCTCTACCGCCAGCTCGGCGAGCCGGAGCGCTGCCGTACGGAGGACCCGGCCCTGGTGGCCGTGCCGCCGGCCGGGAGAGGCCCGGCCGGGACGAGCAAGGCCGGGACTCACACGGATGGGGCAAGCCCGGGCAGGATAGGCGCAGACGCGGCTGGCCCGGAGCACGCGGCTGCCTGTCACTTCGCAAAGGAGAGTTCCTGATGCCGGTAACCCCCGCCGAAGCCATCGAGCTTCTCAGCGCCATGGTGCGGATCGAGTCCGTGACGCCCTGGCTGATTCCCACCGGCTCGGGTGAAGGCGCCATGGCGCAGTTCATCGCGGACTGGCTGGCCGGCACCGGCGCTGAGATCGAGATCGTCGAGGTGGAGCCGGGCCGGCCGAACGTGCTGGCCCGGCTGCGGGGCGCCGGCGGCGGGCCCACGCTCTGCCTGAACGCGCACAGCGACACGGTGGGCTTCGCGAACTGGCCGGAGGAGGCGCTGGAGCCCCGGCTGATCGGAGACCGGCTGTACGGCCTCGGTGCCGCCGACGACAAGTCCGGGTGCGCCGCCGGGATGCTCGTGCTGCGCTCGCTGGCCCAGTCGGGAGAGCGCCTGCGCGGTGACCTGCTCGTGGCGTGCGTGGCCGACGAGGAGGGCGTCTCGATCGGGTCGGAACACCTCGCCCGGCAGGGTGGCATCGACGCGGCGATCGTGATCGAGCCGCAGCCGACCGAGGAACTGGTCGTGGAGCACCAGGGCTTCGGCTGGATCGACGTGATCACCCACGGCGTCGCTGCGCACGGGTCGGCCCCGGAGATCGGTGTTGACGCGATCGTGCACCTGGCCGAGGTGATCTCCCGGCTGCACCGGCTGGATCGCGACGTGTTCACGGCCCGCCCTTCGGCGATGAACGGCCGGACTGTCTTCCATACCGGGACGATCAGCGGCGGCACTGACTACGCCACCTACCCCAACCGGGCCGTCCTGGGCATCGAGATCGGCACCCAGCCCGGGGAGCACCTCAGCGACCGGGTCGCCGAGATCGAGGCCATCTTTGCCGACATCGCCGCGACCGAGCCCGGTTTCCGCGGTGAGGTGGCCGTCCGCCTGGACCGCGACCCGTTCCTGGCCGAGGGCCACGAGCGGCTGCAGGAGGTAGTCGCCGCGGCGATACGGCGCGTCCTCGGCCACCCGGCCAAGATCACGGGCATGAACGCCTGGACGGACGCCGCGCTGATGCAGGCGGCCGGCATCCCCACGGTGCTGGTCGGCGCCACCGGCGGCAACTACCACGCCCCGGGCGAATGGGTCTCGATCAGCGAGTTCATGAACCTGTGCGCGATCCTGGAGCAGACAGCCGTGAATTTCCTGACGTGGTGACCGCGCAGCCATCCGGCGCGGAGGGACGGGAGGAGCCACATGGCCGGGCAGGAGGAAGCCGGCGGTGCGAGCCGGGCCGGGCAAGAGCTTGACGACGCGCTGTACTACCTGCGCGAGGGATGTGAGCCGTGCGCGCAGCGCCACTTCGACCTCGCGCTGAGGTACGGAGCCACGCAGCAGCAGGTCGAGACGGTGCGCGCCGCCGCCCGCACAGCCGCGGCGGAGCCGGCGCAGCGGGATTAAGAATCGGGTGTAGGCACCGCCCCCCGCACAAGGATTCGCGCCCTCCCCTGGCTCCCGAATGGTTCTGGCCCGCTGGCCTGCTACGGGGCTGAGCGCGGATGGGTTACGGCGTGGCGCCGGTTAGGCCGGCCGGGTAGGTGATCCGGACTTCGGTGATGGTCTGCGGTAAGTCGCGCCGGACAGTCCGACGTCCTTAGCCGTCATGGTGCTCACTCTGCTGTTCCTCTTGGGCACCTCTCACTTGATCAAGTGCCTCGACGACGAGCTTGGCAACCAGTGCGGGCTCCTCGTTGGGCGTGAAGTAGCTCGCGCCGGGGATGGTGATCACGCGTATCTGGGGACACGCCTCAAGCGTGCGGCGTTCATCGTCGGTGATCCCGCCGTCACCGCGTTCACCATGGACCACCCAGGCCGGCACTTCGGCTTCGCAGAGCCGTGATGCGACAGATCCGTGGCGGTCCAGGTACTGGAAGTAACTGTGAACTCCGTGCCGTATGACGCGTGGGTCATTCTTGCGGAACTCCTCGGCGAGCACCTCGCGGCGGTCCGGGGGCAGCGGCATCCG
>Ga0137385_10005553_pt1 | contig 11074 bp, 8 predicted proteins | sample SagtaG_FD_104921 | JGI IMG/M metagenome (GOLD analysis project Ga0137385, IMG submission 104921) | Vadose zone soil microbial communities from Sagehorn Ranch, Mendocino, California, USA - Sage2_R_80_16 metaG | ecosystem: Environmental > Terrestrial > Soil > Vadose zone | place: USA: California...
GAGGAAGAGAAGGTCGACGGTGAGCAGGGCGCCGGCGCCGGCCGCCACGACCCACCGTGGTGTGCGCCATTGATAACGGACGACGTAGAAGAAAAGCAGGGTCGTGATCGTGATCGTGCCGGTCACCGCCATGCCGTACGCGTAGGCCAGTGCGGCTGAGGTTTTGAACGTGACGACGAGCGTGAGGACGGAGACCAGCAGTACCCAGTTGATCCACGGGACATAGATCTGGCCTATCCTCTCCTCCGAGGTGTACGCGATGCGCAGCCGCGGGAGGTAGCCGAGCCGGGCGGCCTGCTGCGCGACCGAGAAGGCGCCGGTGATGACCGCCTGCGAGGCGATGACCGTTGCAGCGGCCGCGAGGAAGACCATCGGCAGCCGCGCCCACCCCGGGACCAGCAGAAAGAAGGGGCTGCGGATGCTGCTCGGGTCACCCAGGACCAATGCGCCCTGCCCCATGTAACTGAGGATGCAGGCGGGGAAAACGAGGATCAGCCAGACGCGGGTAATCGGTGCCCGGCCGAAGTGCCCCATGTCGGCGTACAGCGCCTCGGCTCCGGTGACGGCGAGAACGACGGCGGTCAGCGAGAAGAACGCGACCGGGAAGTGGCCCACCAGGAAGCCAAGAGCGTAGGTGGGCGACAGTGCTTTGAGGATCTCGGGATGGACGGCGATACCGCGCACGCCGATCACGCCGATCGCGGCGAACCAGATGCCCATGACCGGCCCGAACAGGCGCCCCACGGCGCCCGTGCCCAATCGCTGAACAAGAAACAGGCCGACGATGATCGCGGCTGTGATCGGGACGACCAGGTCGGCCACTGACGGCGCGGCGACCTTGACGCCCTCGATCGCGGAAAGAACCGAGATCGCCGGCGTGATCACACTGTCACCGAAGAACAGCGAAGCGCCGAAGACCCCTAGCGCCGCAAGCGCGACCTTCGTCCGGCGCCCGCCGGGAACTCCCCGTCTCCGGATCAAGGCGATCAACGCCATGATCCCGCCCTCACCGTCGTTGTCGGCGCGCATCACCAGCAAGACATACGTGACGGTGACAATGATCGTCACCGACCAGAAGATCAGCGAGATGATCCCGAAGATGCTCTCCGCGGACACCTCGACCGGGTGAGGATCGCCCGGATTGAAGACCGTCTGGACGGTGTACAGCGGGCTCGTGCCGATGTCCCCGAAGACAACCCCGAGCGCACCAACCGCAAGAGCCCCCTGAGCGGTAGCGCGCCGGTTCACGCTCCCCAGTATTCGCCTTCCAGCTCACCAAGCTCCGGCACACCGGGCGGGTAGCAAGTTCGTGCACGGCAACCTGACCCTGTGCGGCGTCCCTGAACGCAGCCTGCCGCTGGCCGGTCAGGAGCTTGCTGGTGGGGTATCCGTGCTGTGTGAACCGTTCCTTGCTGGCCGGTCCCGAAGGCCATCCCTTCCATCCCCTGCTGGTCCCGTTGCCGATCGGGGCGTTCGTATCGTCGCTGATTTTCGACATCCTCACCCGGACCCGGGCGAACGGCCTGCCCTATCTCGTCGACGGTGCGTTCTGGCTCATCGGCGTCGGCTTGACCGGCGCGCTGGTGGCCGCGGTTCCCGGAGTCCTGGACCTCCGTGCGATCCCGCGAGGGACACCCGCGTTCGCCACCGCGTGTACCCACCTGACGCTCAACGCCGCGACGGTCGTGCTGTTCGCGATCGGCTATTCATGGCGGGCCGGCGATCACGTCGAACTGGACAAGACCAGGTGGGGCCAGCTCGTGTTGAGCGCAGTCGCCGTGGCGTTCCTCATCGCCGCCATGTGGCTGGGCAGCAAGCTGACCTACCACCACGGCATGCGCGTCACCGGGCAAGCCGATCACCACGAGCGGGCCACCCGGCGCCGGTGATGCCAGGGCACCACCACAGGCCGGACCGGCGGTGACGACCTTGTCGTCCTCGGCCACCTGATCGTGCACGGTGACCACGAGGTCAGGGAAGGCGGCGTGGGCCGCCTCCCTGGTTGAGCGCCCGGCTGGCTCACGGCTGGGATCCGATGCTGAGCACATGCCAGATGGTGGCCGCCAGCCACAGAAAGGCCGTGACCACGACCAGGACCTCCACCGCATGCCAGCTGTCGGCGATCAGCCCGGCCAGCCCGGCCAGCAGCGCGATCGTGCCGAGCACGGTCGTGACTTTCCGGAAGATCACCCCTGGTAGCGGCTGAGGCCAGGTATGCAAGTCACCGGCCGCGCTCACGGCGCAGATGGCACCAAGGACCAGCTCCACGACGCTTGCGGCCCACGCGCTGGACAGCAGTTGCGGGCCCGCTCCATAGGCAAAGAACGTGTACCACAAGGTCATCACCAAGATGGCGACCGACGACACAAGATCCCTCCAGGTCAGCCCCATTGCCCGCACCTCCCGCGGCACCGGAGCGGCCACCACCGCGACCAAGTCTGCGCTCAAATGCCATCCGCGGATAGTGACGGCCCGGTCATCCGCGCCCGCCGGGATCTCTGCTTCCGGCGATGCACCCCGCCTGATCACTCGCCCGTCACCGGGATCGACAGGTGCTGGTGCACCATCTGCCACTGGCCGTTGCGCTGCTCGAAGACACGGGTGGCGCGAGAGCGGGACTCGACGCCGTCGGCAAAGATCCGGTCCAGACCCACGCCACGGCCAAGTCGCCGTTCACGTGAACCGTGAGATCGGGAATGTCGAAATCGATCCGCCTGGGTGACGACTCAAGGCCCCGCCGGCACACTTCGCGGACGTCGTCGATGCCGATGTACTGCAGCGGTCCCATGTGCTCGTACGACACGATGTCCGGCGCGATGTACTCCATCAGCCCGTCAAGGTCCTTCGCCGCAGAACTGATCCACCTGTTCGCCAGCGCCGTCTACTACCTACCTGCCGCCGACGCAGTAGCTCGCATCGCCTTGGTCACATCCCCGGCCGTGGTCGCGCCTAGCGACCTCGGTATCCGTCACCCGGTGGCTGGCCGAGGTCGGCTTCCCCGCTGTGGAGCCGCTGCCAGTCGACCAGCCGGTCACCAGTCACGGCTGCGCGGTCACCTTCTGGCGCTACCTTCCCCAAGACGGTCCCAAGCCCGAGCCAGCCGAGCTAGGGCGCCTGCTTCGTCAGCTGCACCAGCTCCAATCCCCTCCTGTGCCACTGCCTGCCTACCAGCCGCTCGCCTCCGTTCGCCGAGCGATCGAAGCCAGCCGCGCCATCAGCGAGGATGACCGCGTTTGGCTCAGGGACCGCTGCGGGCAGCTCCTGGACGCGTACGGCCAGCTCAGCTTCCCGCTCCCGGCCGGGATGATCCACGGCGACGCCTACCGCGGGAACGTCCTCCGCGATGGAAACCGCGCCGTGCTCGCAGACTGGGATGCGGTCAGCACAGGCCACCGCGAAATCGACCTCATCCCCACCCTTCTGGGGGTCCGGTTCGGACCCCCCGAAGCCCAGCGCGATGCGTTCGTCGCCGCCTACGGATGCGACATCCAGTACTGGGACGGATTCTCGGTCCTGCGCGACATGCGAGCCCTCTCCACCACCAGCGCGCTCCTGCGCGACGGTCATACGAACGATGCCGCCCAACGCGAACTCCAGATCAGGCTGCGACCACTCCGCACAGGCGACAACCAGCAGTGGACACCTTTCTGAGGATGGCTGCACATCCACGGTTCCTTGCAGAGGTCATGTGGGAAGGCCGGCGCGGTAGCGCGACGGGCGAGCATTGACATTACCCTGCAGGGAAAGCCATCCGCATTTCCTACCCTTACCGCACATGCCGAAAGTAGTGCGTGCTCATCGCGCATGGTGATGGTCAGCTATGCATACCCCAACCTGTCGCGCAAAGCCGTGTGGGGGGCAGATTGGGGGATCTGGAACGCTGATACGGGCTGCAAGGGCTGCGGTCTTGGGCGATCTTGAGTCTTGGCTGTCCGGGATGGCCTTTGACGGTTAGCTTTCCGCGCGGTGCCGGTGCAGCTTGCGCAGATTGTGCGCGGCGCAGGCGAGCAGCCATTCGTTTTCGCACGCGGCCAGGCCGCGCTGGGACATCGTGGTCAGTTTCTGGCAGGTCTTGAGCTGCCCGAACACTGGTTCCACGGTGCGGGCCCGCATCTTGTAGTCGTCCCGGCCGCGAGGATGGCGCAGGCGCCGCCTGGCCCGGGCGGTGGCCGGAAGCCGGTCCAGGTGCAGGGCGCGCTGGGGAGCGCGGGTGCGGCGCCGGCCGGGGTCCTTGGCCAGCGGCGCGAGGAGCCGCAGGCCGCCGGCGTCGGCGCGGGCGAAGGTCTCCTCGCTGGCGTACCCGGAGTCGGCGAGCACGGTACGCAGCCGCGGTTTGATCCCGGCCTCGGTCAGCTGCTGGCGGCAGGTGTCCAGCAGGGGGTGCAGCAGCGTGCGGTCGACGGGGTGCTGGGACAGCATCGCCCCGACGATGACCTGCTGGCAGGTGACCACGAGCTGGCAGTTGTACCCGGCGACGTAGCCCTTCTGGTTCCGCATCACCCGCACGTCGGGGTCGGTGATGTTCGCCCGCGGCTCGGTGTTGTTGCGGTTGGTGCGTGGCTCGTCGCCGGGGCGGCGCCCGCCCCGCCGGACCCCGGCCGCAGCGGCGGCATCCCACGCCTGCTGCCTGGCCCGCTGCGCATCGCGGCGGGCCTGATCCTCGGCCGCCAGCCGGTCCCGGGCGGCGGCCAGCCGCTCCCGCCGCTCGGCCCGGCGGGCCAGCGTCCGCGGTGTCGGCTCGCCCGGCGCGCCGCCATAGCGGGCATCTTCAGCGGCGTCGGCCGCAGCCGCCTCGGCCAGCACCTTCTCGATCTGCGGCAACGTCCGGTTCGCCTTCTGCGCGGCGTTGCCGGCCAGCTTGGTCCCATCCAGGCTGACCATGCCCAGCGACACCATGCCCTCAGCCGCCAGCAGCCGCAGCACCTGGCTGAACAACCCGCCCAGCGCCTGCTGGTGCCGGGCCCGGAACCGGGCGATGGTCGCGTGATCGGGCCTGCGGGAGCCCTACGACGCCCAGGTGCATCACGTGAACCCGCTTTGCGGCGATGAGGTCACGCTCCGGGTGACGCTGAAGGACGCGGGCGGGGAGCCGGCCGTGGCGGACGTCTCCTATGACGCGCTCGGCTGCTCGATCAGCCAGGCAAGCGCCTCGGTGATGACCGAGGCGGTCATCGGCAAGACCGTGCGCCAGGCCATGGACATCAGCGGGGCGTTCCTCGAGCTGATGCAGTCGCGGGGCGAGGCCGAGCCGGACGAGGACATGCTCGGCGACGCGGTAGCGTTCGAGGGCGTGTCCAAGTACCCGGCGCGAATCAAGTGCGCGCGGCACACACCATGATCTCAAGCACCGGGCTTGCCCTCAGGAAGGCACGCCGTTTGTGCGACAGGCTGACCCATGCATCATTGACGTGCTGACCCGGGAGTCCGGGCTGGCGGCGCGCCCGATCGCCCGCTGTCTGTCGTCGTGTCGGGCCTGTATGCATGCCTGGTCGCCCGGGCGATACGCCGGTGCAGGCCAACCCCAGTGCGCCGGGGTTTGTCGACCCGCGCCAGGGCGGTCGGGGAAACCGCGCACGGTGCCGCTGGTGCGGGTGCCCGCGCAGGCTGCCGAGGGTGCTGGCGCCGGAGGAGGTGGACGGGCTGATCGCCGCGCTGCGTACCCGCCGGGATAAGGCGGTGGTGCTCGCCGTGGTACTGCCCTGCTTGTGGCGCTGCGATGTGCTCGGCCTGGCATGGCCGACGCGTGGGTCAAGGACCGGCCCCTGTTCATCGCTGAGGGCAATTAGCACGCGGATCACTTCGACGGCGCCATTGCGGCCTTTCGGCGCGCCGACCGCCCGGCGGACTGGGCGGCCGACGGCGATGACGGCATCCAGCGGGCCGGGTCTTGCCCTGCCGACGGCGGTCCTGCCGGTCGGCGCGGTCCACCTCCACGACCCGCACACCAGCCGCGGCGGGCTGCTCGGCGTCAAGGAGTTCCCGGCCACCCCGGCCGGCTACGCCCGGCTGCTGGCTGGCTGGCGGATTCGGGACCGTGTGCCTGGTCGGGATCGAAGGGACCGGCAGCTACGGCGCCGGGCTGGCCCGGCACATCACCTCCCCAGGCCCGTCGCGCCGCGCCCGGCAAGGCGCCTTGGGAAGAGGTCTCGATAACGCCACGGTGGCTGGGCGCCGCCGCCCTCGTGCATTCAGGGACTTAGGGTCCGACGGTGGTGAAGAAGGCGTCCGTCGGGTTGGTGGGCGCGCTCACTGCCTGGATGAAGAACGGCATGAGCGTCGCCCCTGCGCTCGTCAGCCCCTCATAGTCGCCGAGGAAGTAGCCGCGGGCCACCGGGGCCTGCTCGATGTCGAACGAGGTCGGTGTCAGCCGGTTCTCCGCCCACGTCGCGCCGCCGTCGTGGGAGTGGGCGAGAAACGCGTCGGTCAGCGCTCCCGGGGCAGGGGTGTTGTTCCGGAAGTCGTAGTAGGAGACGCTGACCGTCCCGTCCGCCGCCACCTCCACTGACGGGGTGAAGGCGGCGACGGGCACCGGCGTCTGGTTCACCTTGATGGGCGTCGACCAGGTGCGCCCGCCGTCGGTCGACTTGGAGAAGGCGACGTCGTCGCGGAGACCGCCGCTGAAGCGGGAGTCGTTCCAGACGACGTAGAGCGTGCCGTTGTTCGGGTCGACCGCCACGTCGGGGAGCCCCGCGCCCGCCCGAACGGCCGCACCGGTGTCCGGGTCGCGCACCGCCACCGACTGGTCGGTCGAGATGTCGATCACATGCGACCAGGTCAGCCCCTTGTCGGTCGAGCGCATCAGCGACTCGGTGAACTGGTTCGGCGATGGCTGCCGTCCCGATCCGTTCGTGAGCTCGAAGACGTCGACAAGCGAGCCGTCCGGGAGCACCGCGACTTGGTTGCCGATCGTGAACAGGTTGGCGTTGGTGGGCATGATGTTCCGCGGCGCAGACCACGTCGCTCCGCCGTCCGTTGTCCGCGAGAACATGGCAGCGCCACGAAACGCGGCGGAGCGGAGCGCGTTGAAGTCGGCGTTCTCGCTGGGGAACCGGCTTCGATCCCAGACGGCGTAGGCGTTCGAGGCGTTCGTCGGGTCTGCGGTGATCGACTCCTTGTCGTTGAAGTGGAACGCAGACCGCTCGCTGATCAGCGTCGTCGGCTCGCTCCACGTGTCGCCGCCGTCGGTGGACTTGCTGACGAGGACCGCCGAGGTCAGCAGGTCGGCGCTCGCCGAGAGGCTAATGAAGTACGCATCGCCGTTGGGGGCGAACGTCACCCACGGATCGGACGAGCGGTCGTAGTTCCCGCCGTTCGCGGCGGTGCCGCCCGCGCACGTGCTGAAGTGCGGCCACGTCTCGGTCCAGGTCTGGCCGCCGTCGTGGGTGACGGCCGCGATGATGCCGTGGGCGCCGCCGTTGTTCCAGCGGTCCTGCTGGAAGACGCCGATGATGTTGTTCCGGTTCGCCGGGTTGACGGCGACGAACGGCTCGACCTCGGAGTTCGGATAGTTCGTGCCTGGCCCGCCGACCGTGCACGCGGCAAACGGGCTCGGCCCGGAGGCGAGGACGAGCGGTCCCTGTGTGTAAGTGCTGGCCGCCGCCGTGGCGGTTACCAGGACGACGACGAGCGCTCCCGCTGCAGTTGCCAGCAGCCCGCGCCTGAGGGTTCGTGTGGTGTGCATGCGGCCTCCCCTCGGCCGGCAACACCACCGCGGCGGCACCCGGGAGCGGCCCCTGCCGCCTCATTCAGGTGAACCGTGCGGGCTCGTCCGCCAGTGCTGGCTTCGCGGCGCCGATACCAGGCGGTCAGGTGCGAACGAAGGTGGTAGTCGCCAGCATCGCAGCGAACCCTACACGGCGAGAAGGCTGGGTGTCCATTCCGCCGGTGATCGCGAGTGTCTCTACGATGGTCACAGCCGTCCCTTTCTCTGGTTGAGGGATGGCACGCACCGCTGGCCGACGGACCGGTCGGCGAGGCGGTCCGAGCGGCGCAGGCAGGTAGGTGCGCGGGAGCAAGAGGAAACTGCGTCGTCACCGGTCTGGCAATTCTTGTTTCGACGCAGCGAGCGGTCGAATCAGCCTGCATGACCATGCATGACTTCCTGCGCCCAAAAACACGCGCTCATGGCTCCCTTCTATGAAGAGATTTGTCAAGTGGTTCTGGTCCGGGAAGCTCTCGAGTGTGCGACGGCGCTTGTCGGCGTCAACGTCGTTCGTCCGGTGGGGCGCTCCACTTTGACACCTCCGGCGCGCCGTCGAGGTAGGGCGGCTGTCCCCGGCCCGGGGTGGTTCTTGGTGGTTGTGGGCGGGGGTAGCGTCGAGGGTGCGGGTCCGGGAAGTGGCTGGTCCGAAGAGCCGATGTCCGGGGTCAGGTCGGCCGCGCTGGACAATTGAGTCGCCCCCGAGTGCCCTCCCGGGCCTGCCTTGTGTGTCGCTGGCGTGCGGGCGGCGGCGTCGGCGGTGAGCTGGCGGTAGATCACGTCGGACAGGCGGCGGCGCAGGCAGCGCATGGCTTCCATGGGGGTCTTGGACTGCTGCAGTTTGCGGCGGTAGTAGGCCCGGCCGGGGGTGTCGTGGCGGAGCTGGACGATGCCGGCCATGTAGAGCACGTGGTTCAGCCTGCGGTTCCCGGCGCGGGATACGCGGTGGCGGGTGTGCTCGCCGCTGGAGGCGTCGATCGGCGCGGTCCCGGTCCAGGAGGCGAAGTGGTTGCGGTCGGGGAACCGGGCCACGTCTCCGGCGTCGGCGAGGATCCTGGCGGCGCCGGCGGGGCCGATTCCGTGGATGTCCATCAGGTGCGATCCGGTGGCCTGGACTGCTGCTTTGAGTTCGGCCTTCATGGCCTTGAGCTTGACGTCCAGCCGTGTCAGGTCGGCTAGTTCCCCGGCGGCCATCCGGCGGCGCATCGTGCCGGCCGGGTCCCGCGGGCGCACTCCGGCCAGCAGGGCCTTGTACTGCCCGGCGGGTCTTCTTCACCGGCGCGCCGCCGGGCAGCAGTCCCGGGAACAGCCGGTGCATCCGGTTCAGGGCCTGCGCCCGGGCCCGGGAGATCTCGTCCCGGCGGTCGCACAGCAGCCGCAGCACCATCAGGTCCGCATCGGCGGTCAGCTCCCGCAATCCGGCGTCCCGCAGCGCGACCATGACGATCGCATGCGCATCGGTGGCATCGGTCTTGAGCCCCTGGCCGGTGCCAGACACCCGCGCCCTGGCCGCCAGCTCCGCAGGCACATCCAGCACCCGCTCGCCGTCGGCGAGCAGCCGCTGGGCCACCGGGCGCCCGATCCCGTTCGCGCCCTCCACCGCCCAGACTCGCGCCGGCCACTGCCGGGCCAGCCTGGCCAGCTCACGGTAACCCGCGGTGTCAGTGCCGAACCGGCCCGTGGCCCGCAGAACCTCCCGGCTGTCCCTGGCCTCGATCGTGACCGACAGCTTGTGGGGAACCGGCCCCGATGATCACCTGATCCATCAACGCGCCTTCCTCGCCGGGCTGCATCCCTGTCAGCCAGGACGGGCAACGCTACTTCGAGCTGAGCAGACCCTTCTTGAGCCACGCCTCGCCACGGCACCCGGCCGGACCGCATGCCATGAAACAGCCACACCTCGCCACACGGTGGGCAGCCGCGATGAGAGCGTTCCGGCCGGGCACCTCACCCGAGCCTGCGCCGACCCGGGCTGTCTTGAAAGACATAAGTAGCCGCGTTTCGGCTCTCATGCTCGGTCATTCCTGGGTGAATTGATCTCGGAAGCGAGGATGGCGCCAGGTTCCATACGGAGCGCCGTGAGTTGATCAAGGCTGGGTCCGGCGCCCCAGTGAATGCTTAGAAGCCTGCCGGCCCGCAAGCCGTGTCCTGGTGATCCTGGTAGGCCAGGACCGCTACGAACGGGGCGCTCCCGCGGCGCCCTTCTTGCGGGTGAGCCGGTACATCGTGGGGCGGGCCCGGCGGACCGGTGGGGGCGCGGCTGGGTCGCTCACGGGCTCGGCCTCCGCGAGCTCCCAAGCGTCCCCGAAGAGGCCGGTGACCTCCTCCTCGCCCATGCCGCGCGGAAGGAGCGCCCGGCGCCCCGGCGCAAAGGCCACCAGCAGAAGCGTCGCTCCCGGCGCGGCGAGCTCGGTCATCGCGGCGGCCGCGCCCTTGCGCCCGGAGTCAGGCAGGCCCTGGATGCAGCCGAAGTCGTAAAGGAGCGTGTACCCAGGCCCGAGCCCGAGGCCGCCCAGCGCGGTCACATCCCCCGCGACCCACTGCACCTCAACGCCCTCGCGCGCCGCCCGCTGCCGGGCCTTGGCGATCGCCGTATCGACGATGTCCACCGCGGTCACCTGCCACCCGCGCTTAGCCAGGTAGACAGCATCCCGCCCGGTCCCGCAGCCCACATCGAGCGCCCGGCCCGGTGGCAGGGCGCCCGGGCCTTCGGTGACCCGCTGCCACGTCCGGGCAACCGGCCGGCGTTCCCACGGCGCGAACCCCAGCCGGTACATCACCTGGTAGGGAATCAGCATCACGTCTCCCTCGCCGTTGCCGATGCCTGCGCATTCTGCTCCCCTTGCCCCGGATACGTCCAGACACCTTGCCGGCGCCGGGCGATGACAGCAGCGCGCGAGTGGCCCTCCGTGCCCGGGACGCTGTTACCCGGAGGTCCGATCTCAATGCGCAGCCAGCTGGTATCCCGTGAGAACGCCGGCGGCCCGAGGCGGCAAGTCCGCCTCGGCATCTCAACACGACCAAACACCCGCTATTGCCGCATAGGGCGCGCGCCAGGTCAGCGGAATCCAGCCAGCGGCGGCCAGGCCGTTCGTTCACAGCATCGACGGTCACCTCGCCCGACGGCGACCTCCAGACCGATCATGCCGCACCGAGTCGACGGTCGGCACCGGGCAGCGTCGATAGGCGGCATCGCGCTGAGTGATGGAGAAGGGTCAGGGAGAACGCCCGCCGAGCCGCCTAATAGTGACTGAGGTCGACGTTGCGGCGTTTGCCGTAGCGTTCAGAGGTCCGATGGGCTGGCTCCCGAACCGCCTGCCGACCGCGCTCGCGCGGTCTGGCTTTAGATCGAGGTGCCGGCCTGTCGGTTCTCGC
>Ga0137385_10005555_pt1 | contig 11070 bp, 10 predicted proteins | sample SagtaG_FD_104921 | JGI IMG/M metagenome (GOLD analysis project Ga0137385, IMG submission 104921) | Vadose zone soil microbial communities from Sagehorn Ranch, Mendocino, California, USA - Sage2_R_80_16 metaG | ecosystem: Environmental > Terrestrial > Soil > Vadose zone | place: USA: California...
ATTGCGTGAGCGCCAGCACGAATGCCTTCGTACCGCCGTAGACGCCGTTCAGGATTTCCGGCGCCACTGCCACAATCGACGCGATGTTGATGATATTGCCGCCGCCACGCGCGACGAAGCCGGGCGCGATGGCGTACGTGAGCCGCGTCAGCGCGACGACGTTCAGCTTGATCATCGCTTCCATCTTGTCGACGTCGGAATCCACCAGCGGCGCCGCGGCGCCAACGCCCGCGTTGTTCACCAGCATCGTGATGCTCGCGTCGGTGCGCAGCACGTTTTCGACGCGTCGGATATCGGCGTCGTCGTTCAGATCGGCGGCGACGATTTCTACCGAGCGGCCCGTTTCGTTCGAGATCCGCGTCGCCAGTTGTTCGAGGCGCGCGCGGTTGCGGGCAACGAGGATCAGGTCATAGCCACGGCGTGCGAGGCGATCCGCGTAGATTGCGCCGATGCCCGACGAGGCGCCCGTCACGACGGCCGTGCCGAGGTTCGCTGCGGTATTGGAAGAATTCGACATATCAATGCTCCTGAGGTCAGAGGGCGCAGGCGACGCGGCGTCGTCTGCATGACCGTCAGATTAGGTGCATACTCACATGGCCTCAATGTCGTAGATGCCTCTTTTTCAGACATCTCTGGAGCCAAACCATGCTGCGCGTCGGAATCGTTCTGTTCCCCGGTTTTCAGGTGATGAATCTCGGCATGACGAGCGTGCTGGAGTTCGCGAACCGCGAGATGAGCGAGCCCTTGTACGAGTACGTGTTGCTGTCCGAGCACGGCGGCCCGGTGCCGTGCTCGTCCGGTTTCGAGGTGTCGACACAGCCGTTCGACGACAGCCGCTTCGACACGATCCTCGTCGTCGGCGACAACGATCTGCAGCCGTCGCCGCCGTCGCTGATCGCGTTCCTGAAGCGGGCGGCGCCGGCGGCGCGCCGTGTTGCCGCCGCCTGCACGGGCGCGTTTCATCTGGCCGATGCGGGCCTGCTCGACGACAGGCGCGCGACCACGCACTGGTACTACGCCGAAGACATGCGCAAACGTTATCCGGCTGTGAAAGTGGAAGAGGATCGCATCTTCATCATCGATAACGACGTGTGGACGTCGGCGGGTATGACGGCGTGCATCGACCTTGCGCTGGCGTTCGTCGAGAAGGACGCGGGCGTGGAGCTCGCGCGCCATGTCGCGCGCAAGCTCGTCGTGTATCACCGGCGCGCGGGCGGTCAATCGCAGTTTTCGGCGCTGCTCGAACTCGAGCCGAAGTCCGATCGCATCCAGACGGCGCTGTCGTACGCGAGGCGCAATCTGAACACGCTGCTTTCCGTCGAGCAGCTCGCGGACGCCGCGCATCTGAGCCCGCGGCAGTTCACGCGCGCGTTCAGGGAAGAAACGGGGCAGACGCCCGCGAAGGCGGTCGAGCGGCTGCGTGTCGAAGCGGCGCGCCTGATGCTCGAGACGGGGCGGCACGGCGTCGACGTGGTTGCGCGCGATGTGGGCTTCGGCGACCGCGAGCGCATGCGCCGGGCTTTTTTGCGTGCGTACGGCCAGCCGCCTCAGGCGATCCAGCGATTGACGCGCGGCATCGAATGACGGATTTAAAGCATTGGTAAGGCCATGTAATTTACCGATTTCCGCTGAGAAACCCGCCATTTAAAGGGCTTGAGGCGGCACGCAAAGAACGTTTTAAATATTCACTAAAGATTTTCTGTGAGTGGTCCGTAATAAGACGGGTCTGGGACGCCGCCGCAACGCAAGGTCATTGCGTGTGACGGGCAATTTTTCCCGATACACGCGGCGTCAAGGTCAGGCGCCCTCCAGAACCCCGATGGAAAGCTCACAGATGAAAAGGCTGTTGGTCACGCTCGCGGCGGGCTTCGCGCTGTCCGCGCCCGTTGCACACGCTCACGAAATTTACGGTCAGGTCGGCACGGAAGGCCTCGGTATCGGCTTCTCCGAACCGCTCGGCACGCGCGACAACATCCGCGCCGAATTCAATGGCATTGCGTTCTCGCATAACTTCAGCGCCGGTGGCCTGAACTACGACGGCAAGGCCAAGATCTATCACGGCGGCCTGTACCTCGACTTCTTCCCGGCGCCCGCCACGGTGCCGTTCCGCATCACGGCCGGTATGTTGATCGGCGGGGATAACGTATCGGGCGATGCGATCAGCCCGAGCGGCACGGTCAGCATCAACGGCACCAACTACGCGACGAACGGTGAGACGGTTCACGCGGAGGCGAAGTATCCGACGGTGCGTCCGTATATCGGCATTGGCTTTGGTCATACGCCTGTCGCGCAGAAGGGCTTCTCGGCGTTCTTCGATGCAGGCGTCACCTATGGCCGCCCGCACGTGACGCTGGACGTCCCGGCGGACATCGTCGCCGAAGCGGGTCAGGCGAACGTCGACCAGCAACGCCAAGCCCTACAGGACAAGGCCGACAAGTGGCGCTGGTACCCCATCGTGAAGGTCGGCGTAACGTATCGCTTCTGATCGCCGCGTAGCAAGCAAAACGCAGACGGCTCGCCATTGGTCACGGCGAGCCGTTTGTGTTTCTACGGGCAGCGATGCGCGACGGCGGCGAGCGCGCCACGTCGCACGGCACCAAGCTCAGATGTTCAGCTTCGACACCTTGGTGCCCGCGAGCGACACGTCGGCCATCAGTCCGGAGTTCGTCATAATGATCGCCTCGACAGGCGCGGTCGCCGTCGTAGTATCGACTGCGCCGTTCGCCCCGACCTTGATGAGCGCCACCGACGCATCGGCGCCCGCCGACCAGCCCTTGGCGTTGCGGAATTTGTCGAGCGCGTCCTGCGTCATGAAGAGGAAGATGATCGCCTTCGACTGCGCGCCCGCCGTCAGGCCGAACGAGCCGGAGACCGTGCTGTAGTAGCCGGCCGTGCTGCCGTCGACGCGCAGCGCGCCTTCGCCATACTGCCCGCCCACCACGAAGCCCACCTGTAGCACGGAAGGAAACACGAGTACGCCGCGCGCCTTGGCGACCAGTTCACGCGAGCCCTTCACGGTCGTGTAGAGCTTCGCCATCGTGCCGTCGACGCTCGCGTCGATCGACTGCCGCTTGGACATGTCGGTTGCCGCCGATTCGCCGCTGCTCGTCGTCGTGCTGCAGCCCGACAACAGCAGACTGCCGTATGCGAGTGCAGCAGCACTTGCTGTCACGAAGTGTCTTCTTTGCATTGTCGTTCTCCGTCAATGAAACATTGGAAGGGAAATGCACGTTTGCACGCGTGATCTCGCGCAAGCGCAACAGCTACGCTTCCTCTACCAATATCAGAAACGTGTTGCGGTTGTGAAGTGCAGCGCTGAAATTGCTTTGCCTGAGCGCAAGGCCGGACGCAATTGACGATGCGAATGTGTCGCCTGGCGAAACGGTGCGTATGACCGTTTCGTTGTGTGGTCAAATCGGGTGATCAATCCGCGCCGGAGCGAAGCAAAAAAAGCCGCGCGCTCCATTCGAAGCGCGCGGCTGAACACACGAAATCGCGATCAATACGCGCTGCTCGTGCTTACCTTCAGTTTCGACACCACGTCGGGGATCGCTTCGCTTGCGGGCAGCGCTTCATCGATCGACGTGCGTCCGCCGTCGCGGAAGAACGCCTGCTCGGCGGCCTTGTTCAGCACCAGCACGCTGATGCGCCGGTTGGTCGGCTCGTCGGCGACGTTCGCGTTGAGCGGCAGCACGTCCGCGAGACCACGCACCTGCAGCAGCTTGTCTTCGCGCATGCCGCCCGCCACGAGCGCGCGCCGCGCCGCGTTCGCGCGCTCCGACGACAGCTCCCAGTTCGAATAACCGGCCGGGCCGTTCGCGTACGTGGCGGCATCCGTGTGGCCCGCAATCGAAATGCGGTTATCGACATCGTTCAGCGACGCGCCGATCTGCGTGAGAATCTCGACCGCGTAGCTCTGCAGTTTCGCGCTGCCCGTCGCGAACATCGGACGCTTCAGCGAATCGACGATCTCGATGCGCAAGCCCTCGTTCGTAATCGAAATGCGGATCTGATCCTTGAACGCCTTCAACGCGGGCGTCTCCTCGATCAGCGCCGACAGCTTCGCCTTCAGCTGTTCGAGACGCGCGGTGTCGTTGGGCGCCATCGTCGCCTGCGTGAGCGTCGGTTTCGCGGGCTCCTGCTGCGCTTTCTTGCCGTCGCCGGGGCGCGTGTCGGAGATGTCGCGGCCGCCGCCCTGAATCACGTTCGGACGCGCTGCCGCCGTCCCTTCGTTGCCGCCTAGCAGGCTCGACAGCGGCGTGTTGAAGTAATCCTCGATGCCCTGCTTGTCGTACTTCGACGTCGAGCCGAGCAGCCACATCAGCAGGAAGAACGCCATCATCGCGGTCACGAAGTCCGCGTAGGCGATCTTCCATGCACCGCCGTGATGCGCGCCGTGCCCGTCGCCCTTCTTCGAGCGTCGCACGATGACGGGCGCGGCCTTCTCGCTCGCCTCTTCGCCGCGGGGTCGTCTTTCGGCCATGCTGATCTCCCTCTATGCGCGCATCAGGCCGACTTCGGCATCTTGGTGGCGCGCACGGCGTCGTCGAGCTCCTGGAAGCTCGGACGGTCGGCCGTGAACAGCACTTTGCGGCCGAATTCGATGGCGACGGGCGGCGCGTAGCCAGACAGCGACGCGAGCAGCACGGCCTTCACGCACTGATACGGCTTGGCTTCCGCACGGCCCTTCGCGTTGAGCAGATCGGCAACGGGGCCGATGAAGCCATACGCGAGGAGAATGCCGAGGAATGTGCCGACCAGCGCGCCCGCGATCATCTCGCCGAGCACGGCGGGCGGCGCGCCGACCGAGCCCATCGTGTGCACGACGCCCATCACGGCCGCGACGATGCCGAACGCGGGCAGGCCGTCAGCCATCTTCTGGATCGCGTTCGCGGCCACCGACGATTCGGCGTGATGCGTCGCCAGCTCTTCGTCCATCAGGTCCTGCACCTCGTGTACGTTGACGTTGCCCGTCGCCATCATCCGCAGATAATCGACGATGAAATCAAGCAGATGATGGTCCTTCAAAACGTGCGAATACTTCTGGAAAAGCGCGCTTTCTTCCGGTGCATTGACGTCGGCTTCGAGCGCCATCATGCCTTCCTTGCGTGCTTTCTGAAGCAACTCGTAAAGCAGTGCAATCAGCTCGAGATAAACCTCTTTCGAATAACTGCCGCCCTTGAAGCATCCGGGCAAAGCCTTGATGGTTTTCTTCAATACCGAAACGGGATTGCTGACGACGAACGCGCCCATTGCCGCGCCGAAAATACACAGCAGTTCGAACGGCTGAACCAGCGCGGGCAAATGGCCGCCCACTCCCACGAAACTCCCGATCACAGAGCCGAGAACCAGCACCCAACCAATAGCGACAAACATGGACCTTCTCCAATTTTTAGCAACGTGCGGCACGCAAATGAATCGGCAGGTTTTACTGCCTGAAATTGCGTACCGTTTTGTTAATTCCGTGAAGGTAGTAACGGCTGGATCGACGCTGTGCTGAAGTGCGGGCAAAGCCCAAGCGGGAAAATATTTTCGACTATTTGATTTGTATCGATGCTTCGGTCGTTTTTGCTCAGAACGTTTTTACCGATCGATGATTTAAAACAGATAATCGTTCGCGGTCGGCAAAATGGCTGAAATCTTGAGTGCGGGGTGAAAATAAAAATTGCGGCGTGAGTGGCAAAGCTGTCGATCAAGTTGCGGAGAGGCAGGCCCTGCACGCGGCTTCAGTCGGCAGGGCAAGTGAGTATCAACTCATGATTTGAGTCGATTAGACGCTCAATCGCCTCAAAGTGGGCTACACTATTTTCGACTCACAATTCGAGTCGATTAGAGCCCACAATCGCCTCAACGCTCATCCGGCACCATGTCATCAACCTCATCTCTCATCTGGCAGACCGCCACGTGGCCAGGCATGCACTACGACGCTGTTCGCGTCGGCGGCGAGGTGGCCCGCGCGCGCAGAGCTCAGGGCGTCGTTGAAGGCCAGCTGTCGGGCCTTGGCTTCGAGCAGCGCCTTGAACTGGCCGCCGAGGCCTGGAGCCAGGATGCAGTCGCGACGGCAGCCATCGAGGGCGAACGCATCGACCTCACCGCCGTGCGGTCGTCCGTGGCACGGCGATTAGGTGTCGGGAATCAGGATGGCCCCATCGCGCCCCGAAGCGTCGAAGGGCTGCTCGACATCATGGATGACGCTGTGCGGCAAAGGCAGGCGCCACTCACACACGAGCGCTTGTGCGCCTGGCAGGCGGCGCTCTTCCCGACCGGCTACTCAGGCATGACCAAACTTCTTGTCGGGGCCTACCGCGAGCACGCCGAGCCGATGCAAATCGTCAGCGGAAGCGTCGGACGCGAAAAGGTCCATTACGAGGCTCCGTCATCGGCGGACGTTCCGGCCGAAATGCAGAAGTTCCTGGACTGGTTCAACGCAACGACCGAGCACGACAATCTGGTCAAGGCGGCACTCGCTCATCTGTGGTTCGAGACGATTCACCCCTTTGAGGACGGGAATGGCCGCATTGGTCGAGTGCTTATCGACCTCGTGCTGGCGCGCGACAGCGGTGAAGTCAGCCGCCTGATTCGTACCTCACAGCGCTTGCTCGACAAGCGACGCGACTACTATGCGCAGCTCGAGCGCGCCCAGCATGGCGAACTGGACGTGACCGAGTGGGTGCTGTGGTTCGTGGAACAGGTGCGAGTGTCCTGCGAAGAAGCGTCCAGTGTCGTGGACGCCACGCTCGCTAAAGCCATTTTCTGGATGAACCATCAGGACAAGGTACTTACGCCTCGACAGCGCAAAGTCGTCAACCTTCTGCTCGATGCCGGTCCCAACGGCTTCGAAGGAGGCATGAGCACCAGAAAGTACGAGAGCGTCGGCGGCACCTCGCGGGCCACAGCGTCGCGTGAACTGATCGAACTCGAGGACATGGGGCTACTGTGCAAGGTCGGTGCCGGTCGCTCGACCCGCTATTACCTGAACATCCCAGGGTGGGGGCCGGCGGACACGGCCGCGTGATTTCACTGCGCCAAAGCCGCCGCATCCGAAGCCGGCGATTCGATGATCGCAGGCGTGTTATCGGGTGAAGCGGCGGCGGCTTCGTGCGCGTGCGTCGTCGCGGAGACAGGCGTTGCCGAAGTAACCGGCGTCGCAGCCGCTGCAAGCGGCGTGGTCGGTTCCTTCGAAAGCGCGGGCATGATGACAGGCGCCGCGTTGCCGCCAGGCGTGGACGCCATCGGCGTGACCACCAGCGCCGGCGCAGGAGCGGGCATGGGCAGCGGCGTCGCGTCGACGGTATTGCCGGGCACAGGCATGCTGCGCACCACGTTCGCCAGATAGTGGCTGATCAGATTGAAGAAGCCATCGTAGAACTTGCCCGACTGGATCGTTTCGCTCGAGATCTTCACCATCGCGTCGCTGTTCTGGCGGATCGGCAGCGACAGCGAGCCGAGCACGCTCAACCCGACGCTCGCCGACGTATCGCTCTTCTTGAGCGCGTAGCCGCTCTGCACCGCGTTCGCATAGACGATGCTGCTGTTGGTCGCATCGTCGCCCGCCGTGCAGACGATATGGAATTCGACGGTGAAGTGCGAGTCGCTGGCGGGCTGGAAGTTCTTGCTGGCGTCGACGGTATCGGGGCGCACCAGCGTCGTCATGTAGCCCTGGCTCAAGAGCGCGCGGCGCGCGCCTTCGCAGGCTTCCGTGCTCGTCACCTGAAACGTGCGCGTGTACGGACTTGCGCCGCTGCTGACGAAGTCTTCCTGCAGCTTCGCCTTGGGCGGCGTCGAGCACGCGCCGAGCGCGGCAAGCACGGGCAGGGTCAACGCGAGAGCAATACGGGAAGGGCGGCTGGACATGATGAAGAAGCGAACAACGGGCATCGGACGGCAAGCATTGTAGTGCGGTTTGATGGCAAGCCGTTATTACATCGGCTGACAGCCGCACACGCCAGGGCGGCGCACGAAACGGGGCGCGGACGCTTGCCCATGCCGCGCAAGGCGCCCGCGCCGCCGGCGTATCTCTTACGAAGTATTTCAGGCGCGCGGCCTGCCGGCCGTCGCGCCGTGTCAGAGCACCCAGCTTTGCGCGGTGCGCGGCAGTTCGACCGTAAAGACAGTGCCGACGATCTCGTCCGATTTGCCCGTCACCTTGCCGCCATGCATGTGCACGATCTTGTCCACGATGTGTAGCCCGAGGCCGAGCCCTTCGCGCGAGCGCTCGCCTGCTCCGTTCGAGCCGAAAGCTTCGAACAGATGTGGCAGCATCGCGGGCGGAATCGCGCCGCGATTGCTGACGGTCAGTCGCAGCCGGTTCGGCTCGTCGGCATTGAGGTCGACGGTGATCGGGCTGTCGTGCTCGCCGTGATGCAACGCGTTGCTGATCAGATTCGAAATGGCCTGCCACAGCAGGTCGGTGTCCCATGTGCCCGTCGTATTGCCGCGCGAAGTGAACGCGATTTGTCCGGCGCGCTCGTGCGTCGCGAACTCTTCGATCACGCCGCGGCACAGCGCCGCCAGATCGCTCGCACGCGGCTGCAATTGCATGCGGCCGCCTTGCAGGCGCGCGAGATTGAGCAACTGATGCACCATCCGCGACATCCGCATCGTGCTGTTCCTGATGCGGCCCGCGACGGTCGCCGATTGCTCGTCGGAGGCGTTGCGCACGAGAAATTCCGCCGACGCCAGCACCGTGCCGAGCGGCGTGCGCAGATCGTGGCCGAGCACGGCCATCAACATCTCGTTCGCCTCGAGCAGCTGGCGCGTGGTCAGCAGTTGATCGGCGAGTTGCCGCTTGTGCTGCTCCAGCTGCACGAACACATCGACCTTCGATTGCAGGATGCGCGGGTCGAACGGCTTGTGCAGAAAATCGACGGCGCCCGCTTCGTAGCCGCGAAACGTGCGCGACGCGTCTTCCGCCGTGGCCGTCAGAAAGATGATAGGCACGTGCGACGTGCGCGGGCTGCCGCGCATCAGCGACGCAAGCTCGAAGCCGTTCATGCCGGGCATGTTGACGTCGAGGATCGCGAGCGCGGCTTCATGCTTGAGCAGCAGGTCGAGCGCGGCCGTGCCCGAGTTCGCGACCAGCAGTTCGATCCCCGGACGCGCCAGCAGCGCTTCGAGCGCCGTGATGTTATGCGCGATATCGTCGACGATCAGAATGTTGACGGGTGAGTTCCTCATGTCATCGTTCTAGTGTGAGGCGGCAAACCGGCGAGCCGCCGGGCCATCAGGGTTGGAGAAAGCACTTCGTCGACGGCGCCGCGCGCGATGGCCGCGCGCGGCATCGTCGCGGAGACAGCCGTTTGCGGGTCTTGCACCCACGCGAGGCCGCCCATCGCGCGGATCACTTCGAGGCCGTGCGCGCCGTCGTCGTTCGCGCCCGACAGCAGGATGCCGAGCAACCGCTCGCGGTACACGTGCGCGGCGGATTCGAACAGCACGTCGATGGACGGCCGCGAATAGCGCACCGTCGAATCGATCGACAGCGCGACCGTGCGGTCGTCGTCGATCAGCATGTGATAGCCGGGCGGCGCGAGATGCACGCGGCCCGGCAGCAGCGGCTCGCCCGCATCCGGCTCGACGACGGGCAGCGCGCAGCGATAGCCGAGCGTTTCGGCCAGACGGCTCGGTGAATCGGCGGGCACGTGCGAGACGATCAGCACCGCGAGCCCGAACGACGCAGGCAGCGCGGGCAACAGCACGTTCAGCGCGTCGATGCCACCCGCCGACGCGCCGATCGCCACCACCTCGAACGCGCGCGTATCCACCGGCGCGGTTGCGCCCAGTGGAGAAGGTCGGCGAGGAGTGTTCATACGCGTCGATCGATCGTTCGTTCGATGTTGGAGGGCACGGGCAGTCTAGCGCTTCTGATAGATGCGCTCGCGCTCGCGAAATTCTTCAAATGCATCGTACTGCGTCGAAAAGCGCAGGCTTTCCTTGCTGCCGAGCCCGAGAAAGCCGCGCCGCACCAGCGTGTCCTTGAACAGCCCCAGCGCGCGGTCCTGCAGGCCGCGATCGAAATAGATCAGAACATTGCGGCACGACACGAGATGCGCTTCGAGAAACACTTCGTCGGTCGACAGGCTGTGGTCCGCGAACACCACGCGCTCTTTTAGCGGGCCGGAGAAGCGCGCGCCGCCATACGCCGCATGATAGTAATCGGCGAACGAGCGCTTGCCGCCCGCGGCCAGATAGTTGCGCGTGAAGCCCGCGATCCGGTCGAGCGCATATATGCCCGCTTCGGCCCGCGCGAGCGCGTCGGGGTTGATGTCGGTTGCGTAGAAGAGCGTGCGCTCGGTGAGACCCGCTTCGTCGAACAGGATCTTCAGCGACCACAGTTCCTCGCCTGTGCTGCAGCCGGCCACCCACACCTTGATCGACGGATACGTTTGCAGCACGGGCAGCACATGGTTGCGCAGCGCGAGAAAGTAGCCCGGGTCGCGGAACATGTCGCTGACCTGCACCGTCAGGTAGTGAAAGAGCCGCACGAAGTCCGCCTCGTTGCGCATGATCCTGTCCTGCAACTGCGAGAGCGTCGTCACGCCGAACTCTTCGAGCGCCTGCACGAGACGCCGCCGCAGCGACGACATCGAGTAGTGACGGAAGTCGTGCTGGTACTTCAGATAGATCGCTTCCAGCAGCAGCTTCAGCTCGATATCGAAATCGTGCATGCGTTGCGGCGAATCGTCGTACGAGATACGGCTCATGGCTGACGGTTCCTCGCGCCTAGCGTTGCCGCAGCCACACGCGGCATAGCGAGATCAGCTTGTCGACGTCGATGGGCTTCGAGATGTAGTCGTCGGCGCCCGCTTCGAGGCAGCGCATGCGGTCTTGCGCCATTGCTTTCGCCGTCAACGCGACGATGGGCAGATGCGCGAAACGCTCGTCGCGGCGGATGTGTGCGATCGCCGTCAGGCCATCCATCTCCGGCATCATGATGTCCATCAGCACGAGGTCCACCTCGCGTCCGCTGTTCAGCGCTTCGAGCGCTTCGCGCCCGTTGCGCGCAATTTCGAGCTTCGCGCCAAGCGGCTCGAGCACATGCGACAGCGCGAAGATATTGCGCACGTCGTC
>Ga0137385_10005556_pt1 | contig 11069 bp, 9 predicted proteins | sample SagtaG_FD_104921 | JGI IMG/M metagenome (GOLD analysis project Ga0137385, IMG submission 104921) | Vadose zone soil microbial communities from Sagehorn Ranch, Mendocino, California, USA - Sage2_R_80_16 metaG | ecosystem: Environmental > Terrestrial > Soil > Vadose zone | place: USA: California...
CGGCCAGTTCAACCGCGCCCGCTGACTGGCCGGCCCCGGCTATCCAGGCGCATGCCGCTAGGGGACTTGTCGAGTTCTGCTTGGGCCTTGCGATCGGGCCTTGTTGTTCTCGGTGGCGGTCGGTGCGGTGCGAGTTTTGTGCAGGTGGCCAAGCCACGAGGTCTGGCGATCGGGCTTGTTGGCCGGTCTGCTGGACGGCGGCCGGTGCTGGCTCGCAGGCCATGGTGGCCTTGTGTGCCAGGCTGGCTGGCCCCATGCGCGCCTCGTGGATGGTGCCGGTTGGGGTCAGGGTTGGGCCAGGGCTGGGGAATCGGCCACTACGCGTTGGGCGCCTGCGTAGATGTTCATCGTTTCGCCGCGTAGGAAGCCGATGAGGGTGATGCCTTGTTCGCGTGCCACGTCTACGGCCAGGGATGAGGGTGCGGAGACCGCGGCCAGTACCGGGATGCCGGCCATGGCTGTCTTCTGGGCCAGTTCGAAGGAGGCTCGGCCGGACACCATCAGTACGCAGTCGCGTAGTGGGACCCGGTCGGCCAGTAGTGCCCAGCCGAGGACCTTGTCCACCGCGTTGTGGCGGCCGACGTCCTCGCGCACCGCCAGTAGTGCACCGTCGTAGGTGAACAGGGCAGCGGCGTGGATGCCGCCGGTGGTTTCGAAGACCTTCTGGTGGTTGCGTAGCTGGTCGGGGAGGGTCGCCAGGACGTGGCTGGACACCGTGCTGGTGTCGGCGTCGGTGTCCACGGGGAATCTGGTGGCCAGGCGGACCGCGTCCAGTGCTGCTTTGCCGCAGACGCCGCAGGACGACGTTGTGTAGAAGTTCCTGGTCACGGATGGGTCCGGGCCGGGCACGCCGGGCGCGAGGCGCACGTCCAGCAGGTTGTACGTGTTCATTCCGTCCACGTCGCTGCCGGCGCAGTACCGGGCCGTCAGGACGTCCTCTCGGCTGCCGATCACGCCCTCGGTCAGCAGGAAGCCATGTGCCAGGTCGACGTCGTCGCCTGGTGTGCGCATGGTGACGGTCAGGGGAGTGCCGTTGACCCTGATTTCGAACGGTTCCTCGACGGCCAGGGTGTCCGGCCGGTGGATGTCGCCGTCGGGGGTCAGCCGGCGGATCGGGCGACGTGCGGTGACCCGGCCCATCAGTTCGTCGCCTTTTCCAGTCGTACCACGATCGATTTGGATGTCGGCGTGTTCGACGTCTCGGCGACCGAGTCCAGTGGCACCAGCGGGTTGGCCTCCGGGAAGTACGTGGCCGCGCAGCCTCGCGCGGTTGGGTAGCCGACCAGCCGGAAGGCCTTGGCCCGCCGTTCGGTGACCGAACCGGACTGCTCGGTCCACTCGCTGATCAGGTCCACCATGTCGCCGTCGGTGAGTCCCGCCGATTCGATGTCCGACGGATGTACGAACACCACGCGGCGGCCGTTCTTGATGCCCCGGTATCGATCGTCGAGGCCGTAGATCGTGGTGTTGTACTGGTCGTGGCTGCGCATCGACTGCAGCAGCAGCCGGCCGGCCGGCACCTTCGGGAACCACAGGTCGTTCACCGTCAGGTTGGCCTTGCCGGTCTTGGTCGGGAAGCTGCGTGAGTCGCGCGGTGGGTGCGGCAGCACGAAACCGTTGGGCTCGCGCACCTTCGTGTTGTAGTCCGTGCAGCCGGGCACTACGGCCGCGATGTGCTCGCGGATCACGTCGTAGTCGTGTTCGAAGTCCTCCCAGCGCACCGGGTGGTCCGGGCCGAGCAGTGTCCTGGCCAGCCGGGACAGGATGGCCACCTCGGACAGCAGGTGCTCGCTGGCCGGGGTCAGCCGGCCGCGTGAGCGGTGTACCACCGACATCGAGTCCTCGACCGTGACGAACTGTTCCTTGCCGTGCCGGACGTCCAGCTCGGTACGGCCGAGGGTGGGCAGGATCAGCGCCGTCTGGCCGGGCACCACGTGTGAGCGGTTCAGCTTCGTGGACACCTGGACCGTCAGCCGGCACGAGCGCAGGGCTGCCTCGGTGATCTGGGTGTCGGGTGTTGCCGACACGAAGTTGCCGCCGACCGCGATGAACACCTTCGCCTTGCCCTCGGACATGGCGCGCAGCGAGTCGACCGTGTCGTAGCCGTGTTCGCGCGGCATCGGCAGGTCGAACTCGCGTTCCAGGTTGGCCAGGAAACGCTCCGGTGGCTTCTCCCAGATCCCCATCGTCCGGTCGCCCTGCACGTTGGAGTGGCCGCGCACCGGGCACACCCCGGCGCCCGGCTTGCCGATCATTCCGCGCAGCAGCAACGTGTTCGTGATCTCGCGGATGGTGGCCACGGCGTGCCGGTGCTGGGTGAGGCCCATCGCCCAGCACACGATCGTGCGTTTCGACTCGGTCATCAGCCGGCCCAGCGCCGCGATCTGTTCGCGGGGCAGGCCGGTCGCCTCGTCGACGGCGGCCCAGTCCAGCTCGTTCAGGTGCTTGGCGTATTCGGCGAAGCCGTGCGTGTGTTGCTCGATGAAGTCCTGGTCCAGCACCGTGCCGGGGGCTGCCGCCTCGGCGGCCAGCAGCAGGTGGCCCAACGCCTGGAACAGCGCAAGGTCGCCGCCGAGCCGGATCTGCAGGAAGTCGTCGGCGAGCGCGATTCCCTTGCCCAGTACGCCGTTCACGTGTTGCGGGTTCTTGAACCGGAGCAGCCCGGCCTCCGGCAGCGGGTTGACCGCGACGATGTGCGCGCCGGCCTGCTTGGCTTCCTCCAGCGTGGTCAGCATGCGTGGGTGGTTGGTGCCGGGGTTCTGGCCGACCACCAGGATCAGGTCGGCCTTGCTCACGTCTTCCAGGCTCACCGAGCCCTTGCCGATGCCGATGACCTGGTTCAGGGCGGCGCCGGAGGACTCGTGGCACATGTTGGAGCAGTCCGGCAGGTTGTTCGTGCCGAACGAGCGGACCAACAGTTGATAGGTGAACGCGGCCTCGTTGCTGGTCCGGCCGGACGTGTAGAACACGGCCTCGTTCGGCGAGTCAAGGCCGCGCAGTTCGGCCGCGATCAGGTCGAACGCCTCGGTCCAGCCGATCGGCTGGTAGTGCGTGGCGCCGGGGCGCAGCACCATGGGTTCGGTCAGTCGGCCCTGTTGGCCCAGCCAGTAGTCGGTGCGCTGGGTGAGTTCCGCGATCGGGTGCTCGGCGAAGAACTCCGGCGTGACCCGGCGCACGGTGGCCTCTTCGGCCACGGCCTTCGCGCCGTTCTCGCAGAACTCGGCGACCTTGCGGTGGCCGAGCGGGTCCGGCCAGGCGCAGCCGGGACAGTCGAAGCCTTCCCGCTGGTTGAGCAGGCGTAGCGTGCGTACGCTGCGCGTGGCGCCCATCTGGGCCAGCCCATGTTGGGCGGACACCACGACCCCGGTGACGCCGGCAGCCCAGGTCTTGGGCTCGGTCACGGTCAGCTTGGTCTCGTCGATGTCGTCGCGGGGTGGCTTCGTGGTCATGTTGACATCGTGCGCTTCTTGGCGAGCTAAGTCATCTGCCCGTCCACAGGGTGTTGTGGCTATCCACAGGTGCTCGATCGTGGGTGGCGGCGCGTTCGTAGACTCGTGTAGTGACCGAGACACTTGGGCGGGATGGTTGGGGAGAAGCACCGCCCGCCCAGCGCACCCGTGACCTGCCGCCGAACTGGACCCCGGCGGAGGTAGAGGGCGAGCTCTACGAGCGGTGGGTCGCCGCCGGTTACTTCACCGCGGACGTGACCAGCGACCGGTCGCCGTTCAGCATCGTGATCCCGCCACCGAACGTGACCGGCAGCCTGCACATCGGCCACGCGTTCGAGCACTCGCTGATCGACGCGCTGATCCGCCGCCGCCGCATGCAGGGCTACGAAACGCTGTGGCTGCCCGGCATGGACCACGCCAGCATCGCCGTGCACGCGCTCGTCGAGCGGGAACTGGCCGACGAGGGCACCAGCAGGCGTGAACTGGGCCGGGACGCGTTCGTCGAGCGCGTCTGGCAGTGGAAGAGCGAGTACGGCGGCCGGATCCTCGCCCAGATGCGCCGCCTCGGCGACAGCGTCGACTGGACCCGCGAGCGCTTCACCATGGACGACGGCCTGTCCAGGGCCGTCCGTACGATCTTCAAGCGGCTCTACGACGACGGCCTGATCTACCGCGCCGAGCGGCTGGTGAACTGGTCGCCCGCGCTGCGTTCGGTGCTGTCCGACGCCGAGGTCGACCACAAGGAGGTCGACGGCGAGCTGGTGTCGATGCGCTACGGCGACGGCGACACCGCGATCATCGTGGCCACCACCCGCGTCGAGACGATGCTGGGCGACACCGCAGTGGCCGTGCATCCCGACGACGAGCGCTACCGGCACCTTGTGGGCACCGAGATCGAACTGCCGCTGACCGGCCGCCGCATCCCGGTCGTCGCCGACGAACACGTCGACCCGACGTTCGGCACCGGCGCGGTGAAAGTGACCCCGGCCCACGACCCGAACGACTTCGAGATCGGCCGCCGCCACGGCCTGCCGATGCCGACGATCATGGACGAGCAGGGCCGCATCGCGAACACCGGCACCGAGTTCGACGGCATGGACCGGTTCGCGGCGCGGGTCGCGGTGCGCGATGCCATGCGCGCGCAGGGCCGGATCGTCGCGGAGAAACGCCCCTACGCGCACTCGGTCGGCCACTCCCAGCGCTCCGGGGAGCCGGTCGAGCCACGGCTGTCGTTGCAGTGGTTCGTGACCGTCGGACCGCTGGCCAAGGCGGCGGGCGACGCGGTTCGGTCCGGCGAGGTGGCGATCAACCCGCCGGAGTTGGCGAAGCGCTACTTCGACTGGGTCGACAACCTGCACGACTGGTGCATCTCCCGGCAACTGTGGTGGGGCCACCGGATTCCGGTCTGGTACGGGCCGGGCGGCGAGGTCGTGTGCCTCGGCCCGGACGAGGAACCGCCCGCCGGCTGGCGTCAGGACGAGGACGTGCTGGACACGTGGTTCTCGTCCGGTCTGTGGCCGTTCTCCACGATGGGCTGGCCGGACCGGACCGCGGATCTGGCCAAGTTCTATCCGACCAGCGTGCTGGTCACCGGCTACGACATCCTTTTCTTCTGGGTCATCCGGATGATGATGTTCGGCTTGTACGCGATGGACGGCGCGCCACCGTTTCACACCGTCGCCCTGCACGGCATGGTGCGCGACGCCAACGGCCGCAAGATGTCCAAGTCGGCCGGCAACGTCGTCGACCCGCTCAAGTGGATCGACGAGTACGGCGCGGACGCGCTCCGTTTTACCTTGGTGCGCGGCGCGAATCCCGGCACGGACGTGCCGATCAGCGAGGAGTGGGTGGACGGCTCACGCCGGTTCGGCACGAAACTGTGGAACGCCACCAGGTTCGCCATGGCCAACGGCGCCACGGTGGACGTGCCGGTGCCGCCGCGCGAGGAACTGACCGACGCGGACCGGTGGATCCTGGCGCGCACCGACCAGCTCGTGTCCGAAGTGGACGCCGACTTCGAGACGTTCGAGTTCGCCCGGCTCGCCGACCGGCTGTACCACTTCACCTGGGACGAGTTCTGCGACTGGTACCTGGAGCTGGCCAAGGTCCAGATCGCCGAGGGCGGCACACGGGCGGATGCCACCCGCGCGGTGCTCGGCCGGGTGCTGGACGTGGTGCTGCGGTCGCTGCACCCGTTGATGCCGTTCGTCACCGAACGCCTGTGGACCGCGTTGACCGGCGGCGAGTCGCTGGTGATCGCGGCATGGCCGACGCCGTCGGGCCAGCAGGCCGACCCGGAGTCGGCCGAGCGGATCGAGGCGCTCCAGAAGCTGGTGACCGAGATCCGCCGCTTCCGCGGTGAACAGGGGCTGCCGCCGGGTCGCAAGGTGCCGGCCGAGCTGTCCGGTGCGTGCTGCGCGGGCCTGCTGCCGCACGAGCCGGCGATCCGCGCGTTGAGCCGGCTGGACGACGCGGGGGACGGGTTCGCGGAAACGGCGTCGCTGGAGGTGGCGCTGCCCACCGGCAAGGTCACGGTTCGGCTGGACCTGTCCGGCGTGATCGACGTCGAAGCCGAGCGCAAGCGTTTGACCAAGGACCTGGCCGCCGTCGAGAAGGAACTGGCGCAGTGTGCAGCGAAACTGGCGAACCCCCAGTTCACCGACCGCGCGCCTGCCGACGTGGTCGCGAAGATCACCGCCCGCCGCGACACCGCGACGGCCGAGATCGAGCGGCTGCGTGCCCAACTGGCCGGGCTGTCCGGCGGACTGGCGGCGGGCTCCTAGACTGACCTTGTGATTGACCGCTCGTCGACGCAGGCGTCCCGATCCGACCCGACGGCGTCGGACGAGTTCGCCGCCGTCGAGGCCGAACTCAACACCCGGTGGCCGGAAACGAAGATCGACCCGACCCTGGACCGCATCCGCGCCCTGCTCGATCTGCTCGGCGACCCGCAACACGCCTACCCGCTGGTGCACGTCACCGGGACCAACGGCAAGACGTCGATCTCCAGGATGGTGGACAGCCTGCTGGTCGCGACCGGACTGCGCACCGGCCGGTTCATCAGCCCGCACCTGCAGGTGGTCACCGAGCGGATCAGCGTCGACGGCGCGCCGATCAGCCGGGAACGCTATGTCGAGGCGTACCGGGACATCGAGCCCTATCTGTCCATGGTGGACTCCAAACAGCCGCACCCGTTGAGCAAGTTCGAGGTGCTGGTCGCGATGGCGTACGCCGCGTTCGCCGATGTGCCGGTGGACGCGGCCGTGGTCGAGGTCGGCCTTGGCGGCACGTGGGACTCGACCAACGTGGCCGACGGCCGGGTCGCGGTGATCGGGCCGGTCGGCGTCGACCACGTCGAGTACCTCGGTTCGGATGTGGTGGGCATCGCGCGGGACAAGGCCGGCATCATCAAACCGGGCTCGGTTGCGGTACTCAGCGAGCAGGAGCCCGAGGTGATGCTCGAACTGCTGCGGCGGGTCGCGGACGTGGACGCCACGGTGGCCAGGGCCGGCCAGGAGTTCGGCGTGCTCGGCCGGGAGATCGCGGTCGGCGGCCAACTCCTGCGGCTGCAGGGCCTCGGCGGTGTCTACGATGACGTGTTCCTGCCGCTGCACGGCCGGCACCAGGCGGCCAATGCGGCCGTCGCACTCGCCGCGACCGAGGCCTTCCTCGGTGCCGGCGCCGACAACCAGCTCGACGTGGACATGGTGCGGCACGCGTTCGCCTCGGTGACCACACCCGGCCGGTTGGAGCCGGTCCGGTCCGCGCCGACGGTCCTACTGGACGCCGCGCACAATCCGCATGGCGCGCGGGCTTTGGCCACCGCGCTCGACGAGGAGTTCGACTTCCGCACTCTGGTCGCGGTGGTCGGCGTGATGGGGGACAAGGACGCACGCGGCATCCTCGACGCGCTGGAACCGGCCGTGGCCGAGGTGGTGCTGACCGAGAACGCGTCCCCGAGAGCGATGCCGGCCGACGACCTGGCCGCCGTGGCACGGGAGGTCTTCGGCCCGGAGCGGATCGTGGTCGAGCCACGGCTGGACGACGCGATCGAGACCGCGATCGGCCTGGCCGAACAGGTCGGCGAGCCGGGAACGCCGCTGTCCGGTGCCGGCGTGGTGATCACCGGGTCCGTGGTCACGGTCGGCGAGGCACGGGCGTTGTTCGGCAAGGAGCCGGCATGACCACGCCGGTGGTGGATCCGATGAAGGGCTTCCGCGGTGTGATGGCCGGCACACTGGTGCTGGAGGCCATCGTGGTCGCACTGGCCCTGTTGGTGGTGGCGAAGCTGGACGGCGGTCTGGCCACCGGGGCCGGCATCGTGGTGGGTGTCGTCGTGGTGCTGCTGGTGGTCACCTGCGGCCTGTTGCGGCGGCCGTGGGCGGTGTGGCTGGTCGTGGTGGCGCAGGTCGCGTTGATCGCCTGTGTCCTCAGCGCGCCGGCCGTCGGCGTGATCGGAGCGTTGTTCGCGTTGGTCTGGGGCTTTCTGTTGTGGCTGCGGCGCGATGTCGCCCGTCGGATGGCGGCCGGGGAACTGCCCAGCCAGGTGAATGCGGGGGACTCATGACCTTCCCGGACGGCGACCCGGTGCACCCGCGCCGACGCCATCCTGCGGTGGTGCCGGCGATCGTGGTGGCCGTGCTGGTGCTCCTGGGCGCCGGCAGCGCGGCGTGGTGGTTCACGGTCGGGCCTGGTCACAAGATCAGTCCGCGGCCGGTCGCGGCCCCGGTTCCGACCCGGCCGCAGGTCCGGCCCACGCCGTCGTTTCCGTCGTTGACCGGTACGCCCAACAACGCGGCCGCCTATGACGTGGGCACCTGCTTCGACGAGCAGCCCGGCAGCGCGCAGGGGACGGTTCAGCTGAATCCGGTCGCCTGCGGCGGCAACCAGGCCGTGTTCGTGATCAACAAGGTGGTCGCCACCTCACCGGACTGCGACTCGGATCCGAACGTGAACTACGGCCAGCACGGCTACGAGGTGCCCGACGAGACCGCGAACGTGACGTACTGCGCTTCGCTCGTGGTGCCGAACAACATCTGTTTCGTGCTCGGCGGGGGCGCGCCGATCGCGCCCGCACCGTGCGGTTCCGGCGCGAACGTGGTGCAGGTGCTGGCGATCGAGTCGGCGCCCACCGTGACGGCCGCCTGTACCGACAAGACCGACCCCGACGTCTGGTTCTACCAGTCGCCGACGTCCGGGCAGTACGCGTGCGTGTCCCGGCCCGCGGTGACCGCCACGCCGACGCCGCCGACCACCTGACTACGCTGCACCCACAAGCAACCCGCGCGACAAAGGAGTTTCGTGACTGAGCGCACCCTGGTCCTGGTCAAGCCGGACGGCGTCAGCCGTGGCCTGGTCGGCGAGGTCATCTCCCGGATCGAACGCAAGGGCCTGACCCTGGTCGCGCTGGAACTGCGGCAGGTCGAGCGGTCGCTCGCCGAGCAGCACTACGCCGAGCACGACGGCAAGCCGTTCTTCGGCAGCCTGCTGGAGTTCATCACGTCCGGCGCCGTGGTGGCCATCGTCGTGGAGGGACCGAGGGCGATCGCGGCGTTCCGGCAGCTCGCCGGCGGCACCGACCCGGTGGAGAAGGCGGTCCCCGGCTCGCTGCGCGGTGACTACGGCACCGAGGTCCAGTACAACCTGGTCCACGGCTCGGACTCGCCCGAGTCGGCGGCCAGGGAGATCAAGCTCTGGTTCCCGACGCTGTAGCGGCTGCGCACGAAACTCGGCTGAAACTGTCCTAGCCGCTGGCTATGGTCGGGAAGTGACATCGATTGCTGCTTCCCTGGTGTCCGCGACCGGACTGGTCAAGCGCTTCGGCTCCTTCACCGCGGTGGACGGCATCGACATCGATGTCCGGCCCGGTGAGGCGTTCGGGTTTCTCGGGCCCAACGGTGCCGGCAAGTCCTCCACCATGCGGATGGTGGCCTGTGTGTCACCGCGGTCCGCTGGTGACCTGCGGGTGTTGGGCATGGACCCGGACCTGGACGGGCCGGCCATCCGGGCCCGGATCGGCGTGGTGCCGCAGTCGGACATCCTGGACAACGAGCTGACCGTTCGGCAGAACCTCCAGGTCTACGGTCGGTACTTCGGCCTGTCCCGGGCGCACGTGCGGGCGAAGGCCACCGAGCTGCTGGCGTTCGCGCAGCTCACCGAACGCGGCGACGACCCGGTCGAACCGCTGTCCGGTGGCATGAAACGGCGGCTGACGATCGCCCGGTCCCTGGTGAACGATCCGGAACTGCTGCTGCTGGACGAGCCGACAACGGGGCTCGATCCGCAGGCCCGGCACCTGTTGTGGGACCGGCTGTTCCGGCTCAAGCAGGACGGCGTCACGCTCATCATCACCACGCACTACATGGACGAGGCGGAGCAGCTCTGCGACCGGCTGGTGGTGATGGACGGCGGCCGGATCGTGGCCGGCGGCACCCCGGCCGAGCTGATCAGCCGGTACGCCACCCGTGAGGTGCTGGAACTGCGGTTCGTCCCCGGTGAGCAGGCCGCCGCGCTGACCAAGGTGCGCACGCTCACCGAACGGATCGAGGAACTGCCCGACCGCCTGCTGCTCTACACGGCCAACGGCGAGGACACGCTGGCCGCCGCCCACCACGCCGGTGTGCGGCCGCAGTCCAGCCTGGTCCGCCGCAGCACCCTGGAGGACGTGTTCCTCCGGCTGACCGGACGAAGCCTGGTGGACTGACCATGACCGACGTACTGAACCCGACCGCCCCGGCGCGGACCCCGCCCCGGTCCACCGGCCGCCCGGTCGGCTCGTGCCGCGGCGCGCTGTTGGTGCTGGAGACGATGTGGACCTGGTACCGGCGCAACTGGAAGGCGACCGTCTTCTCCAGCGTCGGCCTGCCGGTGCTGTATCTGCTGGCGATGGGCCTGGGTTTCGGCTCCCAGGTGCACAGCGGCGTCCCCGGTGGTATCTCGTACCTGGTCTACATCGCGCCCGCGCTACTGCCGGCCGGTGCGATCCAGACGGCGGTGGGGGAGTGCACCTTCCCGGTCCTGCCCGGGTTCGCCTGGTCCAAGATGTACTTCGGCGTCTCGGCCACCCCGATCACGCCGGGTCAGCTGCTGTTCGGCGAGCTGTTGTGGGTCGGCTCCCGGCTGGTCGTGTCCGGCGCCGCGTACCTGTTGGTGGCGTTGGCGGTCGGCGCGGTGACCGGGCCGGGGATCCTGCTGTCGCTGGTGTTCGGCGTGTGCGCGGGGCTCGCGCTCGGTGCGCCGGTGATCGCGCTGGCCGCGTCGGTGGACAGCGACGGGCGGGCGTTCAACGCGGTGTTCCGGTTCGTCGTGCTGCCGATGTCGTTGTTCGCCGGCACGTTCTTCCCGATCACGCAGTTGCCCGCGTGGATCCGGCCGGTGGCCTGGATCACGCCGATGTGGCACGGCACCGAACTGGCTCGGGGCGCGGAGTTCGGGACGTTGGGCATCGGGCCGGCCCTGGTGCACCTGGGCTGCCTCGCGTTGGTGTTCACCGTCGGGGTGTTGCTGGCCCGGTGGCGGTTCCGTGTCCGGCTGACGAGTTGACGGGAGTCACGTAGATGACGGACACCCTGCCCGCCACCCGGGCGATCGACGCCGCCGCGCCGCCGCGCCCGGCCGGGC
>Ga0137385_10005558_pt1 | contig 11068 bp, 9 predicted proteins | sample SagtaG_FD_104921 | JGI IMG/M metagenome (GOLD analysis project Ga0137385, IMG submission 104921) | Vadose zone soil microbial communities from Sagehorn Ranch, Mendocino, California, USA - Sage2_R_80_16 metaG | ecosystem: Environmental > Terrestrial > Soil > Vadose zone | place: USA: California...
CCCGGCTTCACCACTGCCTCGCGGTCACGAACTCCGCGATGCCGGCGAACTCGGCGCGCACGTCGTCGGGCAGGTCGGCCTCGGCGAGGCAGCCGATGGCCGAGGAAAGCGCGCTGTCGGCCTCGGCCTCCACCCACTTCTTGCCGCCGGCCGCCACCACGAGCTCGGCGGCGTGCAGCAGCTCGTCCTCGGACAGCGGCTCGGCGACGGCGAGCAACGCGGCGAGCTCGCGGCCCGCGTTGCTGTCGCTGGCCAGCGCGGCGACCACGGGCAGCGACTTCTTCCTGGACCGCAGGTCCGACCTGACCGGCTTGCCGGTCACCTCGGTGCTGCCCCAGATGCCGAGCAGGTCGTCGGTGAGCTGGAAGGCGAGCCCGATGTAGGCGCCGAACGATGTCAGCGTCATGGCCGTGCTCGCGGGAGCGCCGACGTAGATGGCGCCGATGCTGCACGCGCACGCCATCAGCGCGGCCGTCTTGTCCGCGGCCATGTCGAGGCACTCGTCGACCGTCACGTGATCGCGCCGCTCGAAGGCCAGGTCGGCGCCCTGGCCCGAGATCAGCCGCTGCACGGCGGCCGACATGCAGCGCGACGCCCAGACGTTCTGCGGGGCGGGTCCCTCGAGCAGCAGGTCGTTCGCGAGCGACTGGAGCGCGTCCCCGGCCAGGATCGCCGGGCCGACGCCGAACACGGTCCACGCGGTCGGCCGGTGCCTGCGCTCGGTGTCGCCGTCCATGATGTCGTCGTGCAGCAGCGAGAAGTTGTGCACGAGTTCCACGGCCACCGCGGCCGGCACCGCCCGCTCCGGCGGCGCGCCCGCTGCGCGGGCGGACAGCAGCGTCAGCGCCGGACGCAGCGCCTTCCCGCCGGCCGGAGTGCCCGTCGGCTTGCCCGCCGCGTCGCACAGGCCGAGGTGGTAGCCGGCCACGGGCCGGATGTCGGGGCTGAGCCTGGCGATCGCGGCCTCGATCCCCGGGCCGACGAGGTCGCGGGCGGTCTCCACCCCCGCCGGAATGGTCGCCGTCACGAGCCTGCTCCCGTCGTTGCCGTCGCGGCCGGCCGGGGGCCGGCCCGGTCGTGTGCGGGCTGGCCCCCCAGCCGGCCGGCCAGCCCGTGAGTCATCTCTTCCGCAGCACGCTGCCCACTACGCACGGCACCCTCCATCGTGTCCGGCCAGCCTGTGTCGGTCCACGCCCCGGCGAGTACCAGGCCAGGCACCGATGTGACGGCTCCTGGCCGGAGGGCGCCTACCCCCGGCGCCTGCCGGAACGTCGCGCGACGTTCTCTGGTGACGAAGAAATCTGTGACCTCCGCCCCGGCCGCCGCCGGGAACAACTGCTCGAACGCGGGCAGGAACTCCTCCCGCAGCGCGGCCGCGGGAACGTCGACGTAGCCGTCGGCGGCCGACAGCGATAGCGCCAGGTACTGCCCGGCCGCCAGGCCGGACTGCCTGGTCTTATCGAATACCCACTGGACCGGCGACTCCACCGCCGCCGCGAACGGCAGGTCCGTGACCCGGCGGTCGTAGACGACGTGCACGTTCACGATCGGCGAGGCGCCAAGGCCGTCCCAGCGGGTGGCGTCGGTCACTCCGGCCGCGCCGGCCAGCCGGGCAGCCTGGGCCGCGGGCACGGCAAGCACCACGCCGTCGGCGAGCAGCGCCAGGCCGGCCTCGTCGGCGTCCTGGCCGCCCTGCCCGCCCTGGCCACGGGGACCGGCATCGCCGGCCTCGGAGTCCGGCGGCAGCGGACCGCCGTCCGCCCGAACCGCGCCGTCCAGGCGGTCCGCGCCGCTGCGGTCGTAGGTCAGCCCGACCCGCAAGCCGCCGCCGGGCAGCGGCTCGATGCCGGCCGCCCTGGCGCCGAGCCGCACCTGGGCGCCGAGCTTGCCGAGCAGCGCGGCGGCGGCCCGCCCGTGCAGGTCGCCGAGCGGCACGGTCGCGATGCCGATGTCGGCGGCATCGCGCGCGCCGAGCAGCGCCATCCGGATCACCGTCGCCGCCAGCGCCAGGCTAGCGTCGTCCCCGGCAATGTTCATGGCCGAGACGATGAACAGGTCCCACAGCAGCCTGCGGGCACGCTCGCTCTGGCCCTTGCCGGCCAGCCAGGTCCCCAGCGCGATACGGTCGGCCGCCGGATCGGCCGGGTCCACGCAGCGGAGCGCCAGGGCCGCCCTGGCCACCTTGAGTCGCTCCGCCAGCGGCAGCAGCCGGTATCCGGTCAGCGCCTGGCCCATATGCAGCGGGCCGGGCAGCCCGGTCCGCCTGAGCCTGGCCTGGCCGCGCGCCGACACGACCGTGACGTCGAACCGCTCCTGAACGGTCACCAGGTCGGTCGCGCCGAGCTTGGCCAGCAGTTCCTGATAGCTGGCGCAGCAGCGCAGGAACACGTGCTGGCCGTTGTCGATGCTCAGCTCGCCGCGGCTGAACGAGGACGCGGCGCCGCCGAGCCTCGGCCTGGCCTCGAGCAGCGTGACCTCCAGCCCGGCCTCGCGCAGCCCGATCGCCGCGGTGATCCCGGCCAGCCCGCCGCCGACGACAACCACGTGGCCCCCGGTCATGGCCGGCCTCCCGGCGCGCCCGCGCTCGCGGCCTGTTCTCGCTGGCGGGCCCGCGGGCGCCTGGCCATCCCGGCCAGCGCGCCGGCCGCGACCATTGCCTTCTCCCTGGCCGGCAGCGACATCCTGCTCTCCAGCGCGACCTGCGGTGCGGCGCAGATGTGGTCGAGCAGCCGCGAGTAGATGCCGGCCATCGCGCCGGTCGACGCGGCGCTGCGCCGGTCGAGCAGCGGCATCAGCCGCATCCCGACCGCGTACCACTGCCTGGCCCGCTCGGCCTCGAACCTGATCAGGTCGCCAAGCTCGCCGGACAACGTGCCTCGGTCGTCCTGGCCGCCCGGGGCGATCGTGCAGCCGAACCGCTCGATGTCATCGGCGGGCAGGTAGACCCGCCCGTTGCCGAGGTCCTCGCGGATGTCGCGCATGATGTTGGTGAGCTGGAGCGCGACGCCGAGAGAGTCGGCCAGTGGCTCGGCCGCCGCCGGGTCGCTGCTGCCGAACACTCCGAGCGAAAGCCTGCCGATCGACCCCGCCACGCACCTGCAGTAGTGCTCCAGGTCCGCGAAGGTGGCATAGCTGGTGCCGCGCACGTCGGCCTCGCAGCCGTCGATCAGCTCGCCGAACGCGCCGACCGGGATCGGGAACCTGGCCACCGCGTCCCCGAGCGCGATCAGCACCTGGTCATCGGATGTGCCAGGCCCGCTGTCGTGGTCGTCGGCCCTGTCGCCCCCGTCGCCCAGCGACCCGAGCGCGGACCTGGACCGCTCCAGGGCGGCGAACTTGTCGGAGGCCGGCATCGAACCGTCCCCGATGTCGTCGATCCGGCGGGCGAGTGCGTAGACGGCAGACAGCGCCCTGCGCTTGTCGCCGGGGAGCAGGGCGATCCCGTAGGAGAAGTTCTTCGCCTGCTGCCTGGTGATCCGCTCGCACTCCCGGTACGCGTCCCTGACCTTGTCGGCGGCTGGCGCGCGCCGTGCCACGGCGGTCACCTGCCCCTCGTGAACGCCGTGACGAGCTCGGCCGCCGTCCTGAGCCGGCCCGGCCGCGGCGTGGCAGCAAGCACGTCGTGGTCGGCGGCCGCGATGGCGGCGAGCGCCGCACGGCCGCCGGCCACGTATCCGGCCACCGCCGCCCGCGCCGCGCCGCGCAACGTGCCGACCAGCGGCGCGCCCGCGTCGATCAGCGACCTGGCCCGGCCGACCTCGAACGCCATCAGCTCCCTGACCACCGGCCCCGCCTGGCTCGCCGCGAGATCGCGCTCCGAGCAGTCGTGCACGGCCAGGTCCTCGAGCGGCAGGTAGATCCGGCCGGCCCGGAGATCCTCCGCGACGTCCTGCCAGTGCTCGGCGAGCTGCAGGCCGGTGCAGATCAGGTCGGACTGTTCCGCCCGCGCCGCCGAGAAGCAGCCGAATACGTGCAGCACGATCCGGCCGACGGGGTTGGCCGACAGCCGGCAGTAGCCGGCCAGGTCGTCGAATGTCCGGTACCTGGTAACCACCTGATCTTGCTGGTTAGCCCGGATCAGGTCGACGAACGGCTGGCTGGGGATCGCGCACTCGGTGACGGTGCGGGCCAGCCCGCGGACCGCGGGCAGCGTCGGCCCCTCCGCGCCGCCGGCTGGCGCCGGGCCCGGCTCGCCGATCGTGGCGTACAGCCGGCCGACGTCGGCCTTGAGTTCGGCGAGCAGCCGCAGCCGTTCGGCGGCCGGAGCCTGGTCGCCGATGTCGTCGGCTGTCCTGGCGAACACGTAGACCGCCATCAGATGCTCCCGGTAGCGTCGCGGCAGCAGCCGGAGCGCGACCGGGAAGTTCTCGTAGGCGGCCTTCGCGGCCACCGCCTGCGCGGCCACGGCGTCGGCCGCCTCGGCCCCCGCGTTGGCGGACGGCGTGAGCGCAGCAGGCGCGCTGGCCCCGGGCGGCGCGGGCCAGGCCGTCCCGGCGGCGGTGGCCGCGGGCGTCGCTTGCCGCGCTGGCTGGTCTGTCACCGGTTCTGCCACGTCCTCCCCCGGGGGCCACGGCTCACCCGCACCCCGTCCGTCCCGCCACGTTCCCTATTCCTGCAGGACTCTAAATCAAATGCAATCAATGACATCGACGTCACCTGATGCCGGTGTCGCATTTTCCCCGTTGAGCACTGCAAACGCCGGCCCGCATGAGGCGCTGCGGCGATGTGATGCAATGAACCTTTTCTCCGATTAAGAGGAGAATTATGAGCTTCTTCGCCCCGACGCTGCTGGCCTGGGAAAACTACCGACTCGCTAGGGATGGCCGGGCCGACTCGCCCGGAGTGCCGCAGGCCGCCTTCGCGTCGCTCGGGGCCGCCCGAAGGGCTAGTCTCTCCAGCATGACCTGGGAACCTTGCCGTGGCCCCGGAACAACAGAAGGACTAGTGTCCGAATATGACCAGGGAACCTCGCCAGGACGCGCTACCGCAGCCGACGTCGTCGGCGCCGAGCGCGGGTGGCGGGGTGCCCGCCGAGACCGCGCGCCTGAACGGCCTGGCCGTCGGCGCGGTGCAGCGCGCCCAGGTCGCCGACGGGCAGCCTGGCACGGTCGTCGCCGATAACGGGCTCGCCGTCGCCGCGCAGGAGACACCCAGGCGGCCGCCCGGCCCGAGCCGGGGCATCGGCGTCCGCCCGCGCCGCCCGTCGATGGGCGGCGGCATCCCTGCCCAGGGCCGCGAGCTGGGAACCCAGGGCAGGCAGACGGTTCGCCGGCTGCTCGAGGCCGGGCTGGCCGAGTTCGACGAGCGGGGATTTCAGGCCGTCAGGGTCGACGACGTCGTCAAGCGCGCGAAGACCTCGCACGGCACGTTCTACCTGTATTTCGCCAACAAGGACGACCTGTTCCGCACCCTGCTGCTCGATGCGCTGCACGACATGGAGCTGATTACCGACGACTTTCCCGTCGTTACGAGCAACGAGGCCGGCCGGGCAGCGCTGCGACGCTGGATCGAGAGCTTCACAAACACCTACGCGGCCCACGCCACGGTGATCAGGGTGCTGAGCCAGGCCGACGTCGTGGGCGAGGAGGTCTACGGGGACGGACTGCGGATGCTGTTCCGCCTCTCCGAGGCCATCGCGCAGGGCATGACGGCGGCGCGCAAGCGCTCCGACCCGGCCGCCGGCGGAACCGGCGACCATGCCGAGCTCACCGCGCTGGCCTGCCTGATGATGCTGGAGCGGGTCAACTACCTGCTCAGCGTCGACGTGCGGTTGCCGCGCGAGGAGATGATCGACCGGCTGAGCGCCATCATCTACGCGGCCTTCCACGCGCCGTGACCTGAGTCCCGCCTGAGCCGCACCAGGCCCGCTCCTGCGGCGCGAGCAGGACCGGAAGTCCCGCGGCGCGAGCCGGACCGAAGGTCCCGCAGCCAGGCATTCGGCACGATCCAGGCTGAGCCCGGCATGCCTACCATCGTCGTGGGACATACCCTCGTGCCCCGCGCGGCACGTGCCCGCGCGGCTCGCGCCGCGGATCGGCATCATCGGGAAGGGGGCGTCGTGCGACGGCTGAGTCCGATCGACGCCCAGTTCACTGCCCGCGGTGTCGAGGCAGGGATCGCCGAACTCCCCGCCGCGGCAGGCCTGGCGCGGCAGTCGCGGCCACGGGCACCGAAGGGGTGACGATGCAGTCCCGGTGGACCGATATCGGCGGGCCCGTGCACTACCTCGACTTCGGCGGCCCGGCCGGGGCGCCGGTCATCGTGTGCGTGCACGGCCTGGCAGGCTCGGCGGAGAACTGGGCCGCGCTGGCGCCGCTCCTCACCGGCCGGTACCGGCTGCTCGCGCCCGACCTGGCCGGGCACGGCCTGACTCGCTCGATGGGCCGCGCCACCAGCGTGGCCGCCAACCGGGCCCTGCTGCACCGCTTCGTCGAGGCCGCGGCGGGCGGCCCGGTGCTGCTGATGGGCAACTCGATGGGCGGGATGATCTCGCTGATCGAGGCGGGCACGTCGCCCGACCTGGTCAGCGGCCTGATCCTGATCGACGCGGCGCTGCCGTTCGTGCCCGCGCGGCCCGATCCGCTGGTGACCGCCATGTTCGCGCTCTACATGACGCCGGGGATCGGGCGGCTCATCACCGCGAGCCGTCGCCGGATGTCCCCCGAGGCGGCCGTGGCCAGCGTGCTGGCGCTGTGCTGCGCTGACCCCTCGCTGGTGCCGCCCGGTGTGGTCGCCAGGCACGTCGAGCTCGCGCGGCAGCGGGCCGCCTACGCCGAGGCCGGGCCGGACTTCACCGCAGCGATCCGCTCGGTCATCGGCACCGCCGGCTACCTGCACGGCCAGGCATACCGGCGCCAGATCCACGCGGTCAGCTGCCCGGTGCTGCTGCTGCACGGGGCCGCCGACCGGCTCGTGCCGGTCACCGCCGCGACCGCTGCCGCCGGGGCCCATCCGTCCTGGTCGGTGGTCATCCTGCCGGGCGTCGGGCACGTGCCGCAGCTCGAGGCGCCGCGGGAGTGTGCGGCCGAGATCGTCGGGTGGCTCGCCGCGCACGGGCCGGGCGCCGCGCGGCGCGCAGCCGGGCACGGCAAGGAAGGGACAGGCAGATGAAGTTCAACCTGGCGGTTATCCTGCGGGAGACCGCCTCAGCGACGCCGGACAAGGCGGTAGCCGTGTACGAGGGCGGCTCAGCTACGGCGAACTGGACGCACTCTCCGACCGGCTCGCCGCCGGCCTCGAGCACGCGCCCGAGGTGGGGTTCCACCTCGGCCACTGCGGCGCGCGGATTTCATCACCTGGGCCGGCGTGCTGGCGCGGGCGGCATCCGGCGCCGAGGCCGCCGAGCTGACGCACATGCAGCTCTGCATGAACGCGGACATCCCCGGGCGCCTGTTCGACGTCCAGCCCGACGACGTGGTGATCACGGTCCTGCCGCTGTTTGCTGGCGGCGATCCGGCGCGACCGGGCCACCATCTTCGAGGGCGTTCCCGCCATGTTCGTCGGGCTGCTTGCCCACCCCGACCTTGGCCAGTACGACCTGTCCTTGCGCCACGGGCCGTAGTCGCGGTCGGAACGCCAGTTCGAGTGCCCGTGTCCCGGCAGGTCGATCCCGATCGCCGGCCGGCCGGCCAGCACGAGCGTGTCCCAGGTGTGGGCGTTATGGCCGCCGCCGTGCAGCAGCACGAGTTCGGGCGCGGCGCCGCCCCAGGTGATCGCAATGACCGACTGGGCGGGCGCGGGCGCGAAGGACCGCCGGGCGACGGCGGGCAGGCTGCTCATGGCCAGCTCGGCCTCGCTGGCGTTGTCGCCGATCATCGCGAACTTGTCGCAGTCATCGCCGCTGCTCATCGGCCTGCCTCCTACTCCAGCCACGAGGAGATCGTTGCGATATCTGACATACCATCCGGCCCGACGGACCGCACGTTCAGGAGGTGACGCCGGCCGCAACCCCGGTCGTGGACACCGCGCCGGGCGGATACGCCTCGCGGGCCCGCAGGAACCGGCCCCTGCGTCCCGAAGTATTTTCACGTATCGTGCAAATGAATCCGGGTCGTCCCGCGTGCCGACCACCGCGCCGAGTTTCATGATCTAATAGAGGGTACTGTTTGTTCATGTCGATCGCCATCGCCGACGAGCACCGCGAGCTCGCCAAGACCGTCTCCGGCTTCCTGACCGCCCGAGGTGCCCGCGCCGCCAACCGCGCGCTGCTCGAGGCCGACTCCGAGCAGCTCCCCGAGTTCTGGAGCGAGCTTGGCGGGCTTGGCTGGCTCGGGCTGCACCTGCCAGAAGAACACGGCGGGTCCGGCTTCGGCCTGTCCGAGCTCGTCATCGTCGCCGAGGAGATGGGCCGGGCGGTCGCGCCCGGGCCGTTCATTCCGACGGTGACGGCCAGCGCCGTGCTCGCGGCGATCGGCCCGGCTGACGCGCAGGCCAAGCTGCTGCCCGGCCTGGCCGACGGCTCGGTCCGCGGCGCGGTGGCGCTGGGCGGCGACGTTCACGTGACCGGCGGCGCTGCCTCGGGGCCGGCCGGCGTGGTGCTCGGCGGGCACCTCGCCGACGTGCTGCTGGTCGGGACCGGCGACGACGTAGCCATCGTGGACTGCCGGGCCGGCGGGATCTCGGTCACGGTGCCGGCGAACCTCGACCCGGCGCGCCGGGCCGCGCGGGTGACACTGGACGGCGCCGCCGCGAAGGTCGTGCCCGGCGGCCGGCAGGTACTGACCGACCTCGCGCGCGTCCTGCTGGCCGCCGAGGCGACCGGCGTGGCCAGGGAGTGCACGACCATGGCGGCCGAGTACGCGAAGGTGCGCGAGCAGTTCGGCCGGCCGATCGCGATGTTCCAGGCGGTGAAGCACCACTGCGCGAACATGCTGGTGGCCACCGAGCTGGCCACCGCCGCCGTCTGGGACGCGGCGCGGGCTGGGGCCGGCGGCGGCGAGCAGCTCACTTACACCGCGGCGATGGCGGCCACGCTCGCGCTGGCGGCCGCCGACCTGTGCGCGAACCTCAACACCCAGGTGCACGGCGGGATCGGGTTCACCTGGGAGCACGATGCTCACCTGTACCTGCGCCGGGCCACCGCCATCGAGGCGATAGTGGACACCGAGGCGGCCGCGCTTCAGGTCACGGACTGCGTGCGGCAGGGCGTCCGGCGGGAGAAGGCGATCGACCTGCCGGCGGAGGCCGAGCCGATCCGCGAGGTCGTCCGCGAGTTCGTCGCGCGGATCGCCGACCTGGACGCGGACGGCCGCCGCAAGGCGATGATCGAGGCCGGCTTCGTGATGCCGAACTGGCCGAAGCCGTGGGGCCGCGACGCCGAGGCGGTCGAGCAGCTGGTGATCGAGCAGGAGTTCGCCGCCGCCGGGATCAAGCGCCCGTCCTACGGGATCACGAGCTGGGTGATCCTCACCCTGATCCAGTACGGCACGCCCGAGCAGGTGTCGCGCTGGGTGGTGCCCGCGCTGAACCAGGAGGTGATCTGGTGCCAGCTGTTCAGCGAGCCGGGGGCCGGATCGGACGCGGCCGGGATCAGGACCCGGGCGACCAGGACCGACGGCGGCTGGCTCATCAACGGCCAGAAGGTCTGGACCAGCGGCGCGCACTACAGCAGGTTCGGGCTGGCCACGGTGCGGACCGACCCGGACGTGCCTAAGCACAACGGCATCACCACGATGGTCATCGACCTGAAGGCCGACGGCGTCTCGGTCAGGCCGTTGAAGATGGCGACCGGCAACTCGGACTTCAACGAGGTGTTCTTCGACAACGTGTTCGTGCCCGACGCCGACGTGGTCGGGGACGTCAACCGCGGGTGGACGGTGGCCCGCGCGACGCTGGGCAACGAGAGCGTGAGCATCGGCGGCGGGGGCGGCGGCATGACGATGCCGTCGGAAGCCTTCATCGCCCCGCTCGACGCGCATCCGGAGCGGCTGGCGGGCGGCGCCGGGCGGGTCGGCCGGCACATCGCGCGGAACCAGGCCATGGGCGTACTGAACCTGCGCAGCGTGCACCGGGCCGTGGCCGGCGGCGGACCCGGTCCCGAGGGCAACGTCACCAAGCTGCTGCTGTCCGAGATCGGGCACGAGGCGGCGGCCATCATGGCCGCGCTGGCCGGCCCCGACCTGGCGTTCCTCGACGGGACAGGCGCCCTCGGCGCGATGCTGGCGCTCGGGCACCGGGCCATGTCGATCGCCGGCGGCACCTCGGAGATCAAGCGCAACCAGATCGGCGAGCGGATACTCGGCCTCCCCCGCGACCCCCTGATCAAGTAGCCCAGACGGCGATCGGGCCCTAGTCCGGGCCCCAGTCCGGGCCCCAGTCCGGGCCCCAGTCCGGGCCCCAGTCCTGGCCCCAGTCCGGGCCCGATCGCCCCGGACCCCGAGTCCGGCGCCCTCTTGGTGCATGTTTCAGTCACTTCGGCGTCCGATTCGCGGCTTTTACGGCACTGAAACATACATCAAGTCGCGGTCACGAGCGACACAGGCACCGCGCCTGCCGTGGATGGCGTGTTCCAGGGCCGGATCGCTCCCGTGCGACTGCGTTCTTCATGATCGTGGTGGATTCGGGTCGCATAGACCAGTCAACCCACCGCGATCATGGAATCCGAGGACTTCTGGCGGGCAAAATGGCTATATTGCCGCATGGGTTCCCCAGAGACCGGCGCGGAAAGCGCGCTCGCGTACCCCATGCCCGGCCAGAACCCGGTTCCGGCCGGCGCCTACGACCTGCATGAACTCGGTTGCGTCGAGCAGGAGTTCGTGCTGCGCGGGTCGGCCACGTCCTACCGTCTCGCCGGCGACCGCTCGCGGGACGGCCAGCCGGCCGCGTCCCGGCTCGACGCGAAGCCAGGCGGGACGACTTCCACCGCGACTACTACGGGATCGCCACCGGCGGCATCCGGACCCCGTGGACCGACGTTCCGGTAGCGACGCTGTCCGGGCTCGGCCAGAGCGGCAGCTTCTTCGCGTCTCTCCTCGGCACCACCGACGACATCGGCTCGGACGAGCTGAGCCGCCTGTACCAGCGCGGCCCCGCCGGGTATCTGGTCAGGTTCGAGTCCGCGCTCGACTCG
>Ga0137385_10005575_pt1 | contig 11055 bp, 10 predicted proteins | sample SagtaG_FD_104921 | JGI IMG/M metagenome (GOLD analysis project Ga0137385, IMG submission 104921) | Vadose zone soil microbial communities from Sagehorn Ranch, Mendocino, California, USA - Sage2_R_80_16 metaG | ecosystem: Environmental > Terrestrial > Soil > Vadose zone | place: USA: California...
CATAGCAGCTTGTGGACCGGTAGTTAAACCCGGTGGAGGAGTGGGGGGGACAGGGACGCTATTACTGGCAACCAGATAGAATGTGATTCTTAACTGACCCAGGCTAATTCTTTGGTCATAATCTACAGGCACCCACTGATCTATTGGTACAGGATACTGATTAACCTCTACGATACCTGGAGAGTCAAGGCTTCTCAGAAAGAAATTTCCTTTATCGCAATAGAGAACAGCATGTCGAGGAAGGATAGATGGATCGGGAATAACAATATCATTGTTCGGACTGCTGCCAATGAGCATCTCGGGCTTATTAATGAGGTGACGTCTATTTACTAAAGGACCGTTCAAAAATACAAGGAATACTTGTGTACGAGGGAAAAATGCATTCATCATGAACCTCCTTACTTTGCAGAAGTATTACAGAATGATTAGCATCTTTCTAGTAAATTCTTCTTTTACAGGCAGTCAAAGACTTTTTATTGGCTTATTATAGCATATATTCGATGATTAATATATGTTTATGGGAGAAAAGGGCGTTGTGAGGGTTCCGGTTGTGAGGTATTATCTATGAAGTGGTAAAAGCAGCGCGTGCTTTGGCAAAGCCGGGCTGCTGGAATTGTAGCAAGAGTGGGCAGCTAGCTGGGGGGGAGCAGGAACGTCCGATCTTTTTCAGGAGGGGCAAAGAGACATGACAACACCAGTAACTTTCGAGGGTATCGATCAGGCGGTCGAGAGGGCCAGACCCACGATAGAGCGCCTTGCCAGCGAGCTGTGGCAGCTCGCGGAACTTTCACTGCAGGAAGTGAAATCGGCGCGACTGATCATGGATATTCTGAGGGAAGAGGGCTTTACGATTACCAGCAGGGGCACGGCCAGGGTACCGACCGCTTTCATCGCAGAATGGGGAACTGGCAGCCCTATCCTCGGCGTGCTGATGAACCTGCCTTTGGTTTTTCAACGGATGTGGGCGATGTCAGCTGGTGTGTGCCAACCATGGGATGCGCCATGCCCACCGTACCTCTGGAGGTCAGTCTGCACACGTGGGCTGCCACCGCCTGCCACGGTACCGGCATTGGTCTGAAAGGCGCCGTTCATGCCGCCCGTGTGCTGGCCGCCACCGGCGTAGACATCCTGACCGATGCCGACCTGCGCCAGGCTGCCCGCGCCGACTTCGAGCGTCGCACTAAAGGCAAGCCATACGTCTCGCCGCTGGGTCCCGAAATGGAAGGACCGCTGGAGATCCCCGATTGGGTGCTGCAGGAAGTTGGCGGCTGACTCCTCATGATTGCAGCAGCTTTTTTGCCGCTGAGGACCTCAGCGGCGGACGTGAAAAGTGACTGCTGTCGACCTTACGGGATCTGAAAATTGATGGAAGCATCTTTATCGGCCCCAGTACTCCCATTGGCCAGCAGGATGAGCGTGAATGAGGTCTCGTTCTCTGGTACCAGGAAAGCAGCCGAACCGGTCGTTTTCGTTGTGCCAGCGGCAAATTGAAGGGGAATGGCCGTATTGCCTTCGGGCGCAATCGTGCCCCCGCCAGCTTGCAGGCGCACGTAGTCTGGTGGATACGTATGCAAATCTTGCGTGCTGGGATTCTCGATCTTGAGCGTGACGACGATAAAGCGCATCCCTTTGTCAGCCTGCTTACCGTCATCACTGAGTTGCATGCTCGCCGTCGTCAGCGTCCAAAACATCGGTCCATAGGCCATCCGTGTATTTGGACTCACCTGCCTGGGTTGATACTGGCTTAGATCGGCATGACCAGTCAGAGCAATATCCATCTGCACCTCCGTGTCGGTCCCGATGCGCAGGATGAGCTGGTTCACGTTCATGCTCGTAGGTACCGGGAAATCGATCCAGTTGGTTTGCGTTTTTCCTTTTGTAGGACCATTACTGTTGAGGGTACCAACCGGAGCAACACTCCTTCCACCTGGCAAGAGCACATTGAAGGCTTTGCCGTAGGTATAGTATGGATCGACATTGCTCGCCACGCCTGTATCATCAACTGCTGACTGGCTCTCGTGAAGATTGAGACGCAGGGCACCTGGGGATGCTGTAATCGAGTCATCGGCAAAGCTCGTCGCCTGCTGCGCATTGACGATGGTGATCGCGACTCCTGAGTACGTGATCGTTGCATTGATGGGTGTCGTCCTGATAGGAGCCTGTGTCGGTGTGGCATTAGCATTGAGAGTGGACCTATTGGTCACAGACGAACCGAGAGAGCGCACGAGGAAGTAGCCAGCCGCGCCCAGAACAACCAGGATAAGCAAGATGACCAGGCCGACCCCGCAGCCAATTTGTCTCAATACACTGCGTGAAGCGTTTTTGGGTGGCTTTGAGGGCGCTGGAAGCTGCTGATTCCTCTGCACAGGCGGCGGATATCCTTGCTGGCCCGGTGGGGGGTAGGACCCTTGTGGTGCCTGTGGCTGGTAGACGGTAGGCGGAGTGTATGAACCAGGGGGCGGCGGTGGTACGAACTGGAAGTCCGCACCCTTATGGGCGGAGTTGCCAGGCCTGGCAACTCCGGAATCCAAAGGTGCCCCACAATTTGAGCAGAAAGCCATGTTTGCAGGGACAGCGGTCCCGCATCTTGAGCAGGAATGGGTGGATGATACTGACATACTATTTTCTTCCTTTTCTGAGAGCCGTTTCGGGAGCCTTGCCCGTTCTCTGTTTCCAGTGTATACTGAGTTGCGTCCGAAGAATTATCGTGGATATATCATCTCTATATCATCAGAGAAACCATCAGCATGAAAGCACGTACGCACAACGTCCTCAACGTCCAACTGAGACGGCAGCGGGAACAACGGCATTGGACGCAAACCGAGATGGCGCGCATGCTGGGCACCACCTACCTGAGCGTCTGCCGCTGGGAAAACGGCACCACCTCGCCCAGTCTCTACTATCGCAAACGCCTCTGCGAGCTCTTTGGGCTGCCTGCTGAGAAACTGGGGCTTGCTCCTCCGTCCGAAGAGACCACCCCGCCGAGTGCCGCGAGCACTGCTTCCCTCCCCACGCTCTGGCATGTTCCCTATCGGCGCAACCCGTTCTTCACCGGCCGCGAGCGCATTCTGCTCGGCTTGCATACCATGCTTCGTGCAGGCAAACGAGCGTCACTCGTGCAGCCACAAGCCATCAGCGGCTTAGGTGGCATCGGCAAGACCCAGACCGCCATCGAGTATGCCTACCGCTTCCGTGAGCACTACCAGGCGATCCTCTGGTGCCGGGCCGAGACCCGCAACCTCCTCCTGACTGACCTGGTGGCTCTGGCCCAGGCGCTGGATCTGCACGAAAAGGACGAGCAGGAGCAGGAACGGGTTGTGCAGGCCGTACGGCGCTGGTTGCAGAAATCCACGGGCTGGCTGCTCATTCTGGACAACGTAGAAGACCTCAGCCTCGTTGAGGATGCCCTCCCCTCGGAGTACAGCGGACATGTACTGCTCACCACCCGTACACAATCGACCGGTTCCTTCGCTCAGCGCATCGACCTGGAGCAGATGGAGCAGGAAGAGGGAGCCCTCTTCCTGCTCCGCCGCGCCAAACTCATCCGAACAGATGCTCCTCTGGAAGCGGTCACGGTGGCGGAGCAGGTCAAAGAGATTGCCCGGCTCCTGGATGGCCTACCCCTGGCGCTTGATCAGGCAGGGGCCTACATCGAGGAGACGGGTTGTAGCCTCGATGACTACCTGGAGCGCTACCGGATGCGACGAGCAGTCTTACTCAATCAACGTGGGCGCACGAGTACTGATCACCCAGAGTCGGCCGGTGCAACCTTGTCCCTGGCGCTGGGGAAGGTGGAACGAGCCAATCCTGCCGCTGCCGAACTACTCCGGCTCTGTGCCTTCCTCGACCCTGATGCCATCCCTGAAGAGATCATAACTGCCGGGGCAGCCGACCTGGGACCAGTGCTCGCACCGGTGGCTGCCGATCCAGTAGCTTTGGATGCCGCTCTTGCCGACCTGCGGCGCTACTCCCTTCTGCGACGCAATCCTGAGAGCAAGACGCTGACGATTCACCGGCTGGTGCAAATGGTGCTCAGGGATCAGATGAATGAGCAGGTACAACAGCAGTGGGCAGAGAGGTGCGTGCGAGCCGTGAACCGAACCTTTCCAGTAGGGGAGTTTGCCAACTGGCAGCAATGCCAACGCGTTCTCCCTCATGCACTTAGTTGTGTAGCACTGCTAAAACAATGGAATATGTCTTTTGTGGAAGCGGCACAACTCCTTGAACGAGCCGGGAACTACTTGATGCAACGTGAACAGTATCAAGAAGCGGAGCCGCTACTGAAACAGGCGGTGGCTCTTCACGAGCAAATTCTGGGACTTGAGCATCCTGAGGTGGCGACGAGCCTCAACGAACTGGCAACCCTTTACTGGAATATGAACAAGTTTGAACAGGCTGAACCACTCTTCCGACAAGCGCTGGACATCCGTGAAAAAACCCTGGGATCTGAGCATCCTGAAGTGCCGAACAGCCTCAACAATCTAGCATTAGTCTACCAATTCCAGGGCTGTTACAGCCTGGCCGAGCCACTCTTTACAAGGTCATTAACTATCTGGGAGCGGATTTCAGGAGCAAATCTTTCCGACCTGGCAACCGGCTTCTACAACCTGGGAACTCTTTATATTGATCAAGGCAAATATGATCAAGCTGAGGTTCCCTTGCGGCGAGCACTCACGCTTTGGGAGCAGACATCAGTGCCTGATCACCCCGACCTGACCTATGCTCTCCACCTTCTGGCGGTTCTCTATACTGAGCAAGGCCGGTACGCACAGGCAGAGCCGCTCTTCCAACGAGCACTGGCGATCCGTGAGCAGGCTTTCGGACCAGAGCATTCAGAAGTGGCTCACGTCCTCAACAACCTGGCAGCCCTCTACAGAGCTCAGGGCAAATACACCCAGGCAGAGCCGCTCTTCCAACGAGCTTTAGCAATTGGTGAGAAAACTCGACCTCAACACCGCTTTATGACAGAAGTTCTCAATCAACTGGCACTGCTCTACCTGGCTCAGGGCAAATATGCCCAGGCCGAGTCTCTGCTGACACGGTCACTGGCAATTAGTGAGCAGGTCCTGGGTCGGAACCATCCCCATGTAGCCTTGAGCCTCGATACTCTCACCCAAGTCTACTGTGCTCAGGACCGCGATGCCGAGGCAGAGCCGCTCATACAGCGTGCTCTGACCATTTGCGATCAGCGACTAGGAGCAGAGCACCCCAACACGGCTCAATGTCTCACCACCCTGGGAATGCTCTACTGCAAGCAGGGCAGGTATGTGCAGGCCGAGCAGTTCTTGCGACAAGCCCTGACCATTTGCGAGCAGCGCTTGGGAGCAGAGCATCCGCATGCAGCTCGTAGCCTGCACGAACTGGCCAAACTCTACAGCTTACAACGCCGGTATACCGAAGCAGAGTCACTCTTCCAGCGTGCACTAACGATCCGAGAGCAGAATCTGGGAGCAGAGCATCCCGATACACTTGCAACGCGAGAACGTTACGCTGCGTTGTGATCCTCCGATCTTCAGGCGCAATACATCAGGTTGATACGTTTTCCTTGCCAACCGAGGCAATGGCAGCTTTCTGTACCAGTTCGGTCATGGGGGGCTCGCGTTGGGTTGCCGCCTACGATCACGCGAAAAAGAATAGATCTGTAAAGAAAGTTCTGTTGAGAAGGAAGGACACCATGCGAACAGCAACACCCGTTTTGAGTGAAGACGCAGCACGTCACGAGACCCTTGATGCTCATACGCAGGCCGTTGAGCGCGCGATCCAGACCATGCATACCCATCTGCATGAAGTGCTGACCCTCGAAGACCTGGCTTCGGTTGCCTATCTGAGCCCCTCTCATTTCAATCGCGTCTTTTGTCGTCTGATTGGCATTCCACCGGGCGAATTTCTCTCCGCGCTGCGCTTCCAGGCGGCCCGGCGGTTGCTGTTGACGACGTCGCTCAGCGTGACCGATATATGCTTCGAGGTTGGATATACGAGCACCGGCTCGTTCACCAGCCGTTTCACGCACCTGGTGGGCCTGTCTCCACGCCTATTGCGCCAACGGGCTCATGCCTTCGAGCCGCTTCCGATAGAGCAGGCCGAGCGCTATCCCACGACGCCCTCTGGCATGCCGATGAAAAACGCTCTGCTGGGACGCATCAGCGCCCCGGCAACCTTTCGGGGCACGATCTATGTTGGCCTGTTCCCCAGTCCTATTCCCCAGGGAAGGCCTGTCCGTTGTACAAAACTCAGCTCGCCGGGTGTGTATCTGCTTCATGGTATGGCTGACGGCGTCTACCATCTGCGGGCTGCCGCGTTTCCCGTAGCCGCAGACCTGCACTCAGCTCTGCTGCCTGGCGAGAAGCAGTTGCTTGGCCACAACGCGAGCCCGCTGGTCATCAGCCATGGTCATGTTTCAGGCGATCCCGATCTCGTCCTGCACCCGCCGAAGCTGACCGACCCACCTCTGGTAATGGGATTGCCCTTACTGTAAAGGGAAGGGAATAGAAATTCGCAAGCGCTTGTTCTCAATAAGTGAAAGGGGTAGCTACCCTGCACACCCCAATTGTTCTAAAGCACTTTTCCCACCCATCCATGCCCCGCTATATTTGTAGGGATCTATGGTGGGCTTTTCCTCACACTTGACAAGATTTCTCACAACAGAAAGGATAGATGCGCAGCCAAATATGTTCTGCGCTCTTGACACTATGACAAACAAAGCATACACAATGAACACCTTACCAGATACTGAGATCGACATCGCTCCTATCGAGGGCGCTCATTCAATCGATGCAGACCAGCAAGGTGCCACCCCGCCGGCGCTTCAGGCGCTTAACGAGCAACAGGGAAGCTTCTCCGGAAGCGGTGTGCTCGATATTACCGACGGTGGATTTGGCTTTCTCAGAAGGGAGCGATTCCTGTCGGGTCATGGAGACGTGTACGTCTCGGCCTCACAGATCCGTCGTTTCGCGCTGCGCCAGGGTGACCTGGTAGGAGGCCAGATTCGTCCTCCCAAGGATCGCGAGCAGTACGCGGGTCTGCTGCGCGTTGAGAGCGTGAATGGATTTGACCCCGATGTTGCCAGGCGCCGCCCGCACTTCGACAGCCTGACCCCGGTATACCCCCACGAGCTCTACGATCTGGAGACCAACGCAAAAAATCTCTCAGGCCGCCTCATCAACCTGGTTTCGCCGATTGGACGGGGACAACGCGGCCTGATCGTCTCGCCACCGAAGGCAGGCAAGACCATGCTGCTCAAATCCATCGCCAATGCCATCACACAGAACTATAACGACGTCTACCTGCTGATCGCCTTGATCGGAGAGCGACCGGAGGAGGTCACTGACCTGCAGCGCTCCGTACAGGCCGAGGTACTCAGTTCTACCTTTGACGAACCAACCGAGGCGCATACTCGTCTCGCCGAAATGGTGCTGGAGCGAGCCAAACGCGTGGTGGAAGAAGGGCGTGACGTAGTGGTGCTCCTGGATAGCCTGACTCGTTTGAGCAGAGCCTACAACCTGGCCGTGGAATCCAGCGGGCGCAGTCTCTCAGGTGGCCTTGACCCGGCAGCCCTGGTACTGCCCAAGCGCTTCTTCGGAGCAGCACGTAAGCTCGAAGAGGGCGGCAGCCTGACCATTATCGCCACCGCCCTGGTGGACACAGGCAGCCGCATGGACGACGTCATCTACGAGGAGTTCAAGGGAACCGGCAATATGGAGTTGGTGCTCAACCGGAAGCTGGCCGAACGGCGCATCTTCCCAGCGATCGATGTTGCACTCTCGGGCACTCGCCACGAAGAATTGCTCTACGACGAAAAGACATATCGCGCGATTGTTACGATGCGTCGCATGCTCTCGAACTTGAGCGAGCAGCGAGGGCTGGAAGCAATGGAGGCGCTGCTCCAGCAGATGTCCAAAACTTCCAACAATGCCGAATTCCTGGCAAATCTCAATCGCAGTCTGGCATAAGTGAGGGCCGCCCTGACTATATTCTGGTTAACTGCACATGCCCGTTGGCCCAACCAGTTGAGAAGTCAGTTGATTGGGACTGGTCACCTGGATTCCACCAGGTCCAGGGTAGGTATGGTCGGCGGGCAACGCGCCACTCCACGTAAATGTGTAAGCTTTCGTTGTCTCTCCTGGATTGAAGGTGATGCTGGCCGGGGTTTGTCCGCGCCCATTGTTGACTGTATAATTGAACTGGACAGTACCGCCGACACTATTTGGGACGACGTGGAAGAGGGCCGTATAGGTCACGGTCACGTTCGTACCGCAGGATAAGCCCGCAATCGATCCAGGTGTTACCGACATACTGACCGAAGTGACCTTCAATGGCACACGAGCAGTTGAAAGTGGTGGTGTTGGATTAGGAGAGGCGGCGCCTCCATTATTATGTCGAATCGCGTAAAAAACAATTGCCATACTGCCAACCAGGGCTACCAGAAAGACAGCCGCCGCCAATAGGCCGAGTCGCTGCATCAGCGGAGAACGCAGCGGGCGCGATCCAGGCGAGGTGCCCATAGCCCTGGCACCGTATTGTATATGTGAATTTTGCATAGTTAGCTCTTTCTCAGTTTCTTGTGTATCTTGTTCAAAAAGGGGGGCGCCCGCAATGCGATTCCAGATCCGATCTAGCGTGTCTTGCTCCTGCTGGGCATCAGCCTGGTAAAAGTTGCGGAGATACGCCAATGCCTCCGCATCTCTACGATCGCCTTCCTTGAATTGGCTTACACTCTCAATTTGTCTGTCTACTTCTTCAGGTAAAAAAAACTCATCTTTCTCCGCCACTTTCCTGCACCTCCCTTCTTCGTTGATAGATTTTCCGTAACAGATTTAAACTGCGTGAAAGGGTGACACGCACAGCGTTTTCCTGCTTTCCCAACGTGGTCGCGATCTCACGACAGGATAAACCCTGGCCAAAGCGCATGCGTAAAATCTGCTGGTGAAGCGGGGACAAGCTTTGCAGGTGTGCATACAAATCCATGTAATCTTCTTGCTGCAAGGCGCTATATTCTGGGCTGAACATCTCATCTTCAAAAAGACCTTCAGCGACGTGATCGAGGGTTACGCTTTGACGAGTTTTTGCTCGCCGGTAGGCATCAATCACTTTGTTGCGGGTAACTCGCCAGAGCCACAATTGCTTCGCTTTCTCCGATAGCACGGCAAATTGTGCATACTGGAGAGCCGCCAGGAATACTTCCACCACCAGGTCTTCCGCATCTTCTGGTGAGGGAATGCGCATACGGACATAGGTAAGCAGACCCGGTGCGTATTTTCTGTACAGGAGAGTCATTTCCTGCTCTACCTGTGCCGTATGCCTGTTTACTTGCATTATTTCCCTCTTGTTGTTCGAGTACTCATCTTAACTATCGTATAGCACAGCGAAATATTACAAGAAAGAGGAAATTGAGCCAGAGAAAGTTACGATCAACGTGGGTCATCACCTTCATGATTCTGCGATGACCAGGCCAGTAACTGGCAATGACAATAAAGCTGATAGTGTAGCCAATAAAATGTGGAAGGAGCGAGCGTACAATCGCAGACACATCGCTACTATTGACCCCATATGGCACCCTGATATCAAGAACGAGGAGTGTAATGGCAATCGTTAAATCGCACCTCTTTGTGCGACTAGCATCGTCCTTCTTCCTGTGAACGAAGCACCAGGCAGAGAGCAGAAGAAGGACTATGCCTCCGCGCTGATCTGCAGGACGCGCACGCCACGCATATCCAGGAAGTAGCGTCCCTTCACATGCGCCACGCGGATGAGCGCGGTATCGCAGACGGGGCAGCGGACGACCGTCCCCATCCCATGCATATAGGCGGCGGTCGCACCAAGCGGATTGGTGGTGCCGCAGCCCGTACAGGTGGCCTGGATGAGCGTCATTTCAAAAGGGAAGATCTCTTGCAGGATGCCTGCGGCCGCATTGCCATCCAGTTTGTTCTCCATCATGCTTCTCCTGTCGGTCCAAATCGTTCGGTCTTAATGCGTCCTGGTTCGTGTCCCAGGGTGACGAGACTGGCTGCGGCCGTTTCGACGAACGGGGTGGGGCCGCAGATAAACGCCAGGGGGCGTTGATCAGGCGGCCAGGCCACCGCACGCAGCATCTCGGTATCGATGCGACGGTGATATCCCGTCCATCCGGGCGGTTGCGCACGGGTCAGGGTCTGCGCCGTTTCTGCCTGAGTGGCCACCACTTCACCCAGTTGCCAGGTCAGTCGGCCTGGTAGCGTTCTTCTTTCCATGGATCTCCGTTCTGGCGACGACCGCGGAATCCCCGCGAGAAGAACCCTTCACTCATGTGCTCACTTCCTGTTCTTTTGTCGCTTTTCTCCTGCTGTTGCTCATTATATCATGCATCTTCGTGAAGGCCTCTCAAGAGCAGGCCTTAGCGTTAACCCTGGAGCGCTTGCTCAATCAAGGCATCAACTACAGCGATATTGCCGATCAATTCCTGTGGGATAGCGAAGCGGACTCTCAGGTAGTCGGAGCTGGTAGAACTGACCCATACCCGACCATCCTCACCTTGCCAGACGAGGGCTTTGAGGGGCAGATCAAGCGCGAGAAGCGGAGAAGCAATCATCAGTGGCGTGCCACCTTTCGGATTGCCGAAGATCAGCACGTGGGCCTCTTGCATCGTGAGACCGGCGCGTTTCGCTTCTCCGCTATGGTCAATATGGGCAAAGAGGGTCAGCTTTCGGTTGCGTATTTCCTCCTGGAGGCGTTCCAAGGTCTCCTCTACAGAAAATGGACTGGGTCTGGTCAGAATACCTTCTACTGAGGGCGGAGTTCCCGCCCTGGTTGGATCGCTCATGTTCTTCACCTCTCTCCTGTACTGACAAGGGAACGTCTTTCTCCCTCACTTTTTCCCATCACCACGTCTCATCCCTATTGTATCATTCTCATCTGTCAGAACCACCTCAGACGTCTGAAGACGAATAGAAGGAGGAATGAGACGACGACCATGCATATTAAGGCTCCGTAGTAGCCATACTGCAATCTCAACTCTGGTATATTCACAAAATTCATGCCCCAGATACCCGCTAAGAGCGAATCTGCCATCAGGATAATTGA
>Ga0137385_10005583_pt1 | contig 11047 bp, 8 predicted proteins | sample SagtaG_FD_104921 | JGI IMG/M metagenome (GOLD analysis project Ga0137385, IMG submission 104921) | Vadose zone soil microbial communities from Sagehorn Ranch, Mendocino, California, USA - Sage2_R_80_16 metaG | ecosystem: Environmental > Terrestrial > Soil > Vadose zone | place: USA: California...
CCATCCTCTACGTCTTCGAGGTGACCGACCTCGACGAGGCGCTGCTCGCGAACAACGCGGTGCCGCAGGGGCTCTCCAGCGCCCTGTTCACCGACAGCCTGCGCGCCGCGGAGCGATTCCTCTCCGCGTCCGGTTCCGACTGCGGCATCGCGAACGTCAACGCGGGCACCAGCGGCGCCGAGATCGGCGGCGCCTTCGGCGGAGAGAAGGACACCGGCGGCGGCCGGGAGTCCGGGTCCGACGCGTGGAAGGCGTACATGCGGCGGCAGACTTCGGCCGTGAACTGGGGTCGCGACTTGCCGCTCGCGCAGGGCATCCAGTTCGGATGATCAGCCGCCGCCGTATCCGGCGGCGCTGCGCTTTTCACAACGCGGCGGTCATGGACCATGGTGGCGTCGAGCAGTCCGAGCGCGCGGCGCAGCTCGGCCACTCTCAGCCCACGAGGCGCGCCAGCAACCGGTGGAAATGGTGCACGCCCGCCTCGCGCGACGGCGAGTACCGGCCGCGTTCGTAGAGCCGGGAGCGCACGCCGCGCTGCACCTGCTCGACGACCGCCTCGTCCTCCAGCTCGACGCGGTCGAGCGCGCCGCCCGCTCCGGACCCGCGCCGGGACGGGTCGGCGACCCAGGAGCGGTACACGATCCGGGTCCGGTCGACGGCGGCCGGGACCACCACGTTGATCGACAGCCCCCAGGGATAGAAGTTCAGCATCAGGTTGGGGAAGAGGAAGAAATAGTACGCGGCGATGGAGGAGCCGCTGAACGCGTCGCCTGGAGCGGCGGCCTCGGCGACCTGCACGCTGGACCAGGCGAACAACTCGGTGCGGTACGAGCCGTAGTCGATGGTCTTCGCCAGGTCGGGATGCACGAAGGGGACGTGGAAGCCTTCCAGATAGTTGTCGCAGTACAGCGCCCAGTTCGCCGCCACCTCGTAGACGCGGGAACCGGCGGGATCCAGCGCCATCCGATCGAGGGGGAGGAGGGACATCCGCTCGCGGACGGGCGCGATCAGGTCCTCGAACGGGAAGGCAGGATCAATGGCGGCGAACACCAGCGGGCCGAGCCCCCCGAGCTGGATGCGCGGCAGGTCGTCGGCCGGCGAGGGGAAATCGCGGACGCCTTCGAACTCGGGCATGGAGAGGAAACGCCCGTCGAGCGCGAAACGGCGGCCGTGGTACCGGCAGCGCAGCGACTGCGCCACTTCCGGCTTGGTGCAGAGCAGGTTGCCTCGGTGGGTGCAGACGTTCGAGAGGCCGTGGAGCGTTCCGGCGCCGTCGCGCGCGAGCAGCAGCGGCTCGTCCACGCATCCTTCCAGGAACGCGAAGGGAAGGATGGAGCCTGCGCCGGAGACCCGCTCCGCGCCGTCGACGAGCTGCCAGCTGCGCGCGAAGACCTTCTCGCGGATGCGCTCGAACACGGCCGGTTCGCGGTAGAAGGACGCGGGCAGCGTCCGGGCGCGGCGGATGTCCTCGTCGATCATGTCGCGGTACTTTTCCAGGCCACTTCGGTGCACACGAGGCTCGGACGATCGGGTGGGGTGGCCGGCGCCTGCTCGTGCGAACAGGCGCCCAGCCCGCCGGCCAACCCACCCAGCACGACCGTGCGACTCGTGTCCATCGGACAAACCCCCAGCGCACCCCAAGCCGGATCTTGCAGTGGGTGCGTCGTTATGCGTACATCGTAGCGCGTTCTCACCCGGACACGCTGCGCTCGTTCCAGGCTGCCGAAGGGAGTCTTCATGCGGCGGTTGCGAGTGGCGGTCATCGATCTCGTCACCAAGGGCCCGACCCGCGCGATCTACGCGCGCGCGATGCACGCCAACATGGCGAGCATCATGCCGCAGGTGATCGCCACCTGGTGCGAGGCCGAGGGCCATGAGGTCAGCTTCGTCTGCTACACCGGGCTCGAAGACCTCTCCGAGCAGCTGCCCGCGCACGTCGACCTCGTGTTCATCGGCTCGTTCACCGAGGCGGCGCTGCTCGCCTATTCGCTCAGCAGCCGCTTCCGCTCGCTGGGCGCGGTCACCGCGCTGGGTGGTCCGCACGCCCGCTGCTACCCGGAGGACTCCGCCAGGCACTTCGACTACGTGCTCGGCTTCACCGACCGTGAGGTCATCCGGGACCTGCTCCGCGACTGCTCGCGCCACCGTCCCCGCGGAGTACATCTCTCGGCTGACAAGCAGCCGCTGCAACTCCCCGGCGTGCAGGAGCGCTGGAAGTACATCGAGGCGACGCTGCGCAAGGCGCCGGTCCTCAAGATCGTGCCGATGCTCGCGAGCCTGGGGTGCCCGTACACGTGCAGCTTCTGCATCGACTCCACCGTCCCGTACCAGCCCCTCGACCTCGACGTCCTCAAGGAGGACCTCCGGTTCCTGCTGCGTACCGTGAAGCGGCCGCGAGTCGCCTGGCACGACCCCAACTTCGGCGTGCGCTTCGACGAGACGCTCGACGCCATCGAGGAGGCCGCGCCGCCGGACAGCATCGACTTCATCGCGGAAAGCAGCCTCTCGCTCCTCTCCGAGCCGCATCTGCAGCGGCTGCAGCGCAACGGCTTCAAGGCGGTGCTCCCCGGCATCGAGTCCTGGTACGAACTGGGCAACAAGTCGAAGACCGCCGGCCGCAAGGGCGCCGAGAAGGTGCGGCAGGTCTCCGAGCACGTCCGGCTCATCCTGAAGTACCTGCCCTACGTGCAGACGAACTTCGTGCTCGGGCTCGACGTCGACGAGGGCGAGGAGCCGTTCGAGCTGACCAAGCGCTTCGTCGACCTGACGCCCGGAGCGTTCCCGGGGTACTCGCTCCTGTCGGCGTTCGGCCGGGCGGCGCCGCTCAACCTCGAGCTCCAGCGCGAGGGCCGCGTGCTGCCCTTCCCCTTCCACTTCCTCGACAACAACCACGCGATGAACGTGCGGCCGAAGAACTATTCCTGGCCGGAGTTCTACGACAACGTCATCTCGCTCACACGATACACGTTCTCCTGGCGGGCCATCGCGCGCCGGTTCACGGCGATGCGCGGGGCGATCCCCCGCTGGATGAACGTGGTGCGCGCCGTGTCATCCGAAGGATTCGGCCGCATCGCGTACTACACGGAAGTGCGGCGCCGCCTAGATACCGACCGGCCGCTCCGGCGGTACTTCGAGCAGGAGACGGCGGAGCTGCCCGAGTTCTTCAGCGAGCAGGTACGCAAGGACCTCGGGCCGTTCTTCAGCTCGCTCCCGCCCGAGGCGCTGCACCACGACCCGAACGCCTACCTGATGTCGGAGACGGTTCGACCCTCGTTGCGCGCCGCCTCGCCGGCCTGAACCGCCGCGGCGGCGCCGCCCCGCTCGTTCGCCTCCAGCACGCGCAGGACGTTTCCGCCGAGGATCTTCTCGAGTTGGTCCAAGCCTCATGCGTGGATCGGGGTGAGCCAGCCGTCCGAGCGGGGGTGCTCGCCGCAAACCAGTGCGTGGTACGCCTGCTGCACGGCCCGCGTGACGGGCCCGGTGCGCCCCGAGCCAATCGTGCGGAAGTCGATCTCCCGCAGCCCGATCACCTCGGCGGCGGTGCCGCAGACGAACACCTCGTCGGCCGTGTAGAGCTGGTCGCGGGAGACGGGCTGCTGCTCGACGCGGTGGCCGAGGTCTTCCAGGAGGTGGAGGACCGAGTCGCGGGTCAGGCCCTGGAGGATGTGGGAGTCGGGGGGCGTGAGCACGCGGCCGCGGCGGACGAGGAAGATGTTCTCGCCCGTGCACTCCGCGACGTGCCCCTGCGTGTCGAGCATGATCGCCTCGTCGAAGCCGAGGCGCAGCGACTCCGTCTTGGCGAGCACCGAGTTGGGGTAGTTCCCGCCGATCTTCGCCTTGGTCATCATCACGTTCGGGTGGTGGCGCGTGAACGTGGAGATGTTCGCGCGCACGCCCTGCTCCGCGGCCTCCGCGCCCAGGTACTGCTTCCACTCCCAGACGGCGATACCCACGTGCGCCTTGCCGCCGTCGACCGTCAGGTTCCAGCCGCCCTCGGCCAGGTAGATGAGCGGCCGGATGTAGCACTCCTCGAACCCGTTGGCCTGCACGGTCTTGCGGCAGGCCTCCACCAGCTCGTCGAGGGAGAAGGGCAGCTCGCGCCAGCCCATGATGCGCGCCGAGTCGACCAGCCGCTCGATGTGCTCGCGCAGGCGGAAGACGGCCGGGCCGCGGGCGGTGCGGTAGCAGCGGATCCCCTCGAAGGCGCTGACGCCGTAGTGCAACGCCGGCGTCAGGAAGTGCAGTTTCGCCTCGCGGAACGGGACCAGCTCGCCGTTCATCCAGATCGCCTTGGACTCCATCATCTGCCTACAGCTCCTTCGCCGTTTCGGGCCTTTCAGGCCCGAGCAAGTCATTGCCTCCGCCAGAGGCCGATCCGTTCCGCGACCACGGGCTGGTCGGCGCTCCGCGCCGACCAGTGTTACACCGCCCCGCTCCGCTGCAGCGGGTACTCGATCACCGCCGCCTGCTGCTGCTGCTGCGACGGCTCGCTGGAGTCCTTCCGGATGTTCCGGATCCAGCTCATCATCTCGCGCAGCCGAGCGCCGACGTCCTCGATCCGGTGCGCCTTGCCCTCCTCGCGCAGCTTGTCGAAGACGGGCCGCCCCGCCTGGTTCTCCAGGATCCACTCCCGAGCGAAGACGCCGCTCTGGATCTCGCGCAGGATCTTCTTCATCTCGGCGCGCGCCGCCTCGCCCACGATGCGCGGCCCGCGCGTGTAGTCGCCGTACTCGGCCGTGTCGCTGACCGAGTGGCGCATCCAGCCGATGCCGCCCTCGTACATCAGGTCGACGATCAGCTTCAGCTCGTGGAGGCACTCGAAGTACGCGCTCTCCTCCTGGTAGCCCGCCTGGACCAGCGTGTCGTAGCCCGCCTGCACCAGCGCGGTCACGCCGCCGCAGAGGACCGCTTGCTCGCCGAACAGGTCGGTCTCGGTCTCTTCCTTGAAGGTCGTCTCCAGGACGCCGGCGCGAGTGGCGCCCAGCGCGCGCGCATACGACAGGCCCAGCTCGTGCGCCTGCCCGCTCGCGTCCTGGTGGACGGCGATCAGCGCCGGGGTGCCCTGCCCATCCTCGTACAGCCGGCGCACCAGGTGCCCCGGCGCCTTGGGCGCGATCAGCACCACGTCCACGCCGGGCCCGGGCTTGATCTGCCCGTAGTGGATGTTGAACCCGTGCGCGAAGAAGAGCGCCTTTCCGCGCGTGAGGTGCTTCTCGATCTCGTTGTCGTAGATCTGCTTCTGGGTCTGGTCGGGCGCGAGCATCATGACCAGGTCCGCCTCGCGCGCCGCGTCGGCGACGGAGAGGACGCGGAGGCCCGCTCCCTGCGCCTTGACCCGCGACCGGCTCGAGGCGTGGAGCCCGACGCGCACATCGACCCCCGAGTCGCGCAAGTTGAGGGCGTGCGCGTGGCCCTGGCTACCATAGCCCACGATCGCGACCCGCCGGCCGCGGACGGGTTCCAGGCTCGCATCTCTGTCGTAGTGGATCACTGCCATTTGCTCACTCCGGGGTTGGCACTGCTCGTTGGCTTGCTGGGGAAGTCACGGCGCCTTCGGCGGCCGAGGAGACCTGGCTCGCGTACTTGGCGAACACGCCCGTCGCATAGCGCGCGGGAGGGGGGCGGAAGCCGCGCAGGCGCGCCGCCAGCTCGGAAGCGGAGAGCTCCAGCTCGAGGCGGCGCGCTTCCAGATCGATGGTGATGCGATCTCCATCGCGGACCGCGGCGAGCGGACCGCCCATCGCGGCCTCCGGCGCGACGTGGCCGACCATCAGCCCGCGGGTCGCGCCGCTGAACCGGCCGTCCGTGACGAGGGCCACCGACTCGCCCAGCCCGCGTCCGACCACCGCGGCGGTGACGCCCAGCATCTCGCGCATGCCCGGCCCGCCCCGCGGCCCTTCGTAGCGGATCACCACCACGTCGCCCGCGACGATGCGCCCATCGCGAACCGCGGCGAACGCCTCCTCCTCGCGATCGAAGACGCGCGCGGGCCCTGCATGGCGGGGCCGCTCGTGCCCGGCCGCCTTCACCACCGCGCCGTCCGGGGCCAGGTTGCCGGTCAGGATGTACAGGCCGCCGCTCGGCTTGAGCGGCGCCGAGAGCGGCCGCACCACTTGCTGGCCCGGCGCCTCCGAGGCGTGCTCGGCGTGCTCGGTCCACGATTTGCCGTCCACCACCCGCGCGTCGCCGTGCAGCAGGCCGCCCTCGAGCAGCCTGCGGCACAGCAGCGGCGTCCCGCCGGCGTGGTGGAAGTCCGTGGCCACGAAACGCCCGCCCGGCTTCAGGTCGGCGATGAGCGGCGTGCGCCGGCTGATGGCGTCGAAGTCGCCCAGCGCCAGCGGCACGCCCGCCTCCCGCGCGAGCGCGAGCAGGTGGAGCACGGCGTTGGTCGACCCGCCGGTGGCCGCGACGCCTGCGATGGCGTTCTCGAAGGATGCGCGGTTCACCACGTCGAGGGGACGGCGGTTCTCGCGCAAGAGCTGCACCACCTGCGCCCCGGCGGCGCGGGTGGCCGCCGCCTTCCGCGGATCGTCGGCGGGGATGCTGGCGTAGCCGACCGGGGCGAGGCCCAGCAGCTCCGTCGCGAGCGCCATCGTGTTCGCCGTGTACTGGCCGCCGCACGCCCCGGGTCCGGGGCACGCCACGTCCTCCAGCTCGTGCAGCGCGCGCAGCGACATCTTGCCGGCGGCGTGGGCGCCCACCGCCTCGAAGACGTCCTGGATGGTGACGTCGCGGTCCTCGAATCGACCCGGCGCGATCGAGCCGCCGTACAGGAGCAGCCCCGGGAGGTTCAGGCGCAGGAGCGCCATCGCGCCGCCCGGGATGGTCTTGTCGCAGCCGACCAGCGTCACCACCGCGTCGAACAGGTGCGAGCGGCAGACCAGCTCGATCGAGTCGGCGATGACCTCGCGGCTGACCAGCGACCTCTTCATGCCCTCCGTGCCCATCACCACGCCGTCGCTGACCGAGATGGTGTTGAACTCCATCGGCGTCGCGCCGGCGGCCCGGATGCCCTCCTTCACCCGCTGCGCCAGGCTGCGCAGGTGGAAATTGCACGGCATCGTCTCCGTCCAGGTGTGCGCGACGGCGACCAGCGGGCGCGCCAGCTCCTCGGTGGTGAACCCGATGGCCTTGAGCATCGCGCGGGCCGGGGCCCGGTCGGGCCCCTCGGTCAGCGTGCGGCTCTTGTGTCGCTCGTCGTGGGGCATGGGATCCTCAGGATTGCTGCAGCGCCGCGAGCACAGCGTCGCCCGCCTCGGCGGTGGTGGCGGCCCGCCTGCCGCCCGCCGCCACGTCGGCAGGGAGCGCGCCACCGTCGAGGGCCGAGCGGACCGCCCGCTCGACGGCCCTCGCCTCCGCCTCCAGACCGAACGAATGGCGGAGCATCAGCGCCACGCTCAGGATCGTCCCGTACGGGTTCGCGATGCCCCGGCCGGCGATGTCCGGCGCCGAGCCGTGGATGGGCTCGTAGAGGCCGCGCTTCCCCTCGCCCAGCGAGGCGGAGGGCAACAGGCCGATGGAGCCGGCGAGCACGGACGCCTCGTCGGTGAGGATGTCGCCGAAGAGGTTTTCGGTGACGATGACGTCGAAGCGCGCGGGCCTCTGGACGAGGAGCATGGCGCAGGAGTCGACCAGCACGTGCTCGAGCTGCAGGTCGGGGAACTCGTCGCGCACCACGTCCGTGGTCACCTCGCGCCACAGCCGCGAGGTCTCGAGCACGTTCGCCTTGTCCACCGAGGTGAGCCGCCGGCGCCGCTGCCGGGCCATGCGCCCGGCGACGCGCACCACGCGCCGGATCTCCTCGGCCGTGTACACGCAGAGGTCGGAGGCGCAGTCGCCCTCGCGCCGCTTCTCGCCGAAGTACAGCCCGCCGGTGAGCTCCCGCACCACCACCAGGTTCACGTCCTGCAGCAGCTCCGGCTTGAGGGGCGACGCCTGCAGCAGTCGCGGGTGGACGCCGACCGGACGGAGGTTGGCGTACAGCTCGAGCTCCTTGCGGAGCCCGAGCAGCCCCTGCTCCGGACGGACCGGCGCGTGCGGGTCCCACTTCGGCCCTCCGACGGCCCCGAGGAGCACCGCGTCCGCGCTCCGGCACAACGAGAGCGTCTCCGCGGGCAGCGGCGAGCCCGTCTGGTCCATCGCCACTCCGCCGAGGAGCGCTTCCTGCAGCTCGAAACGATGCCCGCCGCGTGCCGCGACCGCCTGCAGCACGCGCACGCCCTGCGCGACCACCTCGGGCCCGATGCCATCTCCACCCAGGACCGCGATCAGCGCTCGCATGCGGCCTCCTCCCAGGCGGCGATGTCGCCCGACTGCGAGAGCAAGAAGCCCAGCTCGTCGACGCCGTTCATCAGGCAGTGGCGCGCGAAGGGGTCCAGCGGGAACGGCGCGGTCAACCCGCCGGCCGCGAGCGTGCGCGTCTCGAGGTCGATGGTCACCTCCGCGCCGGGGCTCGAAAGGAGCCGCTCGTGCGCCGCCGGGTCGACCACCACCGGGATGAGCCCGTTCTTCAGCGCGTTGCTGCGGAAGATGTCCGCGATCGACGAGCTGACCACCGCGCGGAAGCCGAAGTCGTGCAGCGCCCAGGGCGCGTGCTCGCGCGAGGAGCCGCAGCCGAAGTTCGCGCCCGCCACCAGCACCTGGGCCCCGGCGACCTCCGGCTGGTTGAGGGGGAAGTCGGGGCGCGGCTGCCCGTCCCGGTCGTAGCGCCAGTCGGCGAAGAGGGCCTTGCCGAGGCCGGTCCGCTGCGTGGTCTTGAGATAGCGCGCGGGGATGATCTGGTCGGTGTCCACGTCCCGCTGCGGGAGAACGACGGTGCGCGCGACGATGCGTCGAATCGGCTCCATGGTCACCTCGCCAACTCCCGCGGGTCGGCGATGCGCCCCGCCACGGCCGCGGCGGCCGCCGTCAGCGGGCTGGCCAGGAAGGTGCGTCCGCCCTTCCCCTGCCGCCCCTCGAAGTTGCGATTGCTGGTGCTCACCGCGTACTGGCCGGGCTCGAGCTGGTCGCCGTTCATGGCGATGCACATCGAGCACCCCGGCTCGCGCCACTCGGCGCCCGCCTCGGTGAAGACGCGATCCAGCCCTTCCGCCTCCGCGGCCTGCTTGACGCGCCGCGAGCCCGGGACCACCAGCGTCCGCACCCCCTTGGCCACCTTGCGCCCGCGCAGCACGCTGGCGGCGCCGCGCAGGTCCTCGATGCGCGAGTTGGTGCAGCTGCCGATGAAGACCACGTCGACCTTCTGGCCGATGAGCGGCTGCCCCGGGCGCAGATCCATGTAGCGGAGCGCCTTCTCCAGCGAGGCGCGCGCCGCAGCGTCGGAGAGCGCGGCAGGATCGGGGACGCGGGCGCCCACCGGCAGCGCCATCCCGGGATTGGTCCCGTAGGTGATCATCGGCTCCAGCACCGAGCCGTCGATGCGAACCGCCGCGTCGTAGAGCGCCCCCGCGTCGGACGGCAGCGCGCGCCACGCGGCGAGGGCGCGGTCCCAGGCGGCGCCCTTCGGCGCGCGCGGCGTCTTCGCCAGGTACTCGAAGGTGGTCTCGTCCGGCGCGACCATCCCGGCCCGGGCCCCCGCCTCGATGGACATGTTGCAGACGGTCATCCGCTGCTCCATCGAGAGGGCCCGGACGGCGCTGCCGGTGTACTCGAGGACGTGGCCGGCGCCGCCGCCCACCCCGATCCGGGCGATCACCGCGAGGATGAGGTCCTTCGCGGTCACCCCGGGCCGCAGCTGCCCGTCGACGCGGACCTCGAAAGTGCGCGGGCGGCGCTGCAGCACGCTTTGCGTGGCGAGAACGTGCGCCACCTCGCTGGTGCCCACGCCGAACGCGAGCGCGCCGAACGCGCCGTGCGTGCTGGTGTGGCTGTCGCCGCACACGATGGTGCGCCCGGGCTGCGTGAGGCCCAGCTCGGGACCGATCACGTGCACGATGCCCTGGCCTTCGCTGCCCAGCGCGTGCAGCTCGATGCCGAACTCCGCGCAGTTCTCCTCCAGCCGCCGCAGCTGCGCCGCCGCCTGTGGATCGGCGATGGCGAACCGGGCCCCGCCTGGCGTGGTCGGGATCGAGTGGTCCATGGTGGCGACGGTCTTGTCCGGCCGCCGGACGCGCAGCCTGCGCTCGCGCAGCACCTCGAAAGCCTGGGGCGAGGTCACCTCGTGCACGAGGTGCAGGTCGACGTACAGGACCGCGGGCGAGTCCGCCGTCTCGGGCCGCACCACGTGGGCGTCCCAGACCTTCTCGAAGAGCGTCCTCGCCCTCACGTCCGCGCCTCGCTTTCCGCAAGCTCGCGGCGCGACCGGCCGCTGGCGTCGATGCGGTTCACCACCTCGACGAACGCGCGCGCGATGCCCACCAGGACGTCGGCGGCCTGCGCCGTGCCGCTGTACGTGCGGTCGCGGTGCTGCACCTCGATGCGCACCTCGCTCTCGCCATCGACGCCGCCGACCTGGTAGTCGCGCACGCGCGCGGCGGTGCCGGTGATGCGCTCGATGGACCGGAAGACGGCTTCCAGCGGGCTCTGCGCGCAGGCGGCGTCCCGGACTTCCTTTCCGTCGCGGCCGCGCAGGGTGACCGCCGCGGTGGCGAGCCCGCCGGCGCCGGAGGCGGTGCTGACGCCGAGCAGCTCCCACTGGCCGACCGCCGCGCCGTGCAGCACGCCGGCGACCACCGCCTCCACATCGCCGTCGTGCAGCTCCTTCTTGTGATCGGCGAGCTTCTTCACCTCGACGAATGCGCGCTCGAACCGGACGTCGTCCAGACGATAGCCGAGCTGCTCCAGGCGGTGGCGCAGGAGGTGGCGGCCGCTGTGCTTGCCGAGCACCAGCTGGCTGCTCTCGAACCCGACGTCGTCGGGGCGCATGATTTCGTAGGTGAGCGCGTTGGCCATCATGCCGTGCTGGTGGATCCCCGCCTCGTGCGCGAACGCGTTCTGCCCCACCACCGCCTTGTTCCGCGCGACGGCGAAGCCGCTCGCCTTGGCCACCGCGCGGCTCGCGGCGCACAGCTCCTGCGTGCGGATGCCGGTGCGCAACTGGAAATGATCG
>Ga0137385_10005584_pt1 | contig 11047 bp, 7 predicted proteins | sample SagtaG_FD_104921 | JGI IMG/M metagenome (GOLD analysis project Ga0137385, IMG submission 104921) | Vadose zone soil microbial communities from Sagehorn Ranch, Mendocino, California, USA - Sage2_R_80_16 metaG | ecosystem: Environmental > Terrestrial > Soil > Vadose zone | place: USA: California...
GGCGAGGAACCGGGCGGCGGGCCGTGGCCCCCACCGGTTGCGGAGCGCGGCGTGGCCGGGCCGCCAGTCCCGCACGTCGACCAGGCCGGGTGGCAGCAGGTCCAGCCCACTGAACCAGCCCATGATCTCGTCCTCCGTGCGGGCGCTAACCAGGGTGGTGCCGGCGTAGGCGCAGCGGAGCCGGCTCAGCAAATCAGGGTCGGTGCCGGTCGCGGTGCCTACCGACACCGCCAGATAACCAGGGTGGCGGTCACGGTCTCCATCAGGTCGTCCGCGTGGCTAGGGGGAAGAAAATGCAGCACTGATGCGGCCAGCACACAGACCGGGCGGTCCAGGTCAATCACCGACCGCAAGGCCCGGCTGGCCAGCACGGTTTCGGGGTCGCGCAAGTCGGCCTCCACGACCGCCACCCCAGCCGTGGTGGCCAGCGTGGCGCGGGCGCGGTCCAGCACAGCCGGGTCGTTGTCGACGTAGGCGGTTCGGGCGGCGGGGTTGACGGTGCGGGCGGTCTGGTGCACGGTCGGCGGTTCGGGCAGTCCGGCGCCGAGGTCAACGAACTGGGTGATCCCGAGGGTCGCGGCGTGGGTCACGGCGCGGAGCACGAACGCCCGGTTCGCCCGCGCTACCCCGGTGACCTCCCGGTAGCCAACCGTGACACTTTCCGCAGCCAGCCGGTCGGCAGGCTGGTGGTCGGTGCCGCCCAGAAAATAGGAGTACATGCGGGCGATATTCGGCTGCGCGGGACCGGCAGGTAACAGGGCGGGAGCCAGGGCCTGTTCCCGGCGTGCCTGCGCCAAGACCGCGCGCATCTCGCCCACATCAGCGGTGATGACACTATGCAAGCCGTGCCCGGAGCCGATCCGCTGAGCGGCGTACCGGGTACGTCCAGGCATAACCTCCCGCCAGATGGCGAACTGCGGGAACTGCCTGTTTAGGTCACGAAGCGTGGCCGAATCATCAGGATTCTCGCCTTGAGGCGGGGCGAGAGCGGGCAAGTCGTCGCGGGTGTCGTCGCCCGAAATGGGTTGCATCGCTGCGTCACCTCGCTGGTGTGTTGACCTGGGCACCGAAAGTAGACCGCAGATGCGTGGCGTTTGGGGAGGGTGTGGACGGGGCGTGTGGTGGCGGTCAATTCACACGGGGTGTGAATTGACCGGGACATGGCGTGAGCGAATGGCATCTGCGTACGCTGGCAGCGGGAGAGGCGGGGAGGCGTGGGTGAGTGAACCGAATGTTCTGCTTGATGCCCTGATCGAGGCCGCTGGTTTTTCCCATGCTGGATTCGCCGACCGGGTGAACCAGCGGGGACGACAGCGTGGGCTGGATCTTCGTTACGATCATGCTTCGGTTGCCAGGTGGGTGCGGGATCATGCTGTCCCGCGTGGGTGCGTGCCAGAGATCATCTGTGAGGTTCTTAGTTCGGGAATAGGCTGTGTCATCTCTTTTTCCGAGGCGGGGCTAGATGGTGCTGGCAGCCTGCGGGCTGGGGATGTGCCGCTATCCGAGGCGGTGGACCGCGCGGCTGCGATGTGGCGGAGTGAGGTAAAGCGCGGATGGCCCCCGGCTAAGCGGCCCGTGCAGAGCGGCCCGGCGTCGGTTTCGCCGGTATTCGAGTGGGAGAATCCTCCTGATGACACGGATGTGTCGAGTTGTCGTGGTCGCAGGACCGTTGCTGTCGCAGATGTGCTGATGGTGCAAGAGGCCCGTGGACGGTATGAGCAGATGTACCGGCGTGTGGGCGGGGTGCCGGTTTGGCCTCGCGTGATCGGGTTTCTCGACTCGCAGGTAGCTCCGTTACTGCGCGAGAATTATGACGACGCGGTGGGCCGTCGGCTCATGCGCTCTGCCGGTGGGCTCGTCGCTGTTGCGGGCATCTGTTTGTATGACGCCGACCGGCAGGCTGCCGCCCAGCAGTATTTCTTCGACGCGCTGCGGTTAGCGAAAGCATCAGGTGACCGTGGATTCGGTGGCTATATTGTGGCGCTGCTCGCCAATCTGTCCATGAGCCTGGGCCGTTACCGCCAGGTGGTGCAGTATGCCGAAACCGCAATGCGCGGTGCGGGTGGGTGTCTGAGTCCGGCGCTGCTCAGCGACTTGTGCACCTTGCAAGCGAAAGCATATGCCCGGATGGGTGATCGGGTGCAGTGCCATGAGCAGATGCGTCGTGCTGAGCGGATGACTGGGCGCATCCGGCGCAGTGAGGAGCCTCCCGAGACTGGGTATGTGCAGCGCGGGCTGCTGGAGGTCCAGCATGCTGAGGCACTTCGCCAGCTTGGGGATCTAGCGCAAGCGCAAGCGTACGCTGAGGAGGCGCTTACTACGGCAGAGTCCAGCCATCTGCGCAGCCAGGTTCACCGGTTCGCTACCCTCGCGATGGTCCTCGCTGCGCGTGGCCAGGTGGAAGAGGCTGCCGGGGTGGCGCACCGGATGCTGGACGGGGCGCAGGGCATGGAGTCGCGGCGGCTGCGTGAACGCATGCTGGCGGTGTGCGGCGCGATCCGGGCCAAAGGAGCCGGATCGGCAGCGCGAGAGTTCGTGGAGCGGGCGAAGGACCAACTCTCGACACCGATATGAGGGCTTGATGCATGCCAACCCGGGGGACCTGGATTTGCTGATCTCATTATGGACAGGAGCGAGAGCGTCAGTGCGGTGGAAAGTTGTTTCTGAGCGGCGCTTGTATAGCGATGAGTGGCTGGACATACGCATGGCGGACGTGGAGCTTCCGGGTGGCCGTCATCTTGCGCACCGCTGGATTCGTACCCCGCCAGGCGCGGGGGTTGTTGCTATCGACGGCGCTGACCGGGTGCTTCTGATCTGGCGTCACCGGTTTATCACCGATAGCTGGGGCTGGGAGATTCCGATCGGGAAAATCGAGGAGGGAGAGGCTCCCATCCAGGCCGCCGCGCGTGAGTTCGAGGAGGAAACGGGTTGGCAGGCTGGGCAACTACGGCACCTAATCGACGTCCAGCCTACGCCCGGCCTTACTAACTCTGAACATCACATCTATTCAACCCATGAGGCGACACATGTAGGGAGGCCCGTCGACGGCTTTGAGTCGGAGCGGGTTGAGTGGGTACCTCTTTCCGGCGTTTGTTCCCTGATTGAGAAACGCGATATCGTAAGCGGAACTACGCTTGTCGCATTGCTGTATGTCCTGAGCAAAGCTCCACCCCGATGACCCGCGTAACGCGCCGAGCGGGCCAGGGCCGTCCTCCACGCGCCGCGCTCATGGCAGCGCTCAAAACCAGAAGCACGACAGCGGTGAGGGCAAGAGGCACAGCAGACCATTGGTAGCGAAGCGCCGAGAATCTGGCCTGTGACCCGGTGAGCGTCGACTGGCACGATGGACAGGTTAGCGGTCGACATCGTGGGCTACGCCTGGGCCACATACGGCGTGAGCCGAAGGGCATGAGCGGTCACTCACGGTCTTTCCCTTACTTCATGGCCAGGTCGCCGTCTTCTCTGGCCATCAACGGTGGGCCGCGCCACCGGTCTTCCAAGCTGGGTGTCTAACTGGGTGACAAGCCCTCTGCTTCCGGCGGACACCGGCCTACTCTGACGGACGGTCTTGCAGGTCGGATCCGGCGCAGTAGGTGGTTCATGACTTGCCGCATTGGCTTCGGGACGAAGAGACCGGTTTCGAGGCGATCACACGGGCGGATCGGTGCGAAGGAGGCTGTAGGTCACGCCGTCCCGCCAAGCACCATCGCGCCAGCCGGTGCCGCGCGTCATGCCTTCGCGGGTGAATCCGGCTTTCTCCAGGGCTTTCTGCTCGGCGATATTGTCCACCTCGGTCCCGGCCTCGATCCGGTGGACCGTCGTATGCGCGAACAGGTAGCGCGCGAGCAGTCGGTGCGCCTGCGTACCGTACCCGCAACCGCGGGCCTCCGGGAGCATCGAGATGCCGATTTCCCAGCAGTACCCGGCCGGTGTGGTCTGGCGACGGCGCCAGTTGACCAGGCCAAGCCGTTCGTCGCCGCAGACGACCACCAAGGTTCCGCCGTCTTCGCTGAGCAATCTGTTCTCTGCCCATTGTTGCCGGAACCGCCGGGGACCCCACCCGAACCACTGGAACTCGCCCGTCCTTTCGGGATCTTGCGTAAGCTCTTCCAGCATCGGCAGGTCATCTTCACTGAGTGGCCGCAGCGTCATCTGGTCGTCCATACTCAAATCCTGTATCCCCGCGACCGTTCTCTCAGCAGCAGGTCTTCCGTCTGGACGTCCGGCACGGGCCCCCTAGGAGGGTCCAAACGCCGGTAGCGTATCCGGCTGGCATGCGAGGTGAGCCAGTACCCCGCGTGCGGTGGCTGGGCTGGGTTGCAGGGGGACGTAACGTGAGTGGTTGCCGGGATCACGACTGGGCTCTTGCCTCGGCATGCCTTCGCGCCTGGTGGCAGGGCTTCTCATTCGGCGAGGCTATTGCGACCGGGCCAGGACGGAGGAAGCCATCGAGGTCATCCGCCCGCTGGCCGGCGCCGGGGACGACGTAGCCGACCTGTGGCTGGCCCGCTGGCTGGCTGACGGTGACCACCTCGATGAGTTGCGTCGGCGCGCCGCCAGCGGGAGCTACTCCGCTCTGCATGAGCTGGCTGGGTGGCTGGCCGGTCACGAGCATCTGGACGAGCTGCGCGAACTCGTTGTTGATCACTGGGAGCTGCTGTCGAGCTGGCTGGCCAGACAGTATGGCATGAAGGTGGTGCGCCTAGCAGCAGATCACGATCTTCAAGGGCACGCCTTCCGGGCGCGCCAGCTACTCACAGGCCATCTCGCGGGTGACAGTGACCTGGTAGGTGTTCATCGTTCCTCCTTCCGCCCGGAGCGCCGCACGGGCTGGTCAGCTGGCGGTGGCGAGGAACTGGGTGGCGGCCAGCTCGGCGTAGAGGGGGCTGCTGGCGACCAGGCCGGCGTGAGTTCCTTCGGCGAGCACGAGGCCGGCGTCCATGACGATGATGCGGTCGGCCATGGTGACAGTCGACAGCCTGTGCGCGACGATCAGGACCGAGGTGAGCTGGGCGGCTTCGGCGACTGCCGCGCGCAGGGCGGCTTCGTTGATCGCGTCGAGCTGGGATGTGGCCTCGTCGAGCAGCAGCAGTCGTGGGTGGCGCAACAGTGCACGGGCGATGGCCACCCGCTGGCGCTCCCCGCCGGACAGCCTGGTGCCGCGGTGCCCAACCTGGGTGTCCAGCTGGTGGGGCAGCCGTGTCACCAGATCGTGCAGCCGGGTGATGCGCAGTACTTCGTGCACATCCACATCGGTTGCGCCGGGGGCGCCGAGGAGCAGGTTCTCCCGCAGGCTGCCGGACAATACCGGGGCGTCCTGCTCCACGTACCCGATGGCGGCACGCAGTTCGGGGATGGGCCAGTCCTGTACGTCCTTGCCGTCAACGAGGATCCGCCCGGCGCCTGGTTCGTAGAAGCGTTCGATGAGGGCGAAGACGGTGGTTTTGCCCGCACCCGACGGGCCGACGAAGGCTGTCATGCCGCGCGGCGGGATCGTGAAGCTGATGCCGTGGTGCACCTCGGGGAGTTCCGGCCGGTAGCGGAAACGCACCTGCTCGAAGGTGATCGCGGCGGGAACGGGCGCCGGGGGTTGAGTTAGCTGGTGGCTCGGGGTTAGCTCCTGGGCGGGTGTACGGGGCGCGGGGGGAGGGGCGGCGGGTTCTACGGGCAGCCGTTCGGCCTCTTGAATTCTGGCGACCGCCGCGGCGCCTACCTGATACTCGCTGACCGCGTTCACCACCTGCTGGATTGGTGGCATCAGGTAGTACACGTACAGCAGGAATGCCACCAGGGTGCCGACGCCGATGGCGCCGGAGGCGACCCGCGCCCCGCCGGCGGCGAGCACGGACAGGAACGCGATCTGGATGGACAGGCCCCCGGCGTTGCCGGCGATCGCCTGCCACTTGGCCGCCCGCACGTCGGCCCGCCACGCCTGGCGGGCGGCGGCGTGGATGCGTTCTCCCTCGCGGCGCTCGGCGCCGGAAGCCTTGACGGTGCGGAATGCCCCGAGCATCCGTTCCAGCGCCGCCCCCATAAAACCCACCGAATCCTGTGCCTGGCGGGCGGCGCGGCCGATGCGGGGCACCACCATGCCGATGACGACCGCCGCGAAGCTGAACACGGCCAGGGTGATGGCGAGCAGCACGGCGTCCATCACGCCCATCATCACCAGCGTCGCCACCAGGGTGACGCCGCCGGTGACCAGGCCGACCAGCGAGCCTGTGGTCACCTCACGCAGCAACGTGGTATCGGAGGTGACCCGGGACATCAGGTCACCGGGCTCGGTGCGGTCCAGCGCGCCGACCGTCAGGCCGAGCAGGCGGTCCACCAGCCGCCGGCGGGCGGCCAGCACCACCGATTCGGCGGTCCGCCGCAGCACGTAGCTGCCGAGCGCGCCGAGGCCAGCGTTGGCCACCACCAGCGCCGTCATCGCCAGCAGCACGCCCGTTATGGCCTGGCGGCGGGCGAGATCGCCGATCAGCGCCCGAACCGCGAGCGGAAGAACAAGGCCAGTCGCGCCGGTGAGCAGGCTGAGGCTGCCGCCGGCCAGCAGGGACAGCCGGTGCGGCCGCACATAGGAGTACATGACGCGCCAGCGGGCTGGCTCACCGGCCGGGGGACCTTCACCCGAGGCTGGCGCCTCCGTTGTCACCGGGCCTCCGCTCATCATTGGTGCTGACGACAGTCTCGCCGCAACCACTCCGGGACGCCAAAGCGTTAACGGTTGCTGGCGGTTCCGGCCGTTCACGCCGCGCCCACGCGGCAAGGGCGTGGCGGCGCCACACCGGCCTGGTATCAGCAGCCTGTCATGGTCCTCTACTTAGAGGAGCGAAGCGTCTTCATAGCAGACATATACGTTGGCGGCTGGGTATATTCCAGCGCGTAGAGCGGCAAGGAGCTCGGTCGTGACCCGCAGGACCAGCCCGAGAAGCCAGGTGCGACCCGTTCAGATCCGAATCGGAGAGCCCCCCAGGCGCCCTCGTTCAGCGAGCCGCCTCGGGATCCGGCTCCGGAGGTGGTGGCGGGGTCTTCACGGGCCGGCCGACCGGCGGCTGCGATCGCTCCGCAGCCGCCGTGGCTATCTTCGTGGCAGTGACAAGGTTCGCCGTTGGCGCAGGAGCAGTCTGTTAACGATCGCGCTCCTCGGCGTCTCTTACGTTGGCGGTGCCATCCTCCTGACCTCGATTGCCTGGGCAGCGCTCATTGTGATCAGCGGCAACCACCACCACGGCCCTGTCAATGTCGAGGCCGTCTGCACCAGGGCCAACTTTTCATGCAGTGCCCTCGCCGGAACACTGGGGCCATTGTTTTCCCTGGCGCTGGCCACGGCGCTGTTCCTCGTGGTCCGGCTCAAGAGGGTCCGCCGGCCCTATGTGCGGATGGCCAGGGACAGACCCCGCGAGGTGGTCCCCACGGCCGGCAGCATCATCGGGGAGATAGTAGGCCGGGACGAGCTGTGCAACGTGATTCTCGCGGATACCCGCGATCCACGTACCCGGCGCCCGCATGTGGTCATCGGGGGGCTGGGGACGGGCAAGACCGCGTTGCTGGTGCGCATGACCCAGCTGCTCGCCGAACGCCACGCCGTCCCCGTCGCAGTCCGGCTGCGGGATGCGCAAACGGAATTGGACTTTCGCGACCTCGCCCGTCGCCGGTTCGTTGAGAACACCCACGGCGCACTGCTCTCCGACGACGAGAAGGAACGAGTCTGGCGGCAGCTTCTCCGGGACGATCAGGTCGTCGTCCTCGCCGACGGGCTTGAGGAGGCCCTCCTTGAGGACAGTGTGAGGTCCGACCGTGACAACCTGATCCGGCTCGCCTTTCACCACGCCCGGCGAGACCGGCTGCCGCTGATTGTCGCGTCCCGGCCGCACGACCCCCTGCGGGCGATGGAAGCCACGATCGTGCAGCTAGAACCGTTGACGGAAGAGGCGGCGCTGGAGTACATCCAACGAGGGGATCCGGAGGAGGACCTTCGCCGGCTCGACTGGGTAGTCGAGACCGCTGATGTCGCTGAGACCCCGTTCTACCTGCAGATAACTCAGCAGCTGCATCATGCGCGGTTGCTGGAGCATTTCCTGCCCCACCGTGAGGCTGGCCAGTTCGACACGCGGAGTGTGGACCGTGCCGAGTTGCGCTTCCGTCTCCTGCGAACGTGGGAGCACGCGCTTATCACCGGACATCTACCCCCTGGGGTTCCCCTTGGCTCGCAGGACCGCGGGGCGACTGTGGAGCATCTGTCCGTGCTCGCGTGCGTCGGGCTGCAGCTAGACCGGCTCCAGGTCAAACTGGACGACTTCGACGAGCTACACCAGCGGAGCAGGTCCGGGAACGGAACTGTGCCCCTGGTTGAGATGCTGGAGCAGCGGCTCGCAAAGATTGGGCGCCCCCTCGATATGCGCCTGGCCGCGACCTGGGGCATGGAACTCGGGCTGGTGGAGACACAAGGCGACAGTGTGCGCTTCCCGCACAGCATCATGCAGTCCTACCTCGGTGCGAGATTCATCGACAGCGCCATGGCCGATTCTGAATACCGGAAGTGTGCCCTCAGGGAACCTGGCCGGGAACTGCTGATGGCGTTGGTGATGCGGTCCCGGGACAAGGCCACACAAGCCGGGCCGCAGCGGGTAGCCCCCCTCCGTGTGCCCGTGTCCGGGCGCAAATCCGAGCGTCCTGTGCCCGCCCTGCTCACCGAGGCTGCCGGCAAGCGCACCGACGTCAAGGCCCTCTACCTGTATGCTGCCGCGCTCAGTATTGATTGCGTCGATGAGAGACCTGCCCATTCGTCCATCGCGGACACGATCAGAGAACGCTGGCCCGCCATAACGGCACGCGACCATCACGCCCTCGACGAGGCCAAGCTGAATCTGGTGGCCCGCTTCGGCGAAGCGGCACGGATCATCTCAGAACGGAAGCACGCGGAAGCCGGCCTGCGGGAGGAGCCGGCTTACTCGCAGCTCTTCCGCATCGCCTGTAGTGAGCCGAGGTACTCGGTGCGCCTGGAGGCCGCCCAGGAGATTGGTGCCGGGGGCGACGCGGCGTTCGAGGCACTTGCGGATGTCCTCGTCCCGCCCAAGTCCCGCGGCCCGGCAGGTGCCGCCGCGGGCACCCCAACTGGGGCCGGCACGGGCGACGAGGCTGTTACGGGCGACGCTGCCGGGGCTGGCATGGGCGACCCGGCTGGTGCCAGCACCGGCGATCTCACCGCGCTCACCCCTGAGATCCAAGCTCGGGAGCTTCGGTACAACGAGAATGTTATGCGCGTATGGCTAGCGCCCCTGCTGGTCGGGTCGGTCACGCGGTGCCAGGTTCCGGCCCGGCAGAACCTGGCCCGCTGGCTGGAGCACGCCCGAACCCTTGAGGTACGGGAGGGGGCGCAAGGAGTGGGCCTGTCCCTGAGAACTGGGCTTGCGCTGGGATTCAAGCAGGCCGCGAACCGGCGGCGCCAGCACCCCTACGCGCAGGAAGAAGCCCGTGCCCACCTGGTTGAGCGCGCCACCGAGTTGCTCAGGGCGAGCGAGTTCTGGTTCACCCAGCTCATCCTGATCCAGGCTCTGTGCCTGTGGCGGCTGCGGGACCAGCCCGCGAAGGGCGACCGGGAACGGGCGGTTGACTTCAGGATGCTGGTACGGCACTGGGGCGGCGTTCCACGGGACGGGATCGAGCACCCCTTCGTGGCCGAGGCCCGCAGGCTCGCGGTGTCGGCTCTGGAAACCGGCCAGCCCGAGCGCTTCCTGTGGATCGACGAGAGCGGGATCGTTTCCCAAATCGGATCCCGCCCCGCGGACCCGGGATCACGGCGAAAGCACAATCTCTGGATTCCGCCGTCGGCTGGCTGGACTGCCCTGCACCCACGTGCTCAGCAGCTACTCGCCGACGTGCTCTTGTTCCTCAATCTCGCCGAGCGCGGCAGGACACCGGGGGAACGCGAGCGCCGGCTTAGGCGCGCGGACCGGAACTTCCTGCCGCCGTGCCTGTCAGGAGACCGGTCTCCACTGGATCCCACCCGCACGATTGGGGCGGTGGTCAGCTGGGAACCAGGCAGTCACTGCGCGGAAGGCTGCCCCTTCGAGCTTTGCCCTTACCCGCCGAAAGGCGCACCGCGTTACCGGGTGGAATTGAGCGAGGCGTTCTGCCGCAGGCAGCAAGCGCTTCTCGGCCGGGCCTCGATCCGCTCGCGCGCCGCTCCGTGGCAGCGATCGCTGCGGGCAGATCTCAAGCGGTTCTGGAAGGAGATGGGGCAGCCGCCACGCCACCCGGAGGCGGACGACGAAAGGGACAGCCGTTGGCGAAGGCGCCGCTATCCCGGACAGGGCTAGCCCGGGCTGAGATCGGGCGCGGCGAGCGGGCTGCGGTCGCGCTGGAGATAACCGGCGGTCATGCCGCCGTCGACGAGGAGCGCCGTTCCCGTGATGAACCCCGCCTCATCGCTGGCGTAGAAAACGGCGGCCGCCGCCACATCAGTGGCCTGGCCGATCCGGCCGATCGGCGGGAGCGGCCAGTCGCCGAGTTCGGGGCGATCCTCGCCGCCGGGCGGGGCCATGTGCCGCATGCCGGGCCAGGTGTCACCGGGGCAGAGGACATTCGACCGCACGCCGTCGCGGCCACCGTCGAGCGCAAGCATCTTCCCGAGCATGACCACTGCTGCCTTGGAGACCGAGTACACGCCGAGCGGCTGCTCTCCCCAGACCCCGGCGTCGGACGCGATGTGAATCATGCACCCGCCCTGGCTGGCCAAATGTGGGTAGGCGGCGCGGGCGTTGAGGAAGTAGCCGCGCACGTTCACGTTCATGACCGCATCGAAGTCGGCCACCGGCGTGTCCAGCAGCCGGGCCTCCACACCGATCCCCGCGTTGTTGACCAGCACGTCGAGGCCGCCGAGCAGCTCGCGGGCGGTCTCCACCGAAAGATCGACAGCAGCCGGGTCCGCCGCGTCGGCGGCAACGAACCAGCTGTCCCCGGCGGCACCCAGCGCGGCTTCCGGGCGGGCGGCGCGCAGCGCTGCTTCCGCGCGGGCACCGAGTTCCAGGTTCCGCCCTGTGATCAC
>Ga0137385_10005595_pt1 | contig 11040 bp, 4 predicted proteins | sample SagtaG_FD_104921 | JGI IMG/M metagenome (GOLD analysis project Ga0137385, IMG submission 104921) | Vadose zone soil microbial communities from Sagehorn Ranch, Mendocino, California, USA - Sage2_R_80_16 metaG | ecosystem: Environmental > Terrestrial > Soil > Vadose zone | place: USA: California...
TGGATCGCCTTGAGCAGGAGCGGCAATGCCGAAGCGAACTCGCTGCGATTGACCAGGATTTCACCCATCAGATAATTCGCTTCGGGCTCGTCTGGATTGAGATTCAGAACGTATTGCACTTCATTTTCAGCGCCGGCGGTGTTGCCATCCGAGTTGAGATCACGCGCAAGACCCAAGTGAGCGGCGATGAAGTCGGGCTTCAAAGCGATGGCCTTGCGGTATTCGTTAGCGGCTTCAGAGAAGCTCCCTTTGCCGCGAAGCATGTCGCCCATGAGCACATGCAGCGAAACGGACTCCGGATTGATAGTGGTCGCAGTCGTCAGTGCCGATAACCCTAAGCGTTCCGCAGACTGAATTCTCCAGTAGAGAGCTTCCGGGTCAGCAGGCGAGGCATTCAAGAGCCGGTCGGTCGTTTGCAAAACCAACTCATCGCGCGCTATGTAATACGAACAACGGGATAAGAGACGGAGCTGTGATGCATTGAGCGGCATAGATGACGACGCAAGATCCGAGCTGCAGGCTGAGTAGCGACCATGTTGCCAGTAGCTTTCCGCTAACGAGGGGCGTGTTTTGTCGGCATCGACCGTATCCTTGAGCCCGAGGATTTCGCGAGCACCGGTGTCGGCTCCTGCTTTGGTCAAGGCTCCTGCTTTGGTCAAGTAGGTCCAAAGGAAGTCGGCATTCTTCTGGACGAACACGAGGTCAATTTCAGCGGCTTCGCGGAGCTCGCGCAGCGCGTCATCACGATCGCCTCGGTCCGCAAAAGCGGCAGCCATGCCAAGCTTTGCCAGCAGGCATCCTGAACTTGACTGGGGATTCCAGTCCAACTGGAATTCCTTGACCGCATCATCGTTCTTCGAAGTTCGGAGATAAGCGAAGCCCAGCAAGGAGCGAGCGCACGGCACCGAGGACGATCCATCGACAACGCCTTTCAGAGTTGCGATAGCCTTGTCTTGCTGCCCTTGCTCTGAATAGGTCTGGCCAAGAAGCACATCGCGAAACGGAGAAGTAGAGTGCCGGAGACCTCCCTCAGCTTCCTTCTCCATGCTGAGATACGTGGCGCCGAGGCCGTACCAGGCGTCGGCGTTCTTTCCATCCTGAAGTTCAGTTGCGTGCTTGAACTGCTCTTCTGCTTCGGGATAACGATGGAGTTGCAGGTAGCTATTGGCAAGTCCAACGAGCGCTTCGTTGCTATTCGGTTTAGAGGCTGTCGCCCGCACAAGGTAAGGTAGAGCATCGCCCGGGTCATCGAACTTGAGGTAATCCAAACCGGTCAAGAGATTGGGAGCATAGAGTGTCTGATCTTTGGCCAAAACGTGTTGAAAGCAGGAGATGGCCGCATGCAAATCGCCACTCAGCTGATGCATAAGACCGAGATTGATTTCTGCTTCGATCAGATCCGGCTGCAGCGTCAGTATTTTCTTGTAGAGAGTTGCCGCCTGACCGAACTGCTGTGCCTGTTGAGCAGCGGAAGCATCTCGCCATAACTGCTCGATGCTTCCCTCGTTTGATTGGGCTGGCAGCGTGCCAGCCCAAATCATCGAGCATCCGATGAGGGCTGCGGTTAGTGTGTGGCGGAACGGTAGCCGGGCGGTTCGCATGATTCAGCTCAGGGTACTCACCAGATCAGTTTCAAAGCAAGTTGTACATCACGTGGAGCAAACGACCCTTGAATTGAACCGAATGCCTGATCGCCAAAGCCGGTATCGGGATTTGTGAATCGTGGATGGTTGAATGCGTCGAAGAACTCTCCTCGAAACTGAAGTTCGATCCGCTCATTGAAGTGGAAGAACTTTTGCAAGGACAGGTCCCAATTGTCGGTTCCAGGACCACGAAGGTTCGAAAGGTTTCGACGCGCCGTGCCGAAGGTCAATGGTTGAGCGTATGCGAATGCCGTGGTGTCAAACCATTTGGCAATCGTCGGATGGGATAGCGTGGGGTTGCGGAGTATATCCGGATTCTGATTTCCACCAAATGAATAGGAGAGGTTCTGGTTAGAGGTGATCGAAAGAGGCACGCCGTTTCTAAAGGTGCCTATGCCACTCACCTGCCATCCTCCTACCACGGTATTGACAACCTTGTTGAGATTGGCGCCGACGGCTCGGCCGCGACCAACCGGAAGTTCATAAATCATGCTGAGCACCATGCTATTGGGAATATCGGAAGCATCGACAGACTTGTCCAGCGTGATGTTGTTGTTGTCGCGGAATTCGTTGTTCGAGGCGCCCCAGCCCCAGGCAGCGTTGCCGGTCGTGTCGTCGAGCCACTTTGAGCGGGTATACGAGGCAAGAACCTGAACCCCGTGAGAGAAGCGGTGCGTGTAGGTGAGCATCAGGGCGTTATAGGTATCAGAGCCGATGGGCACCTGTTGACTGTTCACGTTGCAGAACTCAGGGAATGGCCGTAAAAGCTGACCATATTCAATCGTCTGCTGATTCAGACTGCAGTTACTCGATTTGATGAGACCGTAGAACGGGTTGGGAACGAGGTTGGTCAGCGCGGAAACTCCGAGCGAAAGATCAGCGTCCGGAATCTGGTTGATGTTGATGGATCCGGCGACGGGAAGCTTTATACCATGGTTGCCGACATACTGCGCTTCGACAATATCGTTGCTTGACAAGGCGTATTGAATTCCAAAACTCCAGTCCTGAACGTAAGGGCTGCGCCACTTGTGCTGCACGGCGTTGACGTCAGAGCCGACGTTGGTCAACGCTCCGAGTGAACTTCCTTGCATCGGCAACAGTCCGCTCTGGAAGGCCTGGCTGGCGGGAGCGAGGATGTCGACGCCATTCGAAGCCGTGCTGGTCCACGGCGTGCTTTGCGAATACCCATTCAGGTTCGAGTCAACGGCCAATGACATATTCGCCGGGTAGAAGATGCCATAGGCTCCACGCACGACCAGCTTCGCTGCGGGATGGTAAGCGAAACCAATGCGGGGAGCAACGTTCAGGTAGTTAGGTTCAATGACTCCGCGTCCATTTTTTCCTCCGGTATACACCAGTTCTCCCGGGGCCCTCACTCCAGCTTCGCCCGCGATTGGGTTGGTCGCTGTCGTGTCGAACCAGGAAAGCTTGTTGAAGCGGTCGGTTGGAGATGTTTGGAATTCGTAGCGGCCGCCCAGATTGACTGTGAGCTTTTCACTCAACTTCCAGTCATCCTGGAGATACCAGGCGAAGTATTTCTTGTTGGCTGTTTGCGAGCCGGTCTGGTTAAAGTTTCCAGATCCAACGCCAAGAAGGTAGCTCGCGAATCCGAACCCCGTGCCGTTGGTAGGAGTGTACGGATCAGGGCCAGAAGTGAGGCTTGGACCGAAGCCCAGGTTTGCGTTGCCCGGCGAAACATTGTTGTAGTACTGATCGTAGAGATCGAACCCAAAAGTAAACAATTGCTTCCTGTGGGTGGCGGTGAAGTCGACGGTCACTGTCCTGTCTTCACGCGGAGCCACTTGAGGAGAGCCGGAGCCGAGTCCTGCGTAGCCACTCACGTTTACCGACGGGAAAACGCCGCCGCCGACATTCAAAGAACTCGCCCAGCCGAGTCGCGTTACGTCAAAAGGGTTTCCCTGGGCGACGTTGGTTTCGATCCAGCGATTCCAACCCAGGTTGGCGCTCATGACCAGTGATTGTGTCAGCGTTCGGGAGTATCCCACTGCGGCGTCCCAACGGTTGTCGCCGTTTTTGACTCCAGGGCCGCCCGGATCGCTTCCATAGATTGCTACGTTCCCGGTCTTGAATTCATTCTTCTTCGACCACCGTCCGAAGATCCGGGATTTGTCATTGATGTTGTGATCGATGCGGATCGTATAGGCATCCTGCTGCTGGGGCGATGACGCGCTGATCACAAAATTGTTGTAGGGATTCGCATTGGTTGGTTTCGGCCAATACTGTAAGAGGGTTGAGGAAAGCTTATCCCACCTTGCCTGAGGAACCAGGTTCCCCGAAAAAGGATCCCGAATGGTTCCGGAACTCGTTGCAGTCCGCCCCGTAGCAGGATCGACCATACCTGCCGTAATGGTGCGGGTCGAGAACGGGTCATAGATTGCCCCTGAATAGATGGGCCTTCCGAGTGCATCCGTCCCGATTGCAGGTCCAAGTAATGACGAGAAGTCGCCGCTGCGATTCGCCTCCGTCGGAACGGAGTTGGTTACGGTCACCGGTGATGCTGCACGCAGTCCTTCATAGTCCGCAAAGAAGAAGGTCTTGTCGTGACCGGAATAGAGATGTGGTATGACGACTGGGCCGCCTAACGTAAAGCCAAATTGATTGCGCTCGAAATGTTGACGTGGTATTCCGGCTTTGTTTGCGAAGTAGTTGTTTGCGTCCAGATCATTATTCCGCAAGAATTCGAAGAGGTCGCCATGCAAGCCATTGTTCCCGGACTTGTTGACCACGTTGACGACGTTTCCTGAACTGAAGCCGAACTGCGCGGAGAAGCTGTTGCTTTGAAGCCGAAACTCCTGAGTCTCGTCGACGCCGGGCACGTACATGATTCCGCCCCACTGGCCATCAACATCCCAATGGCCGTCAAGCAGGAACTCCGTATCTCCGAACCTGCTTCCGCCGAAGTTGAGAAAGGAGATGTCCTGATCTGCATTGGGCTGGTTGGAACTCGTACCACCTTGCCACTGAGTCAGGGCGGTATTGGTGACCGCCGAGTTCAGAAAGACCAGTCCGAAGACGTTCCGTGAATTGAGCGGAAGCTCCACCACGGCCTTCTGATCGATTTCGGTCGAGACGTTCGCGTCGGAGGTATTCAGAACCGGCGCCGCGGCCGTGACTACGACGTTCTCTGAGACCGCTGCGAGGGGCAAGGTGACCGGGATCTCAAGCGATTGGCCCACTTCCAGCCGGATATTGGTCTGCGTGTAGGTGCTAAGGCTTTCCCTTTGAACCTTCAATATGTACTGGCCGGGCGGCAGCAATGTGAACACGTATTGTCCTTGCGCGCTGGTCTTCAGTTCTCGCTGGAAGCCTTGGCCCGAGTTCGTGAGCGTGACCGAAGCTCCGGGAATTGCCGAACCCGTTGAGTCGACGACGGCACCACTCAGAGTGGCGCTTGCCGCCTGGTTCTGGCCCATAGCGCGGCCGATGGGCAGCAGAAAGATTGCGAATAATCCCAGGCAGGCCAAGGCCAGCCGGGTGAGTTTGACTGCAAATCGTGGGTAGCCGATGGGTCTTGGATCTTTCTGCCACCTGGTCATGTGATTGCCTCCCTCATTGGTTGCGACAGCGATTTGAGAATTTGGCTTTGCCTTCTCAAGGTTTTCGGAGTCCCATGACTCTCGCATCCTTGGCCAGTTCGTGACGGCTTACTCAAGGCGCGGCGCAACCCGGGGGTTCTGTTGCGCAGACTACAACATCTGCGCTACGGATATCTATGACCAAGCTTGCGATGCTCGGTGCGGATTTGCGCCAACGCCGAAGTGCATGCCCACCATGACGTCCGGTGTCGGAACTGGTTCATTGAGACCTAACCAGCGCCTCGACCATGGCCGGACACAGCCGAATCTGCGGAGCCCTTTGAATTACGCCGCCAACACTATGCGTGGCGGCTACAATTGACGAGGGACGCGCCGCGACATTTTCCCGAGGTTTTCCCGAGGTTTTTAACCCATTTGACAACATGGGTTTGCATCGGAGGGACGGAAGATTGCCGCTTCGGCAAAGCCCGGTTATCTACGTTCCGAGGATGAGCCGTGCGAGGCGATTACCGAATCGGCGAATGGCTGATCCATCCCGCTATCAACTCCATGGAGCGCGATGGAGAGACCGTGCACCTGGAGCCGAAGGTGATGCAGGTGTTACTGGCTTTGGCCGCCGAGGCGGGCGAGGTAGTCACCCGCGAACAACTCCGAAGCATTGTATGGCCGGACGTCTTCGTGGGTGAAGACGTGTTGATTCGGGCTATTTCAGAACTGCGGCGCGCGTTTTCCGATGATCCGCGAGTGCCCCATACCATTCAGACCGTTCCCAAGGTCGGATACCGGCTGATCACATCGGTCTCCGTTGCGCCACCGGAGCCACCAAACGAATCGTCGGCTCCCGTCGCCCAACAAGCGGACAGCATCGAATCGGCACGGACTGACTCACTGGGAGTGGTCTCCGTCCAAGGAATTGTGCCGCCGGCGTCACAAAAGGTGATCGGCGATTCTCGCAGATTTCCTGCACTCTTGGGGTTCCTCTTGCTGCTTGCCCTCTGCGGGGTGGTTTGGGGTGTGTTCGCGGTTAGAGCCAACCATCGTCCTGCTCGTGCGGAGGCCTATTCCAGCCGTCCTCTGACAACGTACCCAGGTTCTGAACTTCAGCCCAGCTTTTCTCCTGATGGCAGCGCGGTTGCGTTCGTCTGGCTGAAGGACGGCGAACGCAACGGTCATATATATGTGAAGCTGCTTGGTTCTGAAGCCCCGGCACGGCTCACGAGCGGCAGCGCAGAGGAACTGAGTCCTGCCTGGTCGCCCGATGGGCGCTGGATTGCCTTCATTCGCCACGACGATGTGCGCACCTCTATCCTTATTATTCCCGCCATCGGCGGTTCGGAAGAATTGGTCCACACTCTACCCACGAATCACGTGTGGGAGTATGGAGGCCTTGCCTGGACGCCCGATGGAAAGGGCCTGTTTTTTCCCGAGCAGGTAGATCCACAAGCGCCCAGCGTGCTGGTGGAACTCTCGATTCAAGGCCGCACCGCCCGACCGCTGACTTCGCCACCGAAGGGTTGGGATGGAGACTGGACGCCCGCGGTCTCTCCGGATGGAACAAAGCTGGCCTTTGTGCGAGGACCGGAAGGTTCTGTCTACGACATCTATGTAATGAAGCTTCCGGATGGATTGCCGCAGCGGATTACTAACGATGGTCGTCTGATCGTGGGTCTGACGTGGTCGTCCGACAGCGCGGAATTGATTTTTGCTTCCAATCGAAGCGGCAGCATCTCCCTCTGGCGAGTCTCCGCGCGCGGCGGAACACCTCAGCACGAGCCCGCTGGCGGCGATAATGCCTATTCGCCATCCCTTTCGAAACAGGGCAATCGGCTGGTATACTCGCACGGCAGCGCCACGTGGAGCATTCTCGCAGCCGATCTCAATGGAAGGGGTTCGGAGGTCGAAGCGAAGATCCTAACCTCCAGTGAGCAGGATGCGTCTCCGCACGTTTCCCCGGCAGGCGACAAAATCGCATTCCAGTCCTGGCGTTCCGGGTCACAAGAGATATGGACTGCAAAAATTAATGGCAGCGACCCCATTCAACTCACCAATGCAGGTGCCTCAGCCGGAAGCCCGTCCTGGTCACATGACGGGCACCACCTCGCGTTCGACGCCCGGCCGGCTTCGTTCGCGCATATCTATGTGATCGGCGCGGACGGGGGCGCTCCGCGCGCGGTGACAAGTGGAAGCTGCAACGACATCGTTCCAAGTTGGTCGGTAGACGATCGCTGGATCTTTTTTGGCTCCAATCGCTCCGGGTCATGGCAGGTGTGGAAGATACTGTCGGATGGCTCCGGGCCCGCCCAACAGGTGACGGTCGGAGGCGGCATGGTCGCCATCGAGAGTGCGGATGCTCAATGGCTCTATTTCACCCACTATGCTGAGCAAGGCCTGTGGCGACGCCCCCTGAGCGGCGGGCCGGAACGCAAAATATTCGATGGACCGCCAACCGGCAATCTGAATTATTGGACGTTAAGCGGAGGCTATGTTTACTCCCTTTTCCAAGAGGGCGGTCAATACACTTTGCAACGGATCGATCCGGAAACCGGCCGTGCTCGAGTTGTATACGCACTCAAGCATGCTCCGACCCCATTCGCCGGCATTTCGTTGACCCCCGATGGAAAGAAGGTCATTTTTGCGGAACTCGATCGCGCATCGAGCGGCCTAACGCTGGTCGAACATTTCGACTAGCCGAGCCGCACAGACCCTCGGCGAAACCTCGGCAATCCTTCATGCGGAGAATCACGATCCTGGTTGCATGATGGGGCCATGCGCTTGCTGCTCTCATCTCTTCTGGCTCTCTCTTTGCCCGGCGCCTTCGCTCATGCCCAGGGAGTGCAACTGGTTGACACATATCCTGACAAGGCTCGCTACGCCCCCTCCGATCCGGTAAAGCTGGTTGTCGAGCTGGATGGCAATCCGACAAGAACCGAGCGGATCTCGGCTTCGATCTGGCGGCTGGGGCAGGCAGCCGGTGAGTGCGAGCCCGTCGATCTCAAGCCGGGAGCAGCCAGAACCCAGACGCTCACGTGCGTGCTTCCCCACGCGGATTACCAGGGGTATCTGGTCACAGTGCGCCTTAGCGATGCCGATGGCAGGATTCTCTGCGAGCGGCAAACGGCGATCGACATATCGTCCGATTGGAAGCGCTTTCCGCGCTATGGCTATCTTGCCCACTACGATGCCGGCGAGGGAACAGACCCTCCAACCTGGATCGCGGAACTGAATCGCTTCCACATTAACGGGCTGGAGTTTTACGACTTCCAGTATCGGCACGACCAGCCCTTAGCTGGCAACGTGATGCATCCGGCCGCCAGTTGGAGAGACATCGCAGGGCGCAAAGTGGACGGCGCCATACTACGAGATCTGATCGACCAGGCGCATCAGCACAACATGATGGCGATGGCCTATAACGCCAGCTACAGCGCATATGAGGACGTGTTTACGCGATCCAAAGACAAGTTACCGTTGAAGTGGGCCATATGGAACACGCCGGATGGTCCGCGCACAGTCGATACGGCCAAAAGCCTCGAACTTCATAATGCTACGGGATGGTCTACCAACCGCCTCTTTTATATGAATCAGAACAATCTCGGATGGCAGCACTACCTGTTCGGCCAGATGCATGACCTGTTTGCGGTATACCCTTTCGATGGCTGGCACGTTGACACCTTCGGAGAGAAGGGCGGTTATGCCTTTGACGATTCCAAAGTGGATTACATCTCCGGCTTCCGGTCTTTCATCGATCATGCAAGCGATACTCTGCACAAGCGGATTGTCTTTAACGCGGTCGGGACTCTCGGCCAGGAGCGCATTGCACGATCCGCGGCAGACTTCGTGTACTCCGAACTATGGGAAGACAATGAAACGTTTGCGAGCATTCTCTTGACTGCCGAACAAGTTCATTTCGCAAATCCCCGGGACGGCTATGTGATTGCCGCCTATGTCCACAAAGAGCCTGAGGTCGGTCCACTACCGACTGCGAAGCAGTTCAACATGCCAAGTGTCCTTCTCGCCGATGCAGCCATCTTTGCTTCGGGCGCAGCGCACATCGAGTTGGGCGACGGCAATCGAATGCTCTCAAGGGAGTACTTTCCGGCGGACACACGCCTTTCTGTTTCCCCTGCGCTGCACGAGGCGCTACGCCACTACTACGACTATCTGACTGCCTACGAAAACTACCTCCGGGACGACGTGGAGGTGGAACCCTGCGGTGTCGAAGTCAAGATTCGTGATCAAACAACGAATCCACTTGGAGTTCCAAATTCCATCTGGACGATCACACGCCGTAAGAACAACACGACCGTCATTCATCTGATCAATTTGCTAGGCTCGAACGATCCTCACTGGCGCGATGTTACGATGACGCGACCGGAGCCGCCAGTTCTTCAAGATTTGAGGGTACAGATCTCGTCACCGGAAGCGATCAAATCGCTAGGGTGGGCGTCTCCTGATTTCGAGGGTGGACAATTTCACTCGATCCCGTTCCGCGCTCACGCGGATGGGAAGACTACGTGGGTTGAATTCACGCTTCCTAAGCTGCACTACTGGGACACGATCTTCATGGAGAGTGGCCAGTGAATGGATCGGGGCCGGGTTTTCTCAATCACCTCGGCAGGCCCGGTCGCCGCTCCACCTAGAGCCAATTACTTTCTCGCGTGAATTCGTCGATCAGGTTCAGCATTCTGCGCCGGGTGTCCATCATGCCTCTCCATCTACTAAAAGCTGCTTCGAGCCAATATAGCATGTGAATCCCACGCATTATAGGTACTGGGAAACGTTAGGTTCCTATCGGGACTGCCCGCACCTGAGACGTTGCGTTGTTGAGGTCTTCTTTGGCGGGCAGTTTCGATAGGATCGTTTGAACTGAGCCGTTGTGGTTCTCGGCGGACGCGGTGATCTACCTATATATGGGATTTCAATGGCCCACAGATACCGCGGATGGGAGAAGAACGATCCGGACGACGGCTGATTATCCGCAGGTCGGTACCGGGTTCAGCTGGATGCGTCGTTGGCAACGCTGGGGACTGACCTGGGGATGCATCCCGACCACAGTCTGAGCACACGTCCGCGATTCCGTACAGTGTCGGATGGCATCGGTAGTCAAGTTCGGAATCCCGCAGCCAAATGTCAGGATGTATCGGCACCGGACCTCCTCGGTGGCGGCGGGTGTGTCTGCAGCCGGAAATGCAGTTGAGCGCAGGACAGCCGCTCAACGAGGAGCATAATGCCGGAGCACGATGGGCAACGAAGCCGTTGCTTCGGAGGTGGATCAGCATGGGTCGCCATGGCGAGCAATGAGCGACAGCGTGCAAGTGCGGCGCTGCGCTTGCGGTTGGCGCAGAGACCGAAGTGACGGATGCGGACCAGTCCACCGGGGAGAACATGGAGCAGGAATCGGCGCAGAAACTCGTGGGCCGAGACGGTTGTGAGCTTTTGCTTGCCACCATGGGCGTAATCTCGCCAGAGGAAGGAAACATGGCCATCGCGAAGACCCACGAGGCGATGGTTCGAGATGGCCACGCGATGCGTGTAGCGAGCCAGATAGTTCAGCACCTGATCCGCCCCGCCGAATGGCGGCTTGGCATAGACGATCCAGTCCTTGCTGAACAGCTGTCGAAGGAACCTGCTGAAGGACTGCGCGTTCGCTATCTGCTCGAGGGAGCCGTGGAACTGGAGCTTGTCGCACCTGTATAGATCGCGCAGGCCTTGAGTGAACTTGCCGCGAAACACACGACCGAGCGCCACCACGGGCAGGAAGAACCGGTTGGAAGATGCAATCCATCTGGATCGGTCGGCGGCAAGGCCGCCGGCGGGGACGATGTAGTGTACGTGGGGATGAA
>Ga0137385_10005599_pt1 | contig 11038 bp, 9 predicted proteins | sample SagtaG_FD_104921 | JGI IMG/M metagenome (GOLD analysis project Ga0137385, IMG submission 104921) | Vadose zone soil microbial communities from Sagehorn Ranch, Mendocino, California, USA - Sage2_R_80_16 metaG | ecosystem: Environmental > Terrestrial > Soil > Vadose zone | place: USA: California...
ACGGTTCTTCCGCGCCGGCCCGCAACGACCAGCCAGCACCATCGACGAGGTCACCAGTCATCTGTTCGCCGACCCCCGCCTCAGCCGTGAGGCGGCCGAGCGCATCGCCACTGTCGTCCGCGACCTGTATGCTGCGCTCGCCCGCGCCGTCGACGAGCCTGCACCGTTGGCGATGCACCTGCGGGCCGCGCCGGTAATGCGTGCCGGCGTCCCCGAGCGGCTCGCCGGGCTGCTGCATGACCTGCGCGCCGCGCTGGAACAGCGCCTCGCTGCGAGTGAGGGCACCCGGTGACGCTTCGCCGCGGGTTCGCTGCCGAGGCCGAGCGCCACGCCGCACGCCTCCGCGACGAGCTCGGCTTGGGCCCGGCCGACCCCGTCGATATCCAGGCAGTCGCCCGTCAGCTCGGGGTACGGGTGGTCGCTGCCGACGAACTCGTCGACGCTGGCCGGCTTCAGGAGCTGGAACGCATCCAGGCGTTCGCGTTCTCCGCCTGTACCTTCGACATTGACGGTGCCAGGGTGATCGTGTTCAACCCGCTGCGCAGCCGCGCGCGCACCCAAAGCGACATCGCCCACGAGGTGTCGCACCTGCTCCTCGAGCACGACCTCGACGAAGTGCGGATGGTGGCCGGGATGCCGTTTCGGACCTGCCGGCCCGACCAGGAGGAGGAGGCGACCAACCTGGGCGGCACGCTGCTGCTCCCCCGGCCGCTGCTGCTGCGGGCGGCCCGGCAGGGCCTCGGGGTGGACGAGATCGCTGCGCAGTACGGGGTGACGCTGGAGATGGCCCGCTTCCGGTTCAACAAGACCGGCGTCGCCCGTCAGACCGCCATCCCTAGCCGTATCGGCGCTGCCGCCCGAGGCCGGCGCGGGTAGCGCCGCTCAGACCGGACACGTGGCGCAGGCGGCAGGTGGCAGATGCGCCGCCGTTGCCTGCCGCCTGACGGGCAAGCCCGGTGCCGTCCCGCGCCGCCGGTGGCGCGGCGTACGGCATGAGCAGCCGGGCGCCTATCGACGTGCTTTCCTGGCAGAGCACATCTCCATCGGTAGGAGGCTTCGGTTCAGGCAGGCGGTTGACCCTTGGAGATGGTCCGCCCCGTCGATGCGCTCATTCAGGTGAGCCCCAGATGCCGAATCTGGTGCTCACCGCCCCGAGAACGCCAGGTTGACGGCAAATTTGCCGGAGAACGACACGACAACAGGCGGATCGAGGACGACCAGGCGGGCAGTTGTCAGTGGATGGCGAGGCGCTGAGCAGCGCAAACGGGCCATGGGAGCGCAGCCGGACGGGAATCGGCGGGCTACGGATCTGGCGGTTGGGGGTTCGAGTCCCTCGCGGCGTGCACCTGCTGCTGCAGGTCCGCACCCGGTCCATAACGACGAGCGCGCCGACGACGCCCGGCGCTGGTACACCGGCTCGGCGGCCGGCGGGCCGGTCACGCTGGCGGCGTAGCCCTCCCACGGTTTTCCCGGTCTCCGAAACGGCGCCACACCGCCACGTCAGGCTGATGGTTGCTGCGCGAGCGCGTTCTCATGCTGCCGAAACTCTTCAAGGTCAAGGATGGCACGCCGTAGGGCGCGCAGGTCCTGCCATGGCACCTCGACGTACTCGCCGTCGCCGCCTCCATCCATCCCCAACGGCAAGGTGCCCTGCGGTTCATACTTGGTGTGGATGAGGTCGACGTAGGCGCCGTAGTCGATCACGTAAACGTCGTAGCGCTCCCCTGGCTCGTCCTGCGCCGAGTAGCCCCGGCGGACCACGTGCAGCACCCGCGCATCAAACAGGGCGCGAAGCAGCGGCGCGCTGGTGGCCTTCTGGTTGACCATGAACCCGCGGGCGCGTTTCTGCTTAATGACCTTGTCAATGATCCAATTGAGCAGGCGCTGGGCCTCCTCCCGGCTGCGCAGCGCAGCTTCCTTGTCGGTCTGGAACCAGGAACGCGCCGCCTTGCGCACTTCCGGAACGCTGATGGTCCGGTCAGCGGCCTGGAGCGCTGCCTTGGCGGCGATGTTAAGGGCGTCGCGCGGGACCCCTTCGGCGGCGCGCACGAGCTCGTCGAACGCGCGCTTGTCGCTGAACGCCATGCTGACCAGGTGCGTCTCGCTGTCGAGCCCGTTGACTTGTTTGTCTTCCTCCACGCCGGAGGTCAGATGCTTGAACAGCAAGCCCCGGAAGAAGGATCGCGCCTTGTCCTCGTTCTGCTCGAACACCATGAACTCATCCAGGTCGAGGTTGGCGGCGACGTCCGCGCCGAGCTCGATCCCGATGGTCGCCCCGTCCGACCGAGTGACCCTGAAATTGCTCTGCTGTTCGATGGCCGCGATCTTGGTGGTGAACATCTGCAACGGGAACACGCAGCGGACCAGGAACTCACCGAGGTAGGGCTGCAGCTCCGGGGGGACGCTGCTCCACTCGTCGAGCAGCAGCCAGACCCGTTTCGTCGCCAAGGTGGCCGCCAGCTCGCGCAGGGCTCGGGCCACGTCGCTGAAGTTGAGGGTGCGCTGCTCGGTACCGCGGTGGGTCTCCCGCACGAGGTTCCGCTGCTCGTCGGTGCCTTCGGTCGACGCGTGCACATCGAGGCCGGGCAGGCCAACGCCGACGCGAACAGCGACGCCGGCCGTGTCCTTATCGGAGGTCTTCTGTTCGCCTTCGCGAGCGACCTCAACCTCTCCCGTGACACGGATCGTCGTGATTGATTCCAGCAGCGCGTCGAGCTTGCGGCCAAACATGGCGTCGGCGATCAGCGTCTCGTCCTCGAGCGCGGCCTCCAGCAGCGCGTCATGCAGTTGACCGAGAAGGTCGATGAGCAGTCGGGTCGCCCGCTCGGTCGGTGCCAGGGGTTGATCGCCGAACAGGCCATCTGGGGACCCGACGGTCCGGAGGTCGACGTACAGGGCGATCTGGTCCTGCGCCCGCATCTCGGTTTCCAGGTAGCGGAGCGCATGGGTCTTTCCGGTCCCTCGTCGGCCGTAGAGCACCTGGTGGTCGACCGCCTCCAACGCTGCGGCGACGCCGGAATCGACGAAGGTGCTCCGGAGCTGCTCAGCTTGGCGTGACTCTGCCCGCTTGGGGATCAGGTTGAGCGCGCGGTTGATTTGCGACAGGCCAGCCGACATGGACGCCAGCCTAACCTGAACGACCTGACGATGTGCGGGCGTACATCCGGATTGGCTTGTTGTGCCCAAAGCTCCTGGTTTGATCGGCACCCGAAAACGTCAGGTGGTGTGGATGCACAGACCGAATGCCGGCCAGTTGCCAGGGGTCGCTGATGGAGATCTTGTTGATGCTGGCGCCTTGACAGGCACGGCAGACCTGCCAGACGAACTGGCCGATGTGGTAGCCGTCCTGGTCGTACATGTGGATTACCCGCAGGCCTGCCGGTTGGTTGGGTGGCTGGTAGATGAACCGCACCGGCTGACCGAGGCTCAGCATGCGGGCGAGAAGCCATCGCAGCGCAGACATTCCCTGGGGCCGGGGCGGCATCCAGTCCTCCGAGGGCAAGAGGGCGAGGGTAGCCATCATGATGGCCGGGGGCCGTGACAACCATGACAGCGAGCGGTAGGGAGTGCGGCGCGGCCCGACGCAAGAGTCGTACATGGATGAACGTCCAGAGATGGCACCGGCGATCGTGCCGCAGCGGACTTCGGCCGCCGGGACCGCCACGTTGCTGACAGCAGAGGATGTCGCCGCGCAACTCCGCGTTCGGGCCGAGTTCGTGTACGAACTTGCCCGCAACGGGAAGTTGCGCTTCGTCCGGCTTGGCGCACGGTATGTGCGGTTCCGCCAGCGGGACGTCGACGACTACGTCGAGGAGCAGATCACCAGTCCCTCTGGGGCCGGATCCCACGTGGCCACCGCGGCGCCGATTCGGCGGCAGCGGCGACGGAGTCGGTCGGCCGCCCCACGTGGCGGCACGGCGACATCCGAAACCACGACGGGGACTGCGGTGGGGGAGCCGCGCTGGCCGATCGAGCGCCGCTCGCACGTTTAGGCCGTGCCTACTCGGCCTTGCCTGCGGCTGACGTGACCTCCGTGCCGCCGGCGAGGTCGTCTGCGGTGAGCTCGCCGCGGTCGACCATCTTCATCACGTGGGCATAGACCCGCATGGTGACCACGGCGTCGGCGTGGCCGAGCCGCTCGGCGACGGCGTTGATGGGCTTGCCGTCGGCGATCAGCCAGGTGGCGTGGGTGTGGCGCAGGTCGTTGAAGTGGAGCCCGTTGTACTCCGGCCAGAGCGCGTCCAGCTTGGCGCGGTCCAGCAGCGGCTGCCAGACATTGCGGTTGAAGTTGTTGTTGCGCCAAAAGGAGCCGTCGCCGTGCTTGCGGCCACCGCTGCCGCCCGGGCTTGGAAACAGCAGCTCGTTGCGTTTGCGGGGCTCGGTTTCCAGGTAGGCACAGAGGGCGTCGTAGGTGAGCTGGTCGAGCGCGATGGTGCGCTCGCCGGCCTGTGATTTCGGGTCCTTGAGTTCTATGCCGCCGCTGCGGGGATCGGAAACCGCCTCGACCACCACGAGCCGCGCTGGGCCGCTGACCGCGCGGTCGTCGAACGGCTTGGCGATGAGGTGGCGGGGTCGTAGGGCGGTGATCTCGCCGTAGCGCAGTCCGCAGCACAGCGCGATCAGCAGCATGGCGCGCACGCAGATGTTGGGAGCCTCGTTGAGGAGGCTGGTCGCCTGGACGTGGGTGAGCCAGACCTTACGGTAGCGGGTGGGCTTCAGGCGGATCGTGCGCTCGCGGCCGGCGCCGCTGCGGCGTTGCAGTGGGTTGCGGTCCAGCAACTCGGCGTCGACCGCTGCGTTGAGGATCATGTTGAAGATGGACAGGTAGGTCTTGATCGTGGATTCCTCGAGGCCCCGCTGGCGGAGGCTGACGATCCACTCGTTGGCCACGGTGGCGGTGATGTCGCCAAGGGCGATGTCGCCGAAGCGGGGGAGCAGGTGCGCCTCCAGGCACTTCTCGACGTTGGCGAGCCGGGCCCGGCCGACACTGTAGGACGGCCACCATCGCTCGACCCAGGCGCCGAACGGCGTGCGGTCGGCGTCGATCGGGTCGCCGCGCCGGAGCCGCTTCTCGATCTCCAGGCGTCGTTCCTCGGCCTTGAGGTCGTCGTCGTAGATCCCGCCGCTGGTCTGCTTGCCCTCCAGCGCCCGATAGAGGACCTGGTAGCGCCTGTGAGGGGTGCGCTTGGTTGGCGGAAGCACCCGGATCGACGCCACTGGTACCTGCTGCGCGTGTTCATCGGCGTCGCGCTGGCGCTGCTGTTCTACTTCGCCGTCCGGGGGAGCTTGCTGTCGGCGTCGGGATCGGCGGCCACTCAGGCTGTCAACCCCTATGGCATTGCCGCGCTGGCCGGGCTGGTGGGCCTGTTCTCCAAGCAGGCGACCGACAAGCTCCGCGAGGTGTTCGAGACGGCGTTTCGGACCGCCCCTGGCTATGGCGACGACCAGCGCAGGGACAAGGCCACCAACCCCAGGCCCCACCTCAGCGGCGTTACGCCACCGCGCGTCCAGCGTGGCACTCCCGACACCGAGCTGACCGTCCAGGGCCAGGGGTTCATCGCCACCTCCGCGGCGGAGGTCCGCCGCATCGGCGCAGACCCTCCGGTGACCGTTCCCCGGACGGTGACCGTCGTCAGCGCCACCGAGCTGAAGATTCAGCTCAAGGCCGCTGACCTTATCGACGTGGGGGAGATCGAGATCGCCGTGGTCAACCCGGAGCCGGGCGGGGGCTCCTCCAATCCGATCCGGCTGGAGATCCACGACCAGCCGGCAATGTGAGGTTCGAGGAGGAGCCCGCCCTCGCCTGAGGAATACTCGATAATCCAGGCTGGCAACGCCGCTCGAAGGGTTGCAACGCAAGGCCACGCTCACCGCGGCCCGAACTGCGACTCGACTCGAAACGGTCCGACCCGTCAGCCATCAGCGGTCGCGCTGCCGGTACTTCGTTGGCAGCGGGAGTTTCGCTGCGAGACGAACTGTTCGTGGCTTTGGAGGGGTTGTATCTCTGGTCTGGTTCGTGCCTTCGCCTCCCATAGTCAACTTTCTGTCACAACGCTGTCAGTCGGCGCCATCGCCGCTGGTCAGCGCAGGTGCCCGACATGGCGGAGGCTCTCAAGGTGGCATGGTCTTGTAGCCCGTGGGTTGTCAGTGTCGACAGTCAGGGGCCGCTGGAAACGGGGCGCAGCTCGCCACCATGGTAGGAGCAGGCCCCCTGCCGACCGCCCGACATGCTGTACATGCCGTCTTGGCACTCCTCCATGTAGCCGACGCCGTTGTCGAAGTTCTGAATGCAGGCAAAGTAGCTGCAGATGCCTGCTGGTGGGCGGTACACGTGTGAGCCGCGCCCGCAGAAGTTGTAGCCGTACGGATTGTCAGGGGCGCCACACAGCGACCGTTGCACCGTGGTCTTCGGCGGCATCGATGTCGGGGCATGGGTTGCTGGCGGCTTCCTGACCGGCGCCGCGGTCGCTGGCGTCGTGGTCGGCGCCGTCGCGCGGGAGGGGACCGTGGTGGGGGCCAACTGGGTCGTGACCGGGATGGCGGGAGCCGGAGCGGGCAGCGCTGCGCTTGGCGCTTGGGTGACTGCTGGTGGTGACGGCGGCGCTTGCATGACCGCACCCGCAAACGCGGTGCCACCTACGAAACTGACCAGGCCAAGCGCCACGGCGCCAACGGCCAGGGGGCGGCTGGTGATCCGGAAGCGCGGCAGCGAGCCGCGGGCCAGGCCGATCAGGCCGAGGGCCATTACCGCCAGCCCGGCGGCGATCAGGAGCCAGGGCAGCAGACCAAGGAGCAGAACGATGAGGACGATCTTGGCCCAGAGGGGGCGGGCGCGAAACCACTGGAGGAGGCGGCGCCCGTAGTGGCCAGCGGGTTGTTTGCCCGCTGCCGGGTGTTCCCAAGGCTGCGGCTGACCGGACGGCGGGGTCTGGGCCTGGGTTGCGGTGTCCTCGATCCAGAACTGCCACCCTGGTGGTGGAGGCGGCCACGACGGGTCGGGCTGCCAGCCTGGGGGTGGCTGCCACCACGCGGGCTGCTGTGGCCAGCCGGGTGGTGGATTGAACCTTGGGGCCATGGAACCAATTCCTTTCACGCGGGCTCGGGGAAGCCGACTGGTATGACGATCGAGCGCCGCGTCAGCTGCCTGGTCACCACCGGAGCAGGACGCGACTGGCGTCATGGCGGTGCCGAAGGCTGGGCGGGGGTGATCCCAGACAGGAGGTGAGCAGCACGCGCGCTCCTACCAGAGCAAAGCGAGCAAATGCCTCCTGCAGCGCTCGTCGCTCAGTTACGCCTCAACTGGCCGATACGGAGCGGAATCGCAATTGACTCGTTACACGCGGAACGTGGCCATCCAAGAAGGCCGACGACCATAAACGGGGGGGCCAGTCAGTTCCCCTAGCGCCGCCGGAGCCGTCCGCCCAGCTCGTTGGCGCAGGAGGTCCGCAGGCTTGCGAAGCTGGCGGTCCAGGTGGGGATCAGCGGCCTCGATGGCAAGCAGGCTACGGAGCCGGGTGACCGCATCGCGATCTGGCCCGGCGGCGAGCCGCTGTTGCCAGTAGCGCGCGATCTCGGCGTGGTTGAACGTGGCGCCACCAGCCGTCCCGGCGAGGGCGCCAACAAGCTGGGCGAGCACCTCGGCGAGCTGAATGGCTGTCTGCCTCACCGACAAGTGGCGCGGTCATGACCGTAGCGCGAACGCTTGGTGGCCCGCCGGTCGAGCGTGGCTGATCGCGTCGGCTGGATGCGCCGGCCGCTGCGGCTGCTGCCGCACGTCGTTCGCCCCCTCGGTTGCCTGCCACCTGCTGCCCTGCTGGTACTGATCAACCAGACGGGCGACCCTCCCGGGCCCCCGCCAACAACCGCAACAGGCTGAAGCTGGGGTTATGTGCAACTCCAGCGCCCGACACCTGCCGAACTGGTGCCTGCCGGATCGAACGCTAACCCCAGACTGGTAGTTCTCCTCATGCCTCCCGTGCTGGGCAAACCAGCTACGATGACAGCCTTCCGCGGCAGCGTACAGCCGGGCTTATTGCTCAACGAGGTGGTGGGCAACATGCCAGAACGCAACCGAAACCGAGGCGGCTACCTGACGGCCCAGGAGGTGGCCGTGATCTTCCACGTCGGGCCGAAGACTGTTGCCCGCTGGGCCAAGCAGGGCAAGCTGCCGTTCATGCGCACCCTGGGAGGCCATCGGCGCTACCCGGCCGAGGTGATCCAGGCGCTGGCCAGGGAGCTGGAGACAGAAGGGGAGTTTCCAACGGCGACAGCGTGACTTTTAACCTTTTAACCTTCTGACCAGATCGGCTTGGCCCCCCCGGCCCGGTCCTCCTCTTCCAGGCTCCGGGGGGCGTCGATGCGGACTTCCTGGCGGCCTGGGGGCCGACCCGCGATGCCCTGCGCAGCCGACCTGGCTATCTAGGGACGCGGTTGCACCAGGGCCTGGCCGAAGCAGCGGACTTCCGCTCGTCAACATCGCCTCCTGGGAGAGCCCGCAGGCGTTCGCGCTGGCGCTGGCTGACCCGGGCTTCCGGAAGGCCGCTGCCGGCATCCACTACCCGGCGCATCCGTCCCTCTACCGAGTTGTCCGCCAGTAGCACCGGCTAGCCTGTCAATCTCATCCTCATCGCGGACTGGTGCGTCAGAGCCCTGCCGCACTACTGGCGGTCGCGCTGATGATACTTGGCTAGTAGCGAGATCTTCGCGGTGAGTCGTGCTGTTCGCGGCGTTAGAGGGGTTGTATCTCTGGTCTGGTTCGTGCCGCGGGAGCGAACCTACAACTGTCCAACTCGGTCCTCGCTCGGAGCGGATCGACGGTTGCGGGGGGCCGTCGTGGGAGCGCCGCCAGCAGCGTGGGAACGCCAACCGGCGCGGTGGGGGTGGTTCTTGCGGTCCTTGCCGACGTGAATCTTATGTTTGCCGATCTTGCCCCTATGGCTGGCTGGGCTGATGGGCGCTGGGCGAACTGCCGCGAGCGGTTTGTGTTGCGCTCAATTAAGCGGATTGACGCGGTTATCTGGAGCGGGCGTGGTGATCGTAGAACTTTGCACCCAACTTTGCACCCGCCGGGTGCAAAGTTGGGTGCACAAAGAGGCGATAAGCCGGTCATAACGGCGGCGTTTGTACCTTTTGAGGTACCCATTTTGTCTTGTTCGGGACTTCTACCGGGTCAAGTGGACTCCTCCCTACTTGGGAGACAACCAGCTGGGCTCCCGCCATGGCCGCTGACCTGCGGTTTCACTGCGAAGCCCACTGATCTGGTGAGGAATGAGGCGACCGCTCGTCGGTAGCCTCGCGGCCTGGTGCCTGCCTTGCTTCAGGGCCGCTGAGCTGCAGGTTTGCTTTGGGAGTGGAGGTGAGGGGATTTGAACCCCTGGCTTCCTCCGTGCGAGCCAAGAAACCCCCCGAACCAGGACAGGTCGCCTACCTGCGCAAACCGTGATCCGGGCAGCTCAGCGGCCATGTTTCGGGTGCCGCTGGGTTCGCTGTAGGCCGCTGAGTTCGCTTCGCGGGTGCAAAGTTGTGCTTCTGCCAAGTATCCACCAGTCGACTCCTCCCGCCGGCGTCAACGCGAGCCGTTCACAAAGCGTCACAGGGAAATTGGCTTTCCGGCGATGAGAGGTTCGAGTCCCCTTGGGCCCACAACAGATCATGAACACGGCCGCTGACCTGGGCTGTTGGCGTTCGGGTCGTCGGGGTGTTTGGGACAGCATAAGAACCTCTGTTCATGAACTGTTGCTGGGCTGGACTGCCTCCAGCCTGGCGGCGTTCCCGGAGTCTGTTGGTCCGACGGGAGCTATCCGACGGTTTGGCTGTCGGGGTACAGTACCGCTCCAGCGTCACAACCAGGACGAGCCAGCACGCCAACACCTTGGGGGCCTCGATGCTGACGCTCCGCCTTACCCAAACCGCCGAAGGTCCCAACCGTCACCGGGTCCAGCTGGATCTGGAAGGCGACGGCGCTCCGGTGGCGGCGACTTCCGAGTTCGATTTCGTCTTGGCGGATCAGGACCGCGAGGATCTGCGCTGGTATCTGGAGGACTACCTCGAATACCCCGTCGACCCGGCCCCGACCATTGCCGCCCGGGTCGAGCGGCGTCTCGCCGAGGTGGGGGTTGAGCTGTTCCGCGGCGTGTTCGCCAGCGACGATGCGCGGGATCTGTGCGCCACCATCCGTGACCGCCTTGCCGACATCCGGGTAGAGGTGGGCAGCCAGGTGGAGGCCGCTGCGGTGCTGCCCTGGGAGCTGCTCCGCGATCCTCGCACCGATGTGGCGGTGGCGTTGCGGGCGGGCGCGTTCGTGCGGGTCCAGCGCCACGCCGCCCAGCGGCCCCAGCTCCCCCCGGTCACTGGCGACACCATTCGGGTGCTGCTGGTGATCTGTCGGCCTGCCGGCGATGTCGATGTGCCGTTCCAGTCGGTCGCCAGCCACCTGGTCCGCCTGAGCGCCGAGGCGCGCGAGCTCCTCCAACTGGATGTGTTGCGCCCGCCGACGTTCCGCCAGCTCGACAAGGTGTTGAGGGACGCCAACGCCCGTGGTGAGCCTTACCACGTGGTCCACTTTGACGGCCACGGCACCTGGGCCGACGTGTCCAAAGTCGGCGCGGGAGGGGCGGCAGGCGGGTTCAGCCCGCTGCGCTATTCGTTGGTGTCCCCAGCCCGGAAAGGCCATCACGGCTATTTGGTCTTCGAGGATCCCGCCACCAAGGAGAACGTGCAGCTAGTCGACGGCCCGGCACTGGGGCGGCTGCTGGTGGAGGCCGGCGTGCCGATCCTGGTGCTCAACGCCTGCCGTTCCGCCCACACCGACACCGCCCTGGTCATCACCCCGCAGGACGCCTCCGGCCAGGCGCGCGGCCAGGCAGCCGACGTCCACGCCCACGTGCGCGCCTACGGTTCGCTGGCTCAGGAGGTCGTCGATGCCGGTGTCGCCGGGGTGGTGGCGATGCGCTACAACGTCTATGTCGTGACCGCCGCCCAGTTCGTCGGCGACTTGTACGCGGCGCTGCTTTCGGGCCAGCCGCTGGGGGAGGCGGTC
>Ga0137385_10005600_pt1 | contig 11038 bp, 10 predicted proteins | sample SagtaG_FD_104921 | JGI IMG/M metagenome (GOLD analysis project Ga0137385, IMG submission 104921) | Vadose zone soil microbial communities from Sagehorn Ranch, Mendocino, California, USA - Sage2_R_80_16 metaG | ecosystem: Environmental > Terrestrial > Soil > Vadose zone | place: USA: California...
AGCCACGGTCCATCCAGTACCTGGTCAGCGCGAGCAGCGCGTCCTGCATCGTCAACACAACTGTCGAGTCTATCGACGCGCCACGACGCCCCTGAGGAACGCCGCCTGACCGACATGCTGCAGGTCGTCGTTGACCACGCTGACCAGCCGAACGCCCAGCGTCACCGGCGGATCCCAGCGCTCGTCCACGATCCGGCTCAGGTCGGCGTCCTTGAGGTCGCGCACGTACCGGATGGTCTGCTGGTGCACGGCGTCGTAGTAGTCGATCAACAGCGTCGCCGGCGTGCCGCCGAGTTCGGCGACCTCGTCCGCGTCGTGGCCGTACCCCACGTCGGCCGCGTCGAACGGCAGCCCGTAGCGTTCGCGCCAGCCATCGGCCGTCCAGGCCTGCTCGTGTCCGGCGACGTCGGCCACGTGGTCGTCCTGGACCCGGGCCAGATGCCAGACCAGCCAGGCGATCGAGTTGGCCGCCGGATCGGCCCGGTACGCCAACTGATCCTGGGTCAGGCCGTCCACGGCGGCGTGCACCGATTCCCGAACCCGCCCGAAAGCGTCGACAAACACATCCGCGACACTCATTCGCACTGTTTCCTTTCGCGTGTAGACCAAGAGCTTCCCACCGCGCTGCGCCATCCGGACCACCGGTCTACCGCGGCTTGGCGCCTTTCCCGTAAGTGGCCGACAGATCACTACAATTCGCCCGGCCGTGCACATCGGGTGTACTGACACCACCGAGGACTGACCGCACATGGACTCCGCATCCGGCAACAGATTCGGCAGCGCGGCACCGGCCTACCACCGACTCCGGCCGACACCCCCACCGGCCGCGGTCGACTGGCTGACCGCGACGACCCCGATCGCTACTGCCGTCGAAGTCGGCGCCGGCACCGGTCTGTTCACCGCGCCGCTGGCGCAGCGGGTGCCGACGGTGTTCGCCGTCGAGCCGGACGCCCAGATGCGGGTCCGGCTGGCCGCCCACTGCCCCGGTGTCACGGTGTTGGACGGCACCGCGGAACGCATCCCGCTCGGCGACGCCTCGGTGGACGCCGTGTTCTGCCACTCGGCGTGGCACTGGGTCGACCCGGATTCGGCGTTTCCGGAGATCGCCAGGGTGCTCGTGGCCGGCGGACTGCTGGGCGTGGCGTGGACCATGCCCGACCGCCGGGTCGGCTGGCGGGCCAAGCTCGACGAGATCGCCGGCATCCACGGCCGTTCGGGCCGAGGACCCGGCCGGTTCGAGGTGCCGCCGACGGCCGGCTTCGACCAGCCAGCTGAGTTCTCGCAGTCGTGGACGTCGCGGATGACCACCGAGGATCTGGTGCTGTCGCTGGCCACCTACGACCACGTGCTCGGACTGTCCGAGATGGACCGTGGCGCCATGCTGGACGACGCCCGCACGTATCTCAACGGCAACCCGGCCACGTCCCGCGGCACCATCGACGTCCCGTTCCGCACGGTCTGCTTCCGCACCCACCATCACTGACGGAAACGGTGCCATCGGCGTCCGATGAGTGATCGTCCGGCCACAATCACCACGCCGTCCCGCCGAACAGGGAGTGTGACGTGACCACAACCGCCAGCACCGGGCGGACCACCACCGCCGACGTGGGCCTGCTCATCCTGCGCGCCGCGCCCGGCCTGGTCGTGGCGGTGCGCGGGACGAACGAACTGCTCGGCTGGTTCGGCGGGAACAAGTTCGCGGCCGACGTCAGCTACTACGCGTCGCTGGGCTACTCGCCTGCCAAGCTGTGGGCGATCGTGTCCGGTGTCACCGAGATCGGCGGCGGCCTGCTGCTGACGCTCGGCCTGCTGACACCGCTGGCCACGGCGGCGGTCATCGGCGTCATGCTCAACGCCGTTGTCGCAGGCCAGATCCCGTACGGCTTCCTGCGCAGCGGCGGCGACCTCGTGGCGGCCGTCGGCCTTGCCGCGATCGGCATCGCGTTCACCGGCCCCGGCACGGCCTCCTTCGACCGCTACCGCTCGTGGCTGCCGGGAAAACTGAACTCGACCGTATTCAGCCTGGTCCTCGGACTCGGACTCGGCGCGGTCGTGCTCATCATCCGAGCCGCCAGGTGACCCGGGAGTAAGGTCTGGCTGGAGGGAGCCAGCCGACCACGCGTGCGGTATCCGCATGCCACGACCCGGGAGACCGACCCTGTGAGTGCCGAGACCTTCTACGGGGCCGACGACCTGACGCATCTGGAAGGCCTGGAGGCCGTCCGGAAACGGCCCGGCATGTACATCGGGTCGACCGACAGCCGGGGGATCAACCACCTGTTCACCGAGATCGTGGACAACGCCACCGACGAGGGCATCGCGGGCCACGCGACCAGGGTCGTGGTCACCCTGCACGCCGACGGCAGCATCCAGGTGGACGACGACGGCCGCGGCATTCCGACCGGTGTGCACGCCAAGTCGGGACTGTCCGGCGTCGAACTCGTGCTCACCCGGCTGCACGCCGGCGGCAAGTTCGGCGGCTCCGGGTACAAGACGTCCGGTGGCCTGCACGGGGTCGGCGCTTCGGCCGTGAACGCGCTGTCCGTGCGGTTCGACGTGACCGTGAAGCTCGATGGCAAGATCCACCAGATGTCGTTCGCGCACGGCGTACCGGGCGAGTTCGACGCCGTCGGCCCCAAGGCGAAGTTCACCCAGCGGTCCGGCCTGCGGGTGACCGGCAAGATGAAGCGCGGCGAGTCCAGCGGCACGTCGATCCGGTACTGGTACGACCCGCGCTACTTCGACCCCGGCTCGGCGCTGAACCGCGATGCCGTACGGAACAAGCTGCGCAACACGGCGTTCCTCGTGCCCGGCGTCACGTACCTGCTGCGGGACGCGACCGAGGGCGCGATCGCCGACGAGACGTTCCACTACCCCAACGGCCTGTCCGACATGGTCGACTTTCTTTCGCCGGACAGCGAGAAACCGGTCACCGCAACGCTGATGGCCATCGGCACCGGCACGTACCTGGAGAACGCCGCCGACGAGAACGGCGTCATGCGGTCCAAAGTGGAGCGTCACGCCGAGGTCGAGGTGGCGTTCCGCTGGGGCACCGGCTACGACCGCACCGTCGAATGCTTCACCAACACGATCCACAACGTGCACGGCGGCACCCACCGCAAGGGCTTCGACCGCGCCGCGGTGAAGGCGATGCAGGAGGCGATCACGCGCAGTCGTGGCCTGCTGAAGCCGAAGGAGGACCCCCCGACCCTCGATGACGTGCTGGAAGGCATGACCGCCGTCATCCACGTGCGGATCCCGGAGCCGCAGTTCACGTCGCAGACCAAGGACGAGCTCTCGACCGCCGGGATCACCAAGGTCATCCAGGCCGTGGTCGAACAGCACATCAAGGCATGGACCGAGGACCGCCGGACCAAGACCGAGGCCAAGGTCGTGCTGCAGAAGGTCGTGGACGCGGCCCGCGTGCGGCTGGCCCAGAAGCAGCAGAAGGACGCGGCGCGCCGCAAGACCGCGCTGGAAGGCGCGGCCATGCCGGCGAAACTGGTCGACTGCCGCACCACCGGCGTATCCCGCAGCGAGCTGTTCCTCGTGGAAGGCGACAGCGCCCTCGGCTCAGCGAGAATGGCGCGGGTGTCGGAGTATCAGGCGCTGCTTCCGTTGCGTGGCAAGATACTCAATGTGCAGAAGGCCAGTATCGCCGACACCCTGCGTAATGCGGAGATCGCGTCCATCGTGCAGGTGCTCGGTGCCGGCACCGGGCGCACGTTCGACCTGCCGGCGATGCGCTACGGCCGCGTGATTCTGATGGCCGACGCCGACGTCGACGGCTCTCACATCCGGACGTTGCTGATCACGTTGTTCGCCAAGTACATGCGGCCGGTCATCGAGGACGGCCGGCTGTATTCCGCGATGCCACCGTTGCACAAGGTCGTCACGAAGGGTCGCAACACCGAGACCCATTTCACGTTCACCCAGCGGGAAATGGAACAGACCGTGGCCCGACTGGAGAAGGCCGGCAAGCAGATCATCAAGCCGGTCCCCCGGTTCAAGGGCCTCGGCGAGATGGACGCCGACGAACTGTGGGACACCACGATGAACCCGGCCACCCGGTCCGTCCGCAGGATCACGATGGACGACGCGCTCGCGGCCGACGAGGCACTCGAACTGTTGATGGGCGAGAAGGTCGAACCGAGGCGCAACTGGCTGGTCGAGGCGGCGGCGCGGGTGGACACCGAAGCAATCGACATCTGATTTCGGGTTTGGTTTGAGGGAGAACAATGGCACGCCGTAAGACCCCGAGCACCAAGGTCGATCCGTCCGCGTTCGACAACGCGGGTGCGACCGTGATCGACAACCCGATCCGCACCGAGATCGAGGATTCGTACCTGGAGTACGCCTATTCGGTCATCCATTCCCGCGCCCTGCCCGACGCCAGGGACGGCCTCAAGCCGGTGCACCGCCGAATCCTGTACTCCATGCACGAGCAGGGTTATCGCCCGACGCACGCCTACGTGAAGTCCTCCCGCGTCGTCGGCGATGTGATGGGCAAGTACCATCCACACGGTGACTTGGCCATTTATGACGCGATGGTTCGCCTCGCGCAGGATTTCTCGCTGAACGCGCCACTGGTCGACGGGCATGGTAATTTTGGATCGCCCGACGATGGACCGGCCGCGAGCCGTTATACTGAAGCAAGATTGTCCAACGAGGCCATGCTGTTGGTCGGTGAGCTCGGTGAGGACACCGTCGATTTCCGGCCAACCTATGACGGCTCCGAATTCGAGCCGATAGTGCTGCCGGCGGCTTTCCCGAATCTGTTGGTGAATGGCACGTCCGGTATCGCGGTCGGTATGGCCACGAACATGATTCCGCACAATCTCGGTGAGGTGATCGCCGCCGCGCGGTGGTTGATCACGCATCCGGACGCGTCGCTGGACGACCTGATGGCGCGCGTGCCCGGTCCGGATCTGCCCACCGGCGGGCTGTTGCTGGGCCTGGACGAGGTGCGCAAGGCGTACGAGACCGGCCGTGGTGTGGTGCGGATGCGGGCCATGGTCGAGACCGGACCGCTGGAGGGCAGCCGTGGCCGGCAGGCGATCACGGTGACGGAACTGCCCTACGGCGTCGGGCCGGAGAAGATCATCGAGAAGATCACCGACGAGGTCACCAAGTCCAAGCGGCTGACCGGCATCGCCGACGTGAAGGACCTGACCGACCGGGAGAACGGCACCCGGCTGGTGATCGAGTGCAAGGTCGGCGTGAACCCGCAGGCGTTGCTGGCCGACCTGTACCGGCTGACCCCGATGGAGCAGTCGTTCGGCATCAACAACCTGGTGCTGGTCGACGGCCAGCCGCGCACGCTGGGGCTCAAGGCGTTGCTCGAGGTGTTCCTGGCGCACCGGTACGAGGTGGTCACCCGGCGCACCCGGTATCGCCGCCGCAAGCGCGAGGAACGGTTGCACCTGGTCGAGGGCCTGCTGAAGGCGTTGCTGGACATCGACAAGGTGATCAAGCTGATCCGCAACAGCGAGAACGCGCAGGCCGCGAAGGACGGCCTGATGAAGCAGTTCAAGCTGTCCGAGATCCAGGCCACCTACATCCTGGACACGCCGCTGCGCCGCCTGACCCGGTACGACAAGATCGAACTGGAGTCGGAGCAGGACCGGCTGCGCAGCGAGATCGCCGAGCTGTCCAAGATCCTGGACGACGACAAGATCCTCAAGAAGCTCGTGTCCGACGAGTTGGCCAAGGTCGCGAAGGACCTGGCCGGCGAGCGGCGCACGTCGCTGATCGACGGTGACCTCAAGGAGGTGCTGGCCGCGTCGAAACCGGCCGGGCCACTGGAGGTCGCGGACGATCCGTGCCAGGTGATCCTGTCGGCCACCGGCCTGGTCGCCCGGACGGCGGCCGAGTCGGAGGAATCGTCCGAGGCTCGCCGCCGCAACGGCCGCACCCGGCACGACGCCATCGCGGCCGTCGTGCACTCCACGGCGCGCGGTCAGATCCTGTTGGTCACCAACGAAGGCCGGGCCGTGAAGACGGATGTCCTGCCGCTGCCGGTGTTGCCGCAACACGCGGGCACGGTGTCGTTGAGCGGCGGCATGGCCGCGAGTGAGCTGGCGTCGTTGCATCCCGGCGAGAAGGTCATCGCGATCGCACCGCTGTCGGAGAACACGGATTCGCCCGGCCTCGCGCTGGGCACGCGGCAGGGCGTGGTGAAGGTGTGCGCGCCGGAATGGCCGGTCCGCTCGGACGAGTTCGAGGTGATCACCCTCAAGGAGGGCGACGCGGTCATCGGCGCGACGTGGCTGACCGACGGCACGGAGACGCTGGCGTTCGTGACGTCGGACGCGTCCCTGTTGCGCTACCAGGCATCCATGGTCCGGCCGCAGGGCCTGAAGGGCGGCGGCATGGCCGGCATCAACCTGTCCGCCGACGCCGACGTGGTCTTCTTCGGCGCGATCCGCACCGACGATGAGGAACACGGCGAGCCGATGGTGGTGACGTCCACGGGTGTCAGCGTCAAGGTGACCCCGTTCGCCGAGTACCCGGCGAAGGGCCGGGCGACCGGCGGCGTGCGCGCACAACGTTTCCTGAAGGGCGAACACCAGTTGCGCCTGGCATGGATCGGCCCGCGACCGGCCGGTGCCAACGACAACGGCCAGGCGGTGGAACTGCCCGAAGTGGACACTCGTCGCGACGGTTCCGGTGCGGCGCATCCAGGTCCGGACCTGGTCGGCCACCTAATCGAGCGGTCCTGACAGCGCCGCGCGTACAGCGGCCAGGACGGTGTCGCGGTCGGTACCCAATGCGCGTACCCGCGCCACGTACTCCTTGGTCAACGCGGTCACCTGATCGGCCGGCGGATCCGCCGGTGGGGCACCCACCACGGTTCCCCGCCGGCGGGCCGTGTGCAGCACGCCGTCGGCTTCCAGTTCGCGATACGCCCTGGCCACGGTGCCGGCGGCCAGCCCGAGATCCATGGCGAGCTGGCGGATGGTCGGCAGTCGGGCACCAATCGGTAAGTGACCACCGGCGATCAACACGCTGAGTTGATCACGGATCTGCCGCCACGGCGCCACCCCGGTGGACACATCGATGACGAGCCGCGGCGTCATGCCCGACGTGGCCCGCTGATCACGGCGCCCCAGCCGATCAACGTGGCCACGGTGATCACGGACACGCCAGCCGTCCATACCCTTGCGGCAGCCGGCTCGATATGGAATCGAGTTCCAGCGGCATCGATGAGTAGCCCCGCCAAGAGAATTCCGGCTCCTACCGCACTTCGGGCAGTGCGCGTCCGCAGCGCGGCATCCACGTCGTCGTTGATGCCGGCCGGTCTTGTCATGGCGAGCCAAGCAATTCCGTACACCACAAGGGAAGTCACCAACGTCAGCGCGATCAGGTACCAACCGCCTGGCCACGGTTGAGCAACAACAGCGAGCGTTATAGCCGCCGCGGCCAATGCCAGATGCAATCCGACAGCCCATCGAGGTACCAGCCAGTCGCGCCGCACGAGGCTCGCCACGCGCACCGGCTCTCGCCTCGGACGGACTGTGGCTATGACCTCGGCCAGCAGCCACGCCACCAGCAACGAGCCGAGCAGGTGGTAGGAGCCCAGGTCACTGGTCGGTCCGAGGATTGTGGGCATGGCTCGGGCCGTTAGTGGTGCCAGGAACATCAGTGGCACGACCAGTAGGCGGCGTTCCCGTAGGTGCCGGACCACGAGTCTGATCTGGTCTGCGGTTGGGTTGGTGATGTTGCCCCAGCGGCGTAGCACGCGGCGGCCTGAGCCGGTCATTGGCCAGGTCAGGAGCATGAGCACCAAGCCGCATGCTGGGTACAGGTACAGCGCCGAGGCGTTCAGCATGTCGCCCCCCTTTGTACCATAAGCTTAGCACAAAGAGGGCGTGGCGAGGACCGGGCGACAGGAGCAGACTCACTGTTCATGTCGGCAACCCGCACCGTGCCACCATTCCGGGCCGATCACGTTGGCAGCCTCCTGCGGCCCTCCCACCTCCTACAGGCTCGGCAGCAACACGCCGACCACGTGATCAACGACGCCCAACTCCACGAGATCGAAGACGAAGCGATCCGCTCGGTGATCCGCACACAGGCGGACATCGGGCTACGCACAGCCACCGACGGCGAGTTCCGACGCGCCTCCTGGCACATGGACTTCATCTATCAACTTGGCGGCGTCACTCGAGCCGCTGACACCATGGAGGTGCAATTCCGCAACGCGGAAGGAACCATCTCCTTCACACCGGCCGCACTCCGAGTGAGCGAGCGGATCCGGCTGAACAAGACGATCTTCGCCGATGCCTTCACGTTCCTCAGCCAGCACACATCCAGCGACCAGACGGCGAAGTTGACCATCCCGTCACCCAGCATGGTCCACTACCGGGGCGGGCAGGCCGCGATCGACCGGTCCGTCTATCCCGACCTGGATGAATTCTGGGCGGACCTGTCCGCCGCCTACGCCGATGAGATCCGGCGGATCTCCGAACTGGGCTGCACCTACCTGCAACTGGACGACACCAGCCTCGCCTACCTCAACGACCCACAGCAGCGCGCCATGATCGCCGACCGGGGTGACGACGCGGAACACCAGCACGAGCGCTACATCCGCCAGATCAACGCCGCCATCGCGGACCGGCCGGCGGGGCTGCGCGTCACCACCCACATGTGTCGGGGCAACTTTCGGTCGTCGTGGGTGGCCGAGGGTGGGTACGACTTCGTGGCCGAGCAGTTGTTCGGCGAACTGGCCGTGGACGGGTTCTTCCTGGAGTTCGACGATGCCCGGTCGGGGTCCTTCGAGCCGCTGCGGTTCGTGCCCGAGGGGAAGATGGTGGTGTTGGGGCTGGTCACCACGAAACGTGGCGTGTTGGAGAGCAAGGACGAACTGAAACGACGCATCGACGAGGCCGCCCGGTACGTGCCGCTCGACCAACTCTGCCTGTCACCGCAGTGCGGGTTCTCGTCCACGGTGGAGGGCAACACGCTGAGCTTCGACGAGCAGGTCGCCAAGCTGCAGCTGATCGTGGACACTGCCGCTGAGGTATGGAACTAGTGATCGAGGGGAGCCATGGCCACGAAGTCCGGGGGCTCCCCCGTCCTGCGCCTGCTCACGGCGGCGGGGCTCGGCGTCAGCGCCTACGTGCACATCCATCTTGCCAGCAAGTACAACGGCGGGAGCGGGCTGAGCCAGGGGCTGCTGTTTCGGATCGAGGGCGGTGTCGCGATTCTGTTGGCGCTGATCGTGCTCGCGTCCGGCAGTCGCTTTCTGCACTTCCTCGCGTTCCTGGTCGCGGCTAGCGCGCTGGGCGCGGTGCTGCTCTACAGCTACACCAACGTCGGCCGGCTCGGGCCGTTGCCCGACATGCACGACCCGGCCTGGTTTCCGCAGAAGGCGCTGAGTGCGGCCGCCGAGGCCGTCGCGACGCTGGCGTCGGCGGCCCTCGTGGTCCGGTCACGTAGCGGTGGCGGCGGCGCGAAGACGCCGAAGAGACGATTCAGGCAGTCTGCCGCTTAGCGAACCGGTCGGTCGCGGCGACGAGCGTGTCGACCATGCTAGCGGTGCGGGTCTCGTGGCCTGCGTCGGCCAACAGGATCAGCTCGCTGCCCGGCCAGGCGTGTGCCAGTTCCCACGGCGTGCCGATCAGGTTGCCAAGGTCGAGGCTGCCCTCCACGAGGATGCCGGGGATGTCGGCCAGCCGATGGGCCTCGCGCAGTACGACACCTTCCGCCAGCCAGGAACCCGTGCGGAAGTAGTGGGTCACGATGCGGGTGAACGCCATCCGGTAGTCGGGGTCGGCGAACCGGGCATGGCCGGTGGACACCGGGATGATCGCGTCCTCCCAGGCGCACCATTCGCTCGCGGCCTTCGCCCTGACCACGGGATCCGGGTCGAACAGCAGCTTGTGGTAGGCGTCGGCCAGGTCGCCGTCGCGGTCGGGCTCGGGGACCCCGTCGCGGAATCGGGCCCAGGCATCGGGAAACAGCGGCGCGAGGCCACGGATGAGCAGGTCCGTCTCGCTGCGCCGGCCGGTGGCGATGCCCATCAGCACCATCTCACTGACCCGGTCGGGATGGCGCTCGGCGTAGGACAGGCCCAGGACCGACCCCCACGAGCCGCCGAAGATCAGCCACCGGTCGATGCGCAGGTGCTCGCGCAGTGTTTCCAGGTCGCCCAGCAGGTGCTCGGTGGTGTTCGAACTCAGGTCGGTCGTGGGGTGGCTCGCGTGTGGCGTGCTGCGGCCGCACTGGCGCTGGTCGAACAGCACGATCCGGTAGGCGGCCGGGTCGAAGTAGCGCCGCAGGTTCGTCGAGCAGCCGGCGCCGGGGCCGCCGTGCAGCACGACGGCGGGCTTGCCGTCCGGATTGCCGCAGGTCTCCCAGTACAGCCGGTTGCCATCGCCGACGTCGAGCATGCCGTGGTCGTACGGCTCGATCTCCGGGTAGTGCCCCGCCATGTCAGTCCCATCGCCCGTTGATGTAACAGCACTAATACAACAGCGCTGTTACAGTATCAGAGCGGTAAGCCGGTGAACGTGGCCATCAGGTCGACAGCGTGGTCGAAGAACTCCTCCGCGGGATCGACGCTGCCGACGAACTGGCCGAACAGCTCGAAGCTGATCATGCCGAACAGCTGTGACCAGGCGATCAGGGCCCGACTCAGCACGGGGCCTGGCAGTTCGGGCGCGATCGTGTCGGCCAGCTGTGCCGTCTGCCGCGCCAGGACCGCGCCGGTGACACCGGGGTCGGGCCGGGCCAGAACGCCGGTGACCGACGCGTCGCGGAGGACGCCGACCAGGGCAAGCGGCACACGAGCAGCCTGCACCACGGTGTCCTGCGGCGCTCGGTAGCCGGGCACCGGCGAGCCGTAGATGAGGGCGTATTCGTGCGGGTTGGCCAGTGCCCACTGCCGGACCGCACGGCAGATGTCGCGCCAGCGTCGGCGCAGGTTGGTGCGCGCGACGATCGCGTCCGCGGCTTCCGCCGCGTCGCCGAGCGCCTGGTAGGCGTCGATGATCAACGCGGTCAGCAGGTCGTCCCGGCTGGGGAAATACCGGTA
>Ga0137385_10005608_pt1 | contig 11032 bp, 14 predicted proteins | sample SagtaG_FD_104921 | JGI IMG/M metagenome (GOLD analysis project Ga0137385, IMG submission 104921) | Vadose zone soil microbial communities from Sagehorn Ranch, Mendocino, California, USA - Sage2_R_80_16 metaG | ecosystem: Environmental > Terrestrial > Soil > Vadose zone | place: USA: California...
TCACACAGAGATTATTGACCCGTTTCTCCGAATGGATGGGCGAATCCACCCAAGATTCTCAGCAGACACCAAAAGAAGACTGCGCTCACGGGATACCAGATCCCGAGCGCTGACAGGCACGATACGGTTTAATATCCGTGACTGGGTCCGCACCAGTGCCTGCGAGGGTCCATGTCGGCGGGGGTTCTGCCGCTGGGAGACTCGGAAGAGTTTGTCCGGTCCGCATCGTTGGCAGCGGAGAACGAGAAAAGTATGTAGGTCCCGAGTGTATGGTTCACAACAGCCGGGGCTAGCACGATACCTAGAAACAGGCGGAGTATGTAGAAACTGGGGCCCGCATTGGATGCAGAGTTAGTCGCAGATGTGGTCGCATCCCCGCCTTGGCGCATCGATTGTCTTTTGTTCTGGAACCTAAAAGAATGGCCGATGGAATCAGAGATAATAACTAGGATGTCGACAAAATGGATAGGCCAACCAAATTTGCACACTCCGTGCAGACATATCCAGCTCCTTCACTAGGGCAGCACACTCTTCTGTGTATGGGAATGCGGTACGAGCATAGGCGGCATGAAATACTTCTAATTGACGGGCATCTGCACGCTTGCGTTTCTTCTGAATTGTTCGCACCGCAGGGTCAGGATGTGGCTCATAGTCCATACCGTCTAGTTCTTGACTCTGAGGCACTAGCTCGAAACTCGAAACTCTAGTCTTTATAGGGAAGGTGACTGTGGAAGAGCGGGGTACAAGCTAAAAAACATACTATACTATCTCGGAGCAATCAACGCGACAGAAAAAGCAAAGCAAATATAAAACTATCATCACATTTGCCCAAGGACATATCATCGGCATTGGGTTCTTCGTCTCCTTTCAATGTGGCCTCAGACGACGTTGGCCATTTCGAGCGTTATGATGACTTGGAATTGACCAGATGGTCCCGGTTCCAGGTGGATCGTGCTCACATATGCGTCGGGGTTGTTGAGGTAGTGGCCCGCGAGACGCCTCCGACTCTCTGCAATCGACGCATCGAGTGTCGGAGCCCGGGGAAATCCCGTGTTGGGAGGGCCTGCTCTCTCTTGGACCGGTGCATAGTTATCTTGGATCCTCTATGTCAAGACCTCAGCAATCCGTATGTGGGGGAGAATATTAGCGCGCACAGCAGTTTGCGGAGGGACGAACTGTCCCCATGCACGGTTAGGTACGATCATAACAGTTTCAGCATGATTGTCGACATTCTGATCCTGGTTCGGATATGGAGCAGTGGTGTTCTTTCAAGAGAAGACACGATTAGCTGTGGGGATGGTATCGTCATCATAAGGGCTACTTACGCCGAAATGCCTTGGATCCTGTTGTTCAACGGGGTACCAAGTCGGTGGACGAACTTGAGTACGCCGCAGATCAGAACACCGCATACAGGAACAATTCTGGAACGTAGGATCTTCGCCTTGTTGGTACGTAGGCATATTTGGTTGGAAAGAAAGAACGAACCATTATAAGAATCGCCACCAGGGAAAGGCAGGAGCCGCCGAGGGTCAGCCGTGCTAGAGGAAGTTGAGGCTCTGTTGTAAGAGTCGTACGCCTGACCGCTATGGTACCTCGCGTCGGGAGGCTGCTGGTACGAATGATAACCAGCCCGAGCGTATCCGGCTTGCGTTTGCTGCTGAGCAGACGAGTCTTCGCATTGAGAATCAGGACAGTGAGTGAGAGTTCAACGACGGTCAAAACACGCACGATATTGTTGCTCGTGTGATACTGGAGTAGAACGCTGCTGAGCATATGGGCTTGAATAGTCTCCGGACACTGTGTCGAGAGTTGGGTTCACATGTGTTGAAGTGACATTAAATAACGGACCTGGGGAGTCAGAGGTTGGGAAAGCTATAGTGAGTGGGGGTAATATAGTCCTACCTTGTTCCAAGAACGAACCACTGTGAGAAGCGCCGCCAGTGAGGCTCGGTCTCAACGACCTCCCGTGATTATTGTAATTGCGGTGGGACATGGGTAGCTATTACAGAAGAAGGCAAAGAGAGAATAATAACGCTGTGTGATGGGGCACTCTCAACCCAGCACGAGAGATTAAGTACCCCAGAATACGCGGAGTGTTAAGTTATACTACCGTGAACGGGTGAGGCTGTGGAGATCTCGCCTCGAGGCTGAGTGTGCAGCGCATACGTGATCAAGGGTTCAGCATGTTGCCAGTGATGGGTCGTGAGCGCGCTTAAGCCGGAGCAGCACCGAACAGCGAATAGAGAGGATCCTCCTTTACGTGTGGTCAACAGCATTAGCACCCAAGACTCTTCTCATTACCGTAGCTGCGAGGGAGAATGTACACCACTCTACCACTGAAGGTATCCTGGAAATTATACTACTAGCTCGCGGATGACGATATCCTCTAAACTTGTTGTGTGAATATGCACTGATCAGTCACGGTATGGAGCGAACACGACCATAAGAAAACTATTTCCGAGTCCTTACCCGTCCCTACCTGAATCGTTTGGCACATGGAAAAGTGCGCGGGGATGCCGCTCAATACCGAGCGCCCAGCGTTTTACGGTACAGATCAACGTGATGCCTAAAAAAGATCAGAACATCGCAAATTGATTACTGTAAGAGAGGAAGGTAGTGTAGTACTCGTGCTTCCGATCAAAGAAGACACCTTTCGACTAGACCTCGTGATCATGTATCACGGCATTTGCCGAGACCACATCGACTCAGCCACAACTTGAACTTGAAGGTTTGTTTGCCTGGCCCTGCGAATCTACCGTGACTGCGACCTTTTCTCTCCCTGTTACCACGGCTATATGATCCCCCCCAAATGCTATTGCTTCTTTCAACGTCGGTCGATATTCTGGATCGATTTTACGTTGACCCACCAGCTGAACACGCACAGTTTCGTGCGCTGGCATACCGTGTAGTTCCCAACTCTGAGGCACTAACTCGAAACTCGAAACTTTAGTCTTTATGAGGAAGGTGACTGTGGCAAAGCGAGGTACAACTCAAGAAGTTTATACTATCTCGGAGCAATCAACGCGACGGAACAAGCAAAGCAAACATAAAACTATCGCCACATTTGCCCAAGGACAAATCATCGGTATTGGGTTCTTCGTCTCCTTTCTATGTGGCCTCAGATGATGTTGGCCATTTCGAGCGTGATTATGACTTGGAATTGACCAAATGGTCCCGGTTCCAGGCGGATCGTATTCACATACATCAGGGTTTTTGAGGTAGCGGCCCGCGAGAAGCCTTCAACTCTCTGTGATTGACGCGTTGAGTATTGGGGCCCGGGGAAATCTCGTGTTGGGAGGGCCTGCTCTTTCTTGGACCAGTGCATAGTCGGAGTTATCTTGAATCCTCTATGTCAAGACCTCAGTCATGCGTATGTGGGGGAGAATATTAGCGCGCACAGCAATTTGCTGATGGATGAACTGTGCCCATGCGCGGTTAGGTACGATCATAGGAGTTTCAGCACGATTGTCGAAATTCTGATCCTGGTTCAGATATGAAGTGTTGACGTTCTTTGGAGAGGCGCGATCAGCTGTGGGGTGGTATGGTCGTCATAAAGGCTACTGACGCCGAAATACCTAGGATCCTGTAGTTCAACGGGGTACCAAGTCGGTGGTCCGGCTTGAGTGCGCCGCCCAGCAGAACACAGCGCACAGGAGCAATTCTGGATGGTAGGATTTCTGTCCTGTTGGTCCGTAAGTACGTTTGGTTGGAAAGCAGGCCCGGGGAGTTCTGCGGTAGGTGGGACCTGGAGAATGAAATGAGCACTTGAAGATGCGGCATGCATAGTGATGTAACACATGACGGCGTTGTGGGTCTGTGAGTGGGATGGTCCATTGATTTTCCATTTGAACTTCTTGCACAGAGGAGCGAGAAGTCTGAGAGCAGTTGTATGGGTTACAGGGAGGGGGGAGGGTTTGTCCTGAGGAAGGGTTGTGCGTTCTACAATTCTGAAAAGTGCGAGGACTATATAGAGTATCCGCCTGCGCCGTGTTACTGGTCTGCATCAAATATATTTTGTACGGATGAAAGTGAAAATTCAGAATAACGCATAAACAACGCGTTGTGCGGTTTTTTAAGCTTACTGATTATTCAGCATTATCAGGCGTCTTGACCCGGCAACAATGGTTGTCCCGACCCGGAGACGGAGGTGGTTCAGAAAGCTTTTCAAGTGGCAAGGATAACAATCCACTACAAGTGCCCCTGCTATTCGCCATGGCGGGCACGTGCTCTTGATGCGGCGGTCCTGCTCACGCATCCAATCTGACTCCCGGTCCCCAGTTCGCCAGCTCTTCAATGACCGATACGTGAGCGTCCGCAGCGCATTCAGGGAGACGAGTTTCCCTCCATCGATACGCACCGAGGATGTGATTTTCCGATTCTCTGCTATGCTGCATTTCTGGTGTAGCTTGACTCCCGGCGTTTTTCGCTACTTGTACTAAGAAATCTTTAAGTTTGGCTCCGCGCTACGCTTGTTAACACGGCTAGCTATATGGCCGTGGACTGCGCTCTGTTCTCCGTCCTACCAGCTTGGGGTCACACCTGTCACCTTTGCGCAACATGGTAGATGAATTGCAGATGTCATCGACATACAGGACGCATTAGCTGTGACTCTGCCCATGGATCGACCTGAGATGAATCCACGGCCAGATCTTCTGCAACAGACGTAGGTACCGTATGCGAGATTGCACGCCAGCATGAGGCCAACTCAGCAGGTCGACAAGAGCACCCACTTCATTGAGCATGTTATATGCGTCCTCTAAATTCTACCGGGTCCATTTGGCTCTCTACACAGTCGTGGTGCGGTTCAACTGTGTAGCATGCAAACTAACTCCATCAGTCCACTTCGAAGTCAAATTCACGTGCTGTGTCAACTATGCCCAAGTCGAAGGTCGCATCCAGCGACCCACACATAAGCCCCGTCCGGCGCCCAGGTCCCCATCTCACATATCTGCAGCTCGTCTATTATCCACATGGCGAGATTAGAGCTATCACGCGCGGCGGACGGGAACGCGACGAAGGAGAAGGGAACGCGCCTGGCAGCGCCACTGGCCGGGCATCGGGCGACATATGTTCGTGATGAGGAGCGTGCAGTGTAGCTAACGAACGGTCCATACATGATAATGAGTAGTTGAACATGAGTACGCGTCTTTGTAGCGGGGTATGGAGAGTGCGTCCCTTGAGCGGGCGGCGATCGGCAGCGAGAAAGCCCGCCTCTGTAAATGCATCCCGGACGAGCTCTGGGCAATATCAGTCCCGACAGTCCAACCCGCATGCGAAGTAATTGAAAGGGGGGGAGGGAGATGTGGAGACGAGAAGGAAATGGGGCGGACGCACACCAAGAGCACGAGAGCATGCTTTTGAGGCGGGGTCCGAAAGGTGTCTATGACATATCTGCACTACGAAGTAGCACCTTTGGAGTCCCGCCAAGACGTGTTGTATCTTTGATGATTAAGTTAGCTATAGAGGAAGAAAGACGACCGATCTGCGCTTGAAATCATCGTTGCATAAAATATGAAAGCGTCACGTACGAAAATCAGAATTCTCTCTGCACTTCCCTCCCGTGTCCCGACGAGCTCCTCACGCGTTACGGATTCCGAGCGAGCCCGGTAGGAATTTCAAGAGAAATCTCGTGCTGATTCTTATGCGCGCCTACTGTAGGCCAAACTCAGAAAGCTGGAAGCGGACGTTATTGAAACCACATACCACAGAGTCACCGACGACAAATGTTGTAACAGACTCGGCAAGGAGGCGGGTTCCTCCATCGTCCACTGGCTGGAATGCGGTTAATGTCATCCATTGGCACAGACTTTGGGGGATCGGCGCGAAAAATCAAACCTTTATGACTCGAGAATCTTATAGCCGGAAGGAGAGGAGACCCAATATTAGGGTGATCTCGCCGATTGAGTACAGTACAGTACTGTCGAGACTGCTGTACTGCAGACCTCGTGACCTTACTCTCGGCATTTGCCGAGAGTCCATCCCATCGATTCAACCCCACGCTCTGGCTCTGAACTGATTTCTTCGCTCGCGAATATCTGCGCTCTGCGACCTCTCTATCTCTCCGTTACTGTTGTTATGTGATTTCCTAGTACTCTTGCTTCTTTCCACGCCTATCGATAGGACCTCTCTCGCTAGATTTTCTCTCCCCCGTTGACCAACCAGCCGACAACTACGGTTTGTGAGCCGGCATACCGTTAGTTCCTACTCTAAGACACTAGCTCGAAACTCGAAACTCTATTCTTTATAGGAATGTGACTGCGGAAAAGCGAGGTACAAAGCCAAGAAGCACATACTATTTCAGAACAATCAACGCGACAGAACAAGCAAAGCAAACATAAAACCATCATCACACCTGCCCAAGGACATATCATGGGCATTACGTTCTTCGTCTCCTTTCTATTTAGCCTCAGACAAGGTTGGTCATTTCAAGTGTGATGATGACTCGGACTTGGAATTGACCAGATGGTCCCGGCTCGAGGCGGATCGTGCTTACATATGCATAAGGGTTGTTGAGGTAGCTGCCTGCGAGATGCCTGCGACTCTCTGCCATCGACGCGTCGGGTATCGGAGCCAGGGGCAACCCCACGTTCAGAGGGCCTGCTCTCTCGTGAACAGGTGCATAGCCGAAGGTATCTTGGATCCTCTATGTCAACCTCAGCAATGCATATGTGTGGAGAATATTAGCGCGCACAGCAGTTTGCGGAGGGGCGAACTGTGTCCCTGTGCGATTAGGTACGATCATAGCAGTTTCGCCACGATTTCCGACATCCTGATCCTGGTTCAGATATGGAGTACCGGCGCTCTTCAGAGAGAGAGAGCAATCAGCTGTGGGATGTATCGTCATCGTAAAGGCCGCTTACGCTGAAATGCCTTGGGTCCTGTTGTTCAACGGGGTACCAAGTCGGCGGACGAGCTCGAGTGCGCCGCACAGTCGAACACCACGCACAGGAGTAATTCTGGATGGTAGGATCTTCGCCCTGTTGGTACGTAGGAATGTTTGGTTGGAAAGTGGGACCAGGAACCTCTGCGGTAGGTGGGATCTGGAGAACGAGGCACTAAAGTAAGCACTTGAAGACGCGGCATGCATAGCTTTGTACCACGGGACGGTGTTCAACTTGTGGGTCTGTGGGTGGAAAGGTCCATTGATTTTCCATTTGAACTTGTCGTACAGAGGTGAGTGGGGAGTCAGCGGTTGTTTGGGTTTCAGTGAAGTGGGAGGGGCTATTCTGTGGGGGTATTGTGAAAGGAGGGGGAGGGGATAAAGTATTTGTAGAGCACAGGAGAGTGTAGTGACTATCCGGAATCCCCTGCCGCCTCGTTGCAGATGACCACGTAGAGCCATCAGGTTGCTATGCAGCCGGACTTGTGTTTCCTTTTTGGTAAGACTGGTGCTAGCGTGCATAGGTGACCAAGAAAGGGTGTGCCCCCCGAGGATGTATGCGCTATGAAATCCAGAATTTGGGAAGCATAGCATTGTGCCTACGACATCATGACATGACGGGTTGAAATGAACTCCCAAAGACCTACTCTGAGGTGATCGATGAACACACTCGATCAACTTTTAATGCAGACGGGTTGAGCACGGCCCAAGGAAGGGGGAGATGCGGAAATCCGTGGCGACGGTAGGATGGGTGCCGGTGGCTGCGTGCCAACAGCAAATAAGCATGAACAATGCCGTCCCAAACCGAGAAAGAGAGGGTTTGTGGGTGCGTGGATGTGTGCGTGTACGCCAAATGTTGGGGGACGAAGCGCCCATCCTTAAACCTTAGATCTCTCGATAATCCCGACCCCTGGGACCCATAGCCTCCCAACGTGGTGCACTGCTCACTCTTTCAGTTCGGGCGATGGAAGGTCGGGGGTATTTGGGCCCCCTTTGAGAAACTAGACGACACCTTGAAAGCTGAGCGCTGAACGGCCAAGTGAATGGCCCTGAGTTTTCGTTTTCGTCTCAATGAGAGTTCCCTCCTCGCAAACTCCAACCACCAAGGCTAGCACCGAGGCTAGTAACAAGAGTGACACAATGATTACAAAAAGCCATGATCCAACCCTGTAATCCCGATATGTGTGTGGTCCTGTATTTGCCCAGTAGGTGTTCAGTGCTCAGAAAGTCTCCTGAACAGACACGGCGACCTTCAGATACTGTGCCCCTGAGAGAACCAAGATGATACAGTATTGTTCCGAAGATCGCCCAGTGTCGCCATCATCGCCCAGCCGATTCATATACCGTAAACCAAATGCGCTCACCTGATAGTCGTGTTGCGCCCTCCCTGCAACCTCCAAGGGGAAGTAACGGCCCGTGCAACTTTCAGAATAACGAAGAGTAAGTAATTTATGTATGCGCAACGTGGACTGTGCATGTTGTGCAGACTCCGCTGCTGCCAGTGACCAAACGTCATCCGGATTCTCCTTCAGAAATCTATAGAACAATCAATTTTATATTCCAGTCAGTGTGTCTACTGACTCTGCTCCACCAATTTCGTCACCAATCCTAGGATGTGGGACTTGTCTTAGGGTTTTTAGATCTCGCCAACATTGAGAATATTGAGATGCAAGCCAACCCGCAGACACGTCAGACCTCGTGACCTCACGCTTGGCATTTGCCGAGACCATATCGATTCAAGGCTCTGAGGTGATTTCTTCGCCCACAAATATCTCCGCCCTGCGACCTCCGGGTCTCTCTCTCTGTTGCTGTTGTTATGTGATTTCTTAATACGCTTATTTCCATACCTATCAACTGGCTGGCAACCACGGTTTGTGCGCTGGCATACCGTTAGTTCCTACTCTAAGACACTAGCTCGAAACTCGAAACTCTATTATTTATAGGGAGGTGACTGCGGAAAAGCGAGTTACAAAGCCAAGAAGCACATACTATCTCAGAGTAATCAACGGGACAGAACAAGAGAAGCAAACATAAAACCATCATCACACCTGCCCAAGGACACTTCATGGGCGTTGCGTTCTTCGTCTCTTTTCTATGTGGCCTCAGATGACGTCGGTCATTTCAAGCGTGATGATGACTTGGAATTGACCAGATGGTCCCGGCTCGAGGCGGATCGTGCTCACATGTCCATCAGGGTTGTTGAGGTAGCGGCCCGCGAGACGTCTGCGACCCTCTGCGATCGACGCGTCCAGTGTCGGGGCCCGGGGCAACCCCATGTTGTGAGGGCCTGCTCTCTCATGGACCGGTGCATGGCCGAAGTTATCTCGGACCCTCTATGTCAAGACTTCAGCAGTGTGTATGTGGGGGAGAATATTAGCGCGCACGGCAGTTTGCGTAGGGACGAACTGTGCCCATGCGCGGTTAGGTACGATCATAGTAGTTTCGGCATGATTGCCGACATTCTGATCCTGGTTCAGATATGGGGCAATGGTGTCCTTTCGAGAGAAGACACGATCAGCTCAGCTGTGGGGATGGTATTGTCGTCGTAAAGGCTGCTTACGCTGAAATGCCTTGGATCATGTTGTCCAATGGGGTACCAAGTCGGTGGTCCAGCTTGAGTGCCCTGCACCTCAGAACACCACACACAGGGGCAATTCTGGATGGTAGGATCTTCGCCCTGTTGGTACGTGAGCATATTTGGTTGGAAAGCGGGGCCGGGGAGTTCTACAGTGGGTGGGATCTGGGGAATGGGACTGAAATGAGCACTTGAAGATGTGGCACGCATAGTTTTGTACCACATGACGGTGTTGTGGGTCTGTGGGCGGAATGGCCAATTGATTTTCCATTCGAGCTTGTCGTACAAAGATGAGCAGGAAGTCAGCAGTTGTTTGGGTTTCAGAGAGGTGGGAGGGGCTGTTGGGTGGGGCCCGTGGGGGTGTTGTGCTACAAGTCTTAAAAGAAAAGGGAGAAGATAAAGTATTTGTAGAGCAGTCGCAAAGAGAGTCTGGTGACTATCCTTACCATAACAAGGAATTCCTGCCGCCTCGGGGCAGAAGAGTCGACCACTCATAGCCATCAGATTCCCATGCAGCCGGACTTGTGTTTCCGTTTGTGTATGACTAGTACCAACGTGCATGGATGAACCAAGAAAGGGTGTGTCCCCCGAAGATATATCATACGCTATGCAGACGCCCGTCAGATTGCAATCATGCAGCCAGACTTGTGCTTCTTTTTGTGTTACGTGTAAGACTAGTACCAGCGTGCATGGGTGAACCAAGAAAGGGTGTGCCCCCCGAAGGTATATACGCTATGAATTTCAGACGCCTGTCAGATTTCCACCACGCAGCAGGACCTGTGTTTCCTTTTATGTAAGACTAGTACCAGCATGCATGGGTGAGCCAAGAAAGGGTGTACCCCCGAAGATATATACGCTATGAATTTCAGACGCCCGTCAGATTGCCATCACGCAGTGGGACCTGTGTTTCCTTTTGTGTAAGACTAGTACCAGCGTGCATGGGTGAACCAAGAAAAGGGGTACCCCTCGAAGGTATATACGCTATGAATTTCAGACGCCCGTCAGATTTCCACCATGCAGTGGGACCTGTGTTTCCTTTTGTGTAAGACTAGTACCAGCATGCATGGGTGAACAAGAAAGGGTGTACCCCCCGAAGGTATATACGCTATGAATTTCAGACGCCCGTCAGATTTCCACCATGCAGCGGGACCTGTGTTTCTTACACACTCCTTTTGTGTAAGACTAGTACCAGCGTGCATGGGTGAACCAAGAAAGGGTGTACCCCCCGAAGATATATACGCTATGAATTTCAGATGCCCGTCAGATTGCCATGCAGCCGGACTTGTGTTTCCTTTGTGTAAGACTAGTACCAGCGTTCATGGGTGGACCAAGAAAGGGTGTACCCCCGAAGATATATACGCTATGAATTTCAGACGCCCGTCAGATTGCCATCATGCGGCAGGACCTTGAGCGGGACTTGTGTTTCCTTTTGTGTAAGACTAGTACCAGCGTGCATGAGTGAACCAAGAAAGGGTGTGCCCCCCCCCCCCCCCCGGGGGGGGATAAACCACAGAGATTCTTGACACATGGAGGGCGAACGAATTGTGACCCGGCACATTCGGAGCGGAGTTTTAAGA
>Ga0137385_10005617_pt1 | contig 11023 bp, 10 predicted proteins | sample SagtaG_FD_104921 | JGI IMG/M metagenome (GOLD analysis project Ga0137385, IMG submission 104921) | Vadose zone soil microbial communities from Sagehorn Ranch, Mendocino, California, USA - Sage2_R_80_16 metaG | ecosystem: Environmental > Terrestrial > Soil > Vadose zone | place: USA: California...
GCGCAGCTGCGCGTTGAGCCGTGCGGCCTGTCGCGTGAGGTGGTCGCGTTCGGGGAGATTGGGCGCCGATCGGGCGGCCTCAGCATAAAGGCGTGCCGCGGTGACCGGATCACCGTCTCGCTCGTGTAGGTACGCCGCGACGGCGGTGTGGCGGGGCAGGGCGGGGTCGAGCTCCGCCAGAGCGGTCAGGCCGGCCCGCGGGCCGTCGGCCTCGCCGACCGCGACGGCCCGGTTGAGGCGGGCCACCGGGCTGTCGGTGAGGCGCACCAGTTCGTCGTACCACTCGACGATCTGCACCCAGTCGGTCTCCTGGGCCGTGCGGGCGTCGGCGTGCAGCGCGGCGATGGCGGCCTGGGCCTGGAACTCGCCAAGGCGGTCGCGGGTGAGGGCTGCCTGGAGCACGTCGACGCCCTCGGCGATCAGGCGGGTGTTCCACCGGCCGCGGTCCTGCTCGGCAAGGGGCACGAGCCTGCCGTCGGGGCCGGTCCGTGCCGGGCGCCGTGCGTGGTGCAGCAGGTGGGCCGAAAGCTCATCCGGCGTCCACTGGTCCATCGGCACGTCGTTGACCGCTGCCGGCGCGCCCCGGTAGTGCTTGAGCAGCAGGTACTTGGCCATCATGTTCTCCTTGGTGCGGTACGGCCCATTGTGGCCGTGTTCACTGCGGGGGACGGAGCCGGGCGCGGGTTCTCGACATCCCACCGCGACATTTCCTGGCGGACTTCGCATGAGGCACGACCAGCGGCAGGATCAACGTCGCAGTCGCTCGACGGTCCGCTGGACGAGTGCGGCGCGCTCGGTCAGTGGACCTGCTGGTACTTCGACGAGCTGGAACCCGAGGTCGCGGTAGGTCTGTTCGTGGATCTGCTCGAAGGCGAGCGAGTCCTCGAAGGTGATCCGGCGCGCGGCGGTGGTCTGGACGAAACCTTGGTTGCGGATGAAGAAGACCGTCGGCTCATACACGCCCTCTGCCACGACTCGCTCGATCTCCCCGGCCAACAGCCGCGACGGCGTCAAGCCCAGATGTCGGCTGAGAGCCAGCGTGCACACCGGTGAGCGGTCGAAGAAGACGACGGAGTGCTGGGCTGCTCGTACGGCGTTCTGCCGTTGCGACTGCAGAGTCACGACCTGGTCGATGAAAGCGTGGTCGTGCCACGGTTCCTCGTGGCCAAAGGCGTGGTGCAGGGCGATGGCATCCGTCGCGGCCTCCTCGACGACGACGTGTCCGTTGACCTCCAGCAAGCGCAGGACGCCTGTCTTCCCGGCTCCGGGGGTGCCGGTGAGGATGTATCCGGGCATGACAGCTCCTTCGCCGGCTGCGACGACAGCCGGACGTTCGGTGGGGATGAGTGACGATGACTGGACCGCCGGAAGCCGAGAGCCGAACTCGATCGGCGCGGTGCTACGACCAGCATAGGAGGCTTACCGGCGCTTTGTCATCGGCAGATGAGTACAGAATTGCCTTGCACCAGCCATGTGCCGGACTGGCTGTTTGACAACGACCGCCCTCATCGAGCAGCAACTCGACAACCTCGACCACCGGGGGGCGCCGCCCAGTCAGCGAGTGAGCCGATGACAACCCGGAGAAGCGTCTCTGATCAGCTATGCGATCCCATGCCAGACAGACTGTCTGGCATGGGATCTGTCCACCGTGGAGCGGTGGCGTGAGCATGCAGGTGGAATCCCGCGCCCAGTGCTGCTCCTCGTGGCCAGTGTCGGCTGGTGGGGGTGCTGGTCGTGGTCACGTCCTGGTGCCGGCGGGCTGCGCGGGGCAGCCGGGTCCGGTCCGTGGGTGCGTGTTCCTTCGTCGACCACGTCCTGGCCGCGCTTGACCCGTGGTCCTCAGTCACGCCGGTCGACTATACGCGCGTGCAGTAGACTATCCATATGGATAGCCCGGAGCTCAGCGACCTCACGGCACGTGCCCGTATTCGGGACGCGGCGCTGCGCCTTTTCGGCAAGGTGGGCTTCGAGCGGGCCACGATCCGCATGATCGCGGCGTCGGCGGGTGTCTCGCCGGGGCTGGTGCGTCACCACTACGGCGCCAAGGAGTCCCTGCGGGGCGCGTGTGACGAGTACCTCGCGCAACTGCTGCGCCGGATCAACGAGCAGACCCGTGCCGACCCCGCCTGCCGCGACCGCAACCCCGTGGCGGTCGCCCGTGCCGCGCTCGGGTCCTACCACGCCTACTTCACGCGGGCTCTGGTCGACGGCGCCGCGGCGCCGCTGTTCGACGAGATGGTCCGCCTCGGCGAGGAATGGCTGGCCGACTCGGACGCCGACCGGCCCGACCCGCCGACCACCGATCGGCACGCCAGGGCCACCGTGGTGACCGCGATGGCGCTGGCCGTGCAGATCCTGCAGCCGCACGTCTCTCGTGGCCTTGGTGTCGACGTGCCCAGCGCCGACGGAGACCGACTGCTGGCCCGCATCATGATCGACCTGTATTCGCATCCCCTGATGACGCCACAGGCGGCCGCAGCGGCCCGCGCCGGACTCGACGCGCTGGAACAGCAGGCAAGCACCAGGAACCGGAAGGAAACGTGATGGCCGACATCGCCATCGAGGCCGAGGGCCTGGTCAAACGCTACGGTCGCGGCAGCGACGCGAAAACCGCGCTCACCGGCCTGGACCTGACGGTCAATCAGGGTGAGGTGTTCGGCTTCCTCGGCCCCAACGGCGCCGGGAAGACCACCACGATCCGTCTCATCCTCGACCTCATCCGTCCCACCGCCGGACAACTCCGGGTACTCGGTGCCGAGCCCCGGTCCGCCGTGTCGGCCAGAGCGCGGATCGGTTATCTGGCCGGCGACTTCGTCGTCGACGGCCGGCAGACCACGCGCGAGTTGCTGACCTACCTCGGAAATCTGCGCGGTGGGGTGCCCGCGGCACGCATCGCCGCGCTCGCCGAGCGGCTCGACCTTGACCTGTCCCGGCGTATCGGCGCGCTGTCGAAGGGCAACCGGCAGAAGGTCGGCCTGGTTCAGGCGTTCATGCACCATCCGGACCTGCTCGTGCTGGACGAGCCGACCAGCGGCCTGGATCCGTTTCTCCAGCAGCGGTTCGTCGATCTGGTGCGGGAGGCCAATGCCGGTGGGCAGACCGTCTTCATGTCCTCGCACGTGATGAGTGAGGTGCAGCAGACCTGCCATCGGGTCGGCATCATCCGGGACGGGGCCCTGGTCACGGTCGCGGACATCGACGAACTGCGGGCCCACGCACAGCGGAAGATCACCATCACGTTCGCCGATGCCGTTGCGGCGGCAGAGTTCTCCGGTCTGGCGCAACTGCACGACGTGACCGTGTCCGACACCGCCGGTGGCGGCTCGCTTCTGCACGCGACCCTGTCCGGCAGTCCGAACGGGCTGCTCCACGCGGCAGCCCGGCACGATGTCACGGATCTTCTCGCCGAGGAACCCGAGCTGGAGGAACTCTTCTTCACCTTCTACGACCGGAGGCCGGCGACATGACCGTGTCTGTCAAGCAGTTGCGGGACAACCGGCGCTCCTACCTGAGCTGGGCAGGCGTGATCACCGCCGTCGCCGTGCTGTACGCGGCGCTGTGGCCGGTGTTCGGCCACAACTCCGGTCTGGCCAGCATGGTCAACTCCTTCCCGCAGGCCATGAAGGACGCGTTCCACATGGCGGACTACTCCACCGCCACCGGCTACTTCAGCTCCACCGTCTTCGGTCTGCTCGTGCCGATCCTGATGGCGGTGTTCGCCATCACGGCCGGCACCCAGGCGATCGCGGGCGACGAGCAGGCCGGCACGCTGGACCTCGTACTCGCCCACCCGGTCGGCCGCAACCGCCTGGCACTGGCGCGTTTGGGCGCGGTCGTGGCCGCGATCGTCGGCGCAGGCGGGCTGCTGCTCGTGGTGATTCTCGCGATCCGGGTACCGGCGAAGTTCGCCGAGCTGAGCGCCGCCAACCTCGCCGCGATCTGCCTGCAACTGACACTGTTCGGCATCTGTTTCGCCGCCATCGCCTTCGGCATCGGCGCCTACACCGGCCGTCGCGTCATCACGCTGGGCGCGGCGGCCTACCTCGCGGTCGTCAGCTACCTCGCCGACTCGTTTCTGCCCCAGATCAGCATTCTCAAGTGGACGCAGAACGTGACGCCCTTCGGGTGGTATCTCAACGGCGAACCGCTGCGCAACGGCATCCAATGGGGCAACTGCGCACTGCTGCTGGGGTTGGCCGCGCTCTTCGCCGCGGCGGGCATCTGGCAGTTCAACCGGCGCGACCTCACGGCGTAGCGGTAGCCTGCTCTCGTTCGCTCGCCAGGTCCTGTCTCAACTGGCTTGGGTTCTAGAGAAGACCAACCGCCACAACGGAACCCGCCGGACACAACGGGAGCGGGCTCCCAACTGAGGCGCCTCTTCAGCTTTCGGGGGACAAGCACACCTCGAGGCTGTGCCGCCCCAAACAACGAAAAGCCGGAGATGGAGTAGGTACCGAGGTGTGACCGATGAGCATCAAAGTGGATTGAGGCGGGCTTTGAGCAGACAGAACTCATTACCTTCGGGATCGACCAGAACATGCCACTGCTCCAGCCCTGTCTGGCCGATGTCCGCCGGACGCGCACCGAGCTTCAGCAGGCGTTCGAGCTCGGCGTCTTGATCGCGGTCGGTGGCGTTGACGTCGATGTGCAGCCGGGATTTCCCCGGCTCCGGCTCATCCCTGCGACTGAGGATGATCGTCGGCTGCGGACCGCCGAACCCTTCCCGCGGCCCGATCTCCACCGAACCATCGACCTCGCGATCGAGCACGACGAAGTCCAGGACCTCGCACCAGAACCGAGCCAGCACCTCAGGGTCACGGCAACCGAGCACGAGCTCACTGACACGACATGCCACAACGAAACCCGCTCTCAGCTTGGGAAACCACAAAACAATCCCGCAATCGTACCGGACGAGGCGAAATAACATGCAGTAGGGGAAGACACGACGAACAGCACGGCCACATTCGGTTACCGGCCGAGCGTCCCGACTCGATACCGCAGATGCGTGACGCCTCGTCCCTCCAGCCGCCGAACCAGTTCGAGTTCGACGCGGTCAGGGCCCAGCGTGTCGAACAGGCGTCGCCCGGCGCCGAGCAGGACCGGCACGAGGTGGATCTCCATCTCGTCCAGCAACCCGGCCCGCAGCAGGGCTTGCGCCGCGCCGGCACCGTGCACCAGCACGGCACGATCGCCGGACGCGGCCCTGGCCTGCGCCGCGCAGTCTTCGACATCGGTGACGAACCGCGCGGTGCCCGGCGGCACATCGCCGTCGTCGACGTGATGCGTCAGGACGAAGATCGGCACGCCGTCGTGGTGATCGCCCTGCCAGCGGTTGGCCAATTCGAAGGTACGCCGACCGGCGATCACCGCGCCGGTCGCCGTGGCCTCGCCGTACACCTGCCCGTTCGGACCATCGTCGAACCGGTCGTCGAGCCAGTTGAACAGCCGAAAACCGTCCCGGCCCAGCTCCTGACCCGCACGATCGTCCGGCCCGGTGACGAAGCCGTCCAGAGACATCGACATGTAGAGACGGATCGGCGCGTTCATCAGTACTTCACCTCGTAACGCAGCAGCAGCGCGCCGGGCGATTCGAGTGTCCGGACCGGATCGAGCTCGATGTGGTCGGGCGGCAGGCTGTCGTAAAGCCGTCGTCCCTGGCCGAACAGCACCGGGACCAACTGGATCTCCAGCACGTCCAGCACGCGTGCCAGCAGGCATTCCCGGGCCGTGTACGCCCCGTGCAGCAGGACGTCACGGTCACCTGCGGCCGCTTTCGCCTGTGCGACGCACGATTCGATGCCGTCGGTCACGAAGCGGACGTCGCCGGCGTGCGTGCCGTCGGGTGCCCGATGCGTCGGGACGAAGATCGGTACGCCGTCGTGATGGTCGCCGCCCCAGTAGTCGACGAAGTCGCCGGTGCGCCGGCCGGTGACCACGGCACCGGTCGTGATCATCTCGTCGAACAACGTCCGACCGGCCTCATCGGCCGGACGGAAGTCGTGGACGCCCTCCGTGCCTTCGCCGACCCTCAGCCAGTCGTGCAACCGTTGCCCTCCGGTACCAAAGGGATTGTCCTGCTCATCCCCGGGCCCTGCGATGAAACCGTCCAGGGACATCGACATGAACAGTATGAGCTTGCTCATCGTGCTTCTCCGTTCCGTGTGGTCGCTGTCGTCCCATACAGACGTGCCGCTGCGGAAAACTCATCGGTCCGCCGGGTACGGTGATCCGGTGGATCTCGCGGGGGACTTCGACGACCTGGTCCGCCGGTACCGGCGGGAGTTGCACGTGTACTGCTACCGGATGCTCGGGTCCTTCGACGAGGCCGAGGATCACGTGCAGGAGGTGCTGCTGCGCGTCTGGCGCTCCAGGGACAGCTTCGAGGGCCGGTCGAGCCCCCGTACCTGGCTGTACCGGGTCGCCACCAACGCCTGCCTGGACACGCTGCGCAAGGACGCCCGCCGAGCAGCGCCGGCACCGGCCGACTCGGCGCCGTCGGTCGCCACGATGCCGTGGCTGCAGCCCTATCCGGACGCGCTGCTGGACGAGCTGGCCGCCGACCAACCGGGTCCGGAAGCGGTTGCGGTCAGCCGGGAGACGGTCTCGCTGGCCTTTCTGGCCACGATCCAGCTCCTGCCACCGCGCCAGCGGGCCGTGTTGATCCTGCGTGACGTGGTGACCGTGCCCGCGGCCGAGGTCGCCGAGCTGCTGGACATGAGCGTCGCCGCGGTCAACAGCGCGCTCCAGCGGGCCCGTGCGGCGCTGCGGGACCAGTGGCCGGACGGGCGGCTGGACTGGGCACCGCCCGTCGAACCCGATGCCGAGCAGCGCCGTCTGCTCCAGTGCTACATCGCCGCGCACGAACACGCCGACCCGGAGGCGCTGATCGCCCTGCTGCGCCACGACGTCCGGCTGGCGATCTCGCCCGAGATCGGGGAATGGCGCGGCCGGCAGGAGGTGGGCGCGGCACTGCGGGGCGGCATGAACTCGCTCGGCCAGTGGCGGGTGTTGCCGATCATGGCCAACGGGCAGCTCGGCGCGGCCGGATACATCCGCCGTCCCGGCGAGACCACGTTCGTTCCGTTCGTGCTCGGTGTGCTGCGCATCGAAGACGGCCGCCTGGTCGACATCGCCGCGTTCGAGCAGCCGTCGATGTTCGCCGCGTTCGGCCTGCCCGCCAGCCTGTGACCAGATTATGTCAATGATCGAGGTGCATTAATCGGGTAGAGATTCGGTGGCGTCGTCGGCAACGCTGGGCAGGGCAGTTCGTGTCGGCGTAGGAGGCACCCGAGTGTCGGCGACCACGCAGCCATCCTCGATCAGGTCCGAGCCCCAATCTCCGCCGCCGACCGACCACGGGCTGATCGGCGTGGAGGACTTGGAGCCGCCGAAGTGGGCGGCGGTGGACGCGCAGGTCGCCGCCGCGAGCGTGTGGCGCACCATGCGATCGCTGCCATCGGCGATCGGTGTTGTGGTGCGGCTGGCATGGCGGACGTCGCACCGGTTGACGGTGCTGGCCGGCGTGGTCCACCTCGCCTCCGGGTGCGCGACGGCGTTCGGGCTGTTCGCCACCACGACCGTGTTCACCACGCTGTTGGCCGCCGGCCCGACCCCGCACCGGGTGATCGCGTCGTTGCCCGCGATCGGACTGGTCGTGGCCTCCTATGCCGCGCGGGCCTTGCTGGACGGTGCGGTTGCCGCCGTCGAGGGCGCGCTGCGGCCGCACGTGCGCCGTGCCGCCCAGGACTCGGTGAACGAAGCCGTGTCCGGGATCGAGTTGATCGCCTGGGAGGACTCGGACTTCCGGGAACTCGCCCGCCAGGGCGGCCGGCTCGGTGTGCAGTCGGTGGACAGCAGCGTGCGGGGTATCGCCGAGATCGCGTCGTCGTTGATCTCCCTGGTCGCGGCCATGGTCACCGCCGGATTCCTCAACCCGTGGCTGGCGCCGGTGCTGCTGTTGGCCGCGCTTGCCGACGCGTGGGCGGCGATGCGCGCGGCCAAGCAGGGCTACGCGTCGTTTCTGCGGCGGGTGGCCCGCCAGCTGCGCCTTGATGTGATCGAGAACGTGATGGTCGCCCGCGACGTGGCCCTGGAGCGGCACGCGCTGACCTTGCAGGCCACGTTGCTGTCCGAACATCGCCGCATCGCCGCGGACGTCACCGCCGAGGCGGTGCGGCTGGCCTACGGGCAGAACACCACCCGCATGTTCGGGCGCGCGTTGGCCGGGATCGGCACCGTCGCGGCGTACGTGGTACTCGGTGCGCTGCTGCTCGTCGCCGCGATGCCCTTGGCACTGGCGGGCACGGCGGTGGTGGCCATGCGGGCGGCGTCGGGCGCACTGTCGAACACCATGCACGCGGTCAACGGCCTGTACGAGGACTCGTTCTACATCGCCTTCTACCAACAGTTGCTGACCCAGGCGCGTGAGCTCCACCGGACCCCCACCGGAATCAGCGCCCCGACCGACCCCGAGACCATTCGCGTCGATGCGGTGTCGTTCACCTATCCCGGCCTGGACACCCCGGCGTTGCGGGACATCGATCTGACCATCCGCCGCGGTGAGGTGATCGCCCTGGTCGGCCAGAACGGCTCGGGCAAGACCACGCTGGCCAAACTGCTCGTCGGCCTGTTCGCACCCACCACCGGTACGGTGCGCTGGAACGAGGTCGACCTGGCCGAGGCCGACCTGGACACCGTGTACACCCAGGTCGCGGTCATCGCGCAGGAACCGGCCAGGTGGCCGATGACCGCCACCCAGAACATCCGCATCGGCCGCCTCGACCAGTACGGCGGCGAACGCTGGGACACGGCGCTACGTGAGTCCGGTGCCGACGAGGTACTCGCGACCCTGCCGCACGGCGCGAACACGATCTTTCCAAGCAGTTCACCAACGGCCACGACCTGTCCGGCGGCCAGTGGCAACGGATCGGCGTGGCACGCGGCATCTACCGCGACGCGGTGGTGCTCGTCGCCGACGAACCCACCGCCGCGTTGGACGCCAAGGCCGAAGCACGAGTGTTCGACGGCCTGCGCCACGCCACCCGAAGCAGCGGCGATGCCGACCGTCCAACCAGGACCACGATCCTGGTCACCCACCGGCTGGCCAACATCCGCCACGCCGACCGAATCATCGTCCTGGACCAAGGCCGAATCACCGAACACGGCACCCACGACGAACTCATCACCGCGGGCGGGATCTATCAGGAACTGTTCAACATCCAAGCCAGCGCCTACCTGAACAGCCCGTGACACGCCTCTCGGCGGGATGACCTCATACTTTCGTAATAGGTGTGGCACGCCACCACGAACGCGTCTTCGATACCGTCAGGCTCTCCGGCGCACCGCCGGCAGTGTGGACGGGAGCGTCGATTTGGTCGTCGTGCTGGTGTTGCTGTCCGCCGCCGTTGGCGCGTTGGCCTTGGTACTGATGCGCAAAGCCACACAGGCGGAACAGCGGCGACCGAGGTTCTCCTTGGCGCTGCTGTGGTCGCAGGTTCGTCACCGTCCGGTGTGGACTCTCGGCATCGTCGCGATGGTCGCCGAGTTCGGGTTGCAGTCGCTCGCCCTGGCCGGTGGTCCGGTGTCGGTGGTGCAGGTGCTGGTGGTGACCGAGCTGCCGTTCTGCCTGATCCTGTCCCGACTGGTCCTGGGTGGCCGGCTGGCGGCTCGGGAGTGGTCGGCGGTCGCCGCGATGACCATCGGGATCGTCGTCCTCCTGGTCGCTCTGGCACCGCACGGCGGCACCCCGGACTCGCTGGGCCCGCTCACGTGGCTGCGCGGACTCGCCGTGACGATCGCGGTGATCGCCGCCCTACTCGTGACAGGTCGGTGGACCGGTGCGGCCGCCAGGACGGCGCTGGCCGGGATCGCGGCCGGTATGACGGCCGGCCTGGTCGCCGTGCTGGTCAAGCCGGTCACGTCGATCGTGGGGCGTGGGTTGGGTGCGGTTCTCGCCACCTGGCAGACCTGGGCGGTGCTCGTCGTCAGTGCCGCGGCGTTTCTGTTGCTGCAGAACGCGATGCAGGCCGGGCGGTTGGTGGCCGCCCAGCCGGGCATCACGTTGGCGAACCCGTTGGTGGCGGCCGCGTGGGGTGTCCTCGTCTTCCACGAGCAGGTGCGTACCGGGTGGTGGCTGCTCGGCGCCGGGCTCGGGGCCGCGTTGCTGGTGGGCGGCGCTGTGCTGCTGTCGGGTTCGCCGTTGCTCGATGGCTACCGCGAAGCCCCGTTGTACTCTCCGATGGCCGCGTCGATCGGAGGGGTGGTCACATGGCCCGTTACGGAACCCAGTTCGGCCCGGACATCACGTTTCTCGGCGTAGCGCGGTGCGACTGGGCGGAACCCGAGACGTACGCGGACGCCGACGTGGTGATCCTGGGCGCGCCTTTCGACGGGGGCACGACGAACCGCGCCGGCACCCGGTTCGGCCCCCAGTACATCAGGCAGAGCTGCTACATCTCGCACAACGGCTCGCGACCGTCGCTGGCGATGCGGGTCGACGCGCTGCGGGACCTGACGGTGTACGACGCGGGCGACGTCCAGATGTACTCCGGCGACGCCGAACGGTCGGTGCGCGACCTGCAGCACGCCGTCCACATGGTGGCGGCCACCGGGACGATTCCGCTGGTCCTGGGCGGCGACCACACCATCGCCTGGCCGGACGCGGCGGGTGTGGCGCAACATCTCGGGCAGGGCCGGATCTCGATGATCCACTTCGACGCGCACGCCGACACGGGCAACATCGCGTTCGGCTCGCTGATCGGCCACGGCCAGCCGATGCGCAGGCTGATCGAATCCGGCGCGCTGCGCGGCGACCGGTTCCTCCAGATCGGACTGCGCGGCTACTGGCCGGGGCCCGAGACGCTGGACTGGATGGCCGAGCAGGGGATGCGGTCCTACGAGATGACCGAGATCGTCGCGCGTGGCCTGGAGGAATGCCTGACCGAGGCGTTCGCCGTGGCCACCGACGACTGCGACGGCGTGTTCCTCTCGGTGGACATCGACGTCTGCGACCCAGGCCACGCGC
>Ga0137385_10005621_pt1 | contig 11020 bp, 12 predicted proteins | sample SagtaG_FD_104921 | JGI IMG/M metagenome (GOLD analysis project Ga0137385, IMG submission 104921) | Vadose zone soil microbial communities from Sagehorn Ranch, Mendocino, California, USA - Sage2_R_80_16 metaG | ecosystem: Environmental > Terrestrial > Soil > Vadose zone | place: USA: California...
ACCCACCATCGACCGCGGCGGTCCGGTTGTTCGAGCGCTGCAACGCGTTGCGTCACCACCGCGCGGACGCGCACGCGGCGGCGTGGCGCGCGGTCGGCCTGACCGCCACGTCGGTCGCCGAGGTACCGGCGACCGATCCGGTCCGGCTGGCGGTGGAGACGGCGACCAACCGGATCGCGTCGAGGGCGTTCCGGCCGCTGTCCACTGTGGAGCGTGCGGAACTCGCTGCGCTGCTGCGACAGCTACCGGTCTAGCCCTGGGCGCCGCCGTAGGGTGGGATGCCGTTCACCGCGGTCTGTTCCGTGGTGGACTGGTGCCACGCCGGGCCGCCGAAGTCGCCAGGGTTGAACTCGCCGCCACCGCTGAACTGGCCGCCGTTGTCGGTGCCGCTGTTGAACTCGGCACTGGGAAAGCCGTTGACCTCGGGGCTGGTCGCGGTCGGGTCCGCGCTGTGCCGCTGGTGGCCTGTCCACCCGTTGGTGCCGGTCTCCTCCGGCGACTCACCCTCCCGTTTGGCCAGTTCCTGGTGCAGCTGGCGGAGCAGTTCGCGTTCTCGGCTGCTCAGGTCGGCGTCCGCGGCCGGTTCGGGCAGCGCCAGTTCCGGCAGCGCGGGCGCGGGTTCCGGTTCGACGGGCGCGACGGCCACATGGCTCGCCGGCTCGGCGACCGGCTGGGCGGCGGCCTCGTAGGGCTTGACCGGGTCGGGCTCCGGTTCGGCGGCCGTGGCCTCGTCGTGGGCGATGCGCGGCTGCCAGCGCCCGGTTGACGCGTCCACAGTGGACCGCTTCTCGGCGTGCGCGCCGGTCGCGTAGCGCCGGCGCGTCGAGGTCACCGTGCGCGGCGTCGGGGAGTCGGTGAACAGCGAGCCACCCGACTCGCCGTTCGCGTCGTGCCCTCGGCCGGACACCTGCCGCAGTTGCACCCGTCGCGACACGGCCAGCGCGTCGGCGTGGTACTCGGTCACGTCGGTGCCGGCCTGGATCACCTCGACCGACGCGCGGATGCCGGCCCGGCGCAACGACTGCTCCACCCGGTAGGCCGTGGACGGCGCGAACCCGTCCGGCCCGGTCTCCACCAGCACGACCCGCTGCGGCACCGGCCCGGCCGGGACACCGGCCGGCGTCGCCCGCCACACGCAGGACAGCGCCCGGATGTCCGGCAGCACCTCGATCACCCGGCCGATCGCGTCCAGCACACCGGTGTCCGGCGCCGGGTCGTCCATCACGCCCGTGGTGAACCGGTGCCGGGGCAGCAGGGCGTTGTCGTTCACGATCACCCGGTCCACCAGGGCCGGGGCGCTGCGCACCGCGTCGACCAGCGTGCGCAGCTCGTCGCGCTCGTCGGCGCTCAGTGGGATCCGGCCGGCCACCAGGCTCGCGGTCAGCAGGTCGACCGCGCGGTCGAGCTCGGCGACCGCGAGCAGTTCTCTGGCGTCGGTCAGTGCGTCGTCATCGATCCGGCCCGCGAGGGCGAGCAGGAAGTCGTGCACCCGGATGGGCAGGGCAATTCGATCGGACGATTCGGCCACGCCAGGTCTCCTTCCGGTCAGGACTGGGGTTCTAGCGAGCGCTACCCACCATTTGGCCGTACGGGTTCTCGGCACCCACACACAGCAGCTCGCTGGCGGCCAGCGCCGCCCGGTGGTACGGCAGCGGCACATAACCGACCGGCAGTACCTCGACGCAGGGATCGGACTCGCCGACCGCCCGCTGCACCCGCTGGAGTTCACCCGTCAGTGCGGCGTGGTCCGCGGTCGCGGTCACCAGGAGCACACGTCGGACCTCGACCACGCCCCGGCCGGACGGGTGCCGGGCCCGGCGCCAGGTGGCCCGCACCTCGCCAACCGCTGGCCGGCCGCGCAACAACGCGGCCAACAGGACGGCCAGCTGGTCGCCGAGGCTGTTGCGGCCGACGTTGTCCGAGTCGTGCTCGTGGAAGACGTACCCGACCTCGGGCAGCTCGTAGAGCTCCCGGATGGAGCTGAGCAGGCCCATGTCCGCGCCGTGCGGGCGCAGGGCCGCGTCGAGCAGGCGGAACTCGTCGTCCAGCAGCCCGACCCGCTCGCGCAGCAGCGTCAGCGGCAGCACGTGGCTCAGCTCGGACAACGCGCCCGCCGCCAGCCAGTCCCGAAACCGCCACAGCTGGCGGTCGGGCAGCCGTCCGGCCAGGCTCAGCAGCAACTCATGGCATGCCAACTCGGCAGCCTCACCCATAGGTGATCACCGTCCCTCGGATGGGTTACCCGAGTCTGCCACGGTGACCCAGGGTGGTCCTTCCGGGATCGGTCAGCCGACCTCGACGATCAACTCGACCTCGACCGGCGCGCCCAACGGCAGCTCAGCGACCCCGACCGCGGACCGGGCATGCCGTCCGGCGTCACCGAACACCTCGCCCAGTAGCTCTGACGCTCCGTTGACCACGGCGGGCTGGCCGGTGAAACCGTCGGCCGACGCGACGAATCCGGTCACCTTGACCACCCGGACCACGGCGTCGATCCCGACGAGCGCGTCCACCGCGGCCAGCGCGTTCAACACGCACGTCCGGGCGTGTCGCTTGGCCTCGTCCGGCCCCAGCTCCGCGCCTACCTTGCCGGTGGCGGCCAACGCGCCGGACACGAAGGGCAACTGCCCGGAGGTGTAGACGTACGAGCCGGAGCGCACCGCGGGCACGTAGGCGGCCAGCGGCCGGGCCACCTCGGGCAGTTCGATGCCCAACTCGGCCAGCCGAGCCGACCAGGCGCCCATCTCAGGCGCCCTTCGGCCGCTTGAGGTAAGCCACCAGCTGCTCGCCGGACGGGCCGGGCAGCACCTGGACCAGCTCCCAGCCGTCCTCGCCCCACTGGTCCAGGATCGCCTTGGTGGCGTGGATCAGCAGCGGCACGGTGGCGTACTCCCACTTGGTCATGGTCGGCAGCCTAGTCGGGGCTCAATCCTGGATACCTTGGGTCGGCCGCCGCAGTGTCTTCCCGGAGTGGAGTGGAGCGCCAGCGGAGCGGAACGCAGGGAAGGGACTGCGTAGAGGCGGCCGAGCCACGCGCGCGCCAGCGCGCCATAGACTCAGCTGGGTGGAGGTCTGGCGGGCGATTCCGGCTGCGCTGTTCGGTGCCGGCGGCATTGTCGCGGTACTGGTGGCGATGGCCATGGCCCGTGACCGGCGTGGCGCGACCCACCTCACGGTGGCCACCACCGGGCTCGTCGTGCTGATCGTGGTGGCCGGACTCACGTTGGCCGTCGCGGGCCTACTGCCCGTGCTGGTCGGCTGGGGGATGGTGTTCCTGCTGGCCATGGCCCTGCTGGCGATGATGCACGCGCATTGAGATTGGTCGAACGCGAGCGTTTACGCTGATCGTGTGACGCCACCCGGCTGGACCGACGAGCTGACCCGTGCCCGGCTGCACGTGGTCACTGGCAAGGGCGGCACGGGCAAGACCACGGTGGCGGCGGCATTGGCCATCGCGCTGGCCTCGGGTGGCCGCCGGGCGCTGCTGATCGAGGTCGAGGGCCGGCAGGGCATCGCGCAGCTGTTCGACTCACCGCCGCTGCCCTACGCGGAGCAGCGGATCGCGTCCGCCCCAGGCGACGGCGAGGTGTGGGCGCTGGCGGTGGACGCGGAGGCGGCGCTGCTGGAGTACCTGGCGATGTTCTACAACCTCGGCTTCGCCGGCCGGACCTTGAAACGGATGGGCGCGATCGAGTTCGCCACCACGCTCGCGCCTGGCCTGCGGGACGTGCTGTTCACCGGCAAGATCAAGGAGACCGTCGGCCGGACCGACGACACCGGGCGGCACCGCTACGACGCCGTCGTGCTGGACGCCCCGCCGACCGGCCGGATCGTGAAGTTTCTCGACGTCACGAAGGCCATGGTCGACCTCGCCAAGGTCGGGCCGATCAAGGGCCAGAGCGAAGGTGTCGCACGGCTGCTGCACTCCGGGGACACGGCGGTGCACCTGGTGACGCTGCTGGAGGAGATGCCGGTGCGCGAGACGCTGGACGCGGTCGCCGAACTGGACGGCGCCGACCTGCGGCCCGGCGCGGTGTTCGTCAACCGCGTGCGGCCCGACCGGCTGCCGGCCGGCGTGATCGCCGCGGCCGCGAAGGGCCGGCTCGACCAGGCCGAGATCGGCGCCGACCTGAAGACCGCCGGGCTCACCCTGACCGACGACGACCTGGCCGAACTGGTCTGCGAGACCGTCGACCACGCCACCCGGCTGCAGGCCGAACGCCGCGCCCGCGGCCAGCTGAAGAAGGCCGACCTGCCCGCGATCGACCTGCCCGAACTGACCGGCGGGGTGGACGTCGCCGGGCTGTACGAACTGGCGGAGACGCTGGTCGAGCAGGGCGTCCGGCGCGTCAGATGACCCGACCCGAGATCGTCGACATCGACGCGCTGTTGGACAACCCGGCGACCAGGGTGATCGTCTGCTGCGGCTCCGGCGGTGTCGGCAAGACCACCACGGCGGCGGCGCTCGCCGTTCGCGCAGCCGAACGCGGCCGGCGGACCGTGGTACTTACCATCGACCCGGCGCGCCGGCTTGCCCAGTCCCTTGGCCTGCGTGAACTGGGCAACCAGCCCAAGCCGGTCCGGATCGACGGGTTCGAGCCGGCCGGTGAGCTGTCCGCGATGATGCTGGACATGCGCCGCACCTTCGACGACATGGTGCAGGCCACGGCCGGGCACGGCCGCGCGGAGCAGATCCTGGCCAACCCGTTCTACAAGACCATCTCCACGTCGTTCTCCGGCACGCAGGAGTACATGGCGATGGAGAAGCTGGGCCAGCTCGCGGCGACCGGGAACTGGGACCTGATCGTGGTCGACACCCCGCCGAGCCGGTCGGCGCTGGACTTCCTCGACGCGCCGCAACGGCTGTCCACCGTGCTGGACGGCCGGATCATCCGGCTGCTGTCCGCCCCGGCACGAGCCGGTGGCCTCGGCATCCGCAAGCTGGTCGGGGCCGGGTTCGGCCTGTTCGCCAAGGCGGTGTCGACGATCATCGGCGGACAGCTGCTGCAGGACGCGTCCGCGTTCGTGCAGGCGTTCGACAGCATGTTCGGCGGGTTCCGGGAGCGGGCCGCCGCGACGTACACGATGTTGCGCTCGCCGGGCACCGCGTTCCTGGTGGTGGCGGCACCGGAGCCGGACGCGCTGCGCGAGGCGTCGTACTTCGTGGACCGGCTGGCGTCGGAAGGAATGCCGTTGGCCGGCCTCGTGGTCAACCGGACCCACCCGGTGCTGGCCGCCGTGCCGCCCAGCCGTGCGGTGGCCACCGCGGAGGAACTGGAGAAGACCGGCACCGCGCCGCTGGCCGCGGCCATCCTGCGACTGCACGCGGACCGGGTGGCCGTGGCGAGCAGGGAGAAGCGACTACTGGCTCGATTCACCAAGGCGCACCCGGGAGTCGCGGTCGTGGGCGTGCCGGCATTGCCCACCGACATCCATGACCTCGCTGGGCTGCGTGAGATATCCCTACGCCTGGCAGGCGCTTAGTTGTGCCGCTGCGAACCCCGGTACCGCCGCGAACTCAGCTGACCGCGTAGTCAGCTGCGAACTCGGCGATGTCGGTCTGGTATGTGCGGCGGGCGGCGTCGAGCAGTTCCTGCCACGAGACCACATCGGGCCTACGCCGCAGTAGGGCTCGCCGCTCACGTTCGGTCATGCCACCCCAGACCCCGAACTCGATGCGGTTGTCCAGCGCTTCGGCCAGACACTCCGTGCGTACCGGACAGTTGAGACAGACCAGCTTGGCTCGCCGCTGCTCGGCACCTCGAACGAACAACCCGTCCGGATCCTCGTCGCGGCAGGACGCGCCGACCCGCCAGTCCGACTGGTCGAAAATCATCTTCCCCCAGCTCCTAGCGTTGTCCCGACCCCGATTCGCCACCCCCTAGCGGCGAACGGTGTGACCGGCCACCTGACTGGCCCGGCCACATTTTCTTGTCGTAGGACGTTGACGGACGATAGAGGCACACGGTTCCACTGCCAACACCGTGATATCGACCCGTTATCTGGCATGCGCTAACCGGCTCTTGACAAGTCCGGGACAACCTCTGGACAACGCTCTGCCGACCTGGACAACGCAGGGCACACCGGGTGATCGGTACCCTGGGTTCGTGCGAGTGCCAGGTGGTCTGCTCAGGTTCCTCGGTCTGTGTGCGTTGGCCGGCGTGTTGCTCGCCGGCGTGATCGCGCCGATCTCCATCGGGCTCGGGGAGGCGTCCAACCAGCTGTCCGATTCGGTGGACAGCATCTCCTCCGACCTCGCCAGCGCGGAGTTCCCGCTGGTCACGACCGTGACCGACCGCAACGGCGGGCCCATCGCGTACCTGTTCGACCAGTACCGGCTGCCGGTCTCGTTCGACCAGATCTCGCCGAACATGACCAGCGCGATCATCGCGATCGAGGACAAGCGGTTCTACGACCACGCCGGCATCGACATCAAGAGCGCGCTGCGCGCCGCGGTGTCCAACTCGTCCGGCGGCAGCACGCAGGGTGCCTCGACGATTACCCAGCAGTACGTGAAAAACTTCCTGATCAACGTCGTCGACCGCAACAACAAGGCGGCACAGGCACAGGATCAGGCGCAGACGGTCGTGCGGAAGCTGCGCGAAGCGAAGATGGCGATGTCGCTGGATCAGCAGTGGTCGAAGAACAACATCCTCACCGGATACCTGAATGTTGTTCAGTTCGGCCATTCCGGTATCGGCCCGTACGGCGTGCGCGCCGCGGCGGCCGCGTTCTTCAACACCACGCCGGACAAGCTGACCGTGCCGCAGTCGGCCCTGCTGGCCGGCCTGGTCAACAACCCGGTGCTGTACGACCCGTACAAGTTCCCGCAGCAGTCGCTGCAGCGGCGCAACCTGGTGATCCAGCGGATGGTGGAGAACAACGCGCTGACCCCCGCCGCCGCGGCCGCGGCCAAGGCCGCGCCGCTGGGCGTGGTGCAGGGCGGCCCGAACATCCCGTCCAGCACGTGCATCCGCGCGCCCGACTACGCCGGCTTCTTCTGCCAGTACGCGGTCACCTACCTGGAACAGGCCGGCTTCACCCAGGACCAGATCTTCACCGGCGGCTACACCATCAAGACCACGCTGGACCCGAACATCAGCCAGATCGCCAAGCAGGCCGCGGACGACCGCGTGCCCACCACGCAGTACGGCGTCGCCAACACGTTCGACATCATCAAACCCGGCGCCACGTCGCACGAGGTGCTCGCCCTGGTGGCCAACCGGAATTTCGGCCAGGACGCCAGCCAGGGCGAGACCATGACGAACCTGCCGGCCTCCGTCAGTGACACCTTCGGCGCCGGCTCGACGTTCAAGATCTTCACCACGGCCGCCGCACTGGAGGTGGGCAAGATCGGGCTGAACAGCGTGCTGCCCAACCCGGTCAGCCAGTGCTTCACGTTCGCGGCGCACGCCCCGCCGTACTGCCCGTCGAACCCGGAGAAAGTGAACATCGACCCGCTCCCGCTGCCCGAGGCACTGGCCATCTCGCCGAACACCCTGTTCGTCAACGTGGAACTGCAGACCGGCATGAGCAACGTGCTGAACATGGCGTACCGCCTGGGCCTGCGGCAGTCGCTGCAGGACAACGCGTCGGCCAGCGACCCCAACAGCCCGGCGAACAAGGCCAGGGGCGGCGAGGCCGCCGAGTCGCAGATGCAGAAATTCCAGGCCCAGCCATCGTTCACGCTCGGCACCGCGGCATTGTCCCCGCTCGAGGAGGCCAACGTGGTCGCCACCCTGGGCAGCGGCGGCGTGTGGTGCCCGGCGACGCCGATCCTGTCGGTGTCCGACCGGTACGGAAAGCCGGTCACGGTCAACCAGCAGCCGTGCGAGCAGGTCGTCCCGGCCGGCCTGGCCAACACCTTGCTCAACGGCTTGAGCCATGACACGGTCAGCCCCGGCACCTCGACCGCGCCAGCCCAGGCCGCGAACTGGACCCGTCCGATCGCCGGCAAGACCGGTACCACCGAGGAGAACAAGTCCCTGGCGTTCGTCGGCCTGACCGACGGCTACGCCGCATCGTCGATCGTGTTCGCAGACGGGTCGAGGCCGGCGAAGATCTGCAACGCCGCCCCGCCGCACCTGGACGGCTCCGGCGGCCGCTGCGGCGCGAACGGCTTCGGTGGCCCGGTGGCCGCGCCGACGTTCTTCAACGCCTTCAACCAGATCCTGGCCAACACGGCGGACGTCCCGATCCCGGGACCGGACCCGGGATACATGGACCCCGGCGGCCGCGGCCCGACCGTGCCGTTCGTCATCGGCGATACCGGCGACAACGCCACCAACATCCTGAAGGCCGCCGGTTACCCGGTCACGATCGTCCCGTTCAACTCGGCGACCGCCGCCGGCACGGTGCTCGGCCAGACACCCCAGGGCAACCAGGTCCCGCCGGGCACGGCGATCACGCTGTACGTGAGCACCGGCACCCTGCCACCCCCACAGGGCTCGGCACCCCCACCGTCCATCGCCCCCGGCGCCATCACTGGTGGCTGACTCAGCCCGTCAGCCGTGCCTTCACCAATGCGGCGACACGGGCTCCTTCGGCGCGGCCGGCGACCTCGGCGTTGACCACCTTCATGACCTGCCCCATCTGCCGTTGGCCGGGTTGGCCGCCGGTCTGCTCGGCAACGGTGGCCACGGCCCGGTCCACGATGGCGGTCAGTTCGGTTTCGTCGAGTTGGCTGGGCAGGTAGGTGGACAGCACGTCGGCCTCGGCGAGTTCGGCCTTGGCCTGCTCGGCGCGACCGGCGCCGTCGAACGCCTCGGCGGCCTCCTTGCGCTTGCGAACCTCGCGGTTGAGCACCCTGAGCACCTCGTCGTCGGACAGTTCGCGCGCCTGCTTGCCGGCGACCTCCTCGGTGCCCACCGCCGCCAACGCCATCCGGAGCACACCGGTGGTGCGGGTGTCCCGCGCCTTCATCGCCGTGGTCAGGTCGGCCCGCAGCCGTGCCTTCAGTTCCGCCATGTGTCGTGACGCTACCGGTGCCGGCCACCCGATACCCGGCGTGGCCGGGGTTCTGCGGCATGGGTCCGCGGCCGCCGTAGGCTGGGTTCCCGTGAACACCATTGCTCGGATCGCGGCCGGCACCGCGGCCGTGGGCACGGCCACCGTCGCTTATGCCGCGATCATCGAACGGCGACACTGGACCCTGCGCAACGTCACGATCCCGGTGCTCTCGGCCAACGCGCGGCCGATACGGGTCCTGCACATCTCCGACCTGCACATGCTGCCCGGGCAGCAGGCCAAACAGAGCTGGGTGCGAACACTGGCCGAACTGGACCCCGACCTGGTGGTGAACACCGGCGACAACCTCGCGCACCGGCAGGCCGTGCCGGCCGTGATCCGCGCGCTCGGCCCACTGCTGGACCGCCCTGGCGTGTTCGTCTTCGGCAGCAACGACTACTACGCGCCCAAGCCCAAGAACCCGGTCCGCTACCTGACCAGGAGCAGGAAGCACATCCGAGGCGTGCCACTGCCGTGGAAGGACCTGCGCGCCGCGTTCGTGGAACACGGCTGGCTGGACCTGACCCACGTCCGGCGCGGCTTCTCGATAGTCGGCCAGCCAGTGGTGGCCGCCGGCCTGGACGACCCACACCTACGCCGGGACCGGTACGCCGAAATCGCCGGCCAACCCGACCCCAGCGCCGCCCTCCGACTGGGCCTGACCCACTCCCCCGAACCAAGGGTCCTGGACGCCTTCGCCCACGACGGCTACGACCTGGTCATGGCAGGCCACACCCACGGCGGCCAACTCAGGCTCCCCGGCTACGGCGCCATAGTGACCAACTGCGAGCTGGACCGCTCCCGAGCACGCGGCGCGTCCAGATGGGGCGCCCACACCTGGCTGCACGTATCGGCAGGCCTCGGCACCTCCCCCTACGCCCCGGTCCGGTTCGCCTGCCCACCGGAAGCCACCCTGCTGACCCTGGTCCCCCGACCCCGCAGCGCCGAAGCCCCCGACGAACAAGCAGCCGCATCAGCCCGATTCGGAGCCGGTGCCGACGTCCGCTAGACTCCCACCCGGAACAAGCCGGGGTGTGGCGCAGCTTGGGAGCGCGCTTCGTTCGGGTCGAAGAGGTCGCAGGTTCAAATCCTGTCACCCCGACCGGCTGAAAGGCCCTGTCCGCTCGCCAGTGGACAGGGCCTTTTCGTACCGCCGGTGACTAACTGAGTGACTACGCTCCCTTCTGGCGGAAGATGCGGTCCATCGCGGTCGCCCCGTGTTCGACAACCGGTCGGATCTGGTGGCGGTAGACCAGCTCCGTGACGGACGTCCCGCTGTGACCGACCAGCCGCGAGATTTGCTCGATCGGCATCCCGTTGTCGGACAGCACCGACACGAAACTGTGGCGCAGCTCACGGGGCGTCCAGTCCTTCGCCTCCAGTCCGGCAGCACTCGCTACTCGGCGGAACGCACGGCGGATGTTGGCCGCGTCCAGCACGGTTCCGGACTCCGACGCGAACACCAGATCGTTGTCAGTCCACCCCTCCCCTCGTTTCAGGCGGCTCGACCGGTGTCGAGCCTGCCGGACCTGCTGCGCCTTGAGCGCGTCAATGCATTGGACGGGTAGTGCCAGACTTCGCCGAGACTTGCGGGTCTTGGTGTCGCCACCTGCCCGAACGGACCGCCACACCTTGATGTGTGGCAACTCGGGCGGTTCCGCCTCGGGATTTCCCTTCAGGTCGACGTGTGACCAGGTGAGCGGTCGAGTTTCCTCGGTCCGCGCTCCGCTCAGCAGTGAGACGATGATGTACGCGCCGATGGTTGAATCGTGCTGCTCAGCGGTTACGAGAATCGCGGCTGCCTGCTCCAGTGTGAGCGCCTTCGACGGCCTTCCCGGCTGGCCGGCCGGCGTCCCGCAGAGCAGAACCACGTTTCGTTTCACCTTGTCACGGGCCCAATGGTCATGAGTTAAGCCGTGAGGGGTTGTAGTAGGTGGAGTTCGATGGTTCGGGTGACCAGGCGGGTTCCGGGATCGGTGCTGCTGCGGGTGGTGTAGCGCAGGCTGGGACGGAC
>Ga0137385_10005622_pt1 | contig 11020 bp, 17 predicted proteins | sample SagtaG_FD_104921 | JGI IMG/M metagenome (GOLD analysis project Ga0137385, IMG submission 104921) | Vadose zone soil microbial communities from Sagehorn Ranch, Mendocino, California, USA - Sage2_R_80_16 metaG | ecosystem: Environmental > Terrestrial > Soil > Vadose zone | place: USA: California...
CGCCGTTCGGTGACCTTGACCTTGCGCCAGGGCCTGTTCACGTCGATGCAGACGAAGAGATTGACGGTGCCGTTGCGGCGATACTCGTAATCGTAGCGTTCGAGCTGATCCGGCTCGGCCGGGATCGGCTGCCGCACCTCGCCGATGAGCTGGACCGGGCTCTCGTCGAAGCAGACCACCGGCCGGTCGGGATCGGGCGCCTCGGCATAGAGGTCGAGCACGTCTTCCATGCGGGCGACGTATTCGCCATCGACTTTTGGAATGCACCACATATCCCTGCGCCACGGCTTGAGGCCGTTTTCGGCCAGCCGCCGGCGCACCGTCTCGCTTGACAGACTCTCGTGGTCAGTCAGCTTGACCATGGCATCGGCTAAAAGTTCCAGTGTCCAGCGGGCGCGTCCCTCGGGAGGACTGGCGCAGGCCGTCGCCACCAGCAAGGCTTCTTCCTTGCCGGTGAGCTTGCGCTCCGCGCCGGGACGCGGTTCCTCGCTCAGCGCCCGTTCCAGATTGCCTTCCACGAAGCGCTGCTTGGTCCGGTACACGGTGGAACCGCTTACCGCTACCGTGCGGACAATCTCTTCATCGCTACGGCCGGCATCAGCCGCCAGCAATATCTGGGCGCGCTTGAGCTTGCGGGCCGCCCGTTTGCCCTTGCTCAACATCGCGATGAGTTCATTGCGTTCGGCTTGGCCCAATTCGACCCGATAACGTACATTCATCCCGACCTCCTTGTTGGAGAGCCGGATGAATCGACAAATGAATCGAAAATCAGGTGTCGCTCGCAGCCTCAGCGCTCAAGGCTTCACTGACAAACAAGGCCAGTACCTGGCCTTCATCTACACCTACGACCACATGTTCGGACGCCCGCCCGCCGAGACCGACATGCAGCGCCACTTTCAGGTCAGCCCGCCCTCGGTCCACCAGATGATCGTGACGCTCGAACGAAACGGCCTCATTCGCCGGCAACCCGGCGTCGCCCGAAGCATCCAGATCCTCGTGGCTCCGAGTGACCTGCCCATCCTGAACTGGCTTGGAATCAACCAGTCATAATCACTGTGGCGAGGTACTAGGAGATCGGGCAGGGTGATATCGCGGCGACCGGCCTTTGTTTTCGGCGCCTTGAAGCGAGTGCCGTGCGCCTTGGTTTCCTCCAGCGCCCCACGCACCTCGACAACTTTCCGGTCGAGGTCGACGCGGCCCCAGCGCAGCGCCAGCACCTCGCCAATTCGCATGCCGGTGAACAGCGAAATCATTGCCGGGACAAAAAGACGTCCGCGCACCAACTCGATAAAGGCCGGCACGTCCTTCACGATCACCATTTCGTCGTCATCTCCATCCGTTGGGTGAGTTCTTCGACGCGCGCGTGCGCGGTCTTGAGAGCAAGTTTGCAATCGCGAGAAGCCAGAGCTAGCGTCACTCGTCAGTTTTAGTTTTGAAGGTGCTGCCGGGTAATTTGCCTTCTATCGAGAAGGCCCTTTTGAACACGAACGCTCCGAAAGCGCGCCGGATCCCGCCAATGTAAAAGGCGGCTCGTTCGTAGAGCCGCCTTTCTCTTCTGCTCAGTGTCAGAGAGGATTACTGGCAGCGGTGTTGCAGGCCATCTTCGCCGCGAACCATGGTGCCAGGCGTACAGGCAAGGCCGTTGTGAGCCGCATAGGTCTTCCAGTCGCGGCCGCCATAGCCGTAGCCGTAATAGTCGTAGCCATTATCGAAGGCACGGAACGGGGCAGTCGCAATCGCGCCTGCCGTTGCCACGGCTCCGCCGACCACGGCACCCGCCGCGCCGACCGGCCCCACAGGCCTGCGATACTGATCCCCAGTCAAAGCAGCGCTGGCGTTGCGGTACCGTTCGCCACGATAGGCCGCGTGACGTTGCATGTGGTGGCTTTTGACGAGGGTCACCTGTTTGTCCCCGGTCATCGTGCCCTTGGCCATCGCGGGACCCGCCAGCGCAGAGGTGAGGATGGCGGCGGTGCCGAGGATCGCAAGACTTAGTCTCGTCATGGGACGCTCCCTTTCTTGTGATTGGTGATTTCGGTAAAGCGCCGGGACTGATAGATGTTCCGCGTCCTGCTTGCGGATCAAACCGATGTGATCTGAGATCATTCCCGCCTAAGCGGGGCGGTCGGTTTCGCCTTGATCTGGGTCAATGGTTCCGGATGGTTCCCGCCCGACCGTGAGGTCATGAAACCTCCCGACGACGAACCGGAAGCCTTGTCTCAGGACGCGCCAAAGCCTTCGCGCTCGGAACAGGCTAGGCGGATCATTGAGGAATACGCCAACGACCTGCGCGAGATCATCCAGAAGCTCCGTAGGCAGCTCCGTAGCCGCTAGCACATTCAGCGCCGAACCTCATGGCTCGGGTACCGGTTCACCGGTCGGTTTTGATCGAAGCAGCGGCGGACGTCGGCGCAGCGATGGCCGCAAGCCCGACAGGTGAATTTCGGTTCGAGGTCGGACAGCCGTCATCGCCACTGGCTCGCATCGATCGTGACCGAGTGGGCGCGGCGATAGTCCTGGCAATAGATCAGCAGGCCGCGTACGGCCTGAAGCCCGCATTTCGCCGAGAGTGATCTTCTGTTCGCGTGGCATGGGTGCAATTTTGCCAAGAATCGCCCGTACTTTGAATTAGCCATTCCAGGGGGAAAGCCCCACGGGCGGTAGGCCCGGGGTATTTCGCCCGGGCAACATCGTGCGCTGGGCCTTTCTTTTACGGCTTGATTGCGATCCGTTCTGGTTTAGTCGAATGATGCTGTGGCGGGCCCATCGTTGCCCAGACCAACGTGCCAAAGGCCAGTGCCGCCAAAATCGTTGCCATGATCGGAGTTTTGCTTCTCATGGTCGCGGTCGTCAGTTCTTAAGTCCCAACTGACGCATCTCAACCCGACGTGCCAAGCAATATTCACGATACAAAACGTTGATGAAGTCCCACATGACCGAATCCCCTCTTGTCCAATAACCGAGACGTTAGGCCGAGTTTGTTTCCGGCCGGCTTCGCTGACTTGGAAAATGGTTTCGTCGCCTTATCGGGCCGCCGGTTCACGCCGGCGGGTCTTTGACTTCGCCTTGTGGATTCGTGCGCAGCCGCGCCCTCCCGAAGTCATTGTGGAATGGAGGCGGCCAAGCTCTCCAGATTTGTTTGCTCTTCGGTCAAGCGCTTTTCGATAAACTGGCGCTCAAGCTCTGTCAGGCTGGTTTGCAATAGGTTGCGATTGTGAACCGTCGATAACACGGCGCGCCTCCCTGTCGTCTGTCGGACTAGCGCCGAATACATCCCCGGCATCGCAAGATGCTTCTGGGGCGGCATGCCTTTTAGGCGAGATCAGAAGTTGCCTCCGCATTTCTGCGAGGCGAGCACGGCAGTATTCGCGATAGAGGAGGTCGAATATGGCGACCATGACCTAGCCTCGCGTTTCGCCTGCACCCATTGATTTCAGCGTATCATTTCCCTTGGGGTCCAAGATGTGAGCTGGTTCATAGGGGTATTCTGCCGGCGTGCGGATTTGCGCCGCTATTTCGGAGTACCGCCGAAGGACGGAGCAAAATCCTAACGCCCGTCTTGCGTCGGCGCCTTCTCTGAAGCGCAATCATTTAGCGCCTGCTTACCTTTTACCCCCGTACGCAAGCGCCAAGCGCTTGGAAATGGGCGGCCCCAGGTTCACGCCGCCGCTTCCCCCTGGGGCCCGCGTCGCCGCGTCTTTCAAGGTTATGAGCGGCTTTCCCTTCGGCACCGGGATCGGATCTTCGAACTCGCGCTGCCAGCCGTGCTCTGCAGTCACGGGACCTTATCGCTCTGGTCCAGTACCACGGCTTTGGAACTGCAGGTCAATGGTCGTTAACGTGGTGCGAGGCTGGGGGCCATCTTCATATCTTGATGCCAGGTCCTGAAGACGCCTCTTGACGAATGGATCGATGACCTTCTCCGCGAGAGCGCGCACGGTCTTGGCGCGCTCGTTCCTGAATTCATCACTCAACATGGCAGCGCCAGCAAAGATTAGGTGAATGCGATAGCGAGCAAGCCAGAGCAAAGCAGGACAGGACCTGCGACGGCGAAAGCCAGGAAACTGTAAGAGGCGAATTCTTCACGCATGGTACACCACCTATCGCTCGGGAATGTTGGTTACCGTCTCGACCGCGTCTTGCTCGAAGAGGACGACTGTCACGCCGCACAGTCAAAGAGATTCGGCGGGGTTCCAAAAATCGGAATCTAACTGATGCTTTGAAGCAACAGCGGCCGAAGTCATCCGGACGATGAGAGGTGAGGGGCCCGGCCGTTCACGCCGGCGGGTTTTTGCGGCTTTTCTCTTGGACAACTAATTAGCAGGCACCGCAGAGCCTGCGCTGCGAACCAGCCTATCCGCCTTTTTCAGAACGTACGTATTTGCCGGCTGCTCTCTAGCGAAGAAGCTGAACACCACGAACGCTGCGCAACACAGGAGGCCTACCAGCACAACTTTGCGATAGGTGCGTCTGTCTGCGTTATGAAAAGAACTCGACATAAAGCACTCACTACACAACTTCACACTGAACGCGGGTTTGGTTGGAGCGAGACTAGCGGGTGATTATTTCCGGACGGCTTCGCAGCGATTGGAAAATGGTTTCGTCGGACGCCCAGGCAGCCTGTGAGTTTGTGCGCAGCAAGTCGTTGGTGCCTCGCCCATTTCTCGCCGTAGCAACCCTGTGGATATGCCGCGCATATGCTGCGGATAAGTTGTGTCGCCAGGCTTCGTGAGCGACGCAATAGCCGGCGCCCGTGGTCAAGCTGATCGGGGGGGCAACGAATGCGCCTGATCCGGCTATTGCTCGTGCGCTGCCGGCTGCGGCTGGCGCGCTATTCCAAATCCAGGAAGTCCGCAAGATACGTCACGCGGAAGAGCGCGCGGAACCATCCGAGTGGCTCCCGCCTTGATGGATATGGATCGCTCTAATAGACCGTGGACTGAGGACGACATCGTAAAGCTGCGGGAGCTTGCTCAGAAATACCCAGCTACCACTATAGCTAGACAACTAGGCCGCAGCATGGGCGCGGTTTCCGCGAAGGCCCGCGCGTTGAAGTTGTCATTGAGAATGAAGCGACCAACGCTGAAACGGCCAACTCATAAGTTCGCATCAGTGCCTGATCGTTCCTGAACAAAAGAGGCTGCGGATCGTCCAAATTAGGACACGCGTTCTCACCAATTAGGACAAGAATCTTGAGCCTAAATTAATGGGGGGGGTGCCCGATCTCCTTTCGCCCCCAGCCCCTGATCGGGCGCTTTCAGAGGCGGCCCCAGATCTCAACCCTGGGGCCGTTTCTTTTGACCAATCCCCGCCTTTGATTACCGCTACAGCCGCGCGCGTGGTTCGCCACGGCGGCAGTTGATTGGCACCGGAATTGGCACCCAACGTCTCGATACAGGCCAGTATTAGGGGACACTCGGAAACGCCAACGAAATGGGACGTCTCGGGAAAAGCTGTTACCGCCTGAGATGCTCCAAACAACATTTCAAGACCGGTACCTTAAACCACTCGGCCACCCTTCCAAACCATTGCTGAAGCTTGTCTTTTTAGAACTAGTCGGGAGAACAAAGCGAGTCATCTGCTACCCAATGTCTTCGGCGCGCTTGTTTATGGCTGCGCGCAGCCCTCCGTCAACAGTAAGGGCGGCGCTTTCCTGCATGTTCGGCATCGGTGCACCGCATCCAACCCGGTGAATAGCGGGAAGAGACCAGGGGCTTGTGGCATATCGAATGGGGTTTAGGAGCTAGCCTATTTCTGACCTGGGTTTGCAGGCGGTTGGCTTTTCCCAAAATACTCAGCGGTGCCTTCTCCGCCCAAGAGTGCTTGCCGCACAAGCAAATAGTAAAACGGCGTCTCAATTCGGGAATAGGAACCGCGGTCACCCGCATAGCCTTTCGCAACTGTTTCATCGAACTGGCGGGCTTGGCCAGCCAAGGCCATTATCGGGTCCCAAGGTTGTCGCCATTGAACGATCCCCACGAAAAGCATGACGCAGGAAATCGCAGCGGCGGCCACTTCGATCGCGTGAGGCCGCCACCTGACGATCGCAAGCCAAACCGGGTAAGTTAAGCCGATGAACACGGGCAGCTGGAAAAGACCCACATAGCGCGAAGGGAGCTCAGACCAGAAATAGATTACTCTGTAAAACGTGTCGTTTCGAAACAGAAAACAGATTACGAGCACCGCCCACCAGAGCGAAAGGACGACCAGTGTCTCAGCGAACGGATGTGGAGAGCGCCCAAGGAATTTGTGCGCCAACTATTGAGCCGCCGCCAAAAGGATCGGACTTGTGCTGGAGGATTCAAGATCATCAGCGCAGCGAAGCCCGCGACAAAGACGACGGCGACCAAAGCCAGCCCCCACGAAAAGCCCAAGGTGGAAAACATCCGTTCGCGAAGCGCAATGGTCGCCACGGTTAGAAGTATCGGAACATAGATTGCCCGACGTCTAAGCACCAAAGGCTGCACGGCCAAGTCGCAGCAGATCATAATGCCCAACAGGATGGGTGCGGCACTCTGATGGACGAAGCAAACGACGAGAGGGACCCAGTAAGCTGAACCACTTCGTCCGGACCATCGCAGACTAAATGCTGCGAACGCCAGCATCGCGGTCAGGCAGCGCGGGAAAACCGAGAATGGAGAGAACGCTGCTGTTGGATTGAGCCAGGCGCGGAGTTCAAGTCCAGTTATTCTTTGTAGAGTAACTTCTTTGCCAAGAGGTAGCGAATGCAGAATCCATGAGAGAAACGGCGCTGGCAGATATAGATAGAGGAGAGCCGCGGCGGCAACCGCAGCGAAGGTAGCGAGAGTCAACGCGGCGTTATTCCTGGTCGACCAAAATACGACAAGCAGACATGCTATCCCGAGCAACGCGCCGGAGAATCCCATTCCCCATCGAATAGAGTTTAGAAGGAAGCCAGGATAATCTTTAGCTGGATCGGTCAGTCCCAGCTTCTGCTGGATCTTGCCTGCGGCAAACATCGACAAGGATGTGAACGGGTAATTGTTGCAGTACGCCGCACGCATTTTAGCTCGGTAAATCAGAAAATCTGACGCCGAGACCGCATCGAGTTGTTTTGCAAGCTCAATCTGCCGATCATGCAAGGCGGGATCGCCCATCTCGATTCCGCACAGATACAGGTACACGATATCCTTATCGATCCGCGCATTATCCTTATCGATCCGCGCATTGTGGTCGGTCGCCCGCGCGTAGATCGCGCTCCAGACGAACGCACACATCAACAGGGCAATGACAGATATGATAGAAAGGTGCCGCGGCGGTGTGAAATCGATATGGTTGTCCAAGCACTGCCCCCAGCTGCCGCGCGGAACCTAAACCACACCCCCAGAATGAACAAGCCTTCGGTTGTGCTGACCGCCGGTATCACTCCCTCAGTGTGAGGGCTGATCATCGGTGTCGTCCCGCGAATTTCAAGACCGGTGCCTTAAGCCACTCGGCCACCCTTCCGTCGTCGGAATGTCGGCGACTTAGCAAAGCGGGCAGGGACGCGAAAGAGGCAAGTGCGGTCGCGGAGGCCCGTCCTGGTGGCCGCATGACGAGAAATGAGTGGACAGGTCCGCCGCCGAAACACTCTGTTAATGATCTCGCTTAAAGCGATATTTCCGGCTTTCGATGACGATCCCGCCACTTGATCCCGTGGCAATTTCCAAATCGAGAGCAGACAGAAATGACGAGTTCACGCGTTTATGCAGCACTGATCGCATCGGCCGCCGCCATCCTGGCTTTGCCTTCCGCTGCGTCTGCGGACTGCTACAGCTGCTACACGCCGCCCCCGCCGCCTTGCGCCACCTGCTATCAGCGCCAGATCGTGCCGCCGCAATACCGTACCGTCGACGAGACCGTGATGGTGTCACCGGGCAGCGTGATCGTACATCGGACACCCGCCCAGTATCGGACCGTGATGGTGCCCCAGACCGTGATGGTCGCGCCGGAGGGCGTGCAGTACGAGCACGTGCCGCCGCAATACGCTACCCGCCAGCGGGTCGAGATGGTCGCGCCGGCGCGGGAATATTATGTGGCGGTGCCGCCGCGCTGCGGTTCTTGCGGCTATTGATATTTGTCTCGAAGACTTGATTTGAAAAAAACTTGGGGCGACCTGCGTTGCAGCGGAGGTCGCCCTCAAGACTAAAACGTCCAGCACGGCGGGCGGCAATTGCTGCCGTTGTCGTTAAGTGCCCGCTTCGGGCGCACGAAGCGCAGGCTTGGCGCGCGGCCGGGCTGGACCTGGACCGGCCGCCGGACGGGCCGGTTGGAGTGTAACGATCACGGGATTGGGCCTGTGATCCTGCGCCGCGCCTGTGACGGCATCGACACCCATGCCGACCAATCCGCCAGCTATGATGTTTCCTGCAAAGCCGGCCGCACCTGTGGCCGGGACCTCCTTGGTCAGGGTCACGACTTCGGTCTCGAAACCTGGTTTCGCGAAGCTGATGGAAATGTCCGCGGAGCGCTTGGCGACGATGGCGCAGGGCGTGACGCAGGCCGTCGGAACATCAAGGCCTGAGATCGTGGCCTCAGCGCCTGCAGGCGTCGATGCGATGCTGATGTTCTCTGTCGTTCCGCGCGTGACGGACGCGCAACCACCCAACGCGGCGGCGAGCGCCACGATCCCCACAACATGCATCGCAAGATTTTCCCCAAAGCCCGGTCGTACCTAACCGCAACCGGAGGGTGATGGCAATAGTCGCTACGCTATATCGCTGGGGGAGCGCACAGAGGAGGGCGCGGTGCAAGCGCCTCTCAAAAGAATCAGGCTGGAACGCTGGCCTAGCCGAACGCAAACGCCAGCAGGCTCGAGCACAGCAGCACAAGGCTGGCCGCGGTCAGCGTGAGGAATCCGTCGGAGACCAAATCGTGATTGCGCATGTTACACCCGTCACATCAGATGCTCGTCCGAACTAATTAAAACTTTCCGAATAGGTCTTCCTGGAAAGAGGTGATGCATCCTTCCGCAGTCTTATTCCCCAAGGCATCCCCCAAGGCATCCCCCAGGCGACTCAGGCCCTGTAGCGATAGCCTTCGAAGGCATGGGCCAAAAAGATCCCCGCGCTCACCAGACCCATAACCGCCGTCAACGTCTCAATCATCGCAAACTTCCTTTGCGCCCCTCGCGAGGGAGAGAACGACCGCAGCCGTGCACAGTCAAAAAGATTCACTTGTATCTATTACAGTTCACTATCGACTGATGATTTGGAGCAACAGGTTGTCTGAAAGCGGGACAAAGCGGGTCCTGGAAGGCCTCGGTTCGCGTGCGGACAGCCGGCACGGGTCCGTAATCCGACGGGACTTGCGACGGCGCCCGGCGGCAACCAATGATTCACCAAGGCGGGCCTCACCCCATTTCCGCCTTGATCGGGTTGCGATATCTTCACGTTCCGATGCGGAGGTGGGCCGCATCGTGGCAATGAGACGCTCAAGCCTCGAAGCAGGCGCGCGTCCGACAGAATGGTATTTGGGGTAGATGGGGATTCGACGGTCAGATCCGGCTCGACGGACGGCGCGCAGTGCCGTTGCCGTGGCAGCGTGCCTTGTCCTCGCCAACTGCGCTTCATCAGGCAAATTTGCCAGCCGGGTCGATCCGAAATACGGCGTTTCCTCCAGCCCCCGAGTCGTGGCGCTCGGTGACCCCGTGCCGAAAGGCGGCGGCACCTACCGCGTCGGCAAGCCCTATACGGTTGCAGGCCGCGTCTACGTGCCGGAAGAAGACGTCAACTACACCGAGGACGGGCTGGCCTCCTGGTATGGCGATGATTTCCACGGCCGGCTGACCGCCAATGGCGAAGTCTTCGACATGGGCTCGCTGACCGCCGCCCATCCGACCCTGCCAATGCCCTGCTACGCCCGTGTCACCAACCTTAGTAACGGCAAGTCGCTGATCGTGCGCGTCAACGACCGCGGCCCCTATCACGGCAATCGCCTCATAGATGTCTCGAACAAAGCCGCAGAACTGCTTGAATTCAAAGGAAATGGTGTCGCCAAGGTCCGCGTCGATTATGTCGGCCGCGCACCATTGGAAGGCTCCGACGACCGCCAGTTGATGGCGACCTTGCGAACCGGCGTCCCGGCGCCGTCGCCATCAAGCGTCCGCGTTGCCTCGGCCCGGCCGTTCGTGCCGGAACTGCCGTCGTCGGCGGCGCGCATCCGCGGCGAGGTTCCAATGCCGGAGGGGCGGCCCTACAGCCTCGGCAACACCTCCGCCGATTACGCCTCGATCAACGCGACCTCGGAAATGTCCGCCTCCGGCCGCTCGCGCGGCCGCGCGCTGAATAATCCGCGCGAGGTTTCCTACGAGAGCGACGGTCGCTATGCAGCGAGCCCGGCCTATGTGCCGATCGACCCGCGCGGCCCGGCCGAAGTGTTGAGCGGACGCGGCCTCTATTAGGTCCACAATTTTCTGCAGATTTGGCTTGGTTCCGCGATCCCTGGCGCTTGCGGCGCGGCAATCGATTGGCGTTGGACAAGCCCGAAAACCTCCGTTGTTTGCGGTACTTCCAACTGTTAGAAGGCCCCTTTCAGGACATCGCCGATGGCTTTCGTGTCAGCAATTTCCCGCAAGAAGCCCGCACGCGCGGGATGGCCTTGGCGCGGGCTGGTTGCGGCTGTCGTGGTGCTCGCGGTCGCCGGCAGCGGGATCGTCTATGCCGCCAACAACAGCGTGCAGGGCGCCAAGAAGGAGGAGAGCGCGTTTGACGGCGACGCCCCGACCGCGATCCTGATCGAGGCTTCAAGCGGCAGCGTGCTGTTCGAGAAGAACGCCGATGAATTGCGGGCGCCGTCCAGCATGATGAAGCTGATGACCGCCGAGGTGGTGTTCAACGCCATCAAGAAGGGCGACATCAAGCTACCAGACGAGTACCGGATCAGCGAAAACGCCTGGCGCCGGGGCGGCGCGCCCTCCGGCACGTCCACCATGTTCGCCGCCATCAGCAGCAAGGTTTCCGTCGACGATCTCCTGCACGGCGCGATCATCCCCAGCGGCAATGATGCCTGCATCGCGCTC
>Ga0137385_10005623_pt1 | contig 11020 bp, 9 predicted proteins | sample SagtaG_FD_104921 | JGI IMG/M metagenome (GOLD analysis project Ga0137385, IMG submission 104921) | Vadose zone soil microbial communities from Sagehorn Ranch, Mendocino, California, USA - Sage2_R_80_16 metaG | ecosystem: Environmental > Terrestrial > Soil > Vadose zone | place: USA: California...
ACCCGGGCACACTGGGCAGCACCACGCTCCCATCCGCGAAATCCAAACAGACACCCGCCCCCAAACCGGGCACAAGCACAATCAGTAACTGGGCCTCAGAGCCCCTGAACGATTGAGGTTAGGTGCTTGCTGCCGGCGTCGACTTAGACAGCGGTCTTACATCCCTGAAGAAGTGGGCCGGGGTCAACCGGCTGGTGTGCCCTTTTTTGCGCGTTTCCCGACCGGGTTTAGGCGGTCTTTGCGTCAAAAGCGTCACGCCCCAGTTCAGCTGAGCAGGTCGTTCCGTGGATCACCTCGTAGATCTGTTATCACCCGGACCTGTGGAATCTTCCCGGATCGCCACCTGTATCGGGCCGTTCTCCTCAGCAACTGGTTCGTATCGCTTGTCGCCCACGGCCCTGGCGCTGTCGTGGCCAGCATGATCTCGTCCGCGCCAAGAAGGTCGCTGACGCGGACCAGTTTCGCGATAGCCCGGTTGGTGTCCTTGTTGGTGCCGAGGCGGGCAACACACTTTGCCTCGCCGATTACCAGCCGACCGTCCACGAGGGCGGCGACGTCGATCTCAACCGGGTCTTCGCCGGGGCGGCGGAAGTCTAGTTCGGCGATGTCTTCGAAGCTGCGGGCGCTGGCCGCGAGTGCCAGACCGGCGAGGAACGGAACGTCGCCATTTTGTTCGAGGAGTTCTCGCACCGCCCCGTGCAGGTCGTAGAACCATTCGGGTTCTTCCTGCTGAGACCGCCAGGCCGCGGTCATGTAAGCGGAGGCGCCACACCGCGGGCAGGAGTTCCGCTCGGCGAGCAGTTCGATCCGGTAGAAGGCCCGCCGCTCGCATTCGCTGCAGGGCACGACCAGGCCGCGGTGCAGCACGTTGATGTGCAGCAGGTGGTTTAGCCGGTCGCGGATCTCGCCGATCTCCATCTGGGGGAGCGTGCGAACCGCAGCAGCGAGGGTCAGGTAGCCCTCGGTGGGGGTAAGCCGGACACCGTCGCCGTTGGGGTATGCGTCGGTGTCGGATGACCCGGATGGCTTGAACTCGCGGAGGAAGTCGTTCAGCGCGAGCAGGTCCCGGGCGACCGCCGATCTGCTCCCCCACAGCCGGGTGAGGATCATGGCCCGCCGCCCAGCTTGGGATAGCTGAACGTCCACATCTGGCTGGTCCAGCGCCATCAGCGCCTCGATCCAGCCGCGGAGGCCAAGGACGCGCAGGCGGGGCCTTGCTACCGATTGTGTGAGGGTCGCGCCACCAGGCACATAGAGCATGCTCAGGGGGTTGAACGAGATGCCGTCCCGGCCGCTGCGCAACACCACTGACAAGTCAGTGTTGCTATCAGCGAGGAGCGCCTGGGCACGCAGGCTGCGCCCAGGCGGCATCCGCGGCGGGTGCACCTCAACGTCGACCTCCCAGAAGGGACGCTGCGGGCGCCGCAGTTGCTCGCTGCTGGGGGTGTACGCGGGAACGGGAAGCACGAACTCGAACCCGCCGCGGCCGTCTGCTCGCGTCGGGGACGGGAACCACAGGTCATAGTCGCCGGCACACGCAAGATGCGTCGGCGCCGTCAGAGCGATCTGCTCGGCCGGCAGCACCTCGGGCATGTCGCCGTCTGGCGGCAGGCTATTGCCCTGGGCGTCCCATACCTGGATGGGCTCGGGCCAGCTTGACTGGACCACCGCGCTGAGTTCTTCCCCGGACAGGGAAATGCTCGTGACGATAGGCGGGCGCCCGAAGGAATGGCCCGCATAGCGGAGCCGGTCGTAACCGTGTTGCAATGGCCACCGCAGGCCAGAGTCCTGCGTCCACTCGACCGGTACCCACAGCGCGGGCCCGCTCATGCGATCCAGTGCGACAGCGAGCGCGAAGTCTTCAGCGCCCGAGCCGACAACCACCACCGGGCGCGTGAGCGGGCCTATCACTTTGCCGATCTTCACCAGCCCGGTCTGGGTGAGATCCCATGCCGTGGTCAGGCCGCCCAGCTCGGAACCGGCGCGGTCTTGCCCAGTGGACAGCACATAGCTTACGTAGGGCGCCGGGGTGCGCTCGGTCACGCCATTGGCCTCGCGCCCCAGCGGCAAGGGCTGCTTGCTGGAGTAACCGGCACGCATCCCCAGCGCCAGTGTCAGCAACGGATCAAGCCCTGCCGGGACCTCGAAATCTGCCCGCGGAGTACCTCCGAGCACCGTAGCCAAGCTGTGCTCACTCCGCCCGGTTTCCGGCGACAGCACTCGCATACGCCGGGAATCTCCAAGCTCGTAGTACGGGCTGCACAGTTTCGCGCCGATATCCTCACCTAGGCCCGGCACAACCTGCTCCACAAGGTGTGACAGCATCTGGGCGGACTCGCCGGGGTCAGCAGGCCAGCACCTGACATGGCGTGCATGCCAGCCCGGCTCTAGCGCCTCAAGGTCTCCGTGCGTCCACAGCGCATCCACCAGGTAATCCGGGTCGTAGGCCCGAAGGATGCGAGCCAGCGCCGGATGCAGCTTGCCCGTACCACGGGGAATATAGATGAACCCGTAGCCGCCCCACCAACTAGCCGCCGTCCACATGGCCAGGCTGAACATAGACTGCCAATGGCGTGCAGACTCGACCCTGACCGCCACCCGGGGCGCGCGCAGGACGATGCGGGCTGAGTGATGTCCCGGCGCTACCTCGGGCTCGACGACGCCGTACTCCTTCACACATACAGCGTTGCAGCTCCGACGGACCTCAGCACGCAGACCGTCTTCTTACCATCTATCCGCGCGTTGACGCTGTAGCCACCGGCGAACACGCAGGCCGGGACGCTCTGCTGTCGGCCAACGTATCTGTTCATCAGAACCCAGGCCGCCGTGGCCGCCGACTGCCTGGCGGGGGATCTTGACCAGCCCGGCAAGGATCGCTGCACCAGCTCGGCGCCGGCCACGGGATCAGCGGTGACACCACCGCCCGGTGGCTGCGTGCCGCCGACGTGCCGATCCGCCCCAAAGGCCGCACCCTGGCCGCCGCCCGGGCCGCGAAACCCGCGCACCGGCCGGTGCGGCAGCCGCGGTCGCTGCGGGCCCTGTCACAGCGCAACAGGGTCAGCGAGCACCTGCTGCGGGCCGCGCTGGAGGCCGCAGGGATCAGCACCGCCCGGGTCCACCCCCTGGCCCCCGTCCAGCGTGAGCAGATCACACGGCTCGCTGCCGCTGGAACGCCCTACGGGGAGATCTGCCGCCGCACCGGGCCAGCATGGCCACCGTCCGCCAGGCCGCCAGGGCGCCCAAGCCGGCCGGGAGTCGCGCCTAGCCAGCCCCGTTGTGAATGGCCGGGGATCACTTCGCGCCACGAGGGGCCTGGGCAGCAAACCGGGTCTCGTTAGCCGCCGTGGGGGTCCCGTTCCCTGCCTGTAGCTAGGCGGGCCCCGCCGGCCCTGCGGGCTGGCGGTAGCGGTCCCTGATGAGCTGAATCACGGCCGCATTCTCGCTGCCGCCGGCGGCGCTGGCGAGCACGAACTCAACGTCGTCCTCCAGCAGTCCCCGCAGCTTCACTGTGGGCAGCGCGGCCAGGACGCTCAGGCCGGCGGTCGCTGCCCAGTCTGCCAGGTTCTCTGCCCTGGCCAGGCCCAGTGTCTCGGCGAGGAAGGACGGATCGGCCTGGGCGAGCCTCATCGGGTCCAGCGCAGCATAAACTCGGGCCGGCTCGAATAGCAGCGTCGTGGCCTGCAGGGCGTATTCGCTGTTTCTGCTGGCGAGGAGGCTCGTCAGTGCGGGCCACGGCCCGCCAGAGCCGGACCAGGACCAGGGAGTGTTCCCAACGGTCGTCACATTGCCTGCGACCTGGATGGTAGGAAGCTCGTAGCGGGCTGCCACGGACGTACTGACCACCAAGTCCGAGGCTTGAGTGGCGCCGAGCCAGCCTTTTGCCCAGCTGGTCATGTTCCCCGCGGTGGCGGCAGTATCTTCTTTGAGGACGTCCAGCGCGAGCCTGGCAGCGGGATTCTCCTCCAGCGGGTTGAAGGCGCTTTCGATCAGCGCTGCCACGACCGTGTGCGCAACCGAGCTGAGGTCACCGTCAGCGGCCCTGGTGAGGGTGCTGAAAGCCTGCGGGTCCAGCCTCAGTAGCGGCTGGACCGCATGGACCAGCAGATCCAGCTCTGGCGAGCACAAAAAGGCCGCCTGCGCTGCGGTCTTGAGTGCGGTAGCGCCGGTGTCCTCGATCCGGATCGTGAGTGGCGCGCCGTCTGGGCCAGGGGGGATCAGCCACCCGACGTCGGCGAAGTGCCGCAGCAGCCCTGCCAGGTCCGGTGCTCCCCTGCTGATCAGCAGGTCGGGCAGTGAGTCCTGCTGGGCCTGGGTTACCTGGAGAGCGCTGATCAGCCCGTCCCAGCCGGCCGGGTCAAGCTGTGATCGCCACAACAGCGCGAACGACCGCCAGGATGCCAGCGGGTTGCCGGCCCCGACGAGCGTGCTGGCGAGCACGCCTGCTTGCGCGGCCAGCACGTTGAGGACGAGCAGGTTGGCGCTGTAGGCTGCGTGCCGCGCGGGTACGGTCAGGGGGCGGGGCTCATAGCTGCCGTAGCCGCGGGGGCGCGGGCGCAGTGAGGTGCTGAAGAGCCTGGTCAAGACGGCGGCCAGGTCGGTGCGGGCCTGCTCGCCGAGCTTGGTTATACGTTCGGCCAAGAACCCGATCGTTTGCGTGTCGTCCGATAGCGGGGTGAACGACAACAGGTCCCACAGGCTGTCATCGGGCAGCTCGGCGTCTGGCCTGAGCAAGGTACTCGGGTCGTGGGCGTTCCAGATTTTCACCAGCCCGCGCAGCGTGTCGAGGGCTAGCCGCGCCACCAGGTATTCGCCAAAGGTGGCGTGCAGGAACTCGTAGTCGCTGATCTTCTCCTCGTGCAGGCTGGCCTGCGATCGGTGGATGAAGAAGAACCTACCGACCGCCAGCTCGGCGCGGGTCAGGGCGCGCCCCATCTGGTCCAGCGGCGCCCTGGCCGGTGGCGGCTCAGGCAGTAGCTGGTTCAGGTCGGAGTCGAGCTCTTGCTCCGAGATCGACTTGCGGCCGCGGTTGACCATGCCCAGTGCCGCGATCGACAGAAGGCGCAGCTCCCGGTTTCGCTCGTTGATCAGGGCCGGGCCGTCGAGACCGGGAAGTTGTTTGTCCACTTCGCGGTCGACGAACTTGGCCAGCAGTTCCTCGTACAGCTCGGCGCGGCCGAGCTCATCGCGGTGGTTCTGCAGTGCGTTACCGCCGGCATCGAACAACGACAGCATCAGCAACAGCAAGGGCTGCCCAGCCAGGTCGCCGTGAGCGGCGACCACCTCCGCCGGAAGCGGCTGCAGGCCAAGATTGCGGAAATAGGCGGCATTGGCCTGGTTCCAGATCGACAGCCACTGCCCGATCTGGCCGTCGTCGAATGGCTGCATCTTCGCCACGACGGTCTGCTCTGGGAACCGGAATCGGGTGGCCACGACGGTCCTGCTGGTGACGATCACAGCCACCCGGCGGCCGTTGTCCATCTCACGCCGCTGGAACTCCTGCACCTGTTCCAGGTAGTTCGATTTCGTTACCCCGGTGCCTTGCAGCATTTCATCGAAGCCATCCAGCATCACCACCGGCAGCGCGTCACCGGCCGCCCGCACCAGTTCTGCCCACCGCATGGGCTCCCCCGTCGCCTCCCGCAGCGCGAACTCGATCTGGTCCTGAACCAGGGCATCGGCTGGGACGTGCCGCAACTCAACCCGCACGGGCAGGTAGCCGGCTGGTGGGAGCCTGGCCGCCAGCACCTTCGTGAGAACCGACTTTCCCGACCCGGGCTGGCCGAGCAGCACCAGCGGCACCTCGGCCGCGGCCGGCGAGGTCAGATGGCCAGCCAGGAACGTTTGCACGTCCTCGCACAGCTCGGCGGCATCCCACCAGCTCTCCTCGGCAGGCCGCGCATCATCGTGGTACTCAGCCACGCGGAAACGCGGGTTGACGTACCCGGTGCTGACCGGCGGGATCTCCAAGCCTTTCAGGGTCTCCCCGGTGCGATCTCTGCGATCGGCCGGTCCAGCTGGGCACGGTAGGTGCCGGCAAGCCGCCGCGGCCATTCCGCCGCCTCACTGCCTGCGGACATCTCCTTCAGGAGCGCCTCCAGGCCGGCCAGGCCGGCGGTGACCTCGCCGCCGAGCCTGGCGATCGCCGTCCGGCTCGCCGCGGCGTCGGTCAGGAAGATCCACGTCCTGAACTCCTCACACTCGGTGGCGAGCCGGCGGAAGTCGTCTTCATACCGGCGCGCCGCGGCCTGCGGCACCTCGGTGAGTAGCTCTTGGGCCAGCTGGGCATGGCGGGTCTCATCCAGTCCGTCCCACACGTGCAGGCCCTTGATGAATTCGATGAGGCGGTGGGAGAACTCGCGGTAGGAGAGTGCTATCTCGTAGACGACCTGCTCATAGGGCCGGTGCGGGGCGGGCAGCGGCAACCGCACCTGCTGGATCTCCTGCACAAGCCCGGCTGATTCCGCTGCGGCCGGGCCGCCTGCCAGTGCGAGCTTGTCCGCCGCGGTCAGCTCCAGCCGCGCGGGATCCACTGGCAGGCTGGCGGTGTGAAGCGTCTCGAAGTAGGCGCTGACCACCAGCACCACGTGCGCTGCCTCAAGGAGCTCCGTGCGGCTCTTGCCCCGGGCCCCGCGCACCCGCTCCCCGATGTTCCTCATCAGCTTGCGGGCAAGCTTCAGCAACTCGTCGCGGACACCCAGCAGGGCCAGCGCCCCCGGCTGGCCGGCGGCGGCTGTCGCCAGGATTCCCGCGCCCAGCAGCGAGTCGAGCGCGTTCAGCGTTTTGCTGTCACCGGCGCCCAAGATCTTGAGCGCGTCAGCGTAGCCAATCCGACTCCGCATCGCAAACTCCGTACCGGATCACCTCGGCCGCGGCCCGGCGCCTCCCCAGGTTATCGGCACCGGCGCGCAACCATGCCGGGCCGGCGGGCGCCACGCGGCACCAGGTCGGCGCGCGTGCTGGTGCTTGCCCGGCCCACCTCTCGCGTGATCCCGACGTGCATCACACTCCCCGAGTAACCGTCAGCCTACCCTTCGTCACCATTGTCTGGCACGGATGTGGCACGTCCTGGGCTCACTTTGGTGCGCTGCGCTCGATGCGATCAAGGCGGTCGAGTGCACGAGTGACTGCTGCCAGAGCCAGGTCAATAGCGTTGGTAAGCGCGTACGAGATGGGGCCGTCTGGACTGTCCGGTGCAACGTTGGCAGCGTTGAGACATCGGTTGGTTGCGTCGGCTAGCAGCCCTCGTAGTTGGCGGTCCGGGCAGCCCGCCCTGCCCTCATCAAGGGCCTGGACGTGGCCCTTGAAACTGAGGCTGGCAGTCAGCGGTCCAGCCCGTTCTGGCCGCGCCTTGGCCTCAGCGAGCGCCTCACGAAGTGGAACCAAGCTTGAGCGCATCGTAAGCGCCCGAGCCCGCCGCCCCCACGTGGCGTCCATTCGGTTGCGGATGGCAGTCACCGAGCCGATGGTGCCACTCACCGCACCGTAGATTGCAAGGTCAATAATCCAACTCACCGAGCCGCCTCAAGGGATGCGGCCCCTGCGGGGCGTAGACTCAAGTCGTGCGTGACCTGGACATTCGCATGCAGCTTCGCGACGAACTTGCCCAGCAGTTTCCTGGGGACGTCATTCGCGGCGAGCTTGGCCTGTGTCTGGGGCAGACTCGCGTTGATCTTGCTGTCATAAACTGCCGCCTGCACGGATATGAGATCAAGAGCGAAGCCGATAAACTGACGCGTTTGCCGACTCAGATCGAGTTGTATAACCGCGTGCTTGACTACTCGACCGTAGTTTGTAGCATCCGGCACCTCAGCCGGATCTTGGAGCAGATACCAGACGAATGGGGAGTCATTACTGCCACTGGCTCGCCTAACAAGATTACATTGGCATTCGTTCGCAAACCTAAGTTGAACAGATCCCCAGACCCCCTGGCCATCGCCCAGCTTCTGTGGAGGGCAGAAGCGGCCCAAGTTCTCATCGCTCGTGGCGAGCGGGTACGATCCAGGGAAACTCGTTGGAATCTGTGGGACCGTTTGGCAATGTTGCCGCTTAGGACGCTTCAAGATGAGGTCCGCCTTAAGCTCAAGGAGCGCCAACCGTGGCCAGGCGGTTAGCGACATAGGCTATGTGATGACTGGTACCGACTGCCCGCCATATCATTGCGTTACCAGTCTTGATTAGCACGTTCGCTCCGTTCGAAGCCGAGCGCGCTGCCCGATAAACGTAGTCATCCCCCCAGCTAAGGTTGGGGTCGACCGTACCGGCCTCTGCGACACGTGCGCAAATATCGTAGAATTGCCTGGCCCCTCTGCGATCCTGCTTACGTCCTTTCATCACATACCAACTTGTCTCGGCAGTAAAGCGTAGCTGTGGGGCCGGCGCGAACGGAACTCCCGCAGTTTGTGCAGGATAAGCAATTGCATAGTCGCCGAAAATCGGAAGTCGACCTCGGACCCGATTCCGAAGCACATTCCACATCGCGGCATCATAACGAGGTAGCTCGGTCAAGACTTCGCTCTGAATGCTGTTCAGGTCAGGAGGAAAAGCCCCGGCCGCGACCACAAGGGTTCGCCAATCATCTTCGTGTCGGAGTTCGCTCAAAACTAGACGAGCTATACGCGCAGCAAAGGACGTGGCCTGCTCATCCATAACCGGGCCGAAGTCCAATACGAGGTCGACGCGATCAGGGTCGAGGCGCAGTTGATGGACTACCTGATCGATGGCATCCGCCAATGGGACTTCATTGTCGTCGAGATCGTCGCCTCCGACTCGTATGCAGGCAGAGTTTAGGCCCCATTCGTGGATGGCTTCGCCAATGTGGCGAATTGCCCACTCAGAGTCGGAGGGCCGGACGGTAGGTGTAATGACATGATCCGCTTGAGCAAGCCGGTTAATCAAATCCACCGTTGGAATGGAATTGGGATACGCTGGAATTAGTGACGCATCAACGATGATGCGCCTCTCAGGTGGCCATTGTCTCCTTAGATCCCTTGCAAGCTTGCTAGTGTCCCCTGCAATCTCAGCGGATTCAGGGTCGTCGCTGTCGCTATCCTCGACAACTGCTGGGACTTCTACTAGGGGGACCAGTCGCGAAGCTGTGGGCTCACGCATCTCGCGGAGTGCGCGCAACTCGCCTGCGCGGCCCTTGAGTATGGGAACGTAGTGGACTCTCGGACGGAGAGGGTCAGCCACAGATGGACACTATCTCATAAGTAGACGTACGGCCGGAATCTCCACCATGTCGCTGGCTTGGCTAGACGAGCTTGATCTCGTCCAGGCTCTCGAGTACAGCAAGAAGTGATCACTGGCGGTCGGACTCGCCGACTTCTTCCTTATCAGGCTTGCTCGGAGGCCGCCGGTACCTGCCCGAGCCCAGGTCACGCATCTAGAGCATGTCCCGCGAGTGTCCTTTACTGACCGCTAGTGCGGCCCTGTTCTGGCATGGATGTGGCACGGCTCCAGCGACACGCTGCCTGTCCAGCCACCGAGCGCCGAGGTCGCCCGGACAACTAGACGACCTCGGCGCTATCGTTGGGATTAGTATCTGCTGGTCATCAGGATCAGCGCGACTGCGGCGGCTGCAACCGCCAGCAGTGCGATCATGCGGGCGGTCTGGGCCCAACCGGCCTGGGCCGCCCGTCCGATCTCGTAGACAAGGCTGGAGATCGGACTACGTCCTGAGTCATCGTCTGCCACTGGCACCTCCTTCCATCTGAGCGGCGATGTGACCTGAATCAGTCTCCCAGCCGGTGATGTGGCGCGTTCGGCAAACGGCCGTTGCTGCCCCCCGCACGATGGCTTCCTTCCATCGACGAGTGAGTCTGCTCGTGGTGATAAGTACAACCGTTGGTGATAAGGAAATAGGTAGTCGTCGTAGGGGCGGTGGAAGCTGGGGACAATCGGCTGTCGCCGACACGGCGGGGGAGGACTGTGGACAGCCGTCCTTTCTCCACCGGACGCGTGCTGGTTACCCCGCGGACTTCCTATCTTGTCTCGCATTGTCCCAAGCGGTGTCCGCAGAGATACCCACAGCGTCTGCGCATCCGACGCCGGTCCCGGCGAGCCCTGGGTGAGCGGGTTCGCGTGGTTCGCCAAGACCGTGGGCACGTCGACCGTCAGGTTGGTGCGCCTGATCTTCCCTCGTCTTCCTGATGGGTGCCGGATATCATGTCCGGCGCGAAGAGGATGACCCCGCCGCTCTCGCAAAGCGCGGCCCACCGGCGGTGCGTGACGGCGGGGACCGCAGCAGGGCGGGTGCGGGGCTGACTGCGTGGCGGCAGCGGCCCGCGCCGATGCGCTCCCGCGCTATAGCAGCGGGCCAGGCTGCCGCCCATCAGCGGGGAGTGCCCCCTTCACTCCGCCATGGCGGCGGGCCTCCCGCTCGCTCACTAGCTTCCTTTCGGTGATCCGCGCCTATGCGGAGAGCCCGGTCGAGGCGGCACTTTTCGCGCGAACGGAGCAGCGGACTTGATAAGGGGCGGCGGCCCGTAAGCTGTCCGGCGATCGGGCTGCCTGTGGCCTGCCCGCTCTAGCCCGAGGTGGGCCGCCGCGAGGGTTCCCTTGTCAAGCCCGCCGCGGCCAGCCCACGCGGGTCTGGCGCGCGTCAGCGCGCCCTTGAAAAGCCGTAAGGAAAGTCGTCACAACACTTGGGAACCTCGGTGGGAACCTCGGCACACATAGGAAGCGATCTTACAGAACACTCCCTATGCGGTTTTAAGTGGCAAGGGAGCTACGCGATCTTGAAGCTTGTCTAGCAACGCCGCTGCCTGTGTGGCCATTCAGGCAGGCTGTAGCCTTGGGTCAAAGTGACGGCCGTGCCACCTTCGCTGTTGGCTGGAGCATTGTCCTCGTCGTTCAGCCCGGCGGTGTCCAGCAGAATCCAGAGCGCTCTCCACGGGCTACACTCGGCGGCCATGGCGATGTGCTGGGCGAACGTTGCGTCGCACGTGATGGTGGGCGTGTAATCGTCGGGCCCGATCCGTATCACGGCCGACTTGGCTGGGTCGTCGGTGTTGCGCCACAG
>Ga0137385_10005627_pt1 | contig 11017 bp, 10 predicted proteins | sample SagtaG_FD_104921 | JGI IMG/M metagenome (GOLD analysis project Ga0137385, IMG submission 104921) | Vadose zone soil microbial communities from Sagehorn Ranch, Mendocino, California, USA - Sage2_R_80_16 metaG | ecosystem: Environmental > Terrestrial > Soil > Vadose zone | place: USA: California...
GATGGTCGTGACGGAGGGTCCGGGGTAGGTGACGAAGTTCGTGGCGGATCCGCCACCGACTGACCAGCCCGGCGGCACGGCGACGAAATTGGTCGCGGAGCCTCCTCCGGCGCTCCAACCCGGCGGGAGCGCGGTGAAGTTCGACGCCGAGCCTCCTCCCACGGTCCAGCCCTGTCCCGACGGATAGCCCACGAAGTTGGTGGCCGAACCACCTCCGACCGACCAGCCCGGCGGGACGGCGATGAAGTTCGTCGCGGAGCCTCCTCCGGTGGTCCAGCCCGGCGGCAGCGCGGTGAAGTTGGTCGCGGAGCCTCCGCCGGCGCTCCACCCCGGAAGCGCCGGGTAGGCGATGAAGTTGGCCGTCGATCCGCCTCCGGCGGTCCAGCCCGGCGGGACGGCGACGAAGTTGGTCGCGGAGCCGCCGCCCACGCTCCACCCCGGGGCGTAAGCGACGAAGTTGGTGGCGGACCCGCCTCCTACCGCCCAGCCCGGAGGCACCGCGACGAAGTTGGTGCCGGAGCCGCCGCCCACGCTCCAGCCGCTCGGATACGCCACGAAGTTCGTGGCGGACCCGCCGCCCACGCTCCAGCCGGTGTACTTGTTTGGGAAGGTGATCAGCCCGGTGGTGAGGTTGATGTCGACGTGGAAGGTGGCGCCGCCGCCCGTGCCGGCGTCTGTCCCGGCGTCCGTCCCGCCGCCCGTGCCGCCCGCAGACGGCGAGCCGCACCCGCTCCACTGGAAGGCCACCACGGCCAGCAGGAGCGCCTGAATTGCGCGTGCCGGCGTGATCGACCGACGCACGAGGGAACGAAAGCGGAAGGGGGGCGGAACCATGTTGCGGTGCAGCTTCGCACGGCAACCGGGTGCGCATCAGGCCTGCGCTGTCGTGCTTCGTGCGACCGGCGCGGCGCCTCGGGCACCGCCGCGGATCACCGGTTGCTTCTCTCCGGTCGGAAGGGCATCCATTCCCGGCGATGAAGACCAACCGGCCGCTGACCGTCGTCTCCCTGCTCCTCAGCCTGTCCATGGCGGCGATGGAGATGACGGTGGTCTCCACCGCCATGCCCACCGTGGTCGGCGACCTCGGAGGGATCCACTACTACTCGTGGGTTTTCACCGCGTACCTGCTCACCTCGACCGTGACGGTGCCCATCTACGGCAAGCTCGCGGACCTCTACGGCAGGAAGCCGGTGCTGCTCGCCGGCATCGCCGTCTTCCTCGTCGGATCGATGGCGAGCGGCCTGGCGCAAGGGATCGGCGCGCTCATCGCGTTTCGCGCGCTGCAGGGGCTCGGGGCGGGCGCGATGCAGCCGACCACGCTCACCATCGTCGGGGACATCTACAGCCTGGAAGAGCGCGCGCGCATGCAGGGCGTGTTCGGCGCGGTCTGGGGCGTCGCCGGACTGATCGGACCGCTCCTCGGCGGCGTCATCGTCAAGTACCTCTCCTGGCGGTGGGTCTTCTTCATCAACGTGCCGGCGGGGATCGCCTCGGCCGCGCTGCTCATGGTCGCGTTGCACGAAGAGGTCGAGCACAGACGGCATTCGCTCGATCTGTTCGGAGCCGGCTTGCTCACGCTCGGCCTCACCGCCCTGCTCTTCGGGGCGCACGGCGGGCGCTCGAGCCTGTTCGGGTTGCCGGTCGCCGCCGCTTCCTTGCTGCTCTTCGTCTTCGTCGAGCGCCGGTCAGCCGAGCCGGTCCTTCCGCTCGACCTGTTCCGCCAGCGCGTCATGGCGGTCGCGACCGCGGCCGGCGCGCTGGTCGGCGCCGGGATGATCTCCATGGTGACGTACGTGCCGCTCTACGTGCAGGGCGTCCTGGGCGGCTCGCCCACCCAGGCGGGCGCCGCCATCACTCCGATGGTGATCGGCTGGCCCATCGCGAGCGCGGTCAGCGGCCGGGTCCTCCCGCGCGTCGGCTTCAGGCCGCTGGTCCGGGTCGGCTTGATCATCTCCGCGCTCGCCGCGGTGGCGCTGGCCGCGTTCCTGCGGCCCGGAGCAAGCCTGCTCGTGCCGCAGGCGGCGAGCGCCCTCTTCGGCGTGGGACTCGGCATCGCCAACACGGCGCTGCTCATCGCGGTGCAGACCAGCGTCGAGTGGCGTCAGCGCGGCGTCGCGACGGCCAGCACGATGTTCGCCCGGACCATCGGAGGAACGCTCGCCGTCGGCGTCCTCGGCGGCATCCTCGCGGCGGCGCTCTCCGGCGATCCGTCCATTCCGCCGGACGCGGCCGACCGGCTCCTCGGCCCCGAGCACGGCGCTGGACTCGACTCGTGGGTGCTGCGCGCGCTTTCCCTCTCGCTGCAGTCCGGCCTCGCGACCGTCTTCTGGCTCATCGCGGGGATCGCGGTGGCGGCAGCCGCGATCAGCCTCCTGTTCCCGGAACTGCCTGCGGGCAGCCGGCCCGTGGCCGTCCCTTCCGTCCAAGCTCATTGACGCGGCGGCGCCACGCGCGGCGCTACGGTAGCGCGACAGGTCAGGCGGCCTTCGGCTCGTCGCCGGCGCGCTACCGACCCGGTGTTGACAGATCCGGCAGCAGCACGACCGGAACGTCAACCCGATTCTGGTGGTCCCGCAGCCAGACGAGCAGCTCGTCGACTTGTTTCTCGCCGACCAGGATCCAGTCGGGCCGCCACAGGGCGAGGAAGTCGATCGCCTCGGCGCAGGTAGCCAGCGCCTGGACACGGGCGCCCGCCTCGACGTAGGGCCGCGCCACCGCTTCACGGACGTGCAGCCTGTCTTCGACCAGCAGGATGCTCTCGGTGCCCATCGTTTCCTCCCGCCACGGTCCCAATGCACGGGAAGTGCCAGCCCAACGGGACGAATCGCGGACGGCTGAGGTATACGAATCCGCGGCAGCTCGCGCGTCGAGGGGAGCCGGATGGACATCGGCGTTTCCAGGATCAAAGCGGCCGCGATCGGGATCGACCTGCACCGAGGCCACCTGGACCTCTCGGTCGCGACCATGCCGGTGCGCAGTGAGACCGACGCGAGGCGGATCGTCGCCGCCAATCAGCGGCTGTTCGCCTGGTGCCGATCGGTGGGCATCCCGGTGGCGCACCTGGTGACGACCTATCGCGATGCCGACGAGATCCGCGCCAATCCGTTCTGGCGCACCCGCGCCGACGCCGCGCAGGGCACGCGCAAGAACGTCCTGCGCCACAATCTCGCGGGGACGCCCGGCTGCGCGGTGATCCCCGAGCTGATCGAGCCCGGCCGCGACTGGTTGGTCGACACCAAGAAGCGCTACGACTGCTTCGTCGCTACCGACCTCGATTTCCTCCTGCGCGGCCACGGCATCAACACGGTGCTCCTGACCGGCATCAACACCAACAGCTGCGTGCTCGGGACCGCGGTCTCCGCCAACGTCAAGGACTACGCCGTCATCGTGGTCGAGGACTGCGTCGGCACCATGGATCCGCCGGAGCTCCACGCAGCCGCGCTCGCCTGCATCCGGGCGGCCTTCGGATTCGTCCTGACGAGCGAGGCGGTGAGGCAACTGCCCGGACTCGCGGCGGGATGATGCGCGTCGACCTGCACAGCCACGTGATCCCGCGGGGCATGGTCGACGCGATCCGGCGGACTCCGGCCGTCTGGGGCGCCCGCATCGAGCGCGACGCCGCGGGCGAGCGCGTCGTGCACGACCTGGGCTACGCCTATCCGCTGTTCGCCGAGCTCTTCGATCCGGACGCCAAGTTGCAATCGATGGACCGGCGCGGGCTGGACGTCTCGGTCGTCTCGCCCGCCCCGCCGATGTTCCATTACCGCGCCGACGCCGAGCTCGCCCTGAGGACGGCGCGTCTGATCAACGACGGGATCGCCGAGATGGTGGCCGCGCATCCTTCCAGGCTGCGGGGGATGGGGACCCTCCCCGTGCAGCATCCCGAGCTGGCCATCGCCGAGTTGGAGCGCGTCGCGCGCGAACACCGCTTTCGCGCCGTGGAGATCGGCAGCTCGATCGAGGGGGAGACGCTCGCCGAGCCGCGCTTCCGCCCGGTGCTGCGGCGTTGCCGTGACCTGGGCGTGCTCGTCTTCGCGCACCCCTACTACGTCGGAGCGAAGTGCGGGATGGAGTCGTATTACCTCACCAACCTGATCGGCAATCCATGGGAAACGACGGTGCTGGCGGCGAACCTCATGCTCAGCGGGGCCATGGACGAGATGGAGGGCATCCGCATCGTGCTCGCCCACGGCGGCGGCTTCCTGCCCTACCAGGTGGGGCGGCTGGAGCACGGCCATGAGGTAAGGCCGGAGGCGCGGGCGAAGACCCGGACGCGGCCGCTCGACCTTCTGCGCCGGTTCCACTACGACTCGCTGGTGTTCGATCCCCGCGCCCTCCGCTACCTCATCGACGCGGTCGGCAGCGAGCGCGTCGCCCTGGGCACCGACTCGCCGTTCGACATGCGCGACGACGATCCGCTGGCGCGGATCGACTCGACGCCCGGCCTCACCCCGCGTGAGCGCGACGACGTCTGCGGCCGCACCGCGTTGCGCTTGCTGGGCGAGTGAGCTCGAGTGCACACCTGGGAGGACGCCGATGACCTTGCCCCGCGAACGCGTCGAGTACTCCGCCATCGTCGACCGCCCACCGCTGCGGCTCCCCGGCGATGCGCGCATCGTGGTGTGGACCATCGTCAACCTGGAGGAGTGGGAGATCGTGCGGCCGATGGCGCGACAGGTGCTGCCCGCGCCGATGGGCAACGTGCGCGTCCCCGACGTGCCCAACTGGTCCTGGCACGAGTACGGGATGCGGGTGGGCTTCTGGCGGTTCAAGGCGCTCTACGACCGGCTCGGCGTCCGCCCGACGCTCTCGATCAACGCCAAGGTCTGCCAGAGCTATCCGCGGGTGGCCGGCGCGTGCCGGGACGCGGGATGGGAGTTCATGGGTCACAGCTACGTGCAGATGCCCATCCACGACCTCGAGGACCAGCGCGGGACGATCCGCCAGTCGATCGAGGCCATCGAGAAGTTCACCGGCAAGCGCCCGTTGGGCTGGCTCGGGCCGGGCCTCACCCAGACCCACGAGACGCCCGACTACCTCGCGGAAGAGGGCATCCGGTACATCGGCGACTGGGTCTACGACGACGAGCCCACCGAGATCAGCACGAAGCACGGGCCGCTCGTCACTCTCCCCTACACGCTGGAGCTCAACGACATCCCGATGATGATGGTGCAGCACCACGAGTCGGGCTACTTCGTCCAGCGGGCCAAGGACAGTTTCGACCGGCTCTACGAGGAGGGCGCCGGGCGCGCCAAGATCATGGCCATCGCCATCCACCCGTACATCAGCGGCGTTCCGCACCGCATCAAGTACCTGGAGGCGGTCTACGAGTACGCCGGCAAGTTCCCCGGCGTCCTCTTCTGGAACGGCGAGCAGATCCTCGACTGGTACCTGGGCGCGCGCCGGGAAACCGCCGGCTGAGCCACCGTGTCGATGCTCGCGTTCAACGCGCTCAACGGCATGACCTTCGCCGCGCTGCTCTTCGTGGTCGCGAGCGGCTTCACCCTCGTCTTCGGCCTGATGCGCATCGTCAACCTGGCTCACGGCGCGCTCTACCTGACAGGCGGCTACATCGGCCTCACCGTGGCGACCAGGACGGGGAGCTTCCTCGTCGGTGCGGCCGCCGCCGCCGCCGCGATCGCGGTCGTCGGGTTTCTCACCGACGCCTGCCTGCTGCGGTTCGTGAAGGGTCACGATCTGCGCCAGGTGCTGCTCGCGCTCGGCGTCGCGCTGGTCCTGAACGACCTCGCCCTGATCGTCTGGGGCGGAGACACCTTCACGGTGCCGGTCCCGGCGGCGCTGCAGGGACCGCTCCAGATCGGGGCCCTCGCCTACCCCAAGTACCGCCTGTTCGTCCTCGCCGTCGCCGTCCTCCTCTTCATCGGCCTGTGGCTGATCCTCCACCGCACACGCCTCGGCGCGCTGATCCGAGCCGGCGTGGACGACCTGGAGATGGTCGACGCCATGGGCGTGGACATCAAGCGCGTGTTCATCTACACGTTCATGTTCGGTTCCGCGCTCGCCGGGCTCGGCGGCACCCTCGGCGGGGCGTTCCTCTCGCTGTACCCGAGCGCAGACGTGGAAATCCTCGTGTTCAGCCTCGCGGTCGTGATCATCGGAGGCCGGGGGAGCCTGGTCGGCGCGGCGGCGGGAAGCCTTCTGGTGGGAATGCTCGCCACCTTCGGCCAGGTGTGGTTTCCGGAGCTCGCGTACTTCGTGATCTTCGGTCCCATGGCGATCTTGCTCGCGTTTCGGCCGCTCGGATTGTTCGGACGCACGGCGTGACGGCGGGAGGGGACGCGGATGAAGCGCAGCGCAGCAGCAGTCCTCACCGCCGCGCTCCTCTCCGTTCCGCTCGTCCTGCCCGGGTACAAGACCAGCCTGGCGACCGAGATGCTGATCTTCGCGGCGCTGGCGATGTCGATCGACATCCTCGCCGGATACGCCGGCCGCACTTCGCTCGGGCACGGCGCCATCTTCGGGGTGGCGGCGTACGTGGTCCTCTACCACGTGACCGTGGCCGGAGGAGATCCCTGGGTCGCGGCGCTGCTCGGCATCGCGGCGGCGACCGTGGCCGCGACGATCTTCGCGCTGCTCGCCGTCCGCGCCTCCGGCGTCTACTTCCTGCTCATCACGCTCGCCCTCGGCATGATCGTCTGGGGCATCTGCCAGCGGTGGACGTCGGTGACGGGCGGCGAGAACGGGCTGCGCGGCGCGGTGCGTCCCGCGGCGGTGGCCGGGCCTACCGCCTTCTACTATTTCGTGCTCGCGGCAACCGCGCTGATGGCCTTCGGGATGTGGCGCTTCGTCCATTCTCCCTTCGGGCTCACGCTGAGGGGCATCCGCGCCAGCGAGTCGCGCATGCGCTCTCTCGGCTATGACGTCTCGCTGCACCTGTTCGTCGGCTTCGTCGTCTCCGGCTTTTTCGCCGGAGCGGCCGGCGTGCTGTACGCCTTCTTCAACAGCTTCGCCAGCCCGGCGACGGTCGCGCTCGCCCAGTCGGTGGAAGGCTTGCTGATGGTGATCGTCGGAGGCGTGGGCACGCTGGTCGGCGGACTGGTCGGCTCGGTCGCCATCATCAGCCTGCAGAACTTCGTGAGCTACCACACCGAGCGCTGGTCCCTGGTGCTCGGGCTGATGTTCATCGTCACCATGATCTTCGCGCCCGAAGGGCTGGTCGGCAGGGCGCGGATCCTGCTCGCCCGCCGCGCGGCCAGGATCCGGGAACCATGAGGATCCCTGTCCCACCGACGTCCACGTCAGGGAGGTCAAGATGCGTCGCCGCACTTTCTTGAAAACTGCGGGCACCGGCCTGCTCGCGCTCTCTTCACCCGCCCGCCGGGCCATCGCCGCCAGCGAGCCCATCCGCATCGGCCTGCTCTCCCCGCTCACCGGCGTCATCGCCGCGGGCGGCCGCGAGCTGGTCGACGGGTTCAACCTGTACTGGGACCAGGTCGGACGGAAGGCGGGCGGCCGCGAGATCGAGGTCGTGGTCGAGGACGACGCGAGCAATCCGAACACCGCGCTGCAGAAGGCCCGCCGGCTGGTCGAGCAGCGCAACGTGCACATGCTGGTGGGCGACATCCTGGCGAACACGGGCCTCGCCGTGGCGGAATACGTGAAGGGGAACGGCGTCCCCTACTTCATCCCGGTGATCGCGGCCGACGATCTCACCCAGCGCAAGCGGATCCCCAACGTGGTGCGGATCGCCGGCTATTCGGCCAGCCAGAGCACGCGGCCGCTGGCCGACTACGCGCTGAAGAACGGCGTCCGCAAGGTGATCACCGTCTCGCAGGACTACACCTTCGGGCACGAGCAGTGCGGTGGCTTCTGCCAGGTCTTCTCCGAGGGCGGCGGCGCGGTGCTGCAGCAGTTCTGGCACCCGCTCAACACTCCCGATTTCAGCCCCTACCTCCCGCAGATCCAGAGCCTCAAACCGGACGCCGTGTTCGCGATGGAGACCGGAGCGGACGGCTCGCGGTTCATCCAGCAATGGGCGAACTTCGGCCTCAAGGACAAGATCCGGCTCTTCACCTCGATGAACGCCACCGATCAGTCGATCATCCGCACCCTGGGCCCCGAGGCGGAGGGGGTGATCTCGGCCGGGCACTTCTGCGAGGGCCGCGACGACGCAGCCAACAAGAAGTTCGTCGCCGACTACGAGAAGGCGTTCGGCAAGCTGCCCTCCATCTATGCCTTCTCGCACTACTCGGGCGCGATGTGGCTCGCGCAGGCGTTCGACGCGGTCGGCGGCAAGGTCGAGGACAGGCCGCGGTTCCTCGAGGCCGTCCGCAAGATCAAGCTGTCGGCCTCCCCGCTGGGCCGGGAGGTGAGCCTCGACAAGTACGGGAACCCCGTCTACGACATCTACATCCGGAAGGTCGCGCGCCGCGCGGACGGCAAGCTGTGGAACGTCCCGGTCGAGGTGTACCAGGGCGTGTCGCAGTTCTGGAAATACGACCCGGAGCAATACATGAAGCAGCCTCCCTATTCGCGGGAGTTCCAGGGAATCAAGAAGGCGTGATCGATCGCCCGCTGCTCCGGCTCGAAAGCGTGAGCGTCGCCTACGGCGCGTTGCGCGCGGTGGACGGCGTCTCGCTCACCGTCCGGATCGGAGAGCGTCGCGCCATCATCGGCCCCAACGGAGCCGGCAAGACGACTCTCTTCAACGCCATCGCCGGAGAGCTGCGCTGTTCGAGCGGCCGGATCGAGTTCCTCGGCCGGGACGTGACCCGGCTCCGCACGCATCGCCGCGCCATCCTCGGCATGGGCCGGACGTACCAGATCACCAACCTGTTCGGAGACCTCACGGTCGAGGAGAACGTCCGTCTGGCGGTGCGGGGCGTGGGCCGCAGGAAGCTCTCGCTCTTCGCCAATGACGACTCGCCCACGCCGGAAGAAGAACCCGCCGTACAGGCCGCGCTCGCTGTCGCTGGGATCCAGAAACGCCGCGGAACGGTGACCCGGACGCTCTCGTACGGCGAGCAGCGTCAGCTCGAGCTGGCGCTGGCCCTCGCAGGGAAGCCGCGGCTGCTGCTGCTCGACGAGCCCGCGGCCGGGTTGTCCGCCTCGGAGCGCGCCCGCATGGCGCGGATCATCCGCGAGCTGCCAGGCGAGCTTTCCATGGTCCTGATCGAGCACGACATGGAGCTGGCGCTGGGCCTGACCGACTACGTCACCTGCCTCCACTTCGGCCAGGTCTTGACCGAGGGGAAGCCCGACGCCATCCGCAACGACGACAAGGTCCAGGAGGTGTACCTGGGAAAGCCGCATCATGCTTGACGGCCTCTCGGTCTCCGGGTTGCACAGCTACTACGGCGAAGCCCACATCCTCCAGGGCGTGTCGCTCGAGGTGGCGCGGCGCCGGGTGGTCGCCTTGCTCGGGCGGAACGGCATGGGAAAGAGCACCCTCATCCGCTCGATCATGGGCCTGCGCCCCCCGCTGGTCCACGAGGGGAGCGTCTCCTACCGCGGCGAAAGCCTGCGCGACCTGGCGCCGCACCAGATCGCGCAGAGGCGCATCGGGCTCGTGCCGCAGGGCCGGCGGCTCTTTCCGTCGCTGACGGTGATCGAGCACCTCACCATGGTCGACCGGCGGGCGGGCAGCGCGTGGAGCGTCCCGCGCGTCCTCGATCTGTTTCCCCGGCTCGCCGAGCGCCGCAATCACCGCGGCAGCCAGCTGTCCGGGGGAGAGCGTCAGATGCTCGCCGTGGCGCGCGCGTTGATGCTCGACCCCGAGCTGCTCCTGTTGGACGAGCCTTCCGAGGGCCTCTCGCCAGTAATGGTGCAGCAGCTGGAAGGGATCCTCCAGCAGCTGAAGCAGGGCGGCCTCGCCATCCTGCTGGTCGAGCAGAACCTCTACAGCGCCCTCGCGGTGTCCGACGAGGTCTACGTGCTGGAGACGGGGAGCATCGTCTACCGCGGTGGCGCCGCCGATCTGCTGCGAGATCCGACTCCGATCCAGCGATTCCTCGGAGTGAAGTGAAGCGCGGCCCCGCGCCGCGGAGGGCCTGGGACATGATCGACGATCGCCACGGAGCGTTCTGCGGGCACGCCACCGTGTTCGTGCGGGGCGCGGCGGTCGGGCCGCTCGCCGGTCTGCGCTTCGGCGCCAAAGACAACTTCGACGTCGAGGGACATCGGACGGGCGGCGGAAACCCGGACTGGCTGCGCACGCACGATCCCGCGGCCGCGACCGCGCCGGCGCTGCGGGCGCTCCTCGACGCAGGCGCCGAGCTGGTGGGCAAGACGCAGATGGACGAGATGGCCTACAGCATCAACGGGGAGAACCATTTCTACGGGACTCCCGTGAATCCGAAGAACCCGGACCGCATCCCAGGCGGCTCGTCCAGCGGGTCGGCCGTGGCCGCAGCCGCGGGCCTGGTCGATTTCGCCGTCGGCACCGACACGGCGGGATCGGTGCGCCTCCCCGCCTCCTTCTGCGGGATCCACGGGCTGCGGCCGAGCCACGGCGCCGTGCCGATCCAGGGATGCATGCCTCTGGCGCCGAGCTACGACACTGTCGGCTGGTTCGCCGCCAGTCTGGAAGTGCTCGCGCGCGTGGGCCAGGTGCTCCTGCCTGCGCAGGCCAGTGCCGCGCCCACTCGCCTGCTGATCGCGACCGACGCGTTCGCGCTGGCCCGCGAGGCGGTCCGCAGGGCGCTAGCGCCGCACGTCGACCGTCTGCGCGCCCGATTCGCGCGCGTGGAAGAGATCATCCTCAGCGGGGAAGGCCTCCTCGCCTGGCAGCAGACCATGCGGGTGATTCAAGGGTACGAGGCGTGGCGAGCCCACGGCGAGTGGATCGCCCGGGTGGAGCCGTCCTTCGGACCGGGGATCCGGGAGCGCTTCCAATGGGCGTCCACCATCACCCCGGACGAGGCGGCGGCAGCCTCCGCGCGGCGCGGCGCCATCGCGGCCTGGCTCGACGTGCTGCTGGAAGGATCGGTGCTGTGCATGCCCACCGTGCCGTTCGTCGCGCCGCTCAGGAACGCGCCTACGGCGGAACAGGATCGCA
>Ga0137385_10005636_pt1 | contig 11007 bp, 8 predicted proteins | sample SagtaG_FD_104921 | JGI IMG/M metagenome (GOLD analysis project Ga0137385, IMG submission 104921) | Vadose zone soil microbial communities from Sagehorn Ranch, Mendocino, California, USA - Sage2_R_80_16 metaG | ecosystem: Environmental > Terrestrial > Soil > Vadose zone | place: USA: California...
AGGTTTCGAACTCTTCGATAGTGATATCTTCTGTGGGTGGCTGGTCATATCTGTATTTGAGAGCGTACATCATGAGCCGCTGGATTGAAAAGCAAAAAGGCATCCCACAAGCTGAGCCTATGGAGGTATTTCAGACCCGAGTGCACCTTGACTTCTCCGACTATTTTTCTACTGCTCTTGTGCATTACTAATGTTGTGAGTAGGCAGCAAAGAACGGCAGACGCGTGCAAGTCTGCGCAAGTGCACGTCCTGGCGCGTTACGCGTTACGTCACGCGTCGAGCGTGACGGAACCTCCCGAAGATCCCCGGCTAACCCTCTTCTGGTGACCCAGTTCAGTCGCAGTTATGTCGTGAACTTCAAAGTCGGTCGTGAATACAATTCAGCGTATTAACGATATGATACACCGTGCGACAGTTATAAATACAGCTTCGTAAGCTTCGTAGGGGACGATTGGTAGATGCGTACGTATATACGATATATAGGCAAACGCACAGCGAAATATTAAGACCAAAGGAAAAAGGCAGTGACAACATATAAAACCGGGCCCACAGAACTGCGACCGTCAACTACGGACTTTCTCGCGAGCCCGGACTGCATAATTAAACCTGTGACGTTCTGCTTGGGGGTGATCGTCATAACCTTCAAAATGTACACCTGGGCGCCGCCGTCGTACGTTCCCTCGCTGAAGGGCTTCCGCTTCTTCTCTGTTTCGCCAAGCATAGGTTGCCTGCTGGGGATCTCGTTGCGGTGGGAGTAGTTTTGGTGTGGGACTTCGTGTTGAGTTCGCCGGAGAAGTTAGCACGGTGCTCGCCTGCAAATCATCAACTATTAGCGCCGTCGAGGAACGGAACTAGGGGACATACACCAGCATTCGTTCCATCAACGGCTTCCGCCGATGCGCCAGACATGGTACGATGTCGCTTCGACGATCCAATTCGAAATGACGCAAACGCATTAGGGACAGAGCTCATTCTTTCCTCAAATCGGGCAAAGGGCGTGGGGGGAGGAGCCATTGGTGTTGGGGGCGGGTGTGGTTGCGACAACGGCGGCTGAGATACCGAAGTGGACACTGGGGGGTGAGTTGCGGCCGGAGTCTTCGCTTTTTTCAGCTTTGAAGGCGCCATGACAACTTTGGAGTCCGACTCATATTGCAAAGGTGCAGGAGTTTTGGAAGGTGCCGGCTTGACAGGAGGTAACTGAGCGCGAAAACCTGCATCTACCATCTTGGACTCATGAGGGTGCCGCTTCAGAGCCGAGGACCTGGAACGGAACAGCCCTTGGAAGAAACCGCTCTTTTTCTTCGGCTCTTGGTAGGATTGCGTAGACATCACCGGCGCTATGGGTTCATCGGACACAATGGGTAACTTGGTCGATACGGCAAGTGACGACGGGGTGTTTAATTCGGACTCCTGCGATGGGGATGGTATTACGTTTCTCAGCTGCCTAAAATTTGGGGCCGGGGTGGAAGGATATCCCGAGACCTGTCGAGTAGCGTAAGGGTCCCCCACAGCTTGCGCCGTCGAATAAGATCGGACGGGCATTGGTGACACTGGGGCAGGTACCCTTGGAGTAGGCTGCGTTTGCGATCGGACCGGTGGAGGTTGTGAGAGAGAAGAAACAGGTACTGTAGGGGCGGACGCGCTATGATAGTGGCGGGCGATGGTCTGACGCGTAGCAGGAGTAGCAGGAGTGTGGGCAGTTGCGTGAGTGTTACGGTCACCCAAAATGTCGGGCACAGGCGCTGGAGTATGGACAGATTGTCGGCCACTGTGATTTCCTGCACGGGGCACCATGACCTGAGGCTGAGGCGTTGGTGACATTGGCGCCGGCAACAACATCGATCCTTGTGAGGATGGAGTCTGTCCTAGAAGAGTTGTAGAACCGGTTTCATGAGATGGTGTCCTGTTTGTGATGTGCACTGCGACGGGATGCGTCGGCCCTTGGGGAGGTGCAACAACTTGAGAGCGGGATCGAGGGGACGGATTTCCGGGCTTGACTTTGGGTGATGGATTATTTGGCGACGGATTAGCTACAGGGTGATTATTAACGGCGGGGCTTGCTTCTACGTGAGTACGAGGTGACGAGGAAGGGTATATGGACGTGGCAGGGTATGCTGACGAGTTCAAGTTTTGGGTTAACACGTTGTGTACACCAGGCTGAGAAGTGTCATGAGCTTGCGGTAGATCGAGGTTGGTAGAGGACCGCGGCTGATAGGTCGGGGCAAGAACAGGCGGCAGAGGAGACTTGGGTGGTGTCCCCTGGTTCACGGGACGGGGGTGCAGATTTGGAGACGCCTTGGTCGACCGCGGGGTGCGCTCACTGGAAGGCACGGTACTCACAACTAGACGCGCAGCGCTTTCCTGAGTGTGACCATATCGGTCCCATTGATCCGGTATATTCCTTGATATTCGTGTCTCCTGTGCACGCTCATCCTGAGGCGAGTACCGATGATACGCCTCCACATTATCCTCTCGGATTGGAAACGCAGCAGCCAAGTCAGGAGCGATCAGCCGCGATGACGGTGGGGCAACACGGGCCAACGGAGTGTCGCCATAGCCCCCAGGAGTAGATCGATGCCTTGGGGGCTTCGTATCAACCACATCAGGGACCGCAGATGTAGCGCCTTGTGGAGACACACGTTGGCCGTTCGTAGCCGCGGGTGAAGGCACTGAGTGAGAGGGGACCGTCGGAGCTGGTGGTCGACTATTTGCCATGGTATTAGGCCAGTGTATTTCCTGCGGGGCCTGGGTATGTTTAGGGCCCTCTTGCGTTGGAGGTCCGTGGTGTGAGCGGGCTGACATCGCTTGCCGATGCGTCTCCACCACGGCAGCAGGTGGTGCCAAAGAGGCAGGAAAAATCATAGGAGAGGGAACCATAGCTGGACGGGGCGTTGGCGACATAGGGTGGAGCGCTGGCGACATAAGTTGAGGCACTGGCGACATAGGTTTAGGCACCGGCGACATTAGTTGAGGAACTGGCGACATGAGTTGAGGAACTGGCGGCATTAGTTGAGGCACTGGCGACATGAGTTGAGGAGGTGGTGACATAAGCTGAGGCTCTGTCGACCATTGCGCAGATTGTAACCACGGCTGGGATGAAGCAGGTTGCGCGGCTAAAGCATGGCTGGGGGGTTCAAGCTGTGCACTAGCTGCGACGCGAGGCACGGCACGAGGCTGCCTATCAAAAGTCTGGGGCTGCTGTAGCACTTGCACCGTGGGTAGAGGCTGAACTGTCGCATCTCTAGCAGCGGGAGTTACAGCTGGCAGGATTGCTCGTCTAGCACTGGTTTCTTGCAGATAGTCTGCGGGGCCTTCGCCAGCTCTGATGCTGAAAACCCGAGGGATGTACTCAGAAGTGTCGTTACGCATAATAGGTGGAGGAGCGACACGCGCGGTAGCCTGAGTGGTGTTTTGGTTTGTGGCATGAGCATCCGCAGACTTGGGGTACGAGCCGGTCCCCTCTCGACGAAATGGCCAGCCACCAAATCCACCTTTCGACTGCTTCTGAAGGGCACGTGAACACTGTTTTGCAGAGGATATCAAGACGCGACGAACCTCCGGTTTATGAGAACTCCGGTCAATGGGTGGTTGTACGTGCGGCGTGGGGGGTGGTTTGTAAACTGCTTCATGAGCAAAGCTGGTGCGATGACCGCCAGATGTCCGGGGGCGTTCTATTGACCGACCATTCTCGACAGGTTTCGACCGCTGATGAAAGGTTTACATTGACCACCAATACTCATGTTATGACAACTCACATGCTCTCTTTTCGATGCATGCTCACTATCGCTTGCAGAGACAGCATAGCCGGGAGGGTATGGCACGGTTAAATTCTGGGAGGGTGAACCTTTGTGAGGCTTCGCGCTGTACTTCTCGTTAGAGGTGCCGGGTGTCACATTCGGCGGCTGTCCCAAAGTTGCTGCTTGCCGGGATTCATTCAGGTTTGACGAAGGGCCGTTCTCGGGTTGACCCGTTGAAACTGGAGCAGGATTAGTGGGGTATGTTGACTGACGCAAGACTGTGGGTACAACAGCCTAAGAGAACCTAGGTTAAGTGAGTTTTAGAACCAGGCCAAACAAATGCCCACCACTGGTGCTGTATGATCCCGCTGCCGGTGACGCTTGGGTCTGATCGAGCCCTGTGGCTTCATCAATGAGTTGTCAGACTCGTCGGAATCCTTGATACGCGCAAGTCTTGGGTCCTTTCCCAGAAACAGAAGAGGTACTGGACCGTCCTTGACCTCAGGTCGCCTCTCCTGATGTCGGGTGGCTCTCTGGGTATGGTCGTCTTTGACTTTCTGCTCGTGGTGGCTCTCGTCGCGGCGCTGCTCCTCTTCTCTGCGCCTCTCCCTCTCACGCCGACGTTCCTCTTTACGTCGTCGCTCTTCTTCGTACCTTGCGCCCTGCTCTCGCTGATCACGAGAAGCCTGCTCATGAACTCTCTCTGTACGTGCCCGTTCTTTTGATTTGGATGTCGGTTTTGGCTCATCCTTCGCTCTGGTTCTGCTCTGGTCCCTATCTTTTTCTCTACCATCTGGACTTACTTTCTTAAGAAAGGAAGAGGGAAGGGGCCAGATAGAGGTGGCTTGAGGTTCCGCACTTTCAAGAACAGCGGGTGGGACGGCGCGAGATCGGTGGCGAGAACTCTTGGGATGATGATCGTCGGAGCGGCGAACCGGATCTGAAGAAACGAAGGGCTTCTTGTCCGTAGCAGTGGCAGCCCTCTGGGATGTAACTCGGGAATCATGGGTGGGGTCTAAATACCTCTCGGCCGCTGCAGGATGAGCCTCCTGGGAGAGAGATGGGGCTGGAAGCGGTATTTTCTGTGACATGTTTGCTGGATATCCTTGGGAAGCTTGTGTGGGTGTATGTAGATTATGAGATGCTTTGTTGGCGGTGGCCAAGGATGGGGCGGCTGGTGGTGGGTACGTGGGTGTAAGGGTTTGTGACGATGGAGGGGGGCCATCGGAGACATAGCCGCGGCCGGAACGTAGCCTGGCATCGTCTTTGCCAGCGGGACGAGCGTCTGGGTTCTTATGATGAGAGGAAGAAGAGAAGTGCTTGTGTCTCTGACGATCGGGTTCTTGGCTCAGCGATATGGCGGTGGGTTTCCAGAGCTTGTAGGTGTTCATAGTCAGATGAGAATGAGTAAACGAAACTCTGCCTCTCGAATAGAGAGGAAGGCCTTTGCGGCCCCAGAACTTGGGTGCTTGAAATGTGCACCGTCGGGAGACAAAATCGGAAAGGACTGAGCACGTCGGACGACCGACATGAGGCTGATTCGAGGTGCTGCCTTCTACATATGGCTACGGCTGCTTGGACCACCCGGTCACTGCTCTCTTAATTTGTGTCATTGTTACATCTACAACTACATGTGTGCCCAAATGACAACGACCAAAGTCCAGTGGAGCCAGCTGGGATTGTCCATAGTCAAATCGGCTTTCCAAAAGGTAGGCCCAAACTCGTCCAGCTCCAAAACGGAGTTAAGAACAGCAAGATCCAGCTCCTAATGGCTTATTCTTACACGGTTTTGACTCACTACCGACAGTGAACAGCGCAGGTAACGCTGATGGAGACCACGAGTGGTCTCCTCTGTCGAGATGGTTTAAGGACCGTGTAAAGGAGAGAAAATATATATCTCAGCCTGAGAGGGAGAGGCATTGCATGCCGCTTTGCCCTTAATAGTCCCGTGTGAAAAGAGTTCGGCAGTCTCCGTGAGTGGGTGTGCTTGGTCTCATTGGGACGTCCACAATCGCACTGCGCTGCGTCACCTTACCTCGCCCGTTCACTCTCTTTCCTTTCCTAGGGTCAATCTTTCCCAACATTGTATCAATAAACCCCTCTCCGCATATAACGTTCAATCATACCGTCCGGGCATGGTGTGTTAATCCCTAAATGAAATGCTAACTTGCCGGGATAACTGACCTCTCCTCTCCGCGTCACAGAGCGACATGGAAACGTTAGACGAGAAGGTTAACGGTGCACCTCCCATGGATATCGATGAACCAGTGTCTGTCAGAGATCGTGCGTACCGATGCTTTCGTCCTCTTAGAAACTTTTCATTATCGCTTCCTCAGATGAAGCCTTTGCCGCCAAGCATATGCCAGACCTGGGTCATGATGTCAAAGAGTTTAGAGTCTTCTCATGGAAACTCACTGGCTGGAAAAAGCTTGAGAAAAAGCTAACCAGTCCAGAGTTCGACTGTGGCGGACATCGCTGGTGAGTACCTCCCATGCCTTTTTTCATGCATCCCATCCTTACCACTGGAACGGCGAAGGCGCATACTACTCTTTCCATTTGGTAATTCGAATGCCCCTCCGAACGACACTGTCTCGGTCTACCTTGATTATGCTGATCCGAAACGAGCCCCCGAGGGCTGGCACGCATGCGCTCAGTTCGCCTTAGTCATCTCCAATCCTCACGACCCCACCATTTATACTGTCAGCCGTAAGTGCTTGGCAGATATCAGAGATCATAGTTTAATCTGCCTCGTAACCTTCTTCTAGATGCACACCACCGTTTCATCGCCGAGGAATGTGACTGGGGCTTCACTCGTTTCAGCGAGCTGCGCAAATTATTTACCATTCAAGAAGGCCACAGTAGACCGACAATCGAAGATGAGTGCGCTGATGTTTCAGTGTTCGTTCGCGTACTAGAAGACCCGACGGGTGTGCTATGGCACAATTTCGTAAAGTGCGAAATTTGGGTACACCGTCTTCCCAGTCGACTAACCATTTACGCCAAACCCTGTAGTTATGATTCCAAGAAAGAGACTGGCTATGTTGGCTTGAAAAATCAAGGCGCAACATGTTATATGAACTCCTTACTCCAATCTCTGTACTGCACACGTTATTTCCGCAAGGTGATACCCTTGATGTTTCACAAGCTGGATAACATGAATTCACTGCCCTTTAGGCTGTCTATGAAATCCCCACAGAAGAAGAGCGGCCGACAGAGAGTGTGGCCTTAGCGCTTCAGCGTGTCTTCTACCACCTGCAGACATCAGATCAGCCCGTCGGTGTGTTGGTTGTTCTTGGTTCCAGACCACACCTGTTCACATTACCGCAGGCACTACCGAATTGACGAAATCATTCGGATGGACTTCACTGGACTCTTTCTTGCAGCATGATGTGCAAGAATTTAATCGCGTCTTACAGGATAAGTTGGAGTCCAAGATGAAGGTACATCTATTCTCCTCTGCGGAAGCGGCGACTAATGCCTTTGTAGGGCACGAAAGCGGAGGGTGCTATTGCCAAGCTCTTTGTCGGAAAGATGAAAAGTTACATCAAATGTGTCAACGTCGATTTTGAGTCTTCACGAATCGAGGAATTCAATGGTATATCTCATCAGTGCAGTGAAATCCGACGCTCATAAATGGGTTTACAGACCTGCAACTTAATGTCAAAGGGATGAAAAACCTCTACGACTCGTTTCGGGATTATGTCGCCGTTGAGACGCTTGATGGTGAGAACAAGTACCAGGCGGAGGGGTATGGTCTACAAGATGCAAAGAAGGGGATTATTTTCCAGTCTTTCCCTCCCGTTCTTCACCTTCAACTCAAGCGCTTTGAGTACGATGTCCAACGAGACGCTATGGTCAAGGTAAGTTTAGTGTTTGATGCCAGTCACCCCGCAGCCAACTGGTAATTCGCAGATCAATGACCGGCATGAATTTCCCTTTGAGATTGACCTCACCGAGTTTTTAGACGAGACTGCCGACAGATCACAGCCATGGGTCTACAAGTTACATGGTGTGCTCGTTCACTCGGGGGATCTCCACGGGGGTCATTACTTCGCTTGCATCAAACCTGATGCCGCTAGTCGATGGCTCAAGTTTGATGACGACCGAGTCACACCTGTGACTGACCGTGAGGTCCTTGAGGAGAACTACGGGGGAGAAGTTCTCAATGGCGTTCCTCCGACATTACAGCGCAATCAAGTTCGTTCGATGAAGAGGTTCTCAAACGCATACATGTTGGTATACATACGTGAGGCTCTCGCGGACGAAGTGCTACCACCTTTCAAGGAGGAGGATACGCCCGCCCATCTCAGTAAGCGATAGTAGTCCCTCTTTCCCCGTTGCTAACACATGTTGTATCAGAAAGGCGCCTGGAGGAGGAGCGCCTCCAGGTGGAGGCGAAGCGCCGGGAGCGCGAAGAACAGCACCTCTTCCTCACAGCGAAGGTAAGGTTGCATTCGTCATTCTTGGAGGCACTAGATCTCTGTTTGAATCCAGGTCATCACCGACGAGACTTTCTCCCATCACGAGGGCTTTGACCTCGCAAGTTTTGATGAGAAAAATTGGCCACCATCAGAACTTCCAACGTTCCGCGTGCTCAAAACCGAGACCTACAGTGTTTTCAAGGCACGAGTAGCCCAACATTTCAACTACCCCGACAATCAGGTCCGCTTGTGGGTGTTGGTAAACCGACAAAACAAGACTGTCCGACCCGACACTCACATACCCGAAAATGAGCCCACACTGAGTGTGTATTGTGATGTTCGTATATAGTCACATCTCTAATGCACCATACAGCGGTCGATGTCATCCGTAACAACATGGCCGCAAGGCAAACAGACCTCCGCCTTTACTTGGATGTCATCCCAGAGCCGAGCAAGGTACCTTTCTGATCTACAGCCGTGCCCTCTCTAACGTCCCTGTGCAGCCGGAGCTTCCTCAAGGAACAATCATGGTTTTCTTGAAGCACTTCGATACGTCAAAGCAGACGCTACATGGTATTGGGAAGTGCTACGCGCAGCGTAATGCCAAAATCAGCGACCTTGTCCCTATTATCAACGAGAGAATGCGGTGGACTCCGGGAACCCCGCTAAAACTTTACGAAGAGATCAAGCCAGGAATGATTGAACTCATGAAACCTAAGCTCACGTTCTCCCAGAGCGAAATTCAGGACGGTGACGTGATATGTTTCCAAGTGGATCTCTCCGAGAAAGAGTAAGTTGTTCATACACTCGTTAACGTTTCGTCTAATACTTTCCAGGATTCATGATCTTGAGATCCAGAGCCTTTACTCGAATCCTATCCAGTTCTATGACTTCTTGCAGAACCGCGTGATGATTATTTTCCGGCCCAAGTCTGATTCTGATTATGACGGTCCCGAGTTCAGTCTGGTGCTAAGCAAAAAGCAGACATATGACACGGTACTAGTCTCTTATTATCCAAATGAAGGATAATTGGGCTCACCAGCGTACCACAACTCGTATAGATGGCGGTCAAGGTTGCCGAATATCTTCGACATGATCCTATAAAGCTCCGATTCACAACAACGCACGCATCGAACGCTTCCCCCAAGGCAATCTTGAAGCGGTCGTTAAATCAAAGCATTGCTGAGATTATCTCACCGTCCTACACAAGCCCCTCCACAACAGTTATCCTGTTTGAGAAGCTGGAAGTTAGCATCGTAGAGCTTGAAACGAAGCGGAGCCTCAAAGTCATCTGGACCGGCGTTCACAACAGGGAGGAATCGACACACACGTTTCTCCTCCCCAAGACGAGCATGGTGCATGAACTAGCAGACCATCTGTCTAAACAGGTGACGATGTCGACGAACGGGCAGGGGTCCAGTAAGATTCGGGTGTTTGAAGTGTCGAAGGACGGCAAAACACAGAAGGAATTCACTGGGTCAGAGATGATAGGGAACATTCCCGACCCAGTGGAGTTGTATGCCGAGGTAAAGAACCTGCATGCTCTACTGACTTTGTGCTCAGTCTTGATCTTGTAGGAAATACCATGGGAGGAGCTCGAAGCCGACGACGCCGACAAGGTGATCAGTGTGTTCCATTTTTCGAAGGAGGTTCAGCGAACACACGGTGTTCCCTTCAAATTCGTTGTCAAACCGGTAGGTCCTCAGATCTCTGGACGAGAAAACTGTGCTGAACCGAAGGCCAGGGGGAACGCTTTGCGGATACGAAAAAGCGGCTCCAGGCTCGGATTGGCGCTTCCGACAAAGATTTTTCACGGTTCCGATTTGCGTTGATTCAGGCGGTGACGTTCAAACAACCGTCATACATCGAAGACGGTGAGCCCTGTCCAGGCTCGCTCTACTAGGCTGATCGCTTAACTGTAGTAGAGGACAATATCTACGACCATAAGTTCGCGCCGGAAGATGTTCTAGGGTTGGATCATGTCGACAAGTCTGGAAAGACGCGGACTGGTACGGGCGAAAAAGCAATCGTGATTCGCGGTTAAGAGAACTTGCTCCTCCGTCGCTTTCTTCCTCATTACCTTTGACATTGTATTTTTGACTCTACGATCATGGTCATCCTCGCCATAACACCACGTTTGTGTCCCTCGACTCCAGTATGAAGATTACGATTTGGATAACTGCACACAACAGGAGGTGCACATAAATACTGTAGAATAGGAACTATTTTCGCTTCTTCGACTTTTTGGCAGACTGGATCAATAACAATGAGCACCTTGCAAAGGGTTAATGCTGAATCCGAACACTTACGCGGTTGCGTGGACTTGCTTCGCCCTCACTGGAAACGGCATCTGTACCTGCGCTAGGTGCGGGGAGTGTGAGAGTCGACGAAGACTTTGTTGAGGTCGAGGGCTTTGGCATTGTAGGGCCAGTCGATGCGCCAGTCGATGCGGATGCAGGGATGGGGGACGCCTGCGTGCCAGGCAGACCTTTACCGAATTTCGCCTCTGGCAACCAATCAGACGTAAAATCATGGGTCAGACAGACATTATGAATACCATTCCGTGCGCGCTCCACGGGTATCTGCTCTACGATGGTCCTCGTCTTCTCATTGGCAAGCATCTCACTCGCCGTCTGGAAAAGTACGTGCCCCCATCCCTCGACGAATGAATTAGCCTCGGCGTGAACCTCGACGATTTCTGCCTCGAGTTCCTTCTCGGCGGCAAGGAGGCTGTTCCAGAGGTCGTCTCCAACAGAGCCCTTTTGCAGCAGGTTTTGAAGCGCCTGTTTGTCCTCACGCAAACGGAGGATACGCTGGACGTCCGCGACCGCCCGCCGGACGAGCGCGGC
>Ga0137385_10005642_pt1 | contig 11001 bp, 17 predicted proteins | sample SagtaG_FD_104921 | JGI IMG/M metagenome (GOLD analysis project Ga0137385, IMG submission 104921) | Vadose zone soil microbial communities from Sagehorn Ranch, Mendocino, California, USA - Sage2_R_80_16 metaG | ecosystem: Environmental > Terrestrial > Soil > Vadose zone | place: USA: California...
CGGTCGAATGTGTACCACCGCGCCGACACCCGGTGCGTCACCCGGACCGGCCGTCAGTCCGGCGATCCGGCTGGCGTCGATGACCTGCCCGATGACGCGGTGCCCTGCCTGGTGTGCCGCCCCGAAGATCCTGAATACCTGCCCGGAGGTCCCGGCACGGTGCGGTTCGAGTTCCCCAGGCACACTACGGACCTCTGCCCCACCGCGTACCTGGTCAAGCTCAAGCTCACCACGGTCCGCTCGCGCGACGGCTCGGTCAGCACGTTCACCTCGGACCCGGTGGACCAGCTCCTGCGGGGTGCCGCGCGGCATTATCCTGAGTTCGCCGGGCTGATAGAGCCAGCGGCCTGATAACGATCAAGGAGACGATAGTGCGCAGCGAACTACGCCACGACGAGAGCTGGACGATCAGCATCACACCCGGTGAGGGTGAGACCTGGCCGGTGGCAAGGCCCTATGTCACCGCCACCACCGACTTCCGGCCGGACCGGCTGGTGATCAGCCTCTCCCGCCGCAGCGACGGCGAGATGAGCCAGCACGTCACCCTGTCCGGCCGCCCGCTGCGCAAGGACGGCACGCCGGGGGCCAGGCGGGTCAGCCACCCGCAGTACGGCACCCTGCCAGCCTGGCTGGCTGACCTCGTGGCCAAGGCCCGCGCCGAGCACGGGCTGGACGGCAGCTCATGAACGTCGATGTGCGCAGGCTCACCCCCGGTGTCTTTTTCGTATCTCACGGATCTGGCCTGGGCGGGGAGATTATTAGGCATGCGACTGGTTCCTGGGCGGGTCACGCGGGGCTCTACCTGGGCGGCGGGCAGATGGTCGAGGGCGCTCCCCCGGAGGCACGGATCGTGCACGCGGACAAGTACGGGGACGCGATCTGGGCCTGGCGGATGTGGGACCAGCTGAAGACCTCCTCCTGGACCGACCAGGAGATACGCGCCGCCCAGCTCAGGGTGACCGGCCGGGGGCATGCGCTGGTCGGCTGCGCCTACGACTGGCCCGCCTACGTCGGCTTCGCCCTGGAGGTCCTCAACCTGCGCAGCGAGAAGCAGCTGAGCCCGTTCTTCCGCCACGACACCTACCGGGTGTGCAGCGCCCTGGTCGATGACGCCGAGGTGTCCGGCGGGGTGCCGATGACGTTCACAGCCGAGGACGGGCCGGGCCTGGAACGCGATCCGTCGGTGAAGGTCGCCACCCCGTACATGGCTAACCTGGTGAGCCCGGGGATGCTGCTGGGCCTGGCTCAGCGCAGCGAGTGGTTGTAGCCGTGAGAGCAGCAGACGCGCAGCCGGGCGACGTGCTGCTCGACGCCGGGGGCACGACCTGGCTCCGTAACGGCCGGGAACCCTGGGACTGGTCCACGTTCAGCGGGATGGTGTGCTACTACGGGGCCTGGAAGGACGAGTACGGGCCGCAGGGCGAGCTGGTATTGCTGGTCCGGGACGGCCAGCCTGTCAGGGAGGTAAACTGATGACACCGATACGCCCGCGAGGGCAGATGGAGACGATCACGATCATGAACGTGGAGAAGGCCGCACGCGACGAGTTCGCGGCCGACCAGAACCGTGCCAAGGCCGAGACGGTGTGGAGGCAGGCGTGGTGGAGCACCACGCTGGCGCTCGCCGAGGTGCCCGGCAGCAACAAGAAGGCCATCGGCGAGGCGTTCAGCACGGCTGAGCGCATCCTGGGCCAGACCAGGAACTGGATCAACAGGCGACGGGCTACCGGACTGCTTTTCGCTTCGCTTGAGCGAAGCGAAATCGCTACTCTCCCCCCGCGCCTGGCTGTCGCCTACGCGGAGTCCAAGTCAGACCCGTACCTCGCGGTGGCGGTGCTGAAGAGCGCCGAGAGCCGTGAGGTGTCGCTGCGCGACTTCGCCGCCGAGCTGGGCACCCAGCCGAAGTCCTGGCAGCGCGAGGGTGAGCGCCCGGCTGTCCCGGCGCAGGTGCGGGCGATGAGCACCGAGCAGCGGGCCGAGCTGACCCGCGAGCTGCTGAGCGACCCGGAGACCGTGGACGCGGCGCTCAACCGCCAGGACCTGCACGCACCCGGCTCGCCGACCGTGCGCATCTACGGCAACATCTTCCGTGCCCGGCAGGAGGCCGAGCGCCAGCGCACCGCTGAGCGCCAGGCATGGCTGGCCGAGCACCCGGACCTGGACGATGCCAACAAGCAGGTCGGCCAGGCTGGCGCGATGCTCGACCTGTCCTCGGCCCTCAGCCGGTACGTCGGCGAGACCAGGCGCTTCGCCTCCGACGTGGCTGCCCTGCTCCCGCAGGTGAAGCCGTACGGAGGTGCCGGTCACCCGCTGTCCCTGGCCGGGGCGGTGTCCGACGCGCACGAGGGCCATGACCAGGCGGGCAGCACGCTGGCCGCGCTGGACACCTACATCAGGGGCGGCTCCAGCCTGGACAACGAGCTGGCCAAGATCCTGGGCGGCGACCCCCATGGCGAGCGGTGACTGCATCCACGGACTGCGCACCGAGTGGTGCGGTGACTGCACCCCGCTGGTAGGGCCTGGTTCCAGCCTGGACATCTGGGTCAACAACCTGTCGGAGATCATCCCGATCGCCGAGCCGTGGGAGACCCGGTGGCCGTCAGCCGGTGAGCTGACCGACGCGGCCGGGCTGCTGCCCGGCCAGTACGCCAGGGCGATGGCGGCGATCCCGGACCTGCCGCTGGTCTCCGACCGCAACGGCATCCGGTTCACCCTGGACGCGCAGCAGGTCAGGCTCTACCGCGAGGCCCGGATGCGCGCCGCGCTGACCACCGTGCGCCGCGCCTTCCGGGGTGCGGTACTGCCCGGCATCCGCCAGATCAGGCCGGAAGACGAGCGCTGGGTGCAGCTCCAGGCCGAGCACCTGCTCGACCAGATCGAGTACATGATCTCGGGGTAGATGATGCCCCAGGGTGCTCTGGATGGCGTCCGGCTTAGCCTGATAACGAGCCTGGCTGAGCTGGACGCCTGCCGTCGGTGGGCCGGTGAGCGGCGGGAGACGCCTCTCTTTGCGGATACGGAGAGTGGCGGCCTGAATCCGTACCGGCACCGGCACCGGATGACCCAGCTCGGCGACATGCGCCGGGGCTGGGCCTTCCCGCCAGCGTGGGCGGGTGCCGCCGTCGAGCTGCTGATGACCTACCGGGGCCAGGTCGGCTTCCACAACAGCCCGTACGACTGGCGGGTGCTGGCCGTGCACCAGGGTGTCACCCCGGCATGGCACAAGACCGAGGACACGCTGCTGCTCGGGCACATCGCCGACTCGCTGCGGCTGGCCGGGCTGAAGGAGCGCTCTGCCCACGAGGTGGACAGCCGGGCTAAGCGGGCCGAGGACGTGCTGAAGGAGGGCATGCGCGCCCGGCACTGGACCTATGACGACGTGCCCGACACCTGGGAGCCCTACTGGCGGTACGCCGCCCTGGACCCGGTGCTGGCCGCGCACCTGTGGAACTTGCGGGCCTTCCGCCAGGCCCGGTCGCTGTATGCCCAGGCGTACGACCTGGAACGGGCGACCGCCCGGATCTGCGTGAACATGATGATGGCCGGGATGGCCATCGATGAGCCGTTCATCCGGGCCAGGATCGGCGAGATCACCGAGTACACCGGCCGCGCCGGGAACTGGCTGCACCGCGAGTTCGGCATCGGCAACGTCCGGTCCGGCCCGCAGGTGGTGTCGGCGATGAGGGCAGCCGGGATCGCCACCACGGTGCTGACCGAGAAGGGCCGCCCGTCGATCAACAAGGAGGCGCTGAAGTACTACCGGCTCCGCTACCCCGAGCACACCGGCCTGCTCAACGCGGTCGAGTGGTGCCGCAAGGGAGACAAGCTGGTCGGCTCCTACCTGGCCAAGTTCCTGGAGCTGCGCAGCGGCGGCGTCATGCACTACAACATCCACAGCTGCAAGGCCCGGACATCGCGGATGAGCATCACCGACCCGCCGATGCAGACGTTCGACCGGGACGTGGCCGCGATCCGGGGCAGCTTCGTCCCGCGTGAGGGCTGCGTGCTGATCACCATCGACGCCGACCAGATCGAGGCCCGCCTGGCCGCGCACTTCAGCGGTGACCGGCGGATGATCGAGGACTTCCGCTACGCCGACGCGAACAACCTGAAGTTCTTCATCGAGATGGCCAGCCGGATCTACGCCGAGCAGATCACCAAGAAGGACCCGCGTTACACCTGGACCAAGAACGCGACGTACGGCCAGATCTACGGGGCGGGCCTGGACAAGGCCGCCGCTACCGCCGGGGTGCCGGTGGAGACGATGCGGCCCGCCTACGAGGGCCTGGCCACCATGTACCCCGGCGTCGGCCACCTGATGAACCGGCTGATCCGGTCGGCTGAGAACCAGCGGCCGAAGGTGCAGATCCTGGACGGGCGCTGGCTGTACACCTACCGGGGCAAGGAATACGCCCTGCTCAACACGCTGATCCAGGGCAGCGCGGCGGTGATCCTCAAGCGGGGCCTGGTCAGCCTGGACGCGGCCGGGCTCGGCCCGTTCCTGCGCCTGCCGGTGCATGACGAGTTCCTGCTGGAGGTCCCGCGCGAGATGGCCGCCGACGTGCTGCGCGAGGCCGAGCGCATCCTGACCGACCGCGAGTCGTTCGCGGTGCCGATCACCTGGTCGGGCAACATACTCGAAGAGAGATGGGTTAAATCATGACCATCAGGTACCTCAAGCGTTCTGCCAAGGGCAGGGGCACCGGAGGCCAGGCAACCGAGTCACAGCCGATGGTCCAGGAATGCCTCGCGTGGGTCAAGGCGCTCCCGGAGGGAGCCAGGCCTGTGCGTGCTGACTATCCCCGCTCCCACCATGCGGCGGACAAGGCCCGTGAAGTCGCCGTGCGAGACGGGTTCCTGGTGGAGCTGCCAGGGCGCAGATACGTCCGCACCGGCAAGAAGGAAGGGTGATGTTCGACAGCGGGGACCTGGACCTGGGCGGCCGGGGCGAGTGGGACGCAAGCACCAACGGGACCGATACCGGCCTGCGGCTGCATCAGGGCGAGCCCTGGCCGGTGGTTGCCCGACTACCGCGATACCGAGGACGGCTTCCAGTACCGGGTAGACGACGCGGGCAAGGTCGTCGCCAGGCTGCGCCGGGTCGGCTGGCTGGACCAGCGCGGCCGGGTGTGGCTGCACCTGCCCAGCACGGCCAAGGCAGCCAGCCTCGGCTGCGGCTCGTTCACGCCTTTGCTGATCGACCCCGGCGAACGGACTTGACCCCGGGCTCGGCGGGCTCCGTCACCACGGTCTCGCGCGCCAGCACCGGCTCCGTGCCTTCCGGGCCGGTCACGAAATTGCGGTCCCCGCTGTCCTGGCCGGGCGGCGGCGGGCCTGCTACCGATGACTCGTTGGACGTGGCTCCGGGTATCCGGGCCATAGCGTCCGCGCGGATAGCGTCTTCGCTCATGACGATCACCTTCCCTGAGACAGGAGCATAATGCCAGCACCGCCATTGCGCCCAGGCAGAACGTGTCCTGCTGACTGCCGGTGCGGACGGCACCCCGAAGGCGTCAGCACCAGGTACATGGCCAGGCACATGAAGGTCCGTCGTACGCGAGGACTGGCATCTGGCCATCTATGCGTACGCTGCATTGAAGACGGCATCAGCAAGCAGGCACAGGACTGGGCGCTGGTCCACGGCGAAACAGGTATGGACCCGTGGGCTGATTACGTGCCCCTTTGCAGATCATGCCACAAGAAATATGACTTGCGGGGTGTGGTGCGATCGGATGTGTACCGCGAGAATATCGCAGCAGCAAGACGCGGCAAGCATCATTCAGCCGAGACCAGGGCCAAGATCAGCAGGTCACTGCAAGGCAACACCAACAGGGGGAAACGATGAGTTCTGCACCACCTCCTGCCCTGATGGCTATTGATCCTGGGGGGATGTCGGGGATAGCTACGCTGGAGAGTGGAATACGGTTTGCAGCTGACGAGTACCCGTTCGTTATGGCGTGCCAGGTAGTGGAAAGCTGATGAATGCACTACCGCGAGGAACTGCATATCTTGTGGGAACGATTCACCATCCTGCCGTCCACGCACAAGCTCAGCCCGCAGCCCGAGGCATACGAGCTGCCGGGCGTTATCAGGTACGTGGCTGCGCGCAACCGGTCGGTGCTGCTGCCGCCAGCCCAGCCAGCCGACCGCAACACGGCCACCCCGGAGATGCTGAAGGCCGTGGGCTTCTGGACTCCCGGCAAGGACGACGCGCAGAGCGCCAGCCAGCACCTGCTTGCCTTCTGCATCCGTGAGCACTGCGTTCCGCCGCACCTGGCCACGGCGCTTGCGCGGCTGCATTAGAGTGTTTACACGACAACGATCACGATGAGGGAGAAACCGATGGCGACAGCCACGGCGAGGGCTAAGAGCCCGAAGCGGTACGCCAGGGATTACAAGGACATCCCGGCCGTCCAGGCGGTCTGCCGGGCCGTCGGGCACAAGTGGGCGATGAATGACATCGTGCCGGGGAAGCCGCTGCCACGGGGCCTGCGCTCCGTGCGCCAGGCCGACGGCAGCTCACGGCTGACGGACACCTGCAAGCGGGGATGCGGCAAGCAGCGGACCATCAACACCTTCCCCGGCGGGGTGTTCGATGCCGATGCCCCCTACGGCTACACGCAGACGAGAGACTGGGTGACGCTGGATGAGGGCTTCCGGCCGAGCCCGCGCGAGATCCTGGCGGGCATCATGATGTCAGTGGAGCTGACGCCGTGAAGATCCCCACCATCCTGGCCTATGACGACCTGGACAGGGTGGAGAAGGGCGAGCGCAACCAGGCCAGCCAGACCCGTTACGTCGGCCTCGACGGCCGGTGGGTCGAGCTGGACCTGACGCCCGAGCACGAGGCCGAGCTGCTGGCCTTCATCAAGCGCTACATGAACGCCGGGGTCACCCCGCCCGAGCCGCCGAAGCCGCCGAGGGCGAAGGGGGTGGCGGGTCGCGGGCCTTCCGTTTCCGCTATCGAGCGCAACCAGCGGATACTGGCATTCGCCGAGCAGCGCGGGCTGAAGTACACCAAGCGCAAGGCAGGCGGCTGGTATTTCCCGGTGGCCACCGTGGAAGCGTGGTACAAGCACGAGAAGGATCTGGAGGCGGCACAAGATGCCCTGGGCAGCGATCGAGCCAGTCAGCCCGCCGATGCTGGCGATCGGGGCTGACAAGTCCGAGCATCACCTGTGCCAGGCCATTCCCGGCTGCAACTTCAGCCGGGAGGACAGTATCTGGCGTCTCCCGCTCAGCTGGCCTGGCTACGTCTGCTTCAGGACCGCCTGGGAGGGCACCCCGATCCAGATCAGCCCGTCGCTGCTGGAGTACGGCCAGCAGCAGTGGGCTCAGGTGCAGCAGCGCTACGCCGACCGGACCGAGATCGACGCCGAGGGCGAGATCCTGGACCTGATCGTGTCCGGCATCGAGATGGAGTCCGGCAGCATGATGCAGCTCCGTCCCGACCAGCGCGGCGGCGTGGCCTGGCTGCTGAAGTGGGGACGGGCGGGCATCGAGGACCCGACAGGCAACGGCAAGACCCCGATCGTCATCCGGGCGCTCCAGGCCCAGCAGAAGGTGACCGGCGGCGCGCTCCCGGCGCTGTACATCGCGGCCGGGTCGGCGCTGTACGCCATCCGGGACAAGTTCGCCGCCTGGGCTCCCGAGCTGCGCACCTCGGTGGTCACCGGCACGGCTAAAAACCGTGAGAAGGCCCTGGCGGCCGAGGCCGATGTCTACCTGATCGCCTGGGACAACCTGCGATGGCACACCCGGCTGGCCAGGTACGGGTCGATGAAGCTGGCCCAGTGCCCGGACTGCGGCGGCGGTGACCCCAAGATCACACCGGGTAAGTGCGAAGCACATCCCAAGGAGCTGAACGCGATGCGGTTCGGCACCGTGATCGCGGATGAGGCGCACCGGCTGCGTGACCCCAAGACCAAGCAGACCAGGGCCTGCTGGTGGATGGCTCACCACTGCGAGTTCTTCTGGCCGATGACAGGTACCCTGGTGGCCGGGACGGCGGCAGATCCCTGGGGGGTCATGCACGCCATGCACCCGAAAGCATTCCCGGCACGGTCCCGCTACCTGGACATGTTCTGCGTCAAGGACTACGCCTGGCACGGCGGCGCGGAGATCCTCGGCATCCGGCCCGACCACGCCTACGCGCTGCACTCGATCATCCAGCCGTACTGGCGGCGCATCCCGCGCGAGGTGGCCCGGCCGTTCCAGCCGCCCCGGCTGGAGCCCGAGTTCCGCTACCCGGTCATGGAGCCCAGGCAGGAGAGGGCCTACCGCCAGCTGGCGAAGGAGACGCTGGCCGACCTGGAGGGGTGCAGCGTCATCACGGCCAACCACCTGGAGAAGTACACCCGGCTGTGCCAGCTGGCCAGCTCGATGGTCACCGTGGTGGACGGCGAGGACGCCCAGGGCTTCACCGTGCCGCTGGTCAAGCTGGAGCTGCCCAGCAACAAGGCCGATGACCTGCTGGAGTTCTGCCAGGACACCGAGGGCCAGGTCGTGGTGGCCGCGCTGAGCCCGGCCCTGATCGAGCTGGCCGAGCACAAGCTGAACGCGGCGAAGATCACCACGGCCAGGATCACCGGGGGCATGAGCCGGGAGGCCCAGTACCAGGCCCAGCAAGCCTTCCAGGCCGGTGATGTCCGGGTGATCTTCATCAACGTGGCCGGGTCCGAGTCGATCGATCTCCAGGCCGCCAGCGTCATCTACTTCATGGAGCCCGATACCAGCTTCCTCCAGCGCGAGCAGAAGGTGGGCCGGGTGGACCGGTACGGCCAGCAGTTCCCGGTGCGCCAGGTGTACGCCCTGAGCCCCGGCACCGTGGACAGGCACCGCTACAAGCTCGGCTGCGACAAGGCCGAGCGGCATGACGCGGTGGCCCGCGACCCGGAGCTGCTGCGCTGGATTCTGGGAGGAGAGGCGGTGAACTGGAGTGCATAGCCTGGCCTACCTGCTCACCGAGCAGGTGCTGCTGCTCTACATCTGCGTGGGGTGCTTCTACATGGTCAGCGGGCGCAGGTACCGCGAGCAGTCCCGCAGGGAGTGGGAAGAAGACCACCCGAACCTGAGCTGGGACGACTGGAAGAACCGGTGAGCAGGTTTCACTTGGTCATCAACCTCGGGCGCGCGTACAGCGGCATCGAGGTGCAGGAAGGGTCCGGCTCCGGGCCGACCAGGATACGCATCCCGTTCGACACCTACCAGGCCGCCTTCGGGGCGGCTGGCGAGCTGGACGCGCGAGTAGAAGAGAAGAACCCGGTGATAGCCGGGTCCGTGACAGGAGACAACGATGATGATCAAGATCCCGGCGACCGTCGCGCTCTGCCTGGCGGCAGCGTCCCTGGCAGCTGGATGTAGCTCAGTCAGCCAGGGCAGCGCCAGCAGCGCGGTCAGCTCGGCTGCGGCCTCGCTGAGCGCCAACCCGCAGTTCCAGGCGGACAAGACCCGGCTGGAGGCGAACATGCGGAAGGACTTCCACCCGACCCACCCGGTCAAGTCGGTCGAGGCGGTGCTCACCGAGACGTTCCCCGGCGCGGACATCCAGTCGATCCTCGTGTACGGGGTGAAGACGTTCAAGCCCGCCGCCCGGCACGCGGGCCAGGCCCGCACCGACTGGGAGAACGGCGTGATCACCTACGCGCTCCAGCAGAGCGCGACCGGCACCGGCACAGGCCAGCCGTCGATCCCCGGCGTGACCAGCTCGGCCAGCCCGGCTGCGTCATGACCACCCAGGCTGTCCCCGTCAGGAGACGGAAGAAGGAGCGCCCGCTGGTCAACGGGCACCCGATCAGGTTCCGGCGCACTCAGCAGCTGATCTGGACCGGGCTGTCCGTCCTGCTGGGAGCCGGTTTCATCGCCGGGCTGTACTGGCTGTTCCTCCAGCAGAACTACCCGTGGGGCAGCGCCAAGGTCTGGTGGGACTCCGGGATGGGCTTCATCCACTCCGGGAACTGGGCTGCCTACCGGCACGGCGTCCGCGACGGCGGCGAGCCCGCCCTGTGGGTCATGGTCGGTGCCACCCTGCTCGGCAAGGCGAAGACGAACCCGAAGCTGCTGCCCGGCTGGCTGCTGGTGCTAGCCCCCGTGCTGCTGCTGGCCCTGATCATCGCGGGCACGCTGGGCATCACCTGGCTGACGCAGTTCGGCCCGCTGAGCCACGTCCCCAACCCGCTGTCCTGGCAGGAGATTGCCCTGGGCGCGCTGCTCGGCCGGATGCTGCACTTCCTCTGGGCTCCGATCGGCAACACGGTCCGGTACCGGATCGCGGACAACGCGGCGGCCAGGGCGGGAGTCCCGCTGTGGGTGCGCCGTCCGCTGCTGCCGCCGGTATGGCGCGAGCTGTGGGCCGAGCTGCGGGCGAGGTACGAGGCCAGCGGCATGAGCCTGAAGGAGCGGACGGATAAGCACCGCCAGTCCAGGGTCCTGGTGCCCGTGATCATCGCCTTGTTCCTGTTCGTCGCCATCGTCGGCGACCTGGCCAAGTGGGGCGTGGCCCACGGGCTGCGCATCCCGGGGATGAACTGATGCGCCCGGTACTGCTGGAACCGCAGGGCGAGCTGACACCTGAGCTGCTGTCCAGCGTGCTTGAGCTGGTCACTGTCTTCATCGAGCCCGGCAGGGTAGCGCCGTGGACCGAGATGGAGCGGCTGCTGGTCTACGACTGGGCCTGGCGGCGGTACCTGGGTGCCAGCGACAACACGGTACGCCAGCGCGAGAAGCCGTGGCTTGTCATCGCAGCCCAGCACGGGAAGGCCGGATCATGATCACCATCAGCAACACGGAGGTCAACACCTGGCAGCGGTGCCGCCGGAAATGGTTCCTGGCGTACTTCCTCGGCTACCAGCCAGCGGTGGAGGAGGTGACCGGCCACCGCATCCTCGGCGTCCGGGTGCACACCGCCCTGGAGGGCTACTACGGCTACGACCTGGACCCGCTGGCGGTGCTCGGCGTGCTGTACCAGATCGAGATCGACGCCAGCCCGGAGTTCGAGATGGAC
>Ga0137385_10005646_pt1 | contig 10998 bp, 8 predicted proteins | sample SagtaG_FD_104921 | JGI IMG/M metagenome (GOLD analysis project Ga0137385, IMG submission 104921) | Vadose zone soil microbial communities from Sagehorn Ranch, Mendocino, California, USA - Sage2_R_80_16 metaG | ecosystem: Environmental > Terrestrial > Soil > Vadose zone | place: USA: California...
AGACGAAGCACCCGCTCACCTTCCCGGTTTCGGGGCCCGGCTCGGTCGGCATGGAATACTGCTTCGTGAACCTCGTCACGCCCGGCGACAAGGTCGTCGTGTGCCGGAACGGCGTGTTCGGCGGGCGCATGATCGAGAACGTGGAGCGCGCCGGCGGCAAGGCCATTGTCGTCGAGGACGAGTGGGGCGCGCCGGTCGACCCGCAGAAACTCGAGGACGCGCTGAAGAAGAACCGCGACGTGCGCGTGGTCGCCTTCGTGCACGGCGAGACCTCGACCGGAGTGGAGTCGGACGCGAAGACGCTCGTGAAAATCGCGCACGAGTACGACGCGCTCGCCATCGTCGACGCGGTGACCACGCTGGGCGGATCGCCGGTGCGCGCGGACGAGTGGGAGATCGACGCGATCTACTCCGCGAGCCAGAAGTGCCTGTCCTGCACGCCAGGGCTGTCGCCGGTTTCCTTCTCCGAGCGCGTGGTCGACTACGTCAAAGCGCGCAAGGACAAGATCCACTCCTGGTTCATGGACATGAACCTCCTGCTCGGCTACTGGGGCGCGGGCATCCGCACCTATCACCATACCGCGCCGACCAATTCGCTTTTCGGCCTGCACGAGGCGCTGCTCCTGCTGCGCGAGGAAGGCGTGGAGAACGCCTGGGCGCGGCACCAGCGCCATCACAACGCGCTCAAGGCGGGGCTCGAAGCGATGGGACTCGAATTCCTGGTGAAGGAACAGTACCAACTGCCGCAGATGAACGCGGTACGCTGTCCGGAAGGCGTGAACGAGGCCGAAGTGAGGAAGACGCTGCTCAACGAGTTCAGCATCGAGATCGGCGCGGGACTCGGTCCGCTCGCCGGCAAGATCTGGCGGATCGGAATCATGGGCTATTCCTGCCGGCCGGACAACGTGATGCTGTGCCTGTCGGCGCTCGGCTCGGTGCTCTCCGACATGGGGATGCCAGTGCACGTCGGAGACGCAGAAGCCGCGGCGCACGAGGCCTACGCCTCGATGCACGCCAAGGCGGCGCAGCAGAAGCAGAAAAGCCGCGTCGCGGCATAAGCAGGAGGGGAAGTAGACCGCGGCCCGAAACGGCTGCGGCCCGCTTGACATCGCGTTGAGCAATCGCTCATAATTCGTGAGCGCTCGCTCAATTCGAACTCCAAAATTCCCGCCCTATCCCGCATGGCAAGGCCTTCTGCAGCCCGCGTCAGCTCCCGTTCCCCGGCGATCGACCAGAGGGAAAAGCTGATCGGCGCGACCGAACGGCTGCTGTGCTCGCAGGGGCTGGGTTGCGTAACCACGCGCGACATCGCGCGCGCGGCGAAAGTCGCCGAAGGCGCGCTCTACCACCATTTCCACGACAAGGCCGAGCTGATGCTCTCGGTGGTGCTGCACCAGCTGGGCGATTTCCCCGAGGTCCTGCAGAGCCTCCCCCTGCAGGTCGGGCAGAACACGGTAGAGAAGAATCTCGGGCGGGTGCTGGAGAGCGCGTTCGCCTTTCATCACCGCATCGCGCCGCTCGTTTGCTCGCTTTTCGCCGACCAGGAGCTGCTCGGCCGCGTCCGCAGCATGATGCGCGAGCGGTCCATGGGGCCGGCGCGCACGACCTCGGTGATCGCCGCCTATCTGCACGCCGAGCAGCAACTCGGCCGGGTGACGCCCGCCGCGGTGCCCGAGACGGTCGCCGACCTCATGATCGCCGTGAGCTTCAACACGGCCTTACGCGACCATTTCTTCCATGGAGGTTCCGAGGGGGAAGCCAAGGCGCACCGCCAGCTGCGCGAGGCGGTCCGTGCTCTGGTCGTCGGCCTCGGGCCGGAACGCAGGGGAAAGCACGCGAGGGACAAGAGATGACCGCTCCCGTCACGTTCCGCAGCTTGGCGATCGCCGCGACGGCCGCTTTTCTCGCCGCCTGTGCGGTGGGCCCGGACTACCACGCGCCGGTCGCTCCCGCGACGGGCATTTACGCTGAAAGGCCGGAGCCCGAGCAGACCGAAGCGGCCCTGGTGCGCGGCGGAGAGGCGCAGCGCTTCGAGGTGGGGGCAAAGATCTCCACCGAGTGGTGGACGCTTTTCGGTTCACCCGAGCTCGACGAGCTGATGCGCACGGCGCTTAGCGGCCATCCTACACTCGTCGCGGCGCAGGCTGCGCTCCGCCAGGCCGAGGAGAACCTGAACGCCCAGTACGCCGTGCTCTATCCGAGCGTCGACGCGGGCCTGTCGGCAAGGCGCCAGCGCATTTCCGGAGCGTCTTTCGGCAATCCGGCGATCCCCAGCAGCGTCTTCAATCTCTACAACGCTTCGGTCAACGTGTCCTATGCCATCGACGTCGCGGGCGGGGCGCGGCGCGAGCTCGAGGCGTTGCAGGCAGGCATAGACTTCCAGCGCTTTCAGCTCGAGGCCAGCTATCTTTCGCTGACGGCGAACATCGCCACCACCGCGTTCCGCGAGGCGTCGCTGCGCGAGCAGATTCGCGCGACGCGCGATATCGTCGATTCGCAGGACCGCCAGGCGCAGCTGGTCGAGAAGCAATTTGAGCTCGGCGCCCTCTCTCGCACGGACGTGCTCGCGCAGCGCGCGCAGCTTGCGCAGACGCGCGCGAACCTGCCGCCGCTCGAGAAAGCGCTCGCGCAGACCCGCAATCAGCTTGCCGTGCTCATCGGCAAGTTTCCGCACGAGGCGCGGCTGCCCGAGCTCGATCTTTCAGTGTTCCAGCTGCCACAGAACCTTCCGCTGAGCCTGCCCTCGGATCTCGTTCGCCAGCGGCCCGACATTCGCGCGGCCGAAACCATTCTGCACCAGACCAACGCGCGAATTGGCGTGGCGCAGGCGCTCATGTTCCCGCAGCTCACTTTGAGCGGCAGCTACGGCACCGCCACGACCCGCACCTCGAGCCTGTTCGACCCGGGCTCGGTGATCTGGAACATTGGCGCCAGCCTGCTTCAGCCGATTTTTCACGCGGGGCAGCTCCAGGCGAGGAAGCGCGGCGCAGAAGCCGCCTACGACCAGGCCTTCGCGCAGTATCAGCAGACCGTGCTCGGCGCGTTCCAGAACGTCGCCGACGTGCTGTTTGCCCTGGAGTTCGACGCGGTCGCACTCAAGGCGCAGGCCGAGGCCGAGGCCGCGGCGCGCGAAAGCCTCGACATGACGACCAAGCAGCTCCAGTTCGGATCGGCGAGCTATCTCGCGCTCTTCAACGCGCAACGCCAGTACGAGCAGGCAAAGATCGGTCTCGTTCAGGCCCAGGCGGCGCGCTACGCGGATACCGCGGCACTCTTCCAGGCGCTCGGCGGCGGATGGTGGAACCGCGGTGAGCAGGACCCGGCGCGGCCCTCGCTTGCCAACTGAGACGGTGCAGGGAAAGAGAATACTAAGGAGTCGCATTCGATGACTAAACGTATGCTGATCATGTTGGGCGCGGTCGGGCTCGTGTTTGGCGGGATATTGGTCTTTCAGCTGCTCGTCAAGCCCGCCATGATGCGAAAATTCATCCCGGTCGGCGTCATCCCGCCGCAGACCGTCTCGACGGCCAAGGCTGGATTCTCCGAATGGCAGGGCGAGTTCCAGGCCGTGGGGACCCTGCGCGCGGTCCGCGGTGCGGACATTGCGCCCGAGGTGGCCGGTGTGATCACCGCCATCCACTTCCAGTCGGGCCATGAGATCGAGGCCGGCGCGCCGCTCGTGCAGCTGAACGCCGAGTCGGATCTCGCGAGGCTGCAGTCGCTCGCGGCGGCTGCCGAGCTCGCGGAAGTCAACTACCAGCGCGATCAGAAGCAATTGGAGATCCAGGCAGTGAGCCGGGCGGTGGTGGACGCCGATGCAGCGAACCTGAAGAGCGCGAAGGCGCAGCTCGCCGAGCAGCAGGCGCTCGTGAACAAGAAGCTGGTGCGCGCGCCCTATGCGGGGCGCATCGGGATCCGCGCGGTGGACATCGGGCAGTACGTGACCGCCGGAACCAAGCTCGTGACGCTGCAGGCGCTCGACCCGGTGTACGTGGATTTCTACGCGCCGCAGAAGTCGCTCGGGAAAATCGCGCTGAAGCAGAGGATGGTGCTTCAGACCGACGCCTTCGCCGGGGAGCAGTTCCCGGGCGAGATCAGCTCGATCGACCCGAAGGTGGACCCGGCGACGCGAAACGTCCAGGTGCGGGCCACCGTCCGCAACCCGAAGCGGAGCCTATTGCCCGGCATGTTCGCCACGGTGTCCATCGCCACGGGCGGGCCGCAGCGCTTTATCACGCTGCCGCAGACGTCGGTCTCCTACAACCCGTACGGCGACACCGTGTTCGTAGTGGAGGAACAAAAAGGCCAGGACGGGAAAGCATTGCTTCTCGCGCAGCAGAAGTTCGTTACGATCGGCGGCACGCGCGGGGACCAGGTCGCGATCCTCTCGGGCATCAAGGAGGGCGACACGGTGGTCACCGCCGGTCAGATCAAACTGCGCACCGGGGTGCCCGTGATCGTCAACAACTCGATCCAGCCGGCGAACGACCCGTCCCCGCAGCCCAAGGACCAGTAAGCGAGGAGCGCAAATGAGGAAGTTCACCGACATCTTCATCGAGCGGCCGGTCCTCGCGACGGTCGTGAGTCTGACGATCTTCGTGCTCGGACTGCGCTCGATCGGACTCCTGCCCGTCCTGCAGTACCCGCGCACGCAGAACGCGGTCGTGACCGTGACCACCGTCTACGTCGGCGCGGACCCGGCGCTCGTTGCGGGGTTCATCACCGCGCCGCTCGAAAACTCCATCGCGCAGGCGAACGGCATCGACTACATGAGCTCGGTCAGCCGCCAGAGCGTCAGCACGATCACGATCGCCTTGCGGTTGAACTACGAGGTCGACAAGGCGCTCACCGAGATCAACACCAAGGTCAACGCAGTCGTGAACCAGCTGCCGCCGGGCTCGCAGCAGCCGGTGCTCACCGTCACGGTCGGCCAGACGATCGCCGCGATGTACATCGGCTTCGCGAGCGACGTTCTCCCACCCAACAAGATAACCGACTACCTGATCCGCGTCGTTCAGCCGAAGCTGCAGGCGGTCGAAGGCGTGCAGTCGGCCGACATCCTCGGCGGCAAGCTCTTCGCGATGCGCGCCTGGCTCGATCCGGACCAGCTCGCCGCGTACAACCTTACCGCGGCGGACGTCAGCAGCGCGCTCGCCGCGAACAACTTTCTCTCGGCGGTCGGCACGACCAAGGGGCAGATGGTGCAGGTGAACCTCACTGCCTCGACCAACCTGCGCTCGGTCGAGGAGTTCAAGAACCTCGTCATCAAGCAGCAGGGCGGCGCGGTCGTCAGGCTCAGCGACGTCGCCAAGGTGACCCTCGGCGCAGAGGACTACGATTCGGAAGTCGGCTTCGACGGGAAGAAGGCCGTCTATATCGGCATCAGCGTCGCGCCTGCGGCGAACCTGCTCGATGTCATAGCGCGCGTGCGCAACGTCTTTCCGGGTATCCAGGCGCAGCTGCCGCAGGGCCTGCAGGGTCAGATCGTCTACGACTCGACCAAGTTCGTGAACAACGCAATATACGAAGTCATCTGGACGCTCGCGCAGGCACTCATCATCGTCACGCTCGTCGTGTTCGCTTTCCTCGGTTCGATCCGGTCGGTGGTGATTCCGACGGTGGCGATCCCGCTTTCGCTGGTCGGCACTTTCACGCTGATGTTCGCGCTCGGCTACTCGATCAACCTGCTGACGCTGCTTGCCCTCGTGCTCGGCATCGGCCTAGTCGTGGACGACGCCATCATCGTCGTGGAGAACGTCAACCGCCATTTGGACGAGGGCATGAAGCCGGTGCAGGCGGCGATTCTCGCCGCGCGCGAATTGGCCAACCCCATCATCGCGATGGCGGTCGTGCTCGTCGCGGTGTACGTCCCGATCGGATTCCTCGGCGGCCTGACCGGCGCGCTCTTCACCGAGTTCGCCTTCACGCTCGTGGGCGCGGTCATCGTGTCGTCGATCGTTGCGCTCACGCTCTCGCCGATGATGTGCTCGCGCCTCCTGAAGGCACACGACCCTAGCCAGAAAGGCTGGGACACCAAGCTCGTATTGCTGCTCGACCGCAGCTTCGATCGGCTGCACCGCCGTTACGAGCACCTGCTCCACGGAACGCTCAACTGGGTGCCCGTGACCGCGGTGTTCGCGCTCGTCGTCCTCGGAAGCATCTATTTCCTCTACGCCACCGCGAAGTCGGAACTCGCGCCGCCCGAGGACCAGGGCATCATCATCAGTGCTTCGCAGGCCGCGCCCAACTCGACGCTGCAGCAGAGGCAGCTGTACACGCGCGTCGTGTACGAGACTTTCGTGAAGCATCCGGAGACCGACCACGTGTTCCAGATCGACGTTCCAGGGCAGACGATAGCCGGCATGGTGTTGAAGCCCTGGAGCGAGCGCAAGGCCACGGCCGCCCAGCTTCAGCCCGTCGTCCAGAAGGAACTGGAGAGCATAACGGGGCTGCGCGCCGCGGCATTCCAGCCGCCTTCGCTTCCCGGCGCCTTCGGTCTTCCGGTGCAGTTCGTCATCCAGACGACCGAGCCCTTCGAGCGCTTGTTCGGGGTGGCGTCCGCTTTCCACCAGGAGGCGCAGAAGAGCGGCATGTTCATCTTCGTCGACAACGACCTCAGGTACGATCTGCCGCAGTCGACGATCGTCATCGACCGGGAACTGAGCGCGCAGCTCGGTCTGACCATGAAGGACGTGGGGGCGGCGCTGTCTTCGCTCGTCGGCGGGGGCTACGTCAACTACTTCAGTTTCCACGACCGCGCCTACAAGGTGATTCCTCAGGTGCAGCAGGCCGACCGGCTGAACGTCGACCAGCTGAACAATACCTATATCCGTGCGGCAGGCGGCAACTCGATCCCGCTGTCGACTCTCGTTCACATCACGACGAAAACCGTTCCGCAGGCGCTCAATCGTTTCCAGCAGCAGAACGCGGCAACTATCGCCGGCGTGCCGTTCCCCGGGCTGACCCAGGGCGAGGCGATCGCCTACATGCAGGATCTCGGGAAGAGAACCCTGCCGCAAGGCTACTCCGTGGACTATTCCGGCCCGTCGCGGCAGTACATCCAGGAATCGACCGGCCTGATCGTCACGTTCTTCTTCGCGCTCGTCATCATTTTCCTCGCCCTCGCGGCGCAGTTCGAGAGCTTCCGCGACCCGGTCATCATCCTCGTTTCGGTTCCGATGTCGATTTGCGGGGCGCTCATCTTCGTGAGCCTGGGGATCGGCGGTGCGAGCCTCAACATCTACACCCAGGTGGGCCTCGTGACGCTGATCGGGCTCATCAGCAAGCACGGCATCCTCATTGTCGAGTTCGCCAACAATCTGCAAAAGCAGGGTCTGTCCAAGCGCGAGGCGGTCGAGAAAGCCGCCGGCATCCGCCTGCGCCCGATCCTGATGACCACAGGCGCAATGGTGCTCGGCGTGGTACCGCTTCTCATCGCGACCGGCGCAGGCGCAGTGAGCCGTTCCCACATGGGGCTGGTAATCGCAACCGGGATTTCGATCGGGACGCTGTTCACGCTCTTCGTCGTTCCGGCGATGTATCTGCTGCTCGCCGCGGACCATTCGAAGCGGGCTGCGAGCGAGGCGTTGCCGGCGCCGGACGGGCACGCCGGGACGCACTGACCGCCGGTCCGGTCTCATGACGGCGCGGGTCTGCATAGTCGGCGCGGGTCCGGTGGGTGTCGTCGCGGCGATCGCTTGTGCCGCGAAGGGCATGCAGGTCGTGCTGTTCGAGGCGGAGCGCGAAATCGACCACAGCCCGCGCGCCGCGACCACGCACCCCTCCACGCTCGAGATGCTCGCCGAACTGGGGCTTCTCGAAGAGTTTCAGTCGGTCGGCCTCGTCGCGCGGTACTTTCAGTTCTGGGACGGCACGACGAAGACGCTCGTTGCGGAGTTCGATCACCAGGTACTGCGCGGCGAGACGCCTTACCCTTATGTGGTGCAGACCGAACAGCACAAGCTCTCGGAGATCGGACTGCGGCGACTTGCAATCATGCCGAACGTGCAGCTGATGCTCGGGACTGGCGTCACCGGCGTGGCGCAGGACGCGCGCAGCGTGCGGGTGACGGTGGCAGGACCGGGCGGCGAAGAGCAACACGCCTTCGACTATGTGGTGGGATGCGACGGCGGACGCAGCACCGTGCGCAAGTGCCTGGACGTCGAATTCGAGGGCTATACGTGGCCCGAGAGATTTCTGGTGCTCACCACCTTGTTCGACTTCCAGGCAGCGCTCGGTTGCTGCCCGCGCAGCTACATTTCCGACCCCGAGGAGTGGACCAATCTCTTCAAGGTCATGGGCGACGATCTCAAGGGGCGCTGGCGCGCGGTGTTTCCCGCCCGGGAAAACGAGACCGACGAGGAGGGGTTTTCTGAGGGCTCGGTACTCCGGCGGTTGCGGAAATTGCACGGGGATCATCCGATGGAGCCCGTCGCGCACCGGAACATCTATCGCGTGCACCAGCGCGTGGCGAAATCCTTTCGCAAGGGCAGGGTGTTCCTCGCGGGCGACGCAGCGCACGTCAACAATCCGATCGGAGGCCTCGGCCTGAACTGCGGCATCCACGACGCGATGGAGCTCGCCGAAACACTGGACCGCGTCGCGAGCGGGCAGGCCGGAGAAGAACTGCTCGACCGCTACGAACGCCGCAGGCGGCCGGTGAATATCGAATACGTGCAGCAGCAGACCGTCGCGAACAAGAAAAGACTGGAGGAGCGCGATCCGCGGCTGCGTCGGGCCCATTTCGACGAGCTGCGGCGCTCGGCCGCGGACCCGGCGTTGCACAAGCTGTTCCTGATGCGCGCCTCGCTCATCCTGAGCGTGCGCCGCGCGCGGGAAATCGCCTGAACCGCTGGTCTACCGTTTTCGAGGCGGCCGGTGCTCGAGCAGGGCGCCCGCCTTGCGCTCCAAGGCATCACGCAGGCGCAGCGCCCGCGCCTGCCTTTTGGTCACGAGCCGATGGTGGCGTATCTCATCGACCGCTTCGCCCACCTCCCAGCAGTTTTTTCGGCCGGTGACCCACAGCTTCGGATCGAACCCGCGCAGATCGAAAGGACGGGAGTAGCTGCGCAGCGTCTTCTGGCTGCGATTGTTTGCGTACTCGTGCAGATAGGACATCGCGAGCTCGCGCAGTGTTCGATAGACCGGGTCGCGCCAGCGCAGCAGGGGCGGATTGGTTTTCGAGATTGCACCCCAGCAGCTCCCGCGCCGGAACAGCGCCACCACGTGGTCGTAGTCGCGCTCGGCTTGGAGATCCATGAGCAGAGGCGGCTCGCCGTGCACCCACAGGGCGCAGGCCGCGAGCATGGCCCCTTCGATGCAGTGAGCCCGGCGCTGGCGCAGGACTTCGCGCACCGACAGGCAGGTCTGGCCGCTGATTTCGAAATTGGCGGGCAGCGCGTCGAGAAACCCCTGGATTTTCGTCGGGGTGGAAAGCCGGGCCAGGACCGAGAACTCGGCGCGGGTAAGGCCCAGGTCTTCTCGGCGGGCAAGACGCGTTCTCAACTCTCGGCTCCCTGAAAATGGCGGGTAGCGGGTGCTGCTTCGGGTCATTCTAATATCACGGCCACGGATACCGAAAAACGCGTGGAGATGCTAGGCTCTACTTCCATGATCAGGCTCTTGCTTTCCCGGCGGATCGGAAACCTCGTCGGATTTCTCGTCTGTGCCGGCATGCTCGCATTCGGCTATTACCTGCAGTTCGTCGTCGGGCTCGAGCCGTGTCCGCTGTGCATCATCCAGCGGATTCTGCTTTTTGCGGTCGGCGTCGCGTTCCTCGTCGCTGCCCTTCATAACCCGGCGGGCAGGCTAGGGGCGGGGCTCTACGGCGGGGTCGTCGCTGTCATCGCTGCAATCGGCATCGCGGTCGCGGGGCGGCACGTGTGGCTGCAGCACCTGCCGCCGGAGAAGCGGCCCGCCTGCGGTCCCGCGCTCGACTATCTGCTCTCGGCTTTCGGTCCGGTCGAGGGGCTGAGTCGCGTCTTGCGTGGCTCAGGCGAATGCGGCGCAGTCGACTGGACGCTGCTCTCATTCAGCATTCCCGAGTGGACGCTCGCCGCGTTCATGGCGCTCTCGATTTGGGCTGTTTTTCTCGCGCTGCGAGACCGAGCTGATCGTCCCGCCTTGTCGCAGTAGGGATTTCCTCAGGCCCGCCTGAGATAAGCCTGGATTTCCGGGATCGCGACGGCGGCGCGATCCGCAAGCGCGTCCCTCAGTACTTCGCCGAGGAGCAGCACCGCAGGGCCGCTGCCGGCGTGAAGCGCCAGCGCGGGCAGGTCCGCCAGCGTTCCGCACAGGATGCGCCGCTCCGGGAGCGTCGCGCTTTCCACCAGGACGAGCGGCGTGGCCTCCGGCTTGCCGCGCCCGATCAACTCGGCGCTGATTGCTTCAGCGAGCCCCGCGCCCATGTAGATCACTGCCGTATCGGCCGCGAGCACGCTCGCCGCCCAATCGTTCTCGCGTTCGCCCCGGCCCGCGCGGGGCGTGACGAAGGCGACATGGCGGGCAAGGCCGCGGCGCGTGAGCGATACGCCGAGCTCGGCGCCCGCGGCGGTCGCGGCGGTCACTCCGGGGACGATTTCGAAATCGATTCCGGCTTTGCGCAGGGCATCGATCTCCTCCTGCGCGCGGCCGAAAAGCAAGGGATCACCTCCCTTCAGCCGCACCACGACACCGTACCTGCGGGCGGCGTCCACCAGCCGCTTGTTTATGAAGCTTTGGGCGGTCGAATGGCGGCCGCTGCGCTTCCCTACGAGGATTTTCCGCGCGCGCGCGGCGAGCGCGAGCGTCTGCGGATGCACCAACGCATCGTGAAAGACCAACTCGGCGCGCTCGAGAATTTCCGCCGCGCGCAGAGTGAGCAGGTCGGGCGCGCCAGGGCCGGCGCCGACCAGATAGACTCTACCCATCGATCATTCCCGCGGCCAAGGTCTGGTTGGTGGCTTCGTCGACCAGGATAAAGGAGCCGGTGGCGCGGTTCAACTCGTAGGAGTCGACGAA
>Ga0137385_10005650_pt1 | contig 10992 bp, 12 predicted proteins | sample SagtaG_FD_104921 | JGI IMG/M metagenome (GOLD analysis project Ga0137385, IMG submission 104921) | Vadose zone soil microbial communities from Sagehorn Ranch, Mendocino, California, USA - Sage2_R_80_16 metaG | ecosystem: Environmental > Terrestrial > Soil > Vadose zone | place: USA: California...
AGACGCCGCGCAATCTGATGGGTTTCAAGGACGGCACCAACAATCCGTCGACGGCGAAACCGCCGCTGATGAACCAGTTCGTCTGGGCCAGTGCCACCGACGCGCCGTGGATGCAAGGCGGCACCTATACGGTCGTGCGCCGCATCCGCATCACGCTCGAACACTGGGACCAGATGGAACTCGGCTTCCAGGAACAGGTGTTCGGACGGCACAAATACAGCGGCGCGCCAATTGGCCAGAAAAGCGAGTTCGATGCCGTCGATCTGAAGGCTGCGGACAAGGACGGCAACCCCGTCATTCCCGACAATTCGCACGTGCGCCTTTCGAATCAGGCGAACAATGCGGGCGCGCAGATCCTGCGTCGTTCGTATTCGTACAACGACGGCACGAACTTCTATATCGAACGCTGGCCGCCGTGGCGCCAGGAAACGGAATATGACGCGGGTCTCATCTTTATCGCGCATCAGGCGGACCCGCGCACAGGCTTCATTCCGATCAACGAGAAGCTCTCGAAGTTCGACGTGATGAACCAGTTCACGACGCACATCGGCAGCGCGATCTTCGCCGTGCCGCCGGGCGCGCGTGAAGGTTCGTATGTCGGGGCAGGACTGTTCGAAGCATAAGTGCCGTATGTAGGCGTAAAGCACGCTCAAGCGGCCATTCAATAACGTCAAGAAGAAGAGGTTGAATTCATGAACCGTTCCTGGATTGGAGCAATGCGTCACGCGGCGCGCGTGACGGCCCTGTCGCTTTCGATCGCCGCCGCTACAGGCACAACAGGCGCATACGCCGCATCGATTACGGTGTACAGCGCGCAACACGAGCAGGTCATGAACATGCTCGCCAAAGACTTCGAAAAGCAGTCGGGCATTTCAGTGAAGGTCCGCAATGGCGAAGGCCCGGCACTCGCTGCGCAACTGGTCGCCGAAGGTTCAGCATCACCCGCCGATGTGTACTTCACCGAGAACTCGCCCGAACTGATGCTGCTCGAAGAAAAGGGCCTGCTGAGCAAGGTCGATCCCGCCACCATCGCCACCATTCCCACGCGCTACAGTTCGCCGACGGGACAATGGGTCGGCGTGACCGCCCGCGAAAGCGTGCTCGCGTACAACACGGCGAAGATCCAGCCTTCGCAACTGCCCGCGTCGATCTTCGATCTGGCGAAGCCCGAGTGGAAGGGCAAGGTCGGCATCGCGCCCAGCGACGCGGATTTTCTGCCGCTGGTAAGCGCCGTGCTCGCGTTGAAGGGCGAAGCGCAAACGCTGCAATGGCTCAAGGGCCTCAAGGCAAACGCGCAGATTTTCGACGACGACGAAGGTGTCGTGGCCGCCGTGAATCGTGGCGGCGTCGTCACGGGCGTGATCAACAACTACTACTGGGCGCGTCTTCATACCCAGCTGGGCGACAAGTCGACGCGTAGCGCGATCTATCACTACACCAATGGCGACGTCGGCGGACTCGTGAACGTGTCGGGTGCCGCGATCATGAAGACCGCGCACAACGCCGACGGCGCGCAGCAGTTCCTGAAGTATCTGGTGAGCGAGCGCGCCCAGACGCTGATGGCAAACAGCCACGTCAGCTATGAATATCCGCTGCATGCCGGCGTCGCACCCGATCCGCTGCTCAAGCCATTCAACGAATTGCAGCCGCCGTCTCTCACACTCGAACAACTCGGCGACGACAGCCAAGCGGGCAAGCTGCTGCGCCAGGCCGGCCTGCTGTAAAGGAACGACAGGTGAGCGAGGTGACCGACATCGGCGAAGCTGTCGCAGCGATCCAGGTTTCTGCCGATGTCCGCGCGCGCGACGGCAAGCGCGCGCCCCGCGGTCTGCTGGCGGGCGCTGCCGTCAGTGCGCTGCTGGTGCTGCTGCCGCTCGCGTTCACGTTCTACCGCGCAACGACCGTCGGCTTCAGCGATGCAGCGGAACTCGTGTTCCGCCCGCTCGTCGGCGAGTTGCTCGGCAATACGCTGCTGATCACGGTCAGCGCGACGCTGGCGTCGGCTGTCATCGGTACGGCGGCTGCGTGGTTCGTCGAACGCACGGATGTGCCGGGCCGTCGCCTGTGGGCTGTCGCCAGCGCAGCGCCGCTCGCGATGCCCGCCTTCGTCACGAGCTACGCGTGGGTGTCGATCAGCCTCGACCTGCAGGACTTCGCGGGCGCGCTGCTCGTCATCACGTCGTCGTATTTCCCGCTCGTGTATCTGCCCGTCGCGGCCGCGTTGCGCGGCATGGACCCCGCGCTTGAGGAAAGCGCTCGCGCGCTCGGCTGCGGACGCTGGGCGACCTTTGCGCGCGTCGTGCTGCCGCAATTGCGGCCTGCTTTGCTCGGTGGGATGCTGCTGGTCGCACTCGGCGTGCTGTCGGAATTCGGCGCATTCCAGATGCTGCGCTTTCGCACCTTCACCACCGAAATCTACGCCGAATACCGCACCAGTTTCGACAACAGCGGCGCTTCGCTGCTTGCGTGTCTGCTGATCCTGCTGTGTCTCGTCTGTCTTGCGTTCGAGTTTCGCGTGCGTGGCAGCGCACGCTATGAACGCGTCGATCGCGGCGCGAGGCGGGCGGCGCTGCGTTACGAACTGGGCGGCTGGCGCTGGCTCGTACTGGCGGGTTTCGCTGCGCTGGGCATCGTCACGCTTGGCGTGCCGCTCGGCATGATCGGCTACTGGCTGACACAGGAAGGCGTAGCCGCCATAACGCCCGCCGAAGTCTCGCCGGAACTGCTGTTTAACGCGACGTTATCGTCCGTTGGGTTCGGTCTCGCTGCAGCGATGCTCACAACGCTGCTCGTGCTGCCGCTCGCATTTCTGCTCGCGCGTTACCCGGCGCGGCTCGCAACGGTCTTCGAGCGCACGGTGTTTCTCGCGCAAGGCGTTCCCGGCCTCGTGGTCGCGCTGGCAATCGTCTCGCTCGCCGTGCATGCATTGCGGCCGCTCTATCAAGGCATGATGCTGCTGATCGTGGCGTACGCGATCGTCTTCATGCCGCTCGCGCTCGTCAGCGTGCGGGCGGCACTGATGCAGGCGCAGCCGCGCCTCGAAGACACGGCGCGCGCGCTCGGTCTCAATGCGATGCAAACCTTCGTGCGCGTGCTCCTGCCGTTGGCCGCACCTGGACTTGGCGCCGCGGCCACGATGGTGTTCATCTCGGTCGTGACGGAACTCAACGCAACATTATTGCTTTCCCCCATCGATACCCATACGCTCGCCACGCAAGTCTGGTCCGACACATCGACGCTCGCATTCGCCGCGGCCGCGCCCTATGCGGCACTCATGACGGCGATTTCGCTGTGCGCATCGGGCGTGCTGTTCGTCTTGCTGGGACGATCGGCCCTGACCGCGCGCGCCTCCGAATCCCCTTTGATTTCCAAATGAGCGAACTCCGAATCAGCGGGCTGCGCAAAGCCTTCAACGGTTGTGCTGTACTGCACGACGTCGATCTCGCCGTCCAACCGGGGACGTTGCTCGCGTTGCTCGGCCCATCAGGGGGCGGCAAAACGACGTTGCTACGGGTGTTGTGCGGCTTCGATCGCGCCGACGCCGGTACGATCGAAATCGACGGCAAACGCGTCGTGGACGACAACCTGCATGTGCCGACCGAGCAACGGCGGATCGGCTACGTGCCTCAGGAAGGCGCGCTCTTCCCGCATCTTTCTGTGACAGAGAACATTGTATTTGGGCTGCCACGCACACAGCGGCGCGCACGTCATCGTGTCGCGGAACTCCTGAGGCTGGTGGGTCTGTCCGATGACTACGCGCAGCGCATGCCACAACAGTTGTCGGGCGGTCAGCAACAGCGTGTGGCACTCGCGCGTGCGCTTGCTCCTTCACCTTCGCTCGTGCTGCTGGACGAGCCGTTCTCGTCGCTGGACGCCGCGCTGCGGCTCGAAACACGGGAAGCCGTCGCCGCAGCTCTCGCGGCAACGGGCGCAACGGCCATACTGGTCACGCACGATCAGGCGGAAGCACTGTCGCTAGGACATGAAGTGGCCGTGCTGTGGGAGGGCAAACTCATCCAGCGTGCTGCCCCCCAAACACTCTATCGGCGACCTGCGACCCGTGAACTCGCCGCATTCATCGGCGATGCGGTATTGCTGCCGGGCATCGCGCAGAACGGCATCGCGATGTGCCCGCTCGGAGCGCTGCAACTCGTCGCGCCTGTTCCCGATGGCGGCGTCGACGTCATGATACGGCCCGAACAGATCCATCTTCTGTCCGCGTCCGAAACGGCGGCAGACCACAGCACTGTTCAGGACGCGCTGGTAACAAGCATCACCTACAACGGAAGGGACGCAGATATCTGCCTTCAACTATCCAGCGCCGCGCAATCTATCATTCGCGCAAGAGTGCCGGGGCACCGTTCTCCAAAGGTTGGTGAGCGCGTCCGGCTAAGCGTCGATAGTGACGTGATCGCCTATCCCCATCGATAAAGTGTACAGCCTCGCCATGCAAGGCCATCCCCGGGCTGATTACCTTAGTGATGCGCGAACAGTTGGCTGCTACTTCCCTCTTTGACCTGCTCCCCCGCTTGCATTGACTCTCGGCCTCTTAAGCATTGCATAAGGAAAATATCGATCTTTTCAAAAGGTCGCGCGACAGCAAATTGGCGTGTTTGAAAGAAGAACAAAGCATTCTGTAATCACCTAAGCATTCGATAAGCAATGCGCCCTCATAGTGCAGCCTGAAGTTCTGATCTGCACCTCGATTACCGAGCCGGGTATCGTGAAAAAATGGGGGGAAGGAATGTCACATCGACACGTCGCACCGATGCAAAACAAGGTTCCGGAGGTCACGATCGCTTTCTGGACAATCAAGATCTTGTCCACCACGGTCGGCGAAACAGGTGCCGATTACCTCGCTGTCCATGTCGGCCTGGGCGCCACGTTGACGATAGCAATCACGCTTTCCATGCTCGCTGCCTCGCTCGTTACACAGTTGAGCACACGAACCTATGTGCCGTGGATCTACTGGCTAACTGTCGTGCTGGTAAGCGTGGTCGGCACGCAACTGACGGACGTGCTCACTGATGTTCTTGGAGTAAGCCTTTACACGAGTACGGCCGCATTCGCGGTACTACTCAGCGTTATTTTCGGGACCTGGTACTACCGAGAAAAGACCCTCTCCATTCACACGATCGTCACCCGTCATCGCGAACTCTTTTACTGGACTGCGATCCTCGTCACGTTTGCACTGGGCACAGCAGCTGGAGACCTTGCGACCGAAGCGTTAGGGCTCGGTTTCAGTCTCGGCGTCGTCATATTCGGCGTCATGCTTGTCATGATGGGAGTTGCGGCCTACCTCGGCGCCGATCGCGTGCTGATCTTCTGGCTTGCCTACATTCTGACCCGGCCATTTGGCGCGTCACTCGGCGATCTTCTATCCCAGGCAACTGAGTATGGCGGACTTGGATTGGGTACGGTCGTCACCAGCATTGCCTTTCTCTCCGTCATTGTCGTCCTGGTATTCCTGCATACCGCCGCGAGAGTCCGGCAAAGCAGGATTAGCAGTACCTAGTTGCACGCCCCTCTTTTACCCGTTCACCGTCATCTTTCAACCGGAGGATCAACAATGAAGCGTGCCATCGTCAATTCCGCACTCTTGCTTGTAACAGCCACAGCCGTCGCGGCCAGTCACACATCGGACATGCATGCGCCGCTGTGGGTTGCCGCTTTGTCGCCCATCTCGTCGGCAAACGCTGCCACAGAGGCATCGAAGCTCGGTGATCTTTCGAAGTTCCGCGTGATCGTTGTCGACACCTCGAAGCTGGTCGACGCTAATGACCTCGCGGGCGCAAAAAAGCGGATCAAGGACCTGGAAACGTCGTGGGACGAGGCCGAAGCGGGACTGAAGCCTCGCGCCGCCGCAGACTGGCACAAACTCGACAAGTCAATCGACGACGCGCTCGAGGCCCTTCGCGAAAATTCACCCAACCAGGTCAAGTGTAAAAAGACACTCGCGGATTTGCTCGCGTTGATGGATCGGATGAGTGGCAAGGTTTGAGGTCAGCGTCAGGTTCCTCCTCTTAAGCCTTTGATAAGCAACAGGCCGCGACAATCCAGTCATTCGGGAGAAATCGCACCATGCGCCTGTTGCTGGTAGAAGATGACGAGATGATCGGCGAGCCTGTCGCAAGCGGGCCCCGTGCCCATTCGGGACTCGAAGACAAGTTGTACGGATGGGGCGAAGAAAACGCCAGCAACGCGATCGAAGTGCATGTACATGGTCTGCGGCGCAAGATCGGTTCTGACCAGATAGCGACCGTGCGTGGTGTCGGTTACCGGCTCAAGCAATGCGAATGACGTCGATCCGGCGCTGGCTGCTGGGATGGCTGATCGCAGGCCTCGCAGTCTCGGCGTTGACGGCCGGCTATGGCATCTTCCACACCGCGCGTGAAGAAGCCAGCGAGCTATTTGATTTCGAGCTCCGCACGGTCGCCGAATCGCTTCCCGCAAACATCAGCACCACCACCGATACTGTCCTGCAAAGCAAGCCTGATTTCGAAGGTTTGTCGGAGGATCGTCTTTTCATCGAGGTCTGGGATCAGGCAGGTGGAAGCGTCTACAGATCGCTGGGTGGAATTGATCTTGCACGCTTCCCGGCGGGTCTGCGCACAATCGAACACGACGAGTACCACTGGCGCGTATACGGCGTTCAGCAGGGCTCTCGCTTCGTACAGATCGCGCAACCCATCTCCGTGCGCGAGAATCTCGCACTTCGCCTTGCATTACGCACACTGGCGCCGCTAGCACTGTTCTTCCCGGTCATCATCGCGATCGTTCTTATCGTTGTTGGCCGAGGGCTTGCCCCGCTAGCGGAAATCTCCCGCGCGTTGACTACACGATCTTTCGATTCTCTCGAACCGCTGCACCTCGACGCAGCTACACCCCTCGAAATCAGGCCACTCGTCAATGCATTGAATGATCTGCTGCATCGACTGGACGTAGCGTCACAAACGCAACGGACGTTTGTCGCGGATGCCGCGCATGAACTGCGATCACCGCTGGCCGCTTTGAAACTTCAGTTGCAGTCTGCTGAGCGCGATGGATCACTGATTGGAAACAAGACGACGTTCGAGCGCATCGAAGGTCGCCTCAATCGGCTCATCCATCTTGTGCATCAGTTGCTCACGCTCGCCCGCGAAGAAGCGCAGATAGGCGCCCATTTCCAGTCAGTAAGCCTGCGCCGGCTGTGCGAGCGTGTAGTCGCCGATTTCTCGCTGCTCGCGGAGGAAAAGCAGATCGATCTTGGCCTCGAATGCGCTTCAACCGGGCAGGCGGATGACACCTACAAGGCTAGTGTGGAACCCGCTGGCATCGAAGTGTTGCTGAGCAACCTGATCGACAATGCGATTCGCTATACACCGCACGGCGGCAAGGTCGATGTCATTCTCACGCGCGAAGCCGGGACGATCAGCGTTTGCGTATCCGACAGCGGCCCGGGCATACCAGACGGGGAACGGGAACGTGTATTCGATCGTTTTTATCGCAGCGCAGGTACCAAGGAGCAAGGCAGCGGTCTCGGGCTGGCGATTGCGCTAAAAATTGCGCAGCGTCACCATGCATCGCTCCAAATGCAAAACAATCTCGAACAGCCTGGTCTGCGGGTCACGTTAGTTGGACTGCGCGTAGAAAAGCCATCGCTACCATAGAGTCGACCCACGTTCATGGCTTGACCAGATCGAACTCCAGAATTACGCGAGTTCGAACCGGTCAAAGTCGATCAGATCACATCTATTGCACAGTGATGACTTCCTTCATGTTCGGATGTATGCCGCAAAACACGTTATAGACACCCGGCTTGTCGAACTTGAATTGATAGGTGTCATTCTGATCCAGCGCGGCGGAGCGAAACAGGCCGGAGTCGCTAACCACGGTATGCGGTTCGCCGTCCAGATTTTTCCAGGTCACCGTCGAACCCGCTTTAATCGTGGTAGACATCGGTGAAAACATAAAATTCTTGATAAGCACAGCATTGACGTCTTGCGCCTGCGCGACAGTCATCCCTGAAGTTAATGCCGCCACGATCATCCCGATTCCAACAGAGACAACCAGCGTACGACGAAAGATGGCAGATAGCATGATCCGGTTCCTTGCTTGATAAGTAGGTGGTGATTGCAATCAGACGAGCGTCGAGTCGGAAAGCGTGGCCTTGAGCGGGTGACGCGAGATCTTGATGCTGGTCACGCCAAGCATGCTGGCAAGCTGATCGCTCGCCACCTTGAGCGGCATAGGCCCAGGGCCATTCCCCGCCGTCGGTTGCGGATAGGCGGTCGAGCGCGCGGTATGAAAAGTGATATTCCCCTCCACCTTGGACACGATCTGATGGATATGTCCATTCAGCACGGTGACCGAGCCGAACCGCTTCAGGTAGTCCATCGCCCGGCCGGCGTCGCCCGTGCCCCATCCCCACGGTTCGTAAATCGTCCACATCGGCATGTGTGCGAAGACAACAATCGGCGTGCTGGACGAGCGCCCCTTCAGATCTTTTTCCAACCATTCAAGCTGGTCGTCGCCAAGACTCCCCAGACCATTCGGCTTGAAATGCATCACATTGACGAGCCCGATGAAGTGCACGCCGTTGTGGTCGAAGCTGTAGTACCCCTTGTTGTCCGAGGCCTTGCCGAAGCGCTGGAAGTATTCGGTTCCAGGCCCGTCTGTCACATCGTGTTCTCCGGGCACGGTGTGCAGTTCGGTGATATTCAGCCCCGACAGCAATTGGGCAGCGAGGTCGAATTCCGCTGCCTTCGAGAGATGGGTGATGTCGCCCGTGTGTATCGTCAGTGCCGGCTTGACGGGCATCGCGTTGACGAAGTCAATCGTCTCCTTGAGCGTACCAGCGACATCCGGATTGGCTTCCTTGTTGAAGCCGATATGCGTGTCACTGATCTGAAGGAACAGGGGCACGCCTGAAGGTGCCGACTTGTCAGCCGTACCGGCGGCGAGCGCTAATTCAATTGGTGTGAGAATACCGCCGGCCAGGACGAACAGGGTGCCGGCGCCACCGTAGGCGAGGCATTTCAATGCGCTGCGGCGCGACGGATCGGAAGGAGTATCTGATGACATGATGTGCTCTCGATTGGGGGTTCAGAAGGTATAGACCGCCGAATCACCCAGTGGACCTCCTCCGGCTGGGTTCAAGCACTAGACTGCTATGTCGTCCGTTCTATTCCCAAAACATGAACTCCTGTTGCTGGCGCCAACTCATCCGCTGACCTTTCGCGGCGCTGCTGCAACCCCGTTTGCGCTTGGTAAACGTGGCCGCAGGGTCGCGTTGTCCTCATCGGTTTCCGTTTAGCGCGGAATATCCGGCGCATGTGTACGGTCTAGCAGGCAGGACACACAAAATGGGGAATCGAAATGGACATCATCGACCTGGCCCGTGAATCGGGATTGACAGTCATCCTCGATGGCAGAATCGGCCGCGAGGAATACCACAGCGTATGCGGCTCAATTTCGGCGTTGTCGCGATTCGCCGAATCGGTAAGTCAGTACGCAGCGAACCCGGATGACTGCGCACCGCGCCGGTCCTCAGCGACCAACGCGTCTGGTCAGTCACGCCGTCGTCATAACGGACGTGCGGAAATATCCGGTGCCATGGGTGCCTGCCCACCGTGTGCCACGCAACGCTCGCCGCAATCCGAAACGGGTAGCGTCGATGGCATGTCCCGCACATCCGCGAATTGAGGTTTCGGGTGCAATCCGTTCTGCGCCGTCTTCAGCTCGGGTCAGGCATCGTGTTGCTGACCTATCTCTTCCTCCATCTGATCAATCACGCGCTTGCCATCTGGTCACTGGAACTTGCCGGGCGCGGTCTGCTGGTGGCGTTGTGGCTCTGGCGTAGCATTCCGGGCACATTCGTGCTGTACGGTGCGGCATCACTACATTTTTCGCTCGCGTTGCATACGATTTACGCGCGCCGCCAATGGACGCTAGGGCCGGCAGAATGGATCCGCCTCTGGGCAGGCCTCAGCCTGCCGCTGCTGCTCATCCGCCACGCGGTGACGACCCGGCTGGCCTCCACGCTCTACGGCTTTGAGCCAAACTATGAGCGCGTCGTCATCACGCTGCTCACGAGTGGCACGCAGGGACTGCAACTTGCGCTGCTCGCCCCCGGCTGGGTACATGGATGCCTCGGATTGTGGTTCCGGTTGCGCCATCATCCATTGGCGCAACGCGTGAAACCCGCATTGCTTACGTTCGCCATCCTCTTGCCGCTGCTGTCTGCAGGAGGCTTTATCCAGATGATGCGAACCGTCGAGACAAGGAACTTCATACTCCCGGCCCCCGATCCGAAGCTGGTTGCCCATCAGCTCGCCCTGGATGCCTGGCGTCACGATCTCGTCGTCATCTACCTCGTGGTGACGATCAGCGCATTCGTTGCTGGCCAGATGCGTAACGGACTCGAACGACGAAGACAGGAGAAGAATCGCCGAATTCCTGATACGTCACGGCAGGACACGAAGTCCAGCAACTCGCGCCAGGTTCGAAAGCAAGACGCAGAAAAGTTCTGAGCAGTGTTTCTCAATTGACGTGCCTTCCAGACCGATCTGATCCGTCCGCCGCTAATCGAAGTTCTGAGTTGCCGTGCGATGAGCGGAAGCCTCATGTCAGCTTCCTTCGCGATAGCGCTCGCGAGCGAAGAGCCGCTCGGCCCGCGAGAACTATCCGCTCGCGCTTTTCACATCCCCACCGCTGTGATGTCGAAGCCCGCCGTGGCCACCCCCGTTGCGCACGCTCGGCTGTTGGCCATCGCCAGGTTGTCGAGCACAGCCGTGACCTGTATCGCCCCCTCGAGCGCGAGGACGAAAATTCGCATGGCCGAATTGATACCAAAATTGTCGATTGAGACAGTATTTTCCGGCGCATTACGTTTGTACAGTGTCGATCACCGCATGAGCGCTCACGCGGGCCTGGAGAACAAAGGCTGACCGCCAATCCCCAAATCAGAAGCAAATCCGGAGTACACAGATGAACGAGCATGCCCACGTAGAT
>Ga0137385_10005658_pt1 | contig 10984 bp, 13 predicted proteins | sample SagtaG_FD_104921 | JGI IMG/M metagenome (GOLD analysis project Ga0137385, IMG submission 104921) | Vadose zone soil microbial communities from Sagehorn Ranch, Mendocino, California, USA - Sage2_R_80_16 metaG | ecosystem: Environmental > Terrestrial > Soil > Vadose zone | place: USA: California...
GGTATATTATGAGGTAGCGAGGTAAGAACAGGGATAACAGTCCATGCAGGTGTCAAGTAGTAGTGAGTGTCTATAGGAGGGCTGCATAGAGAACGGGCAAAAGCGCTCAGCGCTTCTCAATCGAAGATGAGGGGTCTTTGTGGCTGAGGCGAGGTCGCGACAGGTGGGTGGGCCCGGAGCGACCCAATGAGCGTCGGAAGGAAGAAGCCATAGGGCTCATCGTCGATCCTTTAGATTTCTGGGCGTGGCAAGTGGGAAAAATTAAAAGACTTCCGATTCTTTAGACCGGTCGGAAAAGTGATGAATGAGCACATGCCGCCTCGCCCGCTCACACAAAGGCATATCTCCAAGGCTCTGCTCATGCCTTACTCCGCCCCAGACCGGCCAATATTGCAAAAGACCCTATTTATTCTACAGCATCGCAGATTAGCTAGTTAACGACAATTAGATCGACGTACCCATCAGGATTTGCAAATATTGGTTTTTGTTGGTTTTTTCCCACGAAAAACCACGAAAAACCGCCTAAAATGGAGAAAAACGGCAAAACAATGAAACTTAAAAACTTATCATGGTTTCCACAAAAACCTTTCCAAAATTTGGGTGGGAAAAACCCCCAAAACCGGTTTCTCAAAACCGGAAAACCGGGAAAAACCGGGAAAACCCTAAAACTAATTTGGCCACTTACTGATGTCTCACAGCCTGCGATGTTAGTCATGCATTCTTCTTATGAATTCCATTTTCTGAGTGGCTTGCAATCCTCAAATCACAGCTCTGTCTTGTCCTCAACAATCCCTGATCTCTGTCATAGTGATCTTCGATCTATTTTGATCCTCAAAATGTGCTACCAGAAAATCATGAAGAGGTTTCCACAGTTGCATCGTCCAGCTCTGCTACCCTTGTTGCTACCTCAGCGGATGACTACCCATCAGATGCAAAAGTGTAACGCCACAGCCAGCGTTATTGTACAATGTGTATGAAAAGTCTTTCGGGGTGAAGTTGTATCAGGACTTCAGTTTGGGGTTGAATAAGATCGTGGGAGCCGAGCTCAACCAGATATAGTGGAGTTCCTCTCTACGTAGGACGCAGAATGTATGTTGTCTGCAAGCGAGAGGCAAAAGCAAAGGCCCTCTTATCACACCCTTAGGGAGGGCAAAGGGTGACTGTCCTAGAGAGGTTGAGTCAAGTGCTGTGATTGAAAGAGATATTGAGTCTACTGTACAAGCTAAGTAAACGTTGATATATATATGTAATAGGGTGTTTGTCGAAGACAAACACATGACGCATTTCCAACTATCAGAGTCCTAGGAATGAGTCATACTTATTGTACATGAGTAAGCGTGCGTCATAGTGACGTCGTAGTGACGTCATATGGAACGATCAGTCAGCCAAGACGTCATCGATCAGTAAGCAGTCTGTAGGTAGCATGAGTCATGTGGTGGCACATAATGGAATGGAATGGAATGGAGTGGAAGAAAAGAAATGTGTCCAGAATTCATAACATTACCCCCCTCTCAGATCTGAAGTCGGCCTGACTTCAACTCTCCCCGTCGCCGTAGAGTTCAATGTCCACCTCCTCGTTGACTGGATCTTCGTTGTTGATCGGTGGGCAGCGATGTGCATGCATGAACCCCAGCAGTCCGCGTCTTCCACATGCGTGACATTGCTCACGTGTGGGGCAGTCGACTTCCTTGTGTCCCGGGTTGTTACGGAGACACTTACCGCACCATGTGGGGACGTTCTCCTTCTGTGCCAATGCCTCTTCCGTTGTTTGCTCCCCCCTCGGGACCTTGATCTTCAGCCTCTTGAACAGACAGCGGTTGGACTAGTGCGTATAACTCCTGCACCAGTTGCACTTCTTTGGCCCTTTGCGCTGTGGGCAGCGCCTCCACTTGTGATTGGGACTGTCGCACTGCCAACAGTTACTGGAGTATGGGGTGTCATGAAGGCGGGGCATCTCAAGAGGCCCTCTCGGTCTGAGCCTGAGTGGTGCATCTGAGGGGGAGTGCGTTGGTCCCATGATCATGCTGGCATATGCGTTGGCGAGTGTCTGGTAGAGGCCTGCCCTCTCCATTCGGTCCTGAATGGCACCGATCGTTTGCTCCACATTGAACCACGTGCCTTGCAACCTTGTCTCTTGCAGACTAAGGTCGTCGAGCTGCTTCTCAATCTTGGTCTGCAGCTCAAGCTTTTCTTGGAGATGCAACACTTCCACGTCAATGCACGGATCTTCTAAGTGTCGTAGCGTCTCATCGATAGCGTAGGTGTGTGGGTTCTTGGCCAAGAACTGGAGAATCTGGCTGTTAGTGAGGGGGATTGGGAGGTGTGTTGGTTGGGGTGTGGAGAGGTATACAGGTGCTGCGTAGATGGGTTGGTCACGTCCCATCGTTCCAACGACCTCTTGGCCTCTGTTGCAGTAATAGATAAAGGGGGCCATGACTTGCATGGCATGGTAGGAGTTGTCGGTTCGAATGAGGAGTGGGTAGTATCTGAGGGATGATGGGCGATTTGGGAAAAATGGGAGTCTGGGGTTGTTATCAGTGGGTTGTTTGGCCACCCAGTTGTAGTCAATGGGTTCTTCGACCTCCTCGATGATGGTGGCCATCATCTGTTCCATGAATTTGAGGAATTGATCCTTGGCCATCTCCCTTATCATGTCTGCTGACGGGATCATGACTGGAGGTGGGGTGACAGTTGTTTCCTTGACTACTGTCCTGCTACTCATTGGGGAAGAGATTCGCGCCCTATGAGCTTCGTCGGCAAGGAGGGCATTGTGATATGCTCCTTGTTCGCCCATGCTCTCGTATTCGTCAATGGAGTAGGAGGTCATGATGATGAGAGTAATGAGGGAGGAAAGTGTGAGGGGAATGATGGGGCTTATTTGTCTTTGAGGGCCCTCCTTTATATGTTTTGAGGTGCCCTGTCTGCGTTTGGGTATCGGCGATAGAAGTTGGCAATTAGTTCCAGGGTATGTTTCAGGTGCTCCACTGGTTCCCAGGTGCTGTCACTCGTGGGGAAACCCTTCCACTTGATCAAGTAGTGTAGTTTGCGCCCCCGTCCTTGTCAGTGAACTTGTTGTACTTCTTTGACTTCGTATTCTTCTTCTCCATCGATAAGGTCTGGTGCCAGTTGGGTATAGTTCGGCCCATGTAGCACCGTCTCTTTATAGGGTGTCAGGAGGTTTGTGTGGATCACTGGATGTATTTTCCACTGGGGCGGGAGTTCTAGCTCGTAAGATACATCTGATAGTACCCTTTTGATCTGGAACGGTCCGTATTGTTTTGGGGCTAGTTTTGATGTAGGGTAATGAGTACATAGATTGATGCCTTCTAACCAGACCCAGGCTCCTGTTTTGTAGGGCGTAAACTTGGTCTTTCCCCTTTCAGCCATCAGACGTTGCGCATGTTTGATGCATTCTTGTGCCTTTTCCCTGGCTTTCTTCACTTCTAGTAGTCGTTGGTCTACGGACAGTGACTTCGTTGTCTTTTCCTCCCATGTTGTCCTTGGCTTGCTCTCCATCAGCAACTTGTATGGTGATTGTTTTGTGGTTGCATTGGGCCATGAGTTGTGCACGAATTGGGCTATTGGTAAAAGGTCAGCCCAGTTGTCTTGCTGCACATTACTCCAGTGTCGCAGGTACTGCTCTATCCATTGGTTGTTTCTCTCGGATTGTCTGTCTGTCTGTGGATGGTAGGCTGATGATATGTTTTGTTTGACCCCTAGTGCATCGCAGAGGGTTCTTGTGAATATTGATATGAACTGGGTTCCTCTGTCGGTAATGAGTCGTCTGGGAATGCCATAGTGGGGGTATACATTTTGCAGGTATAGTTTGGCGAGTCCTTCTGATGTAATGGTTTCATTACAGGGGATAAATATCACAGCCTTGGTGCAGTCGTGGTCCGTGATTGTAAGTATAGAGTCATATCCGTTGGATGGGGGAAGTTTGGTGATGAAGTCCATAGCGATTACTTTGAAGGGTTGTGCCTCTGGGTCGGTTGTGATTGGGAATAGTTGGGGTTTCTGGTGGTGAGTATTGATCTTGTCTGCCTGGCATACGGCACATCCCTTGACATATTCTTCGATGTCTTTTCTGACGTTTGGCCACCAATAATCTCATTGTAGGAGACTATGGGTATTGGCGATTCCCAGGTGACCACGATGGGGAGGGTTGTGAAAAATGGATATCACCCCCCTCTTAAGATTGTTGCCACCGGCAACAACCAAGGCGGTGTCCTTCCACCAGGCGTGGTGTTCGTATTGGAGTTGATGCAAGTTTGCCCACTGGCAGATTGTTCTTTCGTGGGCTAGATTACTTGCATTGACCCTTGATCATATGTCAACTTCTTCTATTGGTTCTTCACCGGCTAACTTGATGAAGATGTCTTCTGGGAGGATGACTACATCGTCATTGTCCCCACTGCCCATGTCATAGTCACTTCTTTGTGACAGGGCATCGGCTCTTGCATTCTTCATTCCAGCTATGTGCTTTAGTACAAAGTTGTACTCTGATAGCTCTTGGAACTCTCTTGCTACTCTTCGACTGATTTTTCGTGGTTCCTTCCAGTAGAGTAAGTTGGCGTGGTTGGTGTGAATTACGATTTGATGAGGTGCTCCTGCCAAGTATACTTGCCAGTGTTGGAGGGACTTGACTATGGCAAGGAGTTCCCTATCATAGACATTGTAATTCCTTTCTGCTTCAGAGAGAGTTTCCGAAAAGTAAGCCACTGGGTGCCATCTTTGTCGTTCATCTTGTTGGCTGAGGGTTGTGCCTATCATGAAGCTAGACGCATCCACCTCCAACTCAAATGGTTTTTCCAGATCGGGCATGCGAAGTACCAGTTCATCGCATACTAGCTTCTTCAACTTCTCGAACGCTTGCTGTCTCTCTGGAGTCCAGTCCCAGGGTGTGTCCTTTTTTGTCAACTCATTGAGTGGCTTGGCTTCTTTTGAGAATCCCTTGATAAAGGGGTGGTAGAAGTTGATGAAGCCCGTGAATCCTCGTAGCTCGGTGAGGTTTTTGGGCGGTTTCCATCCTTCTATGCCTCCTACTTTGACTGGGTCCATTTGTATCTTCCCGTGTCCTATTATCAATCCCAGGTATTTGACCTCTGGTACCTTGAAGACGCATTTCTTGGGCTTGAGATAGAGATCATGTTCTTCCAATTTGGTGAGGACTTGGTGGACGAGTTGTCGGTGATGTCTGAGGTTATCAGGGGTTGCAATCAAAATGTCATCCATGTATACTATGACTTCCCCTATTGATATTAATTCTCAGAAGATGGTGTCCATCATTGTCTGGAAGGTACTTGGCAAGTTGGTTAATCCAAAGAACATGACGCATGGTTCATAGAGGCCTAGGTTGGTTTTGAACACCCCTTTCCACTTGTCTCCTTCTTTGATACGGATGTTGTTATATCCCCATCTTATGTCTAGTTTGGTGAAGATTCGTGTGTGCTGTATCTGGTTGATTAACTCCGGGATGAGCGGTAGTGGATACTGGTTTTTGATGGTGAGTGAGTTCAATTTCTGGTAATCCTGGACTGGTTGTAACTTTCCATCCTTCTTTTTGATGAAGAAAAATGGTGAGGAGTAGGGGGATTTGGATGGTCAGATGTACCCTTTTGCTAGTTGTTCTTTGATAAATTCGCCTAACGCTTCCTTTTCTGCCTGGGTTGTGGGATAAATTTTGCAGTCAATCATACTGGGAGCTTCTGAAAGCAGCTTGATTGCGTGATCCCATGTTCATTTTGGTGGGAATCAGTGTGACTGTTCTTCATTGAATATCTTTTGGTATTTTCAATATTCCTCTGGGACCATTTCTTCATAGGTCCGTTTCGTTTTGTCCATGGCCAACTGAGCTAATTCCAAGGCTACAGTGGTCTTTCAGAGAGTCATTTCTGTGGACTCCAGCTCCGAACTTGCTTCCACGCCACCTTCCGTAGGTTCCAGGGCATTGGTGCAGACTCTCCAGATGGCCAGGAATGGCACCTCTTCCAGATTTTCGTTTTCGATCTCCCATTCTTCTTCCGTGATCGCACTCAATACTTGTACTTCTTTCAGGTTTATAGAGGATATAATGATGGGTTGGTAGGCTTTGTCCAAGGTGGCGTCTTTCCAGTGAATTGTTGGTTCAAATGCAGTGAGCCAAGGGTATCCTAGAATGACCTCATCCCTTCCCAGATTGGTAAGTAGAAACTGTAGGAGTTTGGTATCGGCGCCCGTGCGAACTTGTAGATCCGTGAAATGGGTGATCTTTCCATCCTGATTGTGCATACTGTCTACGTTCCAAATCCTTAGTGGGATTTCTAAGGGAAGGTAGGCGATCTTGAGTCGTTGGAGCAAATTTCTGCATATGAAATTGTCGGTGGCTCCGGAATCAATTAGGACTTCTCTTTCAGCCGTTGCGTGTGCAGATTCGAATAGTACTGATATTCGCATAGATTTGTATCTGCTGTTATACATGCTAATTCGAAGTGCTTTAGCCCAGGCTGTTGGGTTCAAGCATTGAGAAAATCCTGTTTGTTCACAAATAACTCGTCGGTGAACGCATTGCGCACTTCTTCAGGTTCATTGTGGAGGGTGGCCAGATAGGCCTGCACTCTTTGTTGGTTGGAGAGTGGGGTGGTAGAGCTGAGAGCCATGGAGGCAGCAATTGTAGAGGAGGATCCTTCGCTGCATTGAGGACAGTAGCATGAGATATGTCCTTGTTTATTGCATTTGTAGCATTGTCCTTCTGCTCATTGTTTTTCTTTGTCTCCAGTTGTGGTTGCTTGTGCCCTCGTTCTCCCTATATCCATGGCATTTGGATTTTTATTGAGTGCGTTCCTCCACTGTGTCTGCATATGTCCTTGATTCCTATGTCCCCCTTTGAGTCTATCATGCAGTTGGATATATTCTTCTTGATGGAGTTGTGCAGAATTGGCCCAGTCATTCCAATCTGCTGGATGGTCAAATTTGATGCAGTTGACCATCAGTTTTGGTGGTAGGCCATCTGCGAATAGCCCTAGTGTTACATTTTCATTGAGAGTATATCCAGCTTTTCGAGCTAGATTTTGGAATTGTGAGATGTAGGTGTCAACATCGTCTCCTTTCATTTTGAACTCTTGGAGTTGGTTCTGGGCTTTGACCTTTTTGGCTGTGTCGGTATATGCTTGTCAAAATCTTACTTCGATGGTTCTCCATAAGTTTTCTTCTGCATGTGTGACTCCAGTTTGGACTTGATCCATTAGTCATTGCGCTTGTTCATTGACCCAATCATCAACCAGGGGTCCTCGGATATAGGACAGGAAGGTCATTGCTCATTGAAATGGAACTGCAAGTTGTTCCACTGTCGGGTTCATTCCTCTGTAGAGGGTGAATGCAAGTAGAAAGGCACAGCTTTTCTCTTGATTCCCATCGAATTCTGCTGGTGGGTTTCCTCCCAGCTTTCCGTTGAGGGGTGTGGCTCTGCCTGCAGGTAGCGCTCCTGCAGGTAGCCCTCTGCCGCCACCGCCTCCTCCTCCTCCACCTCTGCCTCCGCCTCCTCCTCCTCTGCCCCCGCCTCCACCGCCCCCACCACTTCCTGTTGGAATTATTGCAGTTCTGCTAGGGATGGTGGTGGGTTGTGTGATGGTGGTTGTTGCAGTTGACATGGTTGTAATGGGTGGTTGAATATTGATTTGGGGAGGGGGTGGTACTGTTGCAAATGAGGTAGATGCTGTATTTTGTGGCTCTTCAGGAGCGTCTTCTTCTTCTTCCAGGGGGTCTACATTTATGGGAGTGATTGGATGAAGAGTGGGTCCTAGGCCTAGTCCAAGTGGGACTGGTTTTATCGTATACCACTTATTGGCTTCGTCTACTCCGACGTATACCCAAAGGCAATCTTCTTCGATAAAGTGGATGGGTCAATATTTGTTAAGTCTGTGAGAGAAGATGTAGTAGCCTTCTGTTTGTCTTCCCAGATCTCTTCTCCAAACTGCTGTTCCTTTGACGTTTTCGGATAGGGTATCATCCTTGTGTCTGTCGATGTACGATGGTTGGAACTTAGTTCTGGCTCTGCTGGATAGTGCCACGTTGGAGGAGACTCAATATAATGTAATGCCACAGCCGGTGTTATCGTACAACATGTACGAAAAGTCTTTCGGGGTGAAGTCATATCAGGACTTCAGTTTGGGGTTGAATAAGATTGTGGGAGCCAAGCTCAACCAGATATAGTGGAGTTCCTCTCTATGTAGGACACAGAACGTATGTTGTCTGCAAGCGAGAGGCAAAAGCAAAGGCCCTCTTGTCACACCCTTAGGGAGGGCAAAGGGTGACTGTCCTAGAGAGGTCAAGTCAAGTGCTGTGATTGAAAGAGATATCGAGTCTACTGTACAAGCTAAGTAAACATTGATATATATATGTAATAGGGTGTTTGTCAAAGACAAACACATGACGCGTTTCCAACTATCAGAGTCCTAGGAATGAGTCATACTTATTGTACATGAGTAAGCGTGTGTCATAGTGACATCGTAGTGACATCATATGGAACAATCAGTCAGCTGAGACGTCATTGATCAGTAAGCAGTCTGTAGGTAGCATGAGTCATGTGGTGGCACATAATGGAATGGAATGGAATGGAGTGGAAGAAAAGAAACGTGTCCAGAATTCGTAACAAAAAGGGGGTGTCCGAATGCCTTTTGTGTTGTTGACTCTGGCACCTTACGTTTGCCTCCATGATCGTGGCCCGTTGAGCGTGCTCTTTCAGAATTCCCGGGTTCTCTTCCTCTCATTTTGTTGGTCATTTGCTCTGTTCAGTGGGTCACTGCCATAAAAGCAGGTGGCTTGTTTCTTCATAAGTCCCCACCCCTCGTTCGGTATTAGTGTCCCAGCTACACCAGTTTTCACTCCTCAATACAATGCTTGCCGCCAAGCAGCTCTTTTCTATCATTGCACTCTCAACGTTCTTGACTGTCACATCTGCTCAAGCGTGTTTAGGCTGCTCTTGCAATGGTACCATTCAATGCAATGACACCTGTGATATTCTCTTGGTGCGTGACAGCGTGTCCACATGTGTAGATTCGCTGAAACTGTAGAGAATACTTTCTGATGACCATCCATGGACTGTAGCTTCCAGCTCACTAATGCCAACAAGGGCGTCGTCGATACCCTTTGCGATAACATGTTCCTAGGAGAGGTACAGTTTAATCATCTACACACCCCCTTTTGGGTGTTCCCGGCTAATGATGGTCCTGCACAGAATCTTTGCTTGGGACTAGAGGGCGAGGACTGTACCGCTGTTGTAGTCATGAAATCAGGTGATTCGTGCAGTGGAATTGCCAGTGCCACAGCTATCCCTGTGTTGACACTCCTCACGAACAACCCAAACGTCAACATGACCTGCAGCAACATCTATCCCAGTGAAGTAAGACTTAATCACACAGTCCACATTCAGATCTTAATTCTCCTACAGGTTCTGTGCACAGCCAGTGAGATCTTCAAATACAATTAGGGTGAATGGTTTTGATTTTCGTGAGGGAGAAGTTGATGATCAGGTATTCTGCATTGCAGCGTCTGTTGGCTCTATCCACCATGAATCATCTGTCCTATTGACTGATACCTATCATACATTAACGAATAAAAGGTTGTCACCAAGCTGTGGGTGCGTTTCAACAATTTCAATATGGAGTCGTGGACCAGGCCAAACATGCATGGCCTGATCACGCGCGGGATTGTGCGGTGGCAGCAGTGGCAGATCGCAGTCACGTAGGAGGTCTTGGCATGCCAAGCAGTCCTGCCGGCGAATGCGGGGTCACATTCAAAGTTGATGGTGGGAGGCAGGTTGCCCCGTTGTAGTGGAAGCAGGGGAGTGGGTTATTTGGATAGGGCTGCGTCAGTGGGCGGCGGTGCCGGAGGACGAGATGCCTGTCTAAGTTAAGGCGGTGAGAGTGTCAGGGGGCTGGGCACAGCTCAGGGAGGGGTGGACAAACCTTCGACGTCAAGTGCATGTCCTGATGCTTGTGTGCAGAGGGCACTGCTGGTGAGGTTGACCCTGGCCAATTGTTGCAGGATGGTGATAAAGAAGCAGATCTGGACTCAAGTAGAAGGTCGCAAGAGATTGTAAAGAGCAGGTCAATACCCTGAAGCAGTAACGACATGGATTCAGATATCTCATGCATGCTGGAGCTGTCATGTCCGGCGAGCTGGTAAGGGGAGCTGGCACCGGCCCAAGCCCTGTGCTTGCCTGCACTTGAGGAGAAGGCCAATGCAGAGACGAGGTGTGTGGCATTGCTAGCCTCAAGACTGGCTCTGTTGAGCAAGGGTGGCAGAAGCATCGCTCGAGTTTCCGACTGTGTTGGCAGTAATTGGAGAAAGGAAGGTGGTGGTCGACCAGCCTATGTGATTGATGGTTTGGTTACCACTGGTGTTAAAGGAAGGGGGGGAAGGGGGCTGGGGATGGTGGACTTTGAGTCTTGGGGACTCAAGATTCGTACTGACAAGCTTGTCCACCATTTGGCTCTGCATAGATCCCCGACAACCAGGCCTAGAAGAGTAGCTGTCGGGGTCAGCCCTGGTCAATTCATGGAGGACAGTGATGAACAATTGGATCTAGAATGCTGCCAAAAACTGTGAGCCTCAGGGGTGACTGTGTGTTCAGCTTCAGGGAAAAGGGTTGAACCTGAGGCCCAAGGAGAGGGATTGTGTGGATTGTGTGTGATCATTAGAATGTTGGAAAGGGATTGTGTCACTCACATCAGCCGAAGACGCTGTCACGGCATTCTCCTGGAAGTTGATGTAGAGAGAGGCTATAGCCATGTCTTCAGACTCTTCTTAAATGAGAGCAGGGTGAGGCGATTGTCACGGTGGGGTGGTGATGATGAACCCTGAAAGGCTACTGATGTGACTTGAGAGTTGAGATAAATGGGACAAATGGCAGTTCACGGAACTGTCATGTTCAATTGTATCCACTTTGTATCCATGTCTCCTACAGTGGTACAGCAGGGTCCAGTGTGGTAGGCCCTTTTGGACC
>Ga0137385_10005660_pt1 | contig 10983 bp, 11 predicted proteins | sample SagtaG_FD_104921 | JGI IMG/M metagenome (GOLD analysis project Ga0137385, IMG submission 104921) | Vadose zone soil microbial communities from Sagehorn Ranch, Mendocino, California, USA - Sage2_R_80_16 metaG | ecosystem: Environmental > Terrestrial > Soil > Vadose zone | place: USA: California...
GGCCTATTTGTTGGACACGTGAATTCGGTCTCGTCTGTGGCATTCTCACCAGATGGTCAGTGGATTCTCTCATCAGGACATGGGTCGATTCGTATGTTGAACGCTGCGACAGGGAATACCGAAACTACAGGACACATCGACTCGACTGACCTTACCATGATCAACAAGGAGGGATGGATGTATGGTAGTAAAGGGGAACTCATAATGTGGATCCCACAAATACATAGGGCACATCTTCACCGCCTAGGTGTCATCTGGGTTGTCGGCGCACATGAAACCCACATCGATCTTTCTACCTTCGTACATGGTCGGAGTTGGGCTACATGTATTAGCACATAGATAGAACCGCTATAGCAATATGTGGTTTTTCTTCAGGCGGTCTGAAGTGTATGCTAGACGAGAGCTTATTGAGGCAGTACACGTTAAATTCAAGACTCGGTCACTGGCAATGTAATGTGGTCCACGTGACGTCATGCATCACGCACGCGAGGTGGTCGAGGGTTTGTCACGAGGCGTAAGTTACAGTCGTAAAATAGATCAAAGAAAACCGCGTAACTTGCTGCTTTTGTGCTATGAAACCTGGCCCCACCTCAACTAACGATCGCGACAGAAAAGACAACCGCAGAAAAAAAATTGGGTTTTCGGCCACTTCGGTTCAAAGCCATGGCAAGATCGGGTCGTCGTTCTCGTCAAATATACGTACGTACAGGCTTTAACTATCAGATAAAGAAGCAAGCAAGCACAAGGGAGCTGGTTGGTAAATAAGCGAACGCATGGGAAAGGAGGGAGCAGGGAAAGAGAAACTACGGATAGTGGTGGTGGCAATTGTAATTAGCACACGGAGGTCGTTACTGACCTCCGGAATGTATAGGAAAAAAAGGAGAGGGAAAGAAGGTGGTGGTATATATCGTAAAGGGTGTGGCTGTGTACGAACAAAAATGGCTTGATGAGCAAAAAAGGGAAAGCAAAGCAGAGAGAGAAGCTCCCGGAGACACGAAACCCTCCGAACCAGCCAAAATAAATATGAAATTCGTTGCGTGTCCCAGCGCGCAGAGGGGTGGATTGTTCTAGATTTTCAGATCCCGTTTGCGCTCCAGGCTCTCATGGTCCTCGTACGGCGGCAGGTCGAGGCGATGGAAGTACGTGTGGTTGCGTGGGAGGCTGTTCAGGTCCCCGCTCTTCTCGATCGTAAAGCGGCGCGGGCTGTGGAGCAGGCGCGCCGCAGGCCACGAGCGGAGGCATACCCAGAACCACTCGATCACCCTCCCCGTTTTCTCGTACCTGCGGTAGTCGGTGAACCGCATCCAGTCGACCATGTCGATCTCCATCGTCCCTCCCGATGGGTAGCTCCAGTTCGTGCTTGTCAAACACGCGCAGCAGGTCTAGCAGCAGCACGCATCCGAGCCCCTCCGTGAACGCGCGGAACTGCCCCGTGATCCGGTGCGCCACGATGAGATCGATGTACTCCTCTTGGTTCCCCTCTGTCACGTCTTGTGTAGCGCCCGCCCGGCCTGAGATCGACGACGACATGCCCGCCAAAGGGGCCGTCCGTCACGGAGAACGTCTCACCGAGCACACCTGTTATACCGTTCTCCCTGTGACAAAGAGTGGCATCAGCCGAACACCACGACCACGACCACGACGATGAGCGCGCACAACAGCTTCAAGGTCCTTCAGGTTCACCTTCTTGTTGAGAGCCATCGTATAGAAACCCGGTACGAAGTATGCATTGAGGAACCGATGGTGGAATACGGCGAGGCTGAGGACGCAGCCGATGAACTTGAAGTAGTCGAGGTGCTCCGGGTTCACGCCCGAGGCCAGGTTGATCTGTAGCGTTGTAGTTGTCATACGCCGAGTACTTGAACAGGCCGTTAGCTCGGGTTGAACATCTCGTGCAAGAGGATGAAGAACCACTTGCGGGAGACGTCACCATAGTCGAGCGTGTCCTCGCTCTCAAACCTGACTATGAGCCGCTTGCGGAGGTCCTCCGGCCAGAGACGCATGACCGCCGCGAAGCTGTCCTCGAAGACCCACTGACGGCACACGCGCACGTCGCACTTGGCGCCGGCGATCAGGCGCATCGCCGGCTGGCTTCGGGAGTAGACAATATTCCGGTAGTTGCGCTTGTACTGCGACGCGTTCGCATCGACTGTCGACGGCAGCCGCGGGTCGTCCCACGTGGTCGTGCGCGTGTTGTGGTTCCCAAAGTAGATGCGCCGCGTCGACGTCATGCGCATTTCCCGAACCCGATGGCAGCGAAACTAGTGCAGCGTGGTTTGCGAGCGCAGTCGTCGCCGTCACCGTGCCAAGGGTCATTCCACGTGGTCGTGCGCGTGCAATGGTCGACGAATAAGGACGGCTATTGGGCGCTCCTCCCATTCGAGGGGCAAGCGATCGGCGTAGGTGCCGTCTGCGTTGATTGTGTTCGGAGAAGATGGAGCGTGAGCGGCGGGAATAGGTGCCAACAGATTGGGGGATGGGAGCATCCAGGTAGTGCTGCGTGTATTGTGATCGACGTCGTATGGGCACCCGCGCGGGTTGTATCGGAGTTCCCACCCGGGTGGGAGAACCCCCTTCCAGCGGCACGGGCTGCGCAACAGGTGTCGGGGCCGGGCGAGAGTTGGGGCTGGCAGCCAGCTGTTCCGTAGGGCGATGTAGAATAGCGGTGGGTTCGGATGGATGCGGGCGGCGCTGGGGGGAAGGGGATTGGGGATTGCGTGCGGGCAAGGAAGAAAAGGAAGAGATGGTCGTAGATGGTGGTGTGGGGCAGTCACAGTAAACCGGCTGCGGCTGCAGCTTGGTAATGTGTTGCTGGTGCTAACTGTGGAAGTCGATGAAGGGGAGTCGATGAAGGGGATACGCGCATATCATTGAAGGACTGGGCAAGATCGAGTTGTTGGGGAGGCTGGTTGCTACGAGAGGAATCGTCAAGTTGGCCATCTGTGGCAAGTGAGAACATGTGTTTCAGTATACGATTTGGCCGTCAGGAGGGCGGATGATGCATATGTACGGGAAGGATTGGGGAGCATACCGCTTCCGCCCTTATTAAGGTTAAGAACGTCTCCGATGGTGATTGATACGAATCCGAGGAAACCCCGGTCGTTGCGCTTGAACTTGCATTGGTCAAATAATTGGATTTGGGTTTTGATTCTTGAACGGTGCTGTGGAGGGATGGGAGTAGAACCGACCAGTGAGCTTGACGCGTCAGGCCGTCAGGATCCACGTGTACATCCTAGAAGGTATCCAGTTGTTCCATGCACGTTCGGTAGTCGAGAACAGCTCGCTCCTGATGCACGCGGCAGTCTTCCTGTTCTTCGTCGGCCTTGTTGAGTTTATCTATCCAATCAACCACGAGGTCGCGATGTTGTCCTTGTGACTGTCTCCATCTTTGCGACTATCTACATCGTGCTTGCCAGTCTCCCTGTCATCTTTCGACAATGCCCCTTCCAGACCCCACCATCTTCTATTATCTGGTATCTCGGTCATTTCCTCCTTTCCCTGTTCTCATGGTCGAACTGTATTCAAGCCCATGTGTTGAGGAGTTTTGGAGGCATACGGGAAGGCATCACGAACCACCTGGTGAACAGGGTTGACCAAAGGATCGAGATCGACCAAAAGGCTTGCGGTCGGTGCTCAGGTCGTGTCGCAACTCGCGACTCAGGCCAGGTGGAAGCATCTCTCGACGCGATCCAGGGCTGCTTGCAGTCGGATAACAGTGGATCCAACATCACCGATATTGGAGAACTACTTTAGTGGGGAAGGTGGGAATGACCAGCTGAGCCAGCGGATCGTGCAGCTCTTCGCCTCCTCAGCGCGCAGACAATGCACGATCGCGTGTGCGCCTTCAATCTGGGAGATTTCGAATGTGCTTAAGTTAAGTTATGTCCAAACGGGTGAAGGTGGACCTGCCAGAGCCTGCCAGCAAGATCATGCAGCAGCTAGCGCGGGGTCATGACGCCGCGGTCGCATTCGCGGCGCCGAATACGATCGCGATCCTCAAGCGCGTGCTACTGGAGCACCTCCAGGATTCGCAAGATTGTCGGGACTTGAACGGGCGCCAGGAGATTATTGCTGTGCCCCGCCGAAATTCTCGTCGAGCAAGACCTACTTCCCTGTGCTATCATGTCGCACGACCTGATGCGTCCCAGTACTCCGATGTGCATCTGACGGTGATGACGGAATTCATTACCGGCGTCCTCCCACTTATTCCCAACCTGACGGGCCCATCCCGTGAAGATCTCGACATCGTGAAAAAGACCCTTGATGAACTTTGTCGCTGTTTGGACAGCAAGAAATTCTCGGATTCTGTGGAGCAGAATTTCGTTGAAGTGTACGCGGCGGGGGCATCTGAGTCAGGCAGTTATAAATTCAACGGGTAAGCATCGTCGTTGATAAAGTGAGTATCAAGCTTACACCGCGGCGCGAACCCCTCTAGGTCAACAAACACACAAGTCACCAATGGCAACATACTACTCTGCAATGCTCTCGTTCACACGTCCTCTGTTACAATCTTTGGGGGTTCCTTCTGTCAAGATACTAGCCGAAGGCGGATCGATTAGGCTATAGTTTCACACAATTGTAATGACATCTTGTACTAGCTGTAGTCGAAGCTGTAGTCGAAGACAATAGCCTAGCTCGAAGTGAAACTACATGTCGTATTTTCACGGTTCCTCCCAATGCTAGCCCCTGGCAGTCGACGCTATTCAGAGAACACTCGAGCGGGTAACTCGGGCCACTTGTACTGTGAGAACTGATTAGTCTGAGGTCACCGGTCACCGGTCAACCGGTCAACATCCTCATCAAATTCGTCCGAGTCCATGGCTAAGACGTTCTACACATCCTGCGTCGATATTCTTGCTCTTTGTCAGAACACAGAAAGATAATTTGGAGGCCCTCTTGGGACCACAATTCGGTTTTGCACCACGCCTTCGCCAGTTATGTGAACAACAGTGCGTAACATTGTGACTAAGACTCACCAACCCGTCGCTCATCCGAATTCTACGTATCGGGCATTTAAAAAAAAACCCCCCATTTGTATATCCGGGACCTTGTCTGGGACGTACTTATGGCCGGACTATGCCCAGGGCAGCAGGGCAAAGTGCGGAGCCTCTGTGCGAGAAAGGCACTCGGGCTGTCCATTCCTGCTTGGTGCACCAGTCTGCCACCCGTCTCTGAGGATAAGGGTCAGTACAGTGTGCGCAGAGGCAGGCAGGGAGGCGATCAATAGCGGTTTCGAGCCTGCAAAAGCTCTCGTCAGGGGGCTACCACTACCCCGACCGCCATCCTTCCGAGACCATTTAGGATGCCTACCAGTCTTATGGCCTATCAGGGGAGTTGGCCACCCCCGGTGCATGGGGGAGCACGGCGCGACCTCTGATAGACTGGTTGCAAAGGGGGGGAGGGAGGGCTTCCTGCTCAGCATATAGCCAGCTGCGCTCCGACAGGTGCGCCTGACAGCGTGTGAGGCAAAACTTTTTTCAGGGGCTTATAGCTAGCTGCACTTCTCCGGCTCCATGTGGTCCCCACGGCAAAACCAATTGCCGCGGGACCCTTCTGCCATCCCTTAAGAGGATTCGCCGAAGCGACAAAGGCAGTACTGTACTGTAGCACAAGACCGGTCGTCTACATAAGCGGACATTCGAAACCGTGTAACGTAAGAGTCCTCACGTGCCCCCGAGGTCGTAATGATACAAGCCGAGAAATAAGTAGTACGACCATGCGTTGGTGGCACCTCCCAAAGGAAGCCAAGTTAAACAGAAAGGAGAAAGTAGGAAATGATTGATCGTAAATGAAAAGAACCGAAGCATGTGTGCGGATAAGGAGTCCATGAGAAGAGAAGACTCACTGCGGGCCACGTGGGATCTAGGGTAGCGGAAACTTGGGGAGCTCAACCGGGATCAAACGGGCCCACTGGACCGGTCTCAGATCTTGAGGCGGCGCCTGCGTGATAGGCTATCGGGCATTCGAGACGATGGAAACGTGTTGCCGGAGGAGATTGAGGTATCAGGCCTATATCAGGGATTGAGTGAAGTCTCCTCCAGGCTGTCATGCATGTCATGCCGTGCGCCAACTTTACTTTCTTGGACCATCGAAAATATCAAATAAACATGCCTTTTTTTAGCGCTCACAAGACTGAATCGCCACCCCAACCTTCCGCGCTTGTTCTCCTGGCCGCAACCTAGTACATGCCGACCTCTGCGCTCGCTCAGGTGACGATGACAGCGTCTCACGTTCTCAGATCTTGTGATGGTTGCTCCACGACACCACGCCTCTGCTGCCACACATGGTCACATCCACCGGCTACTGGCGCTTTACGAAGCACCGCGTAATACAGGGCCTATGGACCAGCAACACCGGATGCGCGATGGACAGCGTGGTTCGTGAGATGGACCCCAAAGCGGTGATAGGGGGGGGGGGAGATGGGGCGCGTTATTGCAACCGATGACGCGGTGAGTTTCTGCCTACCCCTTTTCTTTGTTAGTTTGTCCCGATGTCATATCCTCAGAGCTACGACAAGGCACTGTCACACTCACTGTTTGCCTATGTGCGCGCGGGGAATATCGAAGACGCGATAAAACTTTGTCACACTGCGCATAGGCCCCGGCGCTCAGCGACCATCCGCAACTCTCTCCTGTTCTCCTGGCCTGCGATCTACGAACCCTCATATTGCCACCGGCTCCCTTAATTTAGGCTGACCTTTGTTCCACGCATGATCGACGGCGATGACGTTGATCGATTGGCTCCCGAACTATATCTGTCAGCGCGACCCACACGCTGGAGAGTTCCAACCCCCGACAACTTGGGCTGCACCGATGACGGGGAACGAAGGCAGTGAACCGAAAGTAATGAATCCCTTGGTGATCAGGTCATTTCTACCGTTGGAGCACGCAACGTTGTCCAGCGAAGTTTGGGGATTGTCATAAAAAGTGTTGAAGCGAATATTGTCAGCAGATGCGACGGAAAAGAGTGGCTAAGGAGATGATGGCGGAAGTGAGCTTCGTGACGATGATGTGGTGCGTTGGCTGATGGGTCGGTAATAAGAACATGCCCATATCGACGAAGAGGGAGTCGTTCGCGACGTGCTTTCCCACACAGGCACGCCTCCCAAAACCGTACGTGAAAAGGCTTTCCTCTTTTGTTTCAGGTGGGCATAGGGCGACGTCTCCACTGGTGTTCAAAAACCTTGCCGGGTTGGAGTGACATCGTCTGCGCCGTAAATTTCAGGGTCGCGGCTGAGGTGCCGAACTTTGGCCATCATGATGGCACCCTTTGGAATGAACATCCCATCATACCAGTCGTCTTCGTGGGCGGCCAACAGGGTCTACGGGCCGCCATCGCAATGCTTCCTTGGCCATGGCGCGGATGTAAGGGTAGGTGCTGGAAGTCAGCAAAGGTCGGCATACGTGCCCGCCCAACTACGCCGTCGAGCTCGGCTTGAGCACACTTTTTGTACTTCTGAATATGTGATCATTGGGAGCATCCACTGAGTCAGGACGACCGACGTTGTCTCCGCACCTGCCGCGCTAATAATTACAAACCAGGAATGTGAAGAGTACGTGCACGACTACAAAATTGCCGTAACCCAAGAATTCTCCAATCAAGGTTCCCACGAGACTGGGGCGATCTATGCCTTTCGACTGAAGTGGTGTGAGCCATAGTGTCGGCTTTCTGAGGACAAGGACAGGCCAGCTTTTCGCGAACGCTATTGAATAGGCTTTCAAACATCGCCGAATCTTTCTCGTACCAACACTCTGCGTCGTTCCATTTAGAAAATCTAGAACATGAAAGATTTGGGTTCAAGATCGGTTCGTTGCAGGAAACACCCCACCTGCTCGGAATGTGCCTCATCCACGGAAAGAATTCCTCGAAGTGCATACTGGGAAGAGCTGCTCGCGAAAGACGTGCAACAAAGTCGTTGACAGCCTTGACTCCCGAACCCAGCTCGGAGACCATCGGTAGGGTGTCATACGCGTCCGACATGATCATAGAAGCGGCGACTCGGCGAAGGTGGTTGCTGGTTGAGCAAGTAGTCAAGAGGCGAGTAGAATGGCCTCATCGAATTGTGGTGTCTTGAAAGACTCGACGACAGATTTGCTAAGACCTTCGTGGGCAGCTTTGCGCATTCTACGCCATCTATGCGGTCATCAGGAAGAGCCGAATATGGTCAGAAGTCGGCGCACAATGACCCATAATTCTGAGACACAATGGCCAAGCCGCCGCAGAGAATTTGCGCAGCGACGATGTTGCACGGGCGGTCAGAGTAGATTCCGGCACGGTGGTCCAGCAAATCTGCTGGGTGTTGAGAACGACTATCGGTTGTCCGGCTGCGTTTATGTAGAACACGTCGCCTAAAAAGGATATCAGGGAGTGTGTCACTCAGTCAGCAGCGGAAAGGTAAAAGGTATCATACCAAATTCCTGCGTCCACCTCGATAAAATGGAACCGTAACTGGCTACGCGACTGGAGAGCGCTACCTCGAAGAGGGAGGCTTCTTTTTTTTTGAACTAAAAAGGGAAGGGGGAGACTGGCGGAAGTTTTCGCCATGGGCTTTGGAGATAATGTGCAGCCAAGAAAATAGCAATGCCAACTGCGGTCCCGAATGCTAGGACTGGGTGCTGCCGTGAGATCCCAATGAGCTCCGAAGGTGACAGATTCGGTAGTTTGCCCGCCGGAACAGCCAATGCCAATCGAAGACCAATGCCGGATCGTAGAAGATTTGATCCCACAGACTTTGCATGAATCAGGGCCTCTCTTCCTCGTTCGCGAGTAATGGTATCCCTTCCGTGAAGCGAAAGTAGGAACATCCAAGTCGATCGGGGACCCGAAGACCGTGTTAACCGCGCGCCGATGTCAAGGAACCACTCTTTTGTGTTGTTTTGTTACCTCCACCAATCAGGCAATGGAGGTCGTCACGTGGATTTTACCGCGACCAAGACCGCAACTTGAAGCTGTGACCCTCGATCTTTCTCTTTCTAGGCATAACTGGCAGGCTCTATTCTAGTCCCCTTCGTTTAATTGAGCTGTCTAGATAGTGACCACGTCAACGTAAACTTGAACTGGCAGTACGGTATCTGTTGTTCCCATCCTGGACAACATGCCTGGCAGCCGTGGGAGCATTCGGAATGCCACAGCGTCGGTTGGGCGGTATATGCGGATGGCGCGTGGTCACGTAGACGCTCGAACCGCACGCTCCCTCCAACCCCCATTACCCCGACCCCCAAAACACTCTTCTATCCAGTATGACCGCTGCACAAGATGTGGAGCACCGGAAAATATCCCCGAATTCGTGCGTAGATGGTCTTTGACCAATGACTTCCTTGATAGTGACCCACTGCTCCAGCCCAGCTCCCTCAACATTGCAAAACTCAGGAAGAGGGTGCGCCGATCCCTTCTTTTCGTATAGCGATGCTTGCTCAAGAATCATCTTTTGACAGCGCTCAAATCGCCGAATCGCAGGGCAGCCTATCCCAGCTACGGGTTGAGGTGACTGGTATGTGACTGTACTTAATTCCTAACTCGATGACGCCTTGATGGTTATTTATTCTCTTTGTTAGTTCTGCGAGCGCACAATATTCCCCATATCAAGAGACCGTTTGGCCGGAAGAGGCGGTTCTTTGTCACTTTAACCGGTCTTGTGACCATGAAGAAGACGGAAAGCGTTCAGGTTGATGGACAGACAGTGCACTGGAACCAGAGGCTTGGTGCCTTGTAGGACTTTCCTTCTTCGGTCTTATTTTCCGGCTAAAAGTTCAGTACAGTTCTACACAACGGTCTTCGCATCTTATACTTTATGAGAAGCGGTTCGCACAGCGCGATGTCGTTATCGGAAGGCACGAGATGCCGATACCTGTTGCGTCCCAAAGTGGTCCGTCTTTGCACCTCCCGTTCGTTCAACTAACTGAACATCTCGCGTGTAGATGTTCCATATATTCTCAGTAATGGCGATGGGGGTGCTAGACAGTCGACGCACCCGGTCACGCTCTACTTGACGATCACTGTTTCAGCGAACATGCCCTCTCCGGTCATTCCCAACAGCCCCCCCGAAATACCGACCGAAGGAGACGACCCTCCCGCAGAAGAGCCCTCTATGACTCCAGACTCCGGGGAATCCATTCAATTCACCGTCCCCGAACATCTTTTACTCTCGCCAGATCCCCTTTCCGCCGAGACTGGCACTGTTATGCCAGGGATGTCGCCCGACGGGAAGGCTCTGATTTCTCTCCGTCGCGCCGATGAAGCTAAGAAGCCAATTGAGCGAAAAAATACATGGAAAGGGGCTGTTAGTGGAATCAAGTGGGTGATGGACACTGTTAGCCCAATTGCGGAAGTGCGTGCAATTCCCATTTTACCTCCTCGGCTGAGCCGACTTTCGCTCTCAGCTCCACCCGTTTGCAAAGATGGCATATGGCCTGATTTCAGCCATCCCCGAGGTGCGTCTGTTTGCGTTATTGTCGGAAGGTAAACACTAATGCTATGCTTGTTCGGGTGCCAGAAACTCCTAGAACAGTATGAACGCGACGAAAACGTCGTAACCCTGCTTGAAGCCATGCACGACGCGTTTGATTTCGCGCACCACGAAGACACTTTGAAGTCCATCAAGCCCGACTCTAAGCAGGCCGAAATCCTTACCATGATGCTGCGGGATGTCTGTAGTTGCAGTGACTTTATCCGGTCGTATGCAAAGGACTCACAATTCTGTATGTTGTCTTTATCTTTTCTCTTAGCCGGTGTAAACGTGTGGTTTTTAGGGAAGCGAACGTTGAAGAATATGGGCGGAGGAGTTGCCAAAGATATTCAGGACTTGTCCGCTGCTCTTGTCGAACATCGAAGGACTTTCTTAGATCAAGCCACGATCACCACGGAGATAACTGCGTTCCAAATTCTGGATGGCGTGGGAATACTTTCAGCCAAGGTGGACGGGATATCTACTCAGCTTAAGTGGGTGTCAAGCCAAGTTTCAGACGCCGGTACGTAGCCGTGATA
>Ga0137385_10005662_pt1 | contig 10982 bp, 9 predicted proteins | sample SagtaG_FD_104921 | JGI IMG/M metagenome (GOLD analysis project Ga0137385, IMG submission 104921) | Vadose zone soil microbial communities from Sagehorn Ranch, Mendocino, California, USA - Sage2_R_80_16 metaG | ecosystem: Environmental > Terrestrial > Soil > Vadose zone | place: USA: California...
ATGCCCTGAGGCAAGTTCGGGCCAGCTTCGCAAGCTATGGCCCCCAGGGTACAGCTGCCTTCCATGCATTGCTTGACGCAGTGAAGGTAGGTCTTACAGAAAGCATTCACAATGGATTTATGCTCAGTCTAGAGTTGATGATCCTCGCCTTTGTCATGGTCTGGTTCCTCAAGGAATTGCCTCTGAGGAGCCATGAAGATATGGCTCAGAGCGCCAGAGAGTCACAGTGACTCCCTGGCTTCAGCCATGGGGAGGAAGCGCCTCCTACATGCTGGTGGCAGGGAAGGCAACAAGCAAACGTGCCTTGTTGCCTGGCATCCCGACAGGGATGCCCCATCCGCTTCTCCTTTCTTTTGCTCCCCCCTTGCGGGGAGCCGTTTTTCTGGAGGGAACGGCTAAACCCTGCCCGTAAGGGCCTGCATAACGCGGGAACTCTCGTTCCCGGCTCCTCTCGGCAATGTTAGCTAAGGTTTGTCTGCTAACGACACTAGCCTAACCCCGCTACGCTTGTTTAATCGTTAGCCCGAGTCGCGTCGGATTGAGGAGGCGTCCGCGATTAGCCACCTTAACGTGGCCGGTGCCTATGTATTCTTAGCAGAGCGCTAGCCCGATAGCTTCCGAAGAAGCCCTGGCTGAGCCTGGACAGGATAGTGAATGCATCTGCCTGCCCTAAAGCGGGCAACAGGTATGCATCTTAACCTGAACCAGAGGCACAAGCCCCTAGCTTCAGCTATGGGGTTCCTGACTGACGTAGCTCGTCATTTGCTATGCACTTCACTGCCGCCCGCCACACGCTCTATCTGTGCTCCCAAGGCCCGCAGTTTGGCGTCCAGCTTCTCATAGCCACGCTCGACATGCTCAATTCCGTAGGCTATCGAGGTACCGCGTGCGCAGAGAGCAGCCAGGATGTAGGAGCAGCCCGCTCGAATATCAGGGATTTCTAATTGTGTACCTGTGAGAGGTGTTGGCCCACTGATGACACAACTATGCAGGTACTGCTTCTCACGGAAACGGCAAGGTACCTCTCCCAGGCACTTGGTGTACAGACCGATGTGCGCACCCATCCGTTTGAGTGTGGAGGTATAACCGAAGCGGTCTTCATAGATTGTCTCGTGTACGACGGACATCCCATCTGCCTGGGTTAACAGGACAGTAAATGGCTGTTGCCAATCGGTCATAAAGCCGGGGTGAACATCAGTTTCCAGGGCTATAGGAGGAGGTGATGGTCCATCGCCAATGAAGCGAATGCCGTCATCATCTACCTCAAAGCGCAATTTCATCTTTGAGAGCGTATTCAGGAAGGTGAGCATGGTATCCTGCTGGGCACCTCGCAGATAAACATCGCCTTTTGTGAGGTAGGCGGCAACTGCCAGGGAAACAGCCTCGATGCGATCACTCATCAGGGTATGACTGGCGGCGTGCAATCGGTCCACTCCATCAATAACGATACGGCGGTCAACTTTGATTTCAATGATGGCCCCCATCTTTTGCAAGAGCTTGATCAAGTCAATGATCTCTGGTTCGAGCGCTGCATTCTCAATAACGGTAACTCCTTTTGCCAGGGAGGCGCTGATCAGAAAGTTCTCAGTCGCCATCACGCTGGGGAAAGGGAGCCGAATAGTTGCACCATGCAATCCACGAGGTGCAGTGAAACGGCAACGCTGCCCCTCCTGCACAATTTCTGCACCCATTTGCTTCAGGCCATTGATATGAAAATCGATAGGGCGTGCCCCGATGCGGTCGCCCCCAGGCAAGGGAATATCGGCCTCACCACAGCGATGCAGGAGTGGTCCGATGGTGAGCACTGCCATACGGTTTAGACCACCTACTTCGGTTGAGATAACAGTGCAGTTCATGCCTGGAGTACAAATAGAGAGAGTGTGGGCTTCTAAATCAATTTGGGAACCGGTATCTCTACAGATCGCTAAGGTCAGATCGAGGTCGCCAAGTAGAGGTACATTGCGCAGAGTGCACCATTCATCCGTCAGAAGTGTGGCTATCACCATCTTGGTTACGGCATTTTTAGCACCACTAAGGCGAGCTTCTCCATGCAGTGGAGCACCACCCTGGATGAGGTAGTAAGGGCGATGAGTAGAGTTATCCATAGAATAAGGCACTCCTTCTAAGAATATCGAGCTTTTCTAGAGTTTCCAGGGGCCTCCCACAACCAGCGAAGCGCTCTGAAGCGAGATGGTGGTGGGGCGACATTGGAAGGACGATTGATATGGGGAGTACCGGTAGAGCACCCTCTCTGGGGGAGAGGTAATAGATGTATCGAGCACGTGGGCCCCTCAGCTTTTCCTTGTTCAATGGCATCGAGCAGATCAAGGAATTGGTTCACGCTCTGTGCGACTCCTTCCACCATCAGGTACCCTGATGGCTTCACGGCATCCCCTACCAGATAGAGGCCCCGGATAGAGGTTTCAGGGAGAACATCTGCTCCCTGGGCGGTGCGATTGACAGGCCATTCTCCACGGTAGGCGCTCATAGTAACGATACGACAGTGCTTCTCGAATGTTTCTCCAAAGAGCATGCGGAGATCGGCCAGGGCCAGTTCTTTCTCCTCTTCGATATTGTTGCTCTGGATCACCTGGTGGGTAATCAGCAGGTGCTTGCCTGCTGGTGCCAGGCGTGGATCACAGTTGGTGGGTTGTACTATACCCGCGATACGTTTGGTTTCTAAGCAATACATGATGCCTTTATGGGGAATTAACGAAACATCGCTGAGGAAGTGGACTTTAAGTCCGATAGCTTCCGGGGGCGCGATAAATTGGGCCCCTACGTCGGCTGGCTCCTGGGGCGCAATGAATTGGGCCCCTTCGGTAATGGTTGATTTTTGTTTTTTCAGGACTTCTGACTGGGTCACCTGGCGGTTTTGGAGTAGTGCAGAGGTGGCGCGTGGGCCGATGTCGCTCACGACAAGGGGGGCGTAGAATACTGTCTCCTCGCCATTTGCCTTGTTGCGCGTACGTACACCTGTAACCTGACCATCTTCGTGCAGAATTTGGAGAACATCGTGTCGCAAACGCAGGTCGGCCCCCTGTTCGAGGATACGTCGCTCTAATTCGCCTGTGAGTGCACCGCAGCCTCCCTCTACAATGCCGGAAGCACCATAGCGGAGCATATTCTTGGTGGTTTCGATTACTTCTGTCGTGCTCACCTGGTCAAGTTCGAGGCTAAAGGCGAAGCGGGAGATGCGCTCAAAGAACGCTCTCAGTTCAGGGTTGCGTTTGACATTGATGTGACGTTCCAGCCAGGTACTGAAGGGAATCTTGCCTTCCTCGACATCGTGGCGGCGCAAGAACATCAAATAGCCAACCCGAATGAACCAGAAGAATTGACTGGGCCCAAGAACTTTGAAAACTCCCAGCAGACCGCGTGAGCGAATCTGCTTGCCACGTACATAAAATGAGCCAAAGACATCAGCATCAAAAAGGCGGTGCGGTACATCCAGGCGACGCAACATACGGGCCAGCACACCGCTGCTACCGAATGGGACCATGTGTACAGCTCCTGTACTGACCTGCACACCATGGAGTGATTTTGCGGTGAATCGTCCCCCACAGTGAGGCAGTCGCTCTACGACAACTACCTGTTTGCCCCGTTGTAGCAATTGTGCAGCACTGAGCAGACCGCCCAGTCCTGCACCAATGATGATTGCGTCGAAACTTTGTCCCTGCATGCAATTCCCTTGCTCGTTGTTTGTCGATAATAGAAGAAGCATATCACAACTCTCGTTCTATCAACAAACAACAAGCGAAATCAGGTTCTGCCAAAAATCGGGGGCCAGGGCGCAGCCTTCACGGCTTACCCTCGCCAATCAAGCCATGCAACAGGCGGCTGCATTCATCCAGCATTTTGCGTGTATTCTGGTACTCCTCAAAGACTCTCTTTATGTCGGCAGCTCTGCTGGCTAACTTCTGCACATAGACGATATGGTTGGGGTTATTTATCACATCTTGCACTAATTGAAGTAATGCATCCCAATCAAGTTGTGCATCGAGTGCTGCCGCATCAGCACCTGTACTCTCTAGACGCTCACACAGGCTGCGTATCCTGTCACGAACCCTGTCAGTAGTCTGAGTTGTTGCTGCCATATGGCTGCGTAGGGCTTCATTCGCGGCATTCAGTTGCTCCTGGAATGAGCTGATCTGCTCATCAAGCACTGCTGATGCAGCTACCAGGGAGGTCACATCTGGTAGAGCGGGCTGCGAGAGGCTGCTCAGGCTACCAAGCGTAGCTTCTGCTTCGGGCGTCTCTGGTACGCCGGGTGCTTCGGGTGGAGCAGACGGAGGCGGCGGTGGTGGTGGCGGAGAAGCAGGCGGAGGCTCCTCTTTGGCTGCTGGTACAGACTCTTGCGGTGCTGGTGGTATGGGGGCGGGAGCCCAGGTTGCTGTGAGATTGGGGTCATACTCTTGTGTGGCGCTACCGGCCTGCATAGTCTCGTAAGGATCGCGATTACGAGCAGCTGGAGGTATGATGATGGTCTCTGAATCCTCGATATTTTCCTCCGTCGGTGCATAGAAGATCAGTTCATACTCTCCGATAGCGATATGATCACCATCCTGAAGCACCTGGGGTGCCATTTTTTCAAGTCGCTGCCCATTGATGAAGGTTCCATTAGAACTGTTCTCGTCGCGTATCATATAGGTGCCATTCTCGTACTGGATGGTGGCATGGAGGCGCGAGGTCAGGTTTTCCTTTGAAGGGAGCGCAATATCCGACTCAGGTATACGCCCAAGAGAAGTGATGAACTTTTCTAGCGGATATTCCTTTGAGTCCGGGCTATTGTCGACGCGGACAACAAGCCGTGCAGGTTTGTCTATCTGGGGTGCCTGTGGTTGTACGGGGGCTGCTGGAGGGTTCACATTTCCTCGGACCGTAGGCATGTCTGCTGAGTTTGGTGCTGCAATGGTTGGGGCATTGGGATCGTCCCAACTGCCGGGGGAGGGCATAGTACTTTCTGGCTGTGCCTGCTGAAACGAGGGAGTTGCAGGAAGTAGACGACTACCACAGTTCAAGCAAAAGTTATCCCCTGGCCGTGCTTCAGCCCCGCAATAGGGACACTTATCCATAATGCGACTTCCTCTCTATTGATGACATATACAGAAGCGGGGTTCTCAGGGGCGTCAACTGAAAGGTGTGTTGCTTGCTGCGGAGGGTGCAGGGAGGCTCGCCGCCTCCCTGCCGGGGCTTCGGGGAATCCTGTCCGGGGGACAGGTAATTGGGGACCCGAAAAACTCTTTTTCCTTTTTTTCTGCGCCACCGTAGGCAGCGCGGAGGAGATGAGAAAGGTGGGGCACAGCCCCAAGCCCCAGGTGAAGGGCGGCCGCCCTTCACCATCCCGCTTATGTTGACGCCAAAGGGGGGTCCCCAATTTCTTTGTTCTATCTTGCCACCATGGGCGGCAGAGAAAAAGGAAGGAGATTGGGGACACCCCAAGCCCCGGCAGGGGGCAAATCCCCCTGCACCCCCAAAGTGGGTGCTCCAGTCCTACTTGTCTTCGCCGATCAGGCTGCGCAAGAGGCTATTGCATTCAGCCAGAGTATTGAGGACGCTCTGGTGAATCTGGAAGACTTTATTTAACTCACGCGCCTTGCGAGCGAGCTTGGTCACATACTCGATGTCGCGTGGGTTATTCATGACGTCCTCCATGAGTTGGAGCAACTCTGCCCATGCCAGGGCTTCACGGCTGCGTGCCACATCGGCGATAGTGCTATCCATCCGATCGGAGACACGACGCACACCAGAACGGAGTTGACTGGTTGTCTGAGCAATCTCGGCTTCGTGGTTGCGTATAGCTTCCTGCGTCGCATTCAGTTGCTCTTGTAAAGAGGTGACCTGCCCATCCAGGGTTGCCAGAGCCGCGGTCAAGGGAGCGATGTCTGGCACTGTAGGCTGTGGTATGCTGGTCAAGCGGTTGAATGTGACGCCTGCTTCAGGAGGTGTGAGTGGCGCGGATGGTGCGGATGGTTTAGACGTGGTAGCAGGTGCTGGTGTGGAGGTAGAGCTACTCAGTACAGGTGCCGGAGCGGGTGCGGGTGCCGGAGCAGGTGGCTCTGGCGTAGAAGGAGGTGGCGTAGCTCTCTCTGTCTGCTCTGAAGCCGGGGCCTCTGGTGCCGGTGGGGTAGATGGATTGGCAGATGATGTAGCAAGCTCCGCCGCTAATGCTGCTCCGTCCTCCATCGACTTTGTACTGAAATCATCACTGCCGGTTGTAGTTGCTGCCCCACGGGTACTATACGTTGGCTCGGCAGCAGCACTGAATGGTGCCGCAATCGTGGGCATGTCTTCGACATAGGCAGAGGTGAACGCCCGGAAGATCAGTTCATGTTCTCCAATGCCGATGTGATCGCCATCCTTGAGAATATAAGGAGTGAGTTCTTCAAGTTGCTGCCCATTGACAAAAGTACCATTGGCACTGCGTTCGTCACGCAGGACATAGTTGCCATTCTCGTAGTGGATAGTGGCATGCCGTCGCGAGGTGAGTTTATCCTTCGAGAGTAGCACTTCACTGTTGGGTGCACGTCCAATGGCAACTTCAAGGTTCTCCAGAACATACTCCTGCAGGACATCGCCATTGTCAGCACGGAGGATAAGACGTGCTGGCTGCTCGATTTTGTCGGCTGTGGCTGGCTTGGCGGGTTTGACTGTCTGGCCAACATCCCCACGCATTGTGGGCATGTCTGAAATTGGGTTTGAAGCTGCAACGGTTGGCGCATTGGGATTGACCTCGCCCCAGCTAGCGGGTGAGGGCGCAGCACTCCCCGGCTGCTGCATCGCCATCGGCCATTCATCCTGAGCGGGAACGGTGGCGTCGCCGATAACCGGCTGCGCCTGCTGGAACGAGGGAGTTGCTGGAAGCAGGCGATTGCCGCAATTCAAACAAAAATTATCCCCTGGCCGTGTTTCGGCTCCACAATAGGGACACTTATCCATGAGTAAATTCCTCCCGTTGTTAGCACATCTAGTGTGTACATATCTAAGAACGCAAAACTGGTGTCATTATACCAGAGTTGAAGCAGTTGGTGAAGCTTCACTTTTATGAAGCAGGTACCCAATCGATGTCTGGCTTTAATGTATCAAAAAACTGCTTTAAATTTCCTGAACTTCCTTGTGCTGAAAAGACAATGTTAGTAGTGTCCCGTGCACCAGAGCAGAGCTGAGTTGGTGCCTGGGTTGGGCTAACCGTAAGAGTGGCTGCTGGTGTGCCTCCCTGCGTAGTGGGAGTAGCCCTTGGTGTTGCGCTGGTGGACGGACTGCACTGAAATTCTGGATTCTGCGAACGGAGTGGAGCCTCTGCCAGGCTGAGGGGGCTATGATTAGGCAGCAGGTAACCTATTGTGAAACTGCCCCCGAAGATGGGGTCATGCAGGGTACCTGATGCACTGACCAGGCAGCTATTACGCGGCAAGGTCGGAGGCAAAAAGACGGTGAAACCCAGATTTGGTTTGACTTTTGCCCAGTCGGTCAAGGTTGTCGGGGTGACTGTTGCCGGGACTCCGGTTGCGGTCGGACTCGCCGTCACGGTCGGAGTTGCCGTGCCAGTAGGAGTACCTCCTGCTGTTGCCGTTGCTGTGGCACTGGGGGTGCCTCCTGCCGTTGGCGTGGGGGTGGGCATGGTCCCTTCATCGCGAAAAATGATTACAGGTTTCCCACACCAATGCAGCTTTGCAAGTGGGAGATGTGAAGCTGTAGCAGTCGGACTAGGGGATGAAGAAGAGCCGCCTAAATTCAGACCCGTGCATGAAATCAAGAAAGAGCCTGTGACCATTAATAATAGGCTAAGCTTGAAGCCTCGCCTCAAATAGTCCCATAGATGCCGCCAATATGCTCTAAAAGAAAAAGTTTGAGGTACAATCATAAATAAGAAAACTCCTTACAACATCTACCCTTCCCAGGGCTATGATAAACGGATTTATTCTAACTGAGATAACCATCACGATATTATGTTTTCGTCTAGTAATATATTACGTTTGGGGAAAAGGAAAACATATGAATTACCTCTCATTTTGGTACCAATTGAGGGCTTTACAGCGTTTTGGTTTAGTGTTACGATTACCCTCCGCTATCCTCAAAGGATATTTCTTTGTTTCAGTGATAAACGTATGATGGGCCAAGCTATCTCCAGAGAGGTAGATCGTGTGAACGCGAAACAGATCTGGCAAACAACCCTGGAGCGGTTGCAATCAAGAGTTCAGCCAGCCGTCTTTACGACCTGGTTTCAGGGAACGACCGCAGTCTCCTCTCAGGACGGTATCTTCATTGTACGTGTGCCGACAACCTTTGCCAAGGCACACCTGGAGGGCCGTTTCATCGATTTGATTCGCTCGATTCTCTCAGAAGTCACCGGTGGTCCGGTCGAAGTACGTTTTGTTGTGGGGCGGGAAACAGCTGATGGTGCTGGTGATGGGCCAGGGGAAGAGATATTCTCTCCGGGCAAGCGGCCATATCGGCTTCCCAAGAATCGTCCTGCGCCACTGTCACGCGAAAAGCGTGATCCGGAAGTCTTGCCAATTGTACTGACTTCCCAGGCTCCAACAGTGGCTCACCCGACCCATCCTATCATAGAGCACCGTAAAGACAACACAGCTACTGGACAGAGTTCTGGTGAACAGAATACTCCCGATGAGAAGCAAGAACACCGGCAAGTGCCTGGCCTATCTACCTCATACACTCAAGCGGGAGTACCACCTCTCAATGGTGAAGGATTACTCAATCCCCGCTATACTTTCAGCTCGTTTATTGTGGGCAAGTCTAACCAGCTGGCACACGCCGCCTCGCTGGCTGTAGCAGAGAATCCGGGGCATGTCTATAATCCACTCTTCTTGTACGGTGGCGTTGGCCTTGGCAAAACACACCTCTTACATGCCATTGGTCATAGGGGGGAAGCGGCTGGGCTGAATGTGCTCTATGTAACCTCTGAAAAGTTTACAAACGAGATCATCAACGCTATTCGCTTCCAAAAAACCGAGGAGTTTCGCAACAAATACCGCCAGATCGATCTCCTGCTCGTTGATGATATCCAGTTCATCGCTGGCAAAGAATCGACGGAGGAAGAGTTTTTCCATACCTTCAACACCCTGCATGATGCAAGCAAGCAGATTGTGGTCACCAGCGATCGTCCACCCAAATCAATCCACAGTCTGCAGGATCGTCTCCGTTCGCGCTTTGAGTGGGGACTGCTGGCGGATGTCCAGCCACCGGGGTATGAGCATCGTCTCGCCATTCTTCGCTCGAAAGCCGAGTCCCTGCATTTCGCTCTTCCTGCCTCGGTCATCGAATATGTGGCGCGTCCTGAGTGTAGCAGTGTGCGTGAACTCGAAGGGGCACTTAATCGTGTAATTGCCTATGCGACCCTGCATGATGCTCCACTTACAGTGGCATTGGCAGCCCAGGCTCTTGAACATATCTATAGTGAGAGGAAGCCTGCCTCGAACTTGACGGTGACCGAGGTATTGGAGGGGGTGTGCCGTTATTACAACGTCGATCCTCAGTCGGTGCGGGGCAAACAGCGCGACCGCGAGATTGTCTGGCCACGCCAGGTTGCGATGTATCTGATGCGCGAAGAGACCGATGCTTCTCTGCTCCAAATCGGAGCAGAGCTAGGTGGGCGTGATCATACAACAATCATGCATGGCTGGGAGAAGGTCCATACCGAAATGAGTAATAGCGACCGCATCCGCCGTGAGATTGCGGCTGTGTTGGAAGCGTTGCAACAGAAGTAGAGCGTGGCACCTTTTATGGATGCTATGGTTACCTATGTACAATCGGACGCCATGCTTCTTGCATATGATGTGCTACAGTCTCATGGTGGTCGCCATTATGGCTGCAAGGGTCTGTATGGATTATTACCTCTGAGATACCTTTGATGCCGTGAAAGAGGCGATGACGTACCTCCTCGGCGATGGCATGGGCTTTTACCAGCGTCAACTCCGGGTCTACCTCAATGTTCATTGCTACATGCAGTGTATGACCGACCCAGCGTGCACGCACATCAGTGACGGCCTCAACCCCTGGAACCTTGCTGGCAATAGTAATAATTGAAGGAACGATGCGGGGATCAACAGCATCGAGGAGGCGTTGTATGACGCTACGTGCTGTTGAGTAAACTACCGTGAGAATAACTACAGTAATCACAAGTCCGGCGATGGGGTCAGCAATGTACAGGTGGAATTGCACTCCAACCAGGCCTATAAATGCTGCCAGTGATGTTAGCCCATCGATGCGTGAGTGTTGTCCATCGGCAACGAGCGGCACGCTATTAATACGTTTGCCTACAGCGATTTTGTATTGTGCCAGTATCTCGTTCCCTGCTACACCAACCAGGGCGGCGGCCATGCTCAAGTAGATCTGTGTCGGAATAGAACCGCTGGCCAGTTTCTGTATCGACTCCACTGCGCTTGCCACGGCACTTGCAATAATTACCAGGACGATAAAAATACCGGCCAGGTCTTCGCCACGGTGGTATCCATACGTGTAGCGTTGATTGGCTGCACGCCTTGCAATCAGGAAAGCGATCCAGAGCGCGACCGTTGTCAAGACATCGCCAAAGTTATGTAGAGCATCTGCGAAGAGGCCAGCGCTCCCTCCAATCCAGGCAATCGCGAATTGAATAGCAGAGACAAGAAACATCCCCGCCGTCGAGAGTTGTACCGCTCGTAATCCTGCCTTGTCCCCATACAGATCGGCATTTATCTTGCCATGTTCGTGACCAGGGCCACCATGCTCGTGGTCATCATCTTCCTCACCGTGAACATGGTCGTGGCTGTACTCATCTTCCTCGTGGTCGTGATGATGGTCACTCGTTGGCTCATGCATGATTTTCCTCCTGAAACAGACACTGCAACAGGCTCTCTTCATACTCTTATTCTAGCACAGGCTGTTATCAGCAAAGAAGATGAGATGATAGTGCATGAAAAAATGAGCCGGGCACAAGATGCCCGGCTTTTCTACGTCTCTATAACGCTGTCTCTATACCG
>Ga0137385_10005663_pt1 | contig 10982 bp, 9 predicted proteins | sample SagtaG_FD_104921 | JGI IMG/M metagenome (GOLD analysis project Ga0137385, IMG submission 104921) | Vadose zone soil microbial communities from Sagehorn Ranch, Mendocino, California, USA - Sage2_R_80_16 metaG | ecosystem: Environmental > Terrestrial > Soil > Vadose zone | place: USA: California...
AACGTCATGATGGCCGATGCCGCGCCGGTACACCCTGGCGGGCTCAATGCCGCGATCCGCCTGAGCGCAACGCACGCTACGGAATTGCAAGGCTTCATCAACGCCGCCGCCAACCGCTGGGGCCAACCCATCTGGGTGGTCGGCACCAGCAACGGCAGCATTTCGACCGCAACAGCAGGCGGCTTCCTGCCGGCCCTGGCGGGGCTCAGGGGTGTGGTCATGACCTCGCCGGTGACGAGCCTGTCCCCGGCCGATCAGGCAACCTTCAACCTCTATGCGTCGCGTATCACGCTTCCAGCGCTGGTCGTCTGGCACCGGGATGACCCCTGCTCGTTCACTCCACCGGCCGGCGCGGCAGCGCTGTTCGCGCTCATCCCGTCAGCCGGCAAAGGGCGACGCACCTTCACGCGTGGTCATTCGGTGGCCACCGACCCCTGCGGCCCCTTTTCCGAGCACGGCTATGCCGGCATCGAAGACGAGGTGGTCAAGACGATTGCCGAATTCATCCGTGAGGGAGATATGGATTGATCGGGGCGGTTCTCAGCCTTCCTACTTCCCCTTGCTCGCGAGCGCGGCCTTTTCGACGATCTCTTTCGGAGTCGCGTAGACCTGCTTGATCAGCGCCGCGACCTCCTCGCCTGCTATCGCGTTGACGGCGAGAATTCATCTTCGCCGCATCCGCGCGCAGCTCCGGGTCCCTCATCGTGGCTTCGAAGGCGCGGCGCAGGAGCTCGGCGCGCTCGGCGGCCATCCCCGGCGGAGCGAAGAATGGACGTCCCATCTTGTTGGGCGCCGCCCACAGCGCAAGGATCTGACGCTCCTCCTCGGCCCTCGCCAGATCGAAGACCGACGGCACGTTCGGCAAATCCGCGACCCGGTCGATCCCGATCTGAATGAGGATGCGAATCTTTCCCTCGCGCAGCCAATCCGCATTGAGCGCCTGCAACGTGTCCCAGCTGATGCCACAGCGGCCGTCGACCTCGCCGCGCTCCATGGCGATGTGGGTCTCGGTCGCCGCCTTGTAGCCGCCGACGACCTTGAACCGCAGCCCGAACAGATAATTCATCAGATTCGGATAGATGGTGTCGGTACTGCTCGGCCCGCTGCTGCCGACCACCATGTCCCGCGTCCGCAGGTCCTCGATGGTCCGGATCGGCGAGCTGTGCCATGCCATGCAGACATTGGTCTCGTTATTGGCGCTGCCGAGCCAAGTGATCTTGTCGACATCGAAGTGGCTCTCCACGCCCATCAGCGGGTCGAACGGCAGCGCACGCTGGGCGATCGCGATGGCGGTGCCGTCCCTGGGCGCGACGTTGTAGACGAAACCCATCAGCCGGCGGCCGCTCGCGCCCGGCATGTGCTGCACGACGATGCTGGGATTGCCCGGGATGTTGCGCCCGAGATGGCGCGAGACCAGCCGCGCATAGGCGTCATAGGGACCGCCGGGCGCAGAGCCGACGTAGAGGTTGATCTCCTTGCCCTTGAAGAAGTCCTGCGCGGCGGCCCCGGATGCAGCCATGGCCGCGAAAACAAGCGTCGCCGCGCAGCGGATGCCGGCAATGGAAGCTCGCATGTCGCTCCTCAGAGCTTCAAGAGTTTCTTGGCGTTCTCGCAGTAGACCTTGTTCTTGTCCGCGGGCGAAAGGCCCATTTTGTTGATCAGGTCCACACCCTCCTTCTTGAGCACGAACAGCGGCGGGGAATCGGTGCCGAAGATGAAGCGGTCGGCCCCGACCGTCTCGAAGGCGCAGCGCGCCGCGGGCGGATGATAGCAGGTCGATTCCAGGTACATCATCTTGAGGTATTGGCTCGGCGCTTGCTTGATCAGCATCGGCTCGTAGGAGCCGAGGAAGAAGGCTTCGTCCTGCAGCCGATAGGCATAGTCCATGCGTCCGATCATCTCGCAGATGCCGCCGCCGAGATGGGTGCCGACGAGCTTGAGCGACGGGAATTTCTCGAAAATGCCGCGCACGATCAGCCGCGCCAAGGCCAAGGCATTGTCCATCGGCCGCCCGACGCTCGAGGCCAGCCGATAGTCCTTCATGCGTTCCTCGCCAAAGCCGACCGAGGGCGGGTGAATCACCACCGGCACGTCGAGCTCGGTTGCCAGCTGGAAGAACGGGAGCGCGTCGTCATCATCCGGATAGCTGCCCTGGAGGCTCGATGTGATCCATGCGCCTTTGAGCCCATCCTCCTTCACGGCGCGCTCGAATTCGCGCAGGAACTCGTCGCCGCCATAGGGAACCGTCGAGGCCATCCCGACGATGGAATCGTATTTGGCCTGGCAAGCCGCGTTGAATTGATTTTGCCGCTTGCACCGATCGAGCTGCTGCCTGCGATCCATGTCGCGCAGATTGTGAATCGGATTGCTGATGACGGTGATGTTGACGCCGCCGATCTTCGCGGCTTCGAGCGCGTTCTCGATCGTGGTCGGGCTGCGGCCCTGTTTCGGCGCCCGGATATTGCGGTGGAACTGGGTGCCGGTGAACGCCTCCATGTCTGCCGGCGGCAGGACATGCACATGAAAATCGATGATCATGGGCAGTCGTCTTCCCGTATCGCCATCGTGATAAGAATTCGGCTCGTTCAGCGCGAGGGTGTGATGATCGTCTTCTGATAGAGATCCTGCCACTTTTGCGCATGATCGAGCATCATACTGGAATCGATCAGCTCGAGCGGACCCTTGGTAAACGGCGATTCGATCTTCCTGCTCGGCGAAACGAATTGACGGCTCGCCAAGATCGGCTGGGCGTCGCCGATGAGAAAATCGTAGAACAGCACCGCCGCGTGGGGGTGCGGCGAGTATCTCGCCACCGCAGCCGCGGTCGGCCGCGCGATCAGCGGCGGGATCACGAACCAGTCGAGCGGCGCGCCCTTGCGTTTCGTCTGCTCCGCCGTGAAGCCATAGACGGTGAGCGCGAGCGGCACCTCGCCGGCAGTCACCAGATTGGCGAGCAGCGTGTGGCCTTTGCGCACCGAAATGCCGTTGGTCCTAACGATGTCGTGGAAGAGCTTCACCCCCGTGCCCTCGCCGAGGCCGAGCACGACCTGGGCGAACCAATCGAAATCCTCCGCCTCGACGCCGAGCTTGCCTTTCCACTCGGGCTTGGTGAGGTCCCGATAGGTCTTCGGCAGGCTCTCGCTGCGGACCAGACTGGTATTGTAGGCCTGCACGATGGTGTTGAGATAGATCGAAGCCCACTGGCGGTGCTTCGCGATCGACTGCGGGATGAGGTCGGCGAGAAACGGCGACTTCACCTCGATGAGCAGGTTCTCGCGGTGGAGCGGCTCGAGCGCCGAGCTCGATCCGGCCATGACGTCCACCTCGTTGCGCCGGCCCTTGGCCTCGTTGATGATGCGCTGCAGGAACCCCTCGGAATCGGCGCGCCAGACCTTCACCTTGACGCCGTATTTCTTGTCGAACGCGGCGGTCAGGACCGCGATGTCCTCGACCGGGACCGACGAGTAGAACATCAGCTCGCCTTCGCGCTTGGCGCCTTCGACGAGCCGCTGCTGGCGGTCGGCGCCCTGGTAGCTTGCGATCTCGGCGAGACCATTGGCTTGAGAGAGCGCAGGTGCTGTCGGCGTCGCGACCAGCGTGGCGACCAGGCCGAGCAGCGCGAGCGGCTTGAACAGGCTTCGTGGCAACCGTTGATGGCCGATCATCGCGTCCTCCGGCCAATTCTTGTTGTGGTCGATGCGGCGGGGAAAGCTAGTGGGTGGCACTGCCAAAGGCAATGTGGGAAGGCAGTTGGTCGCGCGTGTGAGCCGTGGCACGATGGCGCGGCAACACGCGGGGGCAGCATGAAAATCGTCAAGTTCGAGGACTTCCACGTCGATGCGGGCTGGGACACCTATTCGTTCCTCAAGATCACCACCGACGAGGGGATCGTTGGCTGGTCGGAGTTCAAGGAGAGCCGTCGCCGCGGTCTTGGGGCGGTGATCCAAGGCCTCGCCGCGGGCCTGATCGGGCAGGACCCGCGCGCGATCGGCCGGATCGATGCCGCGCTCTATTCGCATATCCGCGCGGTCACGGGCGGGCTCTACTCGAACGCCGCTGGAGCGATCCTCAACGCCTGCCTCGATATCAAGGGCAAGGCGCTCGGCGTCCCGGTCTACGACCTCATCGGCGGCGCAGTGCGCGACCGTATTCCTCTCTATTGGTCGCGCTGCGGGGTGATTCGGGCGCGCTGCGCGGAGTATTTCGGCGGTAACGTCATCGACCGGCCACCGGTGCGCACCCTCGAGGATCTCAAGGCGGCGGGCCGGGAGGCGGCCGAGCACGGCTTCAAGGCGGTGAAAACCAACCTCCTGGTGTTCGACGACAAGGGGGGACGCCAGTACACGCCGGGCTCCGCGCGTGGCGCCGGCCATCCCGAGCTCAATCTCCCCGAAGAGATGCTCGAGGCGCTGATCGCGCAGCTCACCGCGCTGCGCGAGGGCGTGGGCCCGAAGGTGCGCATCGCGGTCGACCTCAACTTCAACTACAAGCCCGAAGGCTTCCGCCGCATCGCCAGGAAGGTCGAGCCGTTCGACCTGATGTGGCTCGAAATGGACCTTTACGATCCGAGGGCGCTGAGTCTTATCCGCGAGTCGACGACCGCGCCCATCGCCTCGCTCGAGACCATCCTCGGCCGCCGCGCGCTGAAACCTTACCTCCACCACCATTGCGTCGACGTGGCGATCGTCGATCCGCAATACAACGGCGTGGTCGAATCGGTCCGCATGGCGGCGATGGCGGACGCCTATGAGGTCAACGTCGCCTCCCACAATTTCAGCGGCCCCCTCTCCGCGGTGATCTGCGCGCATTTCGCCGCTGCCATCCCGAATCTGCGGACCATGGAGCTCGACATCGACGAGGTGCCCTGGAAGCCGAAGCTCCTGACCAAGCCCTATGTGGTCGAGAACGGCGAGTTCCTGCTGCCGACCGGCCTCGGCTGGGGCACCGAGATCGACGAAGACGTCTTGCGCGCCCATCCGGCGAAGATGCAGGAGTAAGCGGGTGATCATCAACTGGCACGCCCATATGCATCCGCCGAAGGCCGCGGCGCCGCGCCGATCGATTGATCTTCGGCACCGATTGCCCCATGCTCGTCGCCCTCAAGCGCAGGGGCATCGAGACCATAGAGGAGCTTAAGCTAAGGCGTGGCAGACAAGACCAAGGTCCTCGGCGACAGCGCCCGCAGGCTCATCAAACTCCAGCCCCTTGGTCCACCAGCGAGCGAGGACAATCCATTGAGAACGCTGCGGATCCTACGACATCTCGGCTTCGCCGGCGCGCTCGCGCTGCTGCTGCCATCGCCGACACTGGCCGAGCCGGTGGCCGATTTCTATCGCGGCAAGACCATCAGCCTCTATGTCGGATTCCCTCCAGGCGGCGGCTATGACCTCTATGCCCGCGTCGTCGCGCCCTATTTCGCGCGGCATATTCCGGGCAATCCCTCGATCGTGATCAAGAGCATGCTGGGCGGCAGCGGCATCAAGGCCGCAGGCTACATGACCACCATCACGCCCCAGGACGGCACCTCGCTTGGTCTTTTTCTCGACACCACCACGCTCGGGAAGGTCTTGGGCGGACCAGGCGACTTCGACCCGGTCAAGCTCATCTGGATCGGCCGCATCGTCTCGACCGCGACCGTGTCCGTGGTCTGGCACACCTCTCCCGTTCAATCCGTCGAAGGGGCAAAGCAGAAGCAGATATTGATCGCCGGCACCGTGCCGTCGAACAGCGCCGCCTTCATTCCGACCGCACTCAACGATCTCATCGGCACGAAATTCAGGGTCATCCTGGGATTCCGCGGCTCGCCGGACCAGGCCCTCGCCATGATGCGGGAAGAGGTGAACGCGATCGGAGGGATGAGCTGGGAAGCGATCCAGACCAACCACCAGGAATGGCTGACCGAGAAGAAAATCAGGATCCTCTATGCGCAGGGCGCGCAGCGCATCAAGGAGCTGCCGAATGATCCAGGCCTGCTCGACTTCGCCGTCGACGAGCGGTCGCGGAATATTCTCACCCTGCTCGGCAGCGGACCCGACATCGGGCGCTCCTTGGTTGCCGAGCCGGGCATCCCGCCGGAACGGGCGGCGGCCTTGCGCCGGGCCTTCATGGCCACGATGGAGGACCCGGAATTCGTCGCCGACATGAAGAAGCGCAATCTCGGAATCGAACCCTTGAGCGGCGAAGAGGTTCAGAAAATCATCGCCGCCTCGGTGGCGACGCCGAAGGAACTGGTGGAGCAGGCCAAGCGCTATATCGGACAATAGGCCGCCAAGCTTTAGGAGGGAGCGATATGTCGATTTCTCTTATCGTCAACGGCATGGCCCACGCCGTGGACGTGGAGCCGGAGACCCCGCTGCTGTGGGTCCTTCGCGACTCGCTGAAACTCACAGGCACCAAGTACGGCTGCGGTATCGCTCAGTGCGGCGCCTGCACCGTCCTCATCGACGGCCAGGCGACAAGGTCGTGCAGCATCCCCGCCTCGGCTGTGGTCGGCAAGGCCGTCACGACCATCGAGGGACTCTCCCCCGACGGGACGCACCCGGTTCAATTGGCGTGGATCGAGTTCGACGTCCCCCAGTGCGGATATTGCCAGTCGGGGCAGATCATGGCCGCGGTGGCCCTGCTGAAGAGAAGCCAGAAGCCGACCGATGCCGAAATCGACGCCGGCATGACCAACATCTGCCGCTGTGGAACCTACTTGCGCATCCGCCAGGCCATCCACAGGGCGGCCGAGCTGCAGGCATAGGAGGACCGACGATGACCGCAAACGTCGAGACAACTCCGAAAGTCGAATTGAGCCGCCGCGACTTCCTGGCCACCACGGCGGCGGTCGGCGGCGCCATGGTGCTCGGCTTCTACCTGCCGCCCCAAAGCGCGCAGGCAGCGCCGATCCAGGGTCAACCCTGGTACCGGGACGCCATGGTTCCCGAGCTCAACGCGTGGCTGACGATCGCCCCGGACGACACGGTGACCATTCGCGTCGCCCAGACCGAAATGGGAACCGGCGTGTTTACCTCTTGCCCCATGATGGTGGCCGAGGAACTCCAGTGCGACTGGAGCAAGGTGCGCGCTGAATACGCCTCGCCCCAGCGCAACGTGACCGAGCGTGCGCCGGAGTGGACCTTGCAGGTTCCAGGCGGGGGAAACCCGCTCGCCCGCGACGGTGGCGGCGAACCAGCCATGGGTGGGGGCAACAGGGGTGTGTACCGCCGCATGGCCACCAATTCCAGCGGATCCGTCCGGGAAAGCCGCTACTATCTGCAAATGGCGGGCGCGGAAGCGCGGGAACGGCTCCTCCTCGCCGCTGCCGCGATGTGGAAGGTGCCGACTTCGGAGCTGGTGGCGAAGAACAGCGTCATCACCCACACCCCGACCGGACGACGCACCACCTACGGCGCAGTCGCTGCCAGGGCGGCGCAGATCCCGCTGCCCGATCCGTCGAAGATCAAGATCAAGGGGCCGGACGAGTTCACACTGATCGGGACTGAACAGAAAAACCTGGATGTCCCGCTGAAGGTCACCGGCAAGGCCATCTACGGCATCGATGTCGAGCTGCCCGGCATGCTGTACGCCGCGGCCAAGGCCTGTCCCGTGTTCGGAGGGACAGTCAAGAGCTACGACTTCAACGCCATCAAAGATCGCCCAGGCGTGCACTCGGCCGTCGCGTTCGGAGGCAAGGGCTACGTGAGCGGCGGGGTCGCGGTCGTTGCCGACACCTGGTGGCGGGCCGAGACCGCCCTCGACCTCATGCCCGTCGAATGGGACGTGGGAGCCAGCGGCAATCGCAACAGCGCCGAAATGTGGAAGGCCGACTTCGAGTCTCTGAAGCAGCCTGGCACGACTGTTCTGGAGGAAGGCGGGAGCTACGCCGCCGCCAAGAGCAAGGCAGCCAAGGTGGTCGAGGCGACCTACACGGTGCCCTACCTCGCGCACGCCCGCATGGAGCCGGGCAACGCCACGGCACTGGTGACGCCCGGCCGCGTCGACCTCTGGACGGGAGATCAGTCACCCGACTTGGCACTGTTGCGGGCAGCCCAGGAGGCGGGCGTCACCCCGGACAAGGTCTTCGTCCATACCACCTTCATCGGTGGCGGATTTGGCGGTGGTGGGGCGTCCGATCAGGTGCGCCAGGCTGTCGCCGTGGCCAAGACGCTGAACGGACGGCCGGTGAAGCTCGTCTGGACCCGCGAAGAGGAGATGCGGCTCGGCGAAAAATACCGCCCGATGGGCATCGGCTGGTTCGAGGCGGCGCTCGACGCCGACGGATGGCCGATCGCCATCGCGATGCGCACCACGGGTGATCGATATGACAACAGCGAAACGCCCGCCGGCACTTACAAGAACCCGGTGGCCGAACAGGCGGTGCGCGGCCTGCACGAACTCCCGTACTTTTGTCCCATTCTCCATTACGACGTCCGGACCCTGAACAGCCACGTTCCGGTGGGGTTCCGACGGGCCACGGGCAGCTCGGTGAATGTCTTCTACCTCGAGAGCTTCATCGATGAACTCGCCCACGCCGCGGGCAAGGACCCGTACGAGTACCGGCGCGAGCTGATCGCGCGCAACAGCAAATTCCGCGACCGCGACGACTGGCTCAAGGCGCTCGACATGGTGGCCAAGATGTCGGGGTGGGGGACGCCACTGCCCGAGGGCTGGGCCCGGGGCATCGGTATCGACGACCGTCGGCGCCCGTCACGGGCCACCGTCGCCTTGTGCGCCGAAGTGGTCACCGTATCGGTCAGCCGGCGCGGACAGCTCCGGCTGGAGCGGGTTGATTGCGTGTTCGACGAAGGCTTCTCGTTCGTAAACCCGCTCTCCGTCCGCAAGCAGATCGAAGGGCAGATCGCCTGGGCATTGGGCGACACGATGTGGCAGGAAATCACCGTCAAGGACGGGCGCGTGGTCGAAGGCAACTTCGACCGGTACAAGGTTGCCCGCATGGCGGACTACCCGCCGCAGGTCAACATCCAGTTCCTCAAGACCAACAACAAATGGATCTCCGGCGTGGGCGAAGAAGCGATCCCGCAGATAGCGCCTGCCATTGCCCAGGCGGTTTTCAAGATCACAGGCAAGCGGATCCGGTCGCTTCCGCTCGGCAACCAGGATCTAAGCTGGGTCTAGGCTCGTCCGCCGGCGCAATCCGGGCAACTGGACGCAAGGAGGATAGTCATGCGGTACGGAAGCTCGATTGGCGCGATCGCATTGGCGGCAGCGCTGTGGATGATACCGGCTGGCGCCCAGGCGTTTGATGACACCAAGTATCCCGACTTGAAGGGCCAATGGCATCGCGTCGGCAGCCCGCGATGGGAATTCGGGGAGCGAAAAGCTCCCCTTACACCCGAGTATCAGGCAATCTACGAAGCCAATCTGGCGGACCAGGCCAAGGGCGGACCGGGCGACATGGCATCCTGGGCCTGCATCCCGCAAGGCATGCCGATGATGATGAGCTTGTATGATCCAATGGAAATCGTGGTGACTCCCGACATCACCTACATCTTGATCAGTCACGTCAACGATTCTTATCGAAGGATTTTCACCGACGGGCGCAACTGGCCCGCAGATGGCGAGTTTGAGCCGACCTATGCGGGCTACTCCATCGGCAAATGGATCGATGAGGATGGCGATGGTCGCTACGACGTGCTCGAAGTCGAGACGCGCCACCTCAAGGGCATTCGCGTTTACGATGGCAGCGGCCTTCCGCTGCACCGGGACAATCAATCCATCATCAAAGAGCGGATTTATCTCGACAAGACCGATCGGAACGTCCTTTTCAACGAAATCACGGTGATCGACCATGCGTTGACGCGGCCCTGGTCGGTGACCAAAAAGGCTACTCGCGATCCAAAGCCCCGGCCGGTTTGGCGCACGGCGGCTTGTGCGGAGAACAACTCCATGGTCCGCATCGGCAAGGAAGCCTATTACCTGAGCCAGGACGGCTACTTGATGCCCATCAAGAAGGACCAGCCAGCACCGGACTCGAGATATTTCAATCAAACCCGCAAGTGATACCAGGCTTCATAGCCATTGACCCATCCGTCGTCATTGCCGCTTGACCCGGCAATCGCAAGATCACTGCAAATTCACCGGCGTCCCCATGAAATCGCGCTTGCCGAGCTCGATGCCGCAGTGGCGCAGGATGTCGTAGGCGGTCGTGCAGTGGAAATAGAAGTTCGGCAGGATGTGGTTCAACAGGAGTCCCTGCCCGGCGAATTTGCGCTCGTTGTTGCCGAGCTTGATCGTGATCTCCTTGTCCTCGCTGCCGTCGATCTGGGCGGGCTTGAAAGCCTTCAAGTAGTCGATCGTCTTGGCGATGCGCGCCTTGAGCTCGGGGATGCTCGTTTCGGTATTGGGCATGTTGAGCGGCTCGGCGCCGGCGAGCGCGCTGCAGGCCCGCATGGCTTGGTTGGTCGCCTGCTGCACCTGGCGAGCGAGCGAATACATGTCGGGGTAGAGGCGCATGCTCAAGAGGAAGGCGGGATCGATCTGTTTTGCCTCGGCATGCGCCGCAGCCTTGTCGAGACAGGCCGAGAGGCTCGTCAGGAACTGCACGAAGATCGGCACCGATACCTTGTACATGGAAACGGTCATGGACTGGATCCTTGGGCTGGGATGAATGGCTGAGGCCGAAAGTTTATCGCGCTTGGTCCGCGGCTCAAGACACTTGCCCGTCTTTTTCGACTTGGCTGTGCCGAGCGATTGACTCCCGAAATCTTTCCTTGGAGTGATGCGCCTGAACAGGCGCGGAGAGGGACAACCGCATGAAGGCAATCGTGATTCATCGGTTTGGCCCGCCGGACGTGCTCGAATACGAGGAGGTGCTGGACCCGCCGCCGCGCGCGGGCGAAATCCGGATCAGGGTGCATGCGGCGACGGTCAATCGGGTGCTCGACGTGAGCCTGCGCGCGGGCAAGGAGGGCCACCGCAAGCCGGTGCTCCCGCTCATCCCGGGCGTGGACTGCGCCGGCATCATCGACGCGCTCGGC
>Ga0137385_10005669_pt1 | contig 10975 bp, 15 predicted proteins | sample SagtaG_FD_104921 | JGI IMG/M metagenome (GOLD analysis project Ga0137385, IMG submission 104921) | Vadose zone soil microbial communities from Sagehorn Ranch, Mendocino, California, USA - Sage2_R_80_16 metaG | ecosystem: Environmental > Terrestrial > Soil > Vadose zone | place: USA: California...
CCGTCCGGGTAGCGTGAAGCGGTGGCTCAGCGGCTGATCACCGAACGCCTTGCGCTAAGGCCGTGGACTGTCGACGACGCCGAGGCGGCGCTGGGCGCCTACGGTGACGCCGAGGTCGCGCGGTGGCTGGCCCCGGCGATGGACCGGGTCAAGGACGAGGCCGCCATGCGCCTGGTCCTGCAGCAGTGGGTGGCCGAGAACGCGCGCATGATCACGCCGGCCGGCCGGTGGGCGATCGAACTCCGCGACAGCGGGCGGCTGATCGGCGGCGCGACCCTGCTGCCGCTGCCCCCGGACGACGAATTCGAGATCGGCTGGCAGCTGCATCCGGATGCGTGGGGCCGCGGCTACGCCACCGAGACTGGCCTGGCGCTGGCCCGGTGGGCGTTCGATCAGGGCATCGAGCAGGTCATAGCCGTGGTGCGGCCGACCAACACGCGCGCCGAGGCGACCGTGCGGCGGATCGGGATGGAATGGGTGGGCGAGACCGAGAAGTACCACAACCTGCGGCTGCAGCAGTACCGCCTGCGTCCCGCCGACCTCACCGCGCGCCCACCTGTCAGTGGATCATCGGCATGACGTTGTAGCGCTGTTTCAGCACCCCGAACTGTTTCATGAGATCGGCGACCCGCTGGATCAGGACCGGATCGGTGTCCAGCGGATAGTTGAGGGTGGCCATGAGCGCCGCCACCTGTTTCGTCGCACCGGTGAAGGTCATCATGGCCTGCTGGACCGCGACGGGGTTCGTGTCGGCGATCCTCTGGCCCTCGACAGCGGCGCGGCTGAAGGCCGCCGCTGTCTTCGGGTACTTGCGCAACCATGCGTTGGTCACGACGTAACCGCTGATCGGGAGGCTGGCCGCGGCGCCCTGGTCAAGGTCGGCGAACGGCTGAGCGCCGATCGTTTCCTCCGCCGTGGTGCTGAACGACTCAGGCAGGCTTGCGGCATCCACCTGGTGCGCCTTGAGGGCATTGGTCATCAGCGGGAACGGGATGGCCTTGAAATGCACCTGGGACGGCGGCACCCCGTTGTCCCGCAGCAGCGCGCTGACCAGCAGGGCCACGATGCCGTGCAGCACGTTGACCCCGATCGTCTTGCCCTTGAGCTGGGAGATGGAGTGCAGCGGTGACCCGGCCGGGACCACCAGCTCCTGGGCGCCTGGCTCCATGATGGATCCTGCATCCAGTATGTGGAGTTTTGCCCCCTGGGTGGCGTTGGCGAGGATGTACGACACGTAGTTGCCGACCGTGACGTCGAAGTGACCTGCCCTCTGGGCGGAGATCGTCGTTTCGCTGCTGATGGCCGGAACGATCTTCACGTGCAGGCCCTGGGCGGCGAACAGCCCGCGCTGCTGAGCGATGTACAGGCCGACGGAGTCGAGAGCCGGCACGGCCGCAACGGTCAGGTCGTGCTTCTCTACCGGGCCAGCCGAAGCAGAGCCGCTCGTCGCCTTCGTGCTGGCGCAGCCCGCGGCTAGCAGGCCGACCGTCAGGGCGGCTATGGGAACGCGCATAAGCCGCTTAATCATGACAAAAGTCCCCTATAAGTCGCGCGGGCTTGAACGCGGAGTCAGGGCATTACGGAGCCAGACTGCCACATTCATGCCTCAGTTGTGCCGATTTCCTGGTCTTCGATAGCCCCTCGAGTTCCACGATGTGGGACACAAGGTGCGGTAAACATCTGGGCCAGAGTACCTGTGATGCTCACTCCCTGTGGTGCAATCGCGCCGTGCTGGTGCAATCACTCCGAAGTAGCGGCAATCACTCTGCACGGGCGCAGCCGGTCCCTGCGGCACCGGATGCGGGGCACAGCGTACGGATGCGGGATGCGCCCAAATCCAAAGCGCCCGATCTTAGGTACGCCTGTCCCGCATGCGACTAATGGTGTTATTGGTGCCACCCTGGCGCAGGCCGCCGCGGCCCGGACTCTTCCCGGCGGGACATCGGCGGCTCATCTAGACTCCGTAAGGTGATCTTTAAGCAGGTCGGAGAGGGACGGCCCTATCCCGATCATGCGCGGACCGCTCGCGAATGGGCCGAAATACCGCCACGCCCCGTCCGGCTTGATCAGCTCATCACCACGAAAAACGTGCTCGATCTGCACACTGTCCTGGCCAAGGACTCGACGTTCTACGGTGATCTGTTCCCGCATGTGGTCCGCTGGAAAGGCGATCTTTACCTCGAAGACGGCCTGCATCGGGCATTGCGGGCGGCCCTGCACCAACGGTCCGTGCTGCACGTGCGCATCCTCGACCTGGGCTGAGCAGCCGTTCTCCAGCCTCAGGAAAGCCCGGCCTTCAGGCCCCCGCCGGGAGCGTTGCCTCAGGGGACGGCGAGCCCCCGTCGGCGCTGGCGGTGGAGGTGGGATTTGAACCCACGGAAGGGTTGCCCCTTCACACGCTTTCGAGGCGTGCGCCCTCGGCCACTAGGCGACTCCACCGTGGCTGAGCCTACCGTGCTAGCCCGGGGGGACGACCCCCCGGAACCCCCCGGCCCTGTTAGCCCGGGGGGGCGACCCCCCGGAGCCCCCCGGCGTGTGGTTGGCGCCTGCACGCGGCGACCCCGCTAGCAGCCCTCGCGTGCCATCCGCTCGGGCCAGGCAAGCCTGGCCGTCGCGGATGACACCTACCGGTGGCGAAGGAAGAACTGGCGGAGCAACTCTGCGCACTCGTCCTCCAGCACGCCGCCGATCACCTCGACCCGATGGGGCAGCCTGCGATCGCGCAGCACGTCCCATAGCGAGCCCGCGGCCCCCTCCCGGGGGTCGGTGGCGCCATAGACCAGCCGGTCCAGCCGGGCCGCGGCCGCCGCTCCTGCGCACATGGTGCACGGCTCCAGCGTTACGACCAGCGTGCATCCGTCCAGCCGCCAGCCGTGCCGGGCCAGCGCGGCCTGGCGGATGGCCACGATCTCGGCGTGCGCCGTGGGATCGCCGTCCGCCTCCCGCCGGTTGCGCCCCGCGGCGACCACCGCGCCGGCGCCGTCCAGCACCACGGCGCCCACGGGCACGTCGGCGCCGTCACCGGCCGCGGGCGGGCCCGCCGCCTGGTCGAGCGCCAGCCGCATGGCCGACTCAAACGAGGACAGGTACCCGGAGGTCATGGGCCGTCCTGCTCACGGGCCGAGCGCGCCATCCAGGGCACGCTCCAGCGCATGGCCGAACCCCAGCTTCCTGGCGATGATCTCCAGGGCCTCGTAAGGGAACAGGTCCAGGTTGCCGGACAGAGCCCCCAGATCCATCTCGTCGATGCCCAGGTCGGCGAAAATCGAGAGGTCTCCGGCCGGGAGGACCTGGTCGAGGTCGTCATCGTCGTCCGGAACGGGTATATCCAGGTAGTCCAGCACCTGACGGGCGAGGGGCCAGTCCACGGAGGCGGTGAGGTCGGAGAGGAACACAGAAACCTGGCTGCCGATAACGCGCAGCGCAACGAAGAAATCGTCGCCCACGGCGGCCAGGCCGATAGTGCCGCCAATGCTCGGCTGCTGGCGCAGGGCGTGGATGAGGCCGTCCAGATTCTCGGCGACGGCTGCGGGCAGGAGTTCGGCCTCCCAGGCATCGTCCTCCCTGTAGACGACCACGGAGAAATCGGCACTGGTTACATCGGTCATCGTCCACCCCAACGGCGCGGCTTCCAGGAGGGAATGGTGTCAGATTCCCGCGGGCTGCGTTGCTTGATCGCTGGCTCGTGATGCCTGGCTGTGATCTAGCTTAGGGCCGTGACGGATGGATTCCGTATCGGCACCTAATGTAGTCAAGCGGGCCAGACCGGGCCCAGCCGTGGCAGCCGCGCAGAAGTCGGCGTGTCATCGGCGCGTGATAACCCGGGCCCGCCCACTGATCAACTAAGGTGGGCGTCCGGGCTCTGAACCATTGGTCGGCTGATTGCCCTGAGCTATGCTGGGAACAACGGCCCGTAACCGCTGCGCTGCGCATCGCCTACATGGAGAGCGCTGGGAGGTGATTCGGATGCTGAAGAAGGTCATAACGTGGGCGGTAGTCATCTTCATCATTTACTACGTCGCCACCGAGCCCGCGGGCGCCGCTGGAGTCGTTCACAATGTCTACAACGGTCTGCATTCGGCCGCCACCTCCATGGCCCAGTTCGTGAACTCCCTCTAGCACATGAGACTTCCCACCCGCACGACTGACCGCGCTGCCGTTAACCGGTACCTGCTACCGAACGAGCAGCAGGTCATTACCGTGCGGCGGCATCCCGCAGTCCTGATCGGCCCGAGCGTCCTGACGCTCGGGGGGCTGATTGTGGCGGGCGTGCTCACGGCGACCGTCTTGCACGGCAATGGAGCGCTTGTCACGGTGGTGTGGGTCGCGTGGCTTGTGCTCTTTGTGCGGATGATCTGGAAAGCGATCAACTGGGCGGTCGACTTCTTCGTGGTTACCTCGCATCGGATCCTGCTGACCTCCGGGGTGCTGACCAGGAAGGTCGGGATGATGCCGCTCGCGAAAGTGACCGACATGAGTTTCCAGCGTTCCTTCGCCGGCCGCCTGCTCGGCTACGGCGAGTTCATCGTGGAGTCCGCGGGCCAGGACCAGGCGCTGAGGACCATCGACCATATTCCTTACCCGGAGCAGCTTTACCTGGAGGTCTGTGGGATGCTCTTCGGGAGCGACGACCAGGCGAGCCCAGCTGAGCCAGATATGGCCGACGACTGAGCCCTCCGAACGTCCCCTTCCCCGGGGTTCGTGCGGCCGGACGATCCCATGCGAGACGTCCGGCCGCAGGAGCCTATCCGGACCCCCCACCTGCCCCGGTCGCCGTGGCCAGCAGGATGCCAGCGGCGGCCAGCGCGAGCCCGGCCCGCTGCGCCCACCCCAACCGCTCACCGAGCACAAAGCGGGCCAGCAGCACCGTCACGCCGGGATAGAGCGAGGTCATGACCACGGCGAGGCCGAACAGGCCGGCCCGGGTGGCGAGGACGTAGCAGACGTTCGCGCTGGCATCGAGCACACCCGCGCCGAGTGCCGCCAGGAACAGCCCGCCGTCCGGCCGCCAGTGCACCGGGCGGATCCGCGCCCCGACCGCGGCCAGCAGGATGATCAGTGTTCCCGCGATGCGGGCCACGGCCACGGGCCAGAGCGCACCGGACTCTCCCCCATTGCGAATGAAGAGAAAGAACATCCCGAACGCGGCACCTGAGGCGATCCCGTAAACGATGCCGCGCGCCGCGCTGCGGCTCAGGCCAGGCCCGGCGCTGCTGGCTGTACCGCTATCCGGCCGGATAGTTCCGGCAACCGTCCCGGGCGAGTCGGGTGCGCCACCCCCGCCGCCCGAGCTGACCAGCACGATCGCCACGACGCAGGCCAGCGCGCCCACGTAGACCCCAGGACCGGGCCGCTCGCCGACGGCCAGCGCCACCGCGACCGGGAGCATGGTGGAGACCAGTGCGGAGAGCGGCGCCACGACGGTCATCGGCCCGGCTGCGAGGCCGGCGTAGAAGAACATGAAGCCCACCCCGCCTGCCGCGCCCGCGCAGATCCCCCAGGCCAGACCCGCCGGCTGCGGCGGCCCCCCGGCCAGCAGCGCGGCCGTGAGCACGACGGCCATCCCCGCGGTGCCGGACACCAGGAGCACCGAGAGCACATGAGCGCGCCGTGTCGCAGCGCCGCCGAGGAAATCAGCGCTTCCGTAAAGTAGTGCCGCGGCCAGCGCGAAGACCGTCACCATGAGTCGCCCGGCTATGCCTTCGGTCGGAATATCATCATCGGTAGTTCATTATACCGACCGGGGGCGCACCCAACGGAGGCCGATCACGATGGAGGACCCGACCGATCTCAGCGGCGCGCTGGCCCGCATCCTGCAGTCGCTCCGGGCCGAGCGCGGCTGGTCCCTGGATCAGCTCGCGCACCGGTCAGGCGTCAGCAAGGGGGTGCTGGTGGCGCTGGAACAGCGGCGGTCCAACCCGAACCTGGCCACCCTGGCCAGGATCGCCGACAGTTTCGGCGTGCCGGTCACGCGCCTGCTCGACATATCGGACGAACCGGTGGTGCGGATCACCGGCCCGGACCGGGCCCGGGAGCTCTGGCACGGCCAGGAGGGCGGGAACGGCACGATCATCGCGGCCACCGAACCCCCGTGGGCCGTCGAGCTCTGGCGCTGGACGGTGCAGCCCGGTGAGAGGTTCGGCGGTGATGCGCACGCGCCCGCCAGCAAGGAGATGATCTGGGTCGAGTCGGGCACGATGACGCTGACCGTGGCGGGCCGCGGTTACCAGGTGGGCGCTGGCCAGTGCGCCCGGTTCCCCAGCGGCCTGCCGCACTCGTACGCCAACGACGGTGCCGGGCCAGCGCTGATGACGATGATCTGCGTCGTCCCCCCGGCCCAGTCCTGAGCTGTGCTGGCCTCGGGGGGACGACCCCCCAGACCCCCTCGCGTGTCATCCGCTCGGGCCAGCCTCCGGCCGGCCGTCGCGGCTGACCCGGCTTCGCCATGCTGGCGTCAGCCACACGCCGGGAGGCTCCGGGGGGTCGTCCCCCCGGGTCAACACTGCAGTTTCTCCATGCGGGCGAGCGCGTCCTGCAGCACCTCCGGCCGCTTGCAGAACGCGAACCGTACCTGAGTCCGCCCGGCGTCAGGATCGTCGTAGAACACCGCATTGGGAATCTCGACCACGCCGGCCTGGTGCGGCAGGTTCCGGCAGAACTCCACGCCATCGGCGCCGCCGAACTGGCTGATGTCGGTGGTGACGAAGTAGGTGCCATCCGGCGGGTACACCACGAAGCCGGCCTGCGACAGGCCAGCGCACAGCAGGTCCCGCTTGCCGCGCAGGTCCGCGCTGATCCCGGTGAAGTAGGCATCGGGCATCTGCAGCGCCTCGGCGATCGCGTACTGGAACGGGCCGCCGCTGACGAAGGTGAGGAACTGCTTGACCGCGCGTACGGCCGCAACCAGCTCGGCCGACGCCGTCACCCAGCCGATCTTCCAGCCGGTGAACGAGAACGTCTTGCCGGCCGAGCTGACCGACACCGTGCGTTCCCGCATGCCGGGCAGCGAGCCGGCCGGCACGTGCTCGCCGGTGTACACCATGTGCTCGTAGACCTCGTCGGCGACCACCAGCAGATCCCGCTCGCAGGCCAGTTCGGCGATCGCGGTGAGCTCGGCGCGGGTGAACACCGACCCGGTCGGGTTGTGCGGTGAGTTCAGCAGGATTAGCCGCGTCCGCGGGGTAACCGCGGCCCGCAGCGCGTCCAGATCGGGCCGGAACGCCGGCGGCCGCAGCGTCACCGGCACCCGCACGCCCCCGGCCATCGCGATGCATGCGGCGTAGGAGTCGTAGTAGGGCTCGAACGCAATGACCTCGTCCCCCGGCTCGACCAGGGCCAGCAGCGCGGCCGCCACTGCCTCAGTCGCGCCCGCGGTCACCAGCACCTCGGTGTCCGGATCGAAGTCCAGGCCGTACCAGCGCCGCTGGTGCCGCGCGATGGCCTGCCGCAATTCCGGGATCCCGGGCCCGGGCGGGTACTGGTTACCGCGCCCGCCCAGGATCGCGTCGTCCGCGGCCCGCGCGATCTCGTGCGGTCCGTCGGTGTCGGGGAAGCCCTGGCCCAGGTTGACCGATCCGGTCGCAACCGCGAGCGCCGACATCTCCGCGAAGATCGTCGTGCCCATACCGGTCATCCGCCTGTTCAGCAACGGTCGATTCACCCCGCCATGAGATCACGCCGCCCGGGGCCCAGGCCATCGGGATAGCCCGGGACCGTTCTTCCCGGTCACCGCGCCGCCTTCACGGTCCGGCTCCAGGCGCGGAAGTTGCGTAATGGCCTAGTCGCAGGACCCGCCAGCCAGCCACCGGGCTCCGCGCTGGTAGAGCGCCTCCACCTCGGGCCCGGTCAGTCCCGGCATGTCGGCCTTGACCTGATAGCCGATGCCCGCCTGCAGATAGGCCAGGTGCCGGTAGCCCGCCGGGAACCGTTCCAGCTCCTGGCTGACCAGGTTCAGCCGCGCCGCCGGATCCACCGGGTCCAGCCGGTCCTTCTCGTAGATGGGCTGGCGCAGCACGATGCCCCAGCGCCCGGCGCGGCGCTCGATGAAGTCGTAAAACCGCCCCGTGCACACCACATCGCACAGGACGCCGTGCACGGCCGCTCGCTGGGAGATCGTCATCTTCGTCTGGGCGATGGCCCGGTCGCCGGCCACGTCGATCGATGTCCCGCCCAGGAAGTGCAGTATGCTCACCCCCCGCGCCGCCCCTTCGCGGCTGACCTGGATGAACTCCTCGGCCGGACCCTGAAACCAGGTCGCCATCATCCTGCCGTCGGAGTGCCAGACGGTCCGGAAGCGCTCCCAGTCGCCCGCATCGCGCCATACCACCCAGTTCTCGATCAGGTCGCGGATCGCCAGCCGGTCGGCTTGCTGGTCGCTCATGCCTTCCACCCTTCGCAGGCCAGATCCACGTGCTGACGGTGCCGGGAGGTGATTAGCGGGCGCTGCGACGAGGATACGTCCGGGCCCCGCTCGGACGATGCGATACCGGCGTGATCGGTCATCTTGGGCGCCGGCCGGCCCCGACGGGGATACGGCCCGGCATCTCAAGGGTCAGGCCAAATACGTTCGCGTGCGATACCGAGCCGGTGTCATGCTTATGAGCGCAGGAAAGAGGCTCGTGATGAGGACCATCTGGCTAAGAGCTAGGGGATCGCGGCTGGCCCGGGCCGCGGCGGCCACGGTGGCCGCCGGTTTCCTGGTGGCTTCGTGTTCCCCCTCGGCGATATCCACCGCGCCGGGCACATCTGCACCGGCCGGCCGGTCTGGCTCCGCCTCTCACCCCAGCAGTGTCATCTCGCTGAACGCCATCTCAACCCTCAGGTCGCTGTTCAACCGTGCCGATGGCCACCCCCGGCTGGTGCTGATCTTCTCCCCCACTTGACCGACGTGTCTCGCGGGCGCCAGTTGGGTGCAGAGCAACATCTTGAGCAGGAACCCGGACCCTTCCCTTCGCGTGTTCGTGGTGTGGGTGCCGTTCCTCGACGGCTCACGAGGCGCGATCAACCCGTCGGTCTTCCCCGATAGCCGCGTCACCTATCTCTGGGATCAGAACGCGCTTTCCAGTCAGTGGTTCTCCCAGCATGTGACCAACCAGCCCGGGCCCACCTGGGACTACTACCTGCTGTTTCCGCCCCGGGCCCGGTGGGGTGCCGCTCCTGGCCCGGTTGTGAGCCAGGGTGGGTCGGTGATCGGCGACAGCGCGAACCTCCTGGCCGCCATCCAGCCTCTCCTGCACTGAGCGCGAGTGATGTCTGCGGAGCAGCCATTGTCCTGGTCGCCGGCAAGGACCTGGCTGGCTGCCGGCCTGACCGTTGCCGTGCTCGCGCTGGCTGTCGCCGCCGGGATCCTGGCCTCCTCGGTGGCGTCGGGTCCGCTGATCTTCGTGGAGACGCTGTCGGCCCGCATCTCTGGTGTCATGCTGTCGCTGGGGACGAAAGCGCCCCTCGGATACGCCTTCGTGGCCGGGATGGTCGCATCGGTGAACCCGTGCGGGTTCGTGCTCTTGCCGGCCTACCTCGGGCTGTACCTCGGCGACGACCTGGGCATTTCCGGCACTCGCCGGCCGATCGGCCGCGCCATCGCGGTCAGCGCCACGGTGACCGCGAGCTTCGTCCTGCTGTTCGGGCTCGCTGGAATCATCGCCAGCTTGGCCGCATCTGCGCTCACGCCGGCTCTCCCGTGGATCGGCGCCGCTGTGGGCGCGGGCCTGATCCTGCTCGGCGGCTTCCTGGCGTCCGGCCGGGAGCTTGATGTGCCCCTCGGGCCCCGCGCGGCCCACCACCTCAAGGCCGCCGCCCGCACCAGGAGCATCGGCGGCTACGCCGCCTACGGCATGGCCTACGGGCTGGCATCCCTCGGGTGCACCCTGCCCGTGTTCCTCGGCGTGGTCGGGACCTCACTACAGCTCCGTGGGATAGCGAAAGCCGTGGCGCAGTTCATGCTGTTCGGAATCGGCATGGGCGCAGTGCTGGCCAGCCTCACCATCCTCACCGCCTGGTTCGGAGAAGGCCTCGTCGCACGGGTCCGCTCTCTGGCACGGCATGTCGGGTGGGCGAGCGCCGCCTTGCTGTGGCTGGCCGGCGCCTACGTCGTCTACTACTGGCTCATCGCCATCCGGTTGCTGTGACGCCCGGCGACGCCAAGCCGGGCGTCTGTCTGCTCGCGAAAGGACCGGCCTCCGGACGCCAGCCGGGACAAGGCCCGCCGGTCCGAGGATGGTCCATACCCTCTCGCAAGCCTCAAATCCCCCTTAGTGTCACGGGTCATATCACAGGTCGAGTTCTACGCTCTCCGGCCATGAACGACGAAACCCAGGCAATCCCTACCGACAAGGCGCACACGTTCGCTGCCGCCCCCCTGCTGCGCCAGGACAAGCCAGACGCCGCCGAGCCGATGAGCCCTGACAAGGTCACTAGCGGCTACGCCGGGGAACTGCTGCGCGAACTCGGCGAGCTTGCCACTGATCAGCTGCATGCCGCGCCGCGGGCAGCGTCCGTCCTCGCCGCCGATGAGATGGCCTGGTCTGCGCGCTGGCGCCAGGCGGTGCATGCCGTCGAGTTGTGCCAGCGAGCCGCCGAGATAGCCGCCCGGCGATGACCGTTCACCCGACGTCTGACGAAAGGGTCGCTGCTCACCGGATGGTCCCTGCCGCTACGAGGTTGGGTGCCCGCTCAGGAACGATTCGATGACGGAAGCGAAGCGTGTTGGTTCCTGGAACAGGAACCCATGCCCGGCGTCGGGGTAGAGCACCAGCCTGGCCCGGGGATAAGGCGGGCGAGGGTGTGGTCATTGGCGACCGGGACCCGCATGTCAAGGCGCCGTTGTTTGGGGCCCGGCCGGTCGCTGGGCCTGGTGCTGGGCGGGGGCCGGCTGGGCGGACAGTTCGCCGGGGGCGGGGCTGGGCGGCGGCTGCCTGGCTGGGTCGGGTCCGAAGGCGAAGCCGGCTATCGCGCCGAGCACGGCGAACGCGGCCGC